>Ga0136846_1213876_pt1 | contig 10828 bp, 7 predicted proteins | sample HopSoiMetagenom2_FD_96841 | JGI IMG/M metagenome (GOLD analysis project Ga0136846, IMG submission 96841) | Grasslands soil microbial communities from Hopland, California, USA - 2 Assembly 2016 (version 4) | ecosystem: Environmental > Terrestrial > Soil > Grasslands | place: USA: Hopland... | reverse complement strand
TCGTACTTCTGGAACAAGTCCTGGGGCGCCACGCTGCAGCGCTTCGGCGTCAACGCGCCGGGGCTGGCCTCGCGCGGGACCCGCCTGCAGTTCGACTGGACGCCGTTCGGCAAGACAGCACCCAGCGGGGGCATCGACGCCAACCTGCGCGTCGGCCTGCAACTGACGGCCTACGACAAGCTCGACGGTGCGAGCGGGTCGGCGGCCACTGACGCCGACAGCCTGTACCTGTTCGCCTGGATGGCGTTCTGAGCGGGACGGCGGATCGTCACTCGCCCGGCAGGTCGAACTCGCGTTCGAAGGCGCGCGCGAACTCGGGCGTGCCGGTCAGCGTCAGCGCCACCGAATGCCAGCCGTCGGCGCCGGCGCCCGACTGCAGGTCGTGGTCCCACTGCCCGCCCTCGTCGGCGGGGCCATGGGCGTCGGGGAACTCGCGCCAGGCCCAGTCGAGGACGGACTGCGCCTCGGCCAGCGCGAACGCGTGGCCCGCCGCGTCGGTGGAGGCGAGCGCCTCGATCGTGACGACGCCCTCGTCGTTGTCGCTCACGTCGAGCGTGAGCCAGCGCAGCGCGCTCATGAAGCCAGCTCCGCGCCGCGCGCCGAAGTGAATTCGCCTCGCGGGCTCATGGCCGGCGCGGCGCCGTCGCGCCGCCATCGAACACCTGGTCGAGCGCGGCGTTGAACACCTTGAAGTCCAGCGGCTTGGTCCAGTAGTCGTCGAAGCCGGCCTGCAGCGCGCGCTGGATGTCGGCGGGGATCGCGTTGGCCGACAGCGCCACCACGCGCAGGTCGGCGGTGGCCGGATCGGCGCGCAGGCGGCGCAGCACCTCCAGGCCATCGAAGTCGGGCAGCTGCATGTCGACCAGCACCAGGCCCGGCAGCGTCTGCGCCGCCCGCGCGACGCCGCTGGCGCCGTCGGGCATGCTGTCGAACTCGATGCCGGGGCGGCGGCGCACCAGCTCGGCCACGATCATGACGTTGACCGCGTTGTCCTCGATGTACAGCAGGCGGCGCGCCGGCAGCGCGAGCGGGCCCGACTCGGCCGCGGCGTCGAGCCGCACCTCGAACGTGCTGCCCACGCCGCGCTTGCTGTGCACGTCGATGCGTCCGCCCATGCCCTCGACCAGCGCCTTGACGATCGTCAGGCCGATGCCGGTGCCCTCGATGCCGGCGCGCTCGGCCCCGGCGCGGTTGAAGGGCTCGAAGGCGTGCTGCTGCTGCTCGGACGTCATGCCCACGCCGTCGTCCGACACGCGGATCAGCACCTGCCCGCCGTCGTGCGAGACGTCGATGCGCACGCTGCCGCCCCGTCGGTTGTACTTGATCGCGTTGGTCAGCAGGTTGACCAGCACCTGCTTCAGGCGGGTGGCATCCGCGCGCACGTGCAGCGGGCTGGGCGGTGCGACGACCGTCACGCCGTGCTGGACGGCCAGGCCCTCGACCAGCGGCAGCGTCTGTTCGATGACGGTGGCCACGCGCAACGGCTGCAGCACGACGTCGCGCGCGGGGCCGTCCAGGCGCGACAGCTCGAGCACGTTGTTGATCAGCGTGAGCAGGTGTTCGCCGGCCGAGTGGATGTGCTCGAGACGCGCCTGGCGCGTCGCGTCGGCGTCGTGGCCCTGCGCGTCGTCGGCCATCAGCAGGCGCGTGAAGCCCAGCACGGCGTTCATCGGCGTGCGCAGCTCGTGGCTCATGCGCGCGAGCAGCTCGGACTTGGCCTGGCTCTCGCGCAGCACCAGCTCGCGCTCGTGACGTGCGGCGGCGGCCTCGTGCGCCTCGGTGATGTCCCAGTTCACGCCCAGGCGCATGCGGGTGCGGCCGCGCTCGTCGCGCACGGGCAGCGAGCGCGAGGCGATCCAGCGCACCCGGCCGTCGGGCAGCAGGACGCGGAACTCGTACGACGCCTGGCCGTCGCCGATGCGCGCGGTCTGAATCTGGTCGTTGACGTAGGCGCGGTCGTCCGGGTGCACCCAGGACGTCATCTCGTCGAAGCCGGGCGGCGCGGGGCGCGGCTCGCGTCCGCGCAGCACGAACATCTCCTCGTCCCAGCGGGTGATGCCGGCCTCGGCGTTCCATTCCCAGATGCCGATGCCGGCCGCGCGGGTGGCCATCGCGCTGCGCTCGTTGGCCTCGCGCAGCGCCTCGAGCGCGAGCTCGCGCTCCGTGACGTCGATGACCACGCCGGTGGCCCGGAACGGGCTGCCTCGCGGCTCGGCCCGCGTGCGCGCGACGACGTGGCGCACCTGGCCATGCACGTTGACGATGCGGTGGGCGATCTCCAGCGGCGCGGACGGTTCCCTGATCCATTCGAGGCTGACCTCGCGGACGCGGACGCGGTCGTCCGGGTGCACGAAGCGCTCGAGCCAGGCCATGAAGCCGGGCGCGGGCTCGCCGGCCGGCAACCCGGTCATCGCGTGCATCTGGGCGTTCCATTCGGCCGCGCCGTCATCGCGCGTCACGCGCCACACGCCGATGCCCGACGCCGAGGTCACGTCGTCGAGCCGGCGCGCGAGCTCGTCGGCGCGCTGCACGCGCTCCATCTGCTCGGTGATGTCGAGCGCCACGCCGTTGAGCGCCACCGGCGCGCCGAAGCCGTCGCGTTGCGTGACGCGGCGCGTGAAGATGTGGTGCCACCTGCCGTCCTGGCCGAGATAGCGCGCCTGCGCGTCCTCGGCGCGGCTCGAGGTCAGCGCGCGCTGGTAGGTGGACAGCACCTCGAGCAGGTCGTCGGGATGCACGCGGGCGCGGATCTCGTCGATGGGCACGCCCTCGGGACGCGCGTCCATGCCCATGACGGTGGCGGCGCGGCCGTTCATGAACACGCGCTGCGTGACGAGGTCGTGGCGCCACATCGAGACCTCGGCCAGCTCGGTGGCCAGCTGCAGCTGGGCGGCGGCGTCGTCCATCGACGAGGCGAGCTTGAACGTCTCGGTGTCGTCCATCACGATGCCCACCACCTGCTCGGGCAGCCCGTCGGCGCCGGCGATCACCGCCCAGTGCGCCTGCACGCGTCGCAGGCCGCCGTCGGCGGTGAACAGGCGATAGCGGTGCGAGTAGCTGCCCACCTTCTTCATCGAGTCGTCCAGCACCTGGAACAGCCGGTCCTGCGGCACCGTGGCCTGCGCGACCTGCGCCATCGTCGGCGGGCCGCGGCGCGGGTCGATGCCGAAGAAGCGGTACATGTGCGCGTCCCACTTGCCCTCGCGCGTGCGCACGTTGCGCTCCCACAGGCCGATGCGCCCGTGGGTCTGGACGAAGTCCAGCAGGGCCTTCAGGCGGCAGGCCTCGAGGTCGATGCGGGCCTCGTCGTCGCGGTCGATCAGCGTCACCAGCCGCAGGCCGTCCTCGAGCGTGTCGACCTGCGCGTCGCAGTGCAGCGGCGTCGCGTCGCGCCGCAGCAGCCGGCGCCGGGCGGGCGTGCCGGGCGGCGGCAGCCAGTGCGGCCAGTCGGCGTCGGCAAGCAGGGTCTCGAGGGCCTGGCCGACGGCCGTGTCGGCGGACTGCGCGGCCCAGCGCTCGAACGCGGCATTGACCCAGGCGATCGTGCCGTCCGCCTCGATGGCCGCCAGGGCCACCGGCGCCGTGCGACCCCAGGCCAGCAGGCCCGCGGGCAGCGCGCGTCCCCTGGCGGCATCGTCCGGGCCGGGCGCCGCGGGCAGGGCATGCGGTCTGGAGTGGCCCTTGGGAGCGGACATGGCGTGAGGTGGGTCGGCGAGACTCATCAGTCTACGCTCGGCCCGTCGTGCGGGGGGCCGGCGCTGTCGCTTCCCGCCACCTGCCCGGACGCGGGGATGGCGGCAGGCGCGAGAATGTGCCAGACCGCCTGCCTCGCGACGCCCGTCGACACCCCGCCCATGTCCGATTCGAACGCCCTGATCCCGCCCCCCCTGACGCCTGCTGCCGACGTCGATGGCGCCCTTGCGCGCACCGGCTTCGCCGTGGTGGGGCCGCAGGACCTCGCGGCGCTGGCCGGGGCGTCGCCGGCGGACTTCGACGCCTGGCGGCCGTTCTGGAACCGCCTGCCGCCGGACGCCTACCTGCTCGATGGCGGCAACTACCGCCAGCGCCGCCACGGCGTGTTCGTGGTCGACGGCGACGAGGTGAACGCCGCGCCGCATCGCCCGCACTGGCAGCCGGTCGACTACAACGCGCTGCATGGCGGCATCGAGCGCCATTTCGAGCCGATCGAGCCCGGCCTGGCCGGCGACCCGGCCTGGCGCCGGCTGCTGGCCGGCCTGGCGGCGCGCGCCTCGGCGCTCAAGGGCGCCCGGCGCTGGTTCGTCGAGGCGCACACGTTCCGCATCGACACCGCCAGCGGCATCGGCCGGCCGACGCCCGAGGGCGCGCACCGCGACGGCGTCGATCTCGTCAGCGTGACGCTGGTCGAACGCCACGGCATCAAGGGCGGCGAAAGCCGCGTGTTCCAGGCCGCGTCCAGCGCGGGCCTGCGCTTCACGCTGTCGCAGCCATGGACGACGGTGCTGCTGGACGACGCCCGCGTCATCCACGAGACCACGCCGATCCAGCCGCTGAGGTCGGGCGAGCCGGGCTGGCGCGACACGCTGGTGCTGACCTTCCGCGCCGGCGGCTTCCAGGGGCCGGCGGCGGCCTGACCGCGCGAAGTCCCAGGGGCGGGGTCAGGTCTTGAATCGCATCGGGGTCAGGTCTTGAGTGCACGATTCAAGACCTGACCCCAGGGCCTGGCGGCCTGACCGCGCGAAGTCCCTGATCGCGGGCGGGCCCGCGGCCGCGTCCGCCGCGCCACAATGCGCCGACCCAGACTCGACGCAAAGGGAGCCCATGACCGAACCGAAGACCGCCGCCGACGCCAAGCCGGACGCCGACAAGGGCAAGCAGGCGCAGCGCGACGCCGTCGACAGGCTGCTGTCCACCGCGCCCATGCGCAGCACCGGCTCGATCAGGCTCGGTGGCAGGAAGCTGGAGTACAAGGTCGAGGGCGCGTTCATCCCCGTCGTCAACACGACGCAGACCGACAAGCGCGGCGAGCCCGAGGCCGCCGTCTTCACCACGGCCTACCAGCTGGAACGCAAGGCGGGCGACACGAAGCCGCGCCCGGTCTGCTTCGCGTTCAATGGCGGCCCCGGCTCGGCCTCGATCTGGCTGCAGCTGGGGGCGATGGGGCCCAAGCGCCTGCGCATCGGCAACGACGGCTCGATGCTGCCGCCGCCCTACGAGGTCGAGGACAACCCGCTCAGCTGGTTCGAGCACTTCGACCTGGTGTTCGTCGACCCGCCGCACACCGGCTACTCGATCACCGCCAGCGACGACGCGCGCAAGAAGATGCTGTCGGTCGACGGCGACGTCGCCTGCCTGACCGACGTGATCCGCACCTGGCTGTCGCGCCACCAGCGCTGGACCTCGCCGATCTACGTCGCCGGCGAGAGCTACGGCACCACGCGCGGCGCGGCCATCGCCGACAAGCTCGCCGACCAGGGTGTGTCGCTGGCGGGGCTGATCCTGATCTCGTGCGCGATGGACCTGCAGTCCATCGTCTTCGAGGCCCGCAACGACCTGCCGTATGCGCTGTTCCTGCCCGCGTTCGCCGGCGTCGCGCAGTACCACGGCTGCCTCAAGGGGCCGCAGGCCAAGTCCGCCGCCGCGGCGCGCGCGCTGGCCACCGAATTCGTCGAGTCCGACTACCTGCGCGTGTTGCACAAGGGCGCCCGCGCCACCGACGACGAGCGCGCGAAGGTGGCCAGGCGGATGGCGGAGCTCCTGGGCTTGTCGCAGACGCTGGTGGAGCACCGCAACCTGCGCATCTCGGATAACACCTTCTTCACCGAGCTGCTGCGCGAGCGCGGCCAGATCGTCGGCCGGCTCGAGGCGCGCGTCGCGGGCCCGATGGGGCTGTCGCGCACGCACGAATGGGACTTCGACCCGGGCATGGAATCGCTGGTCGGGCCCTACACGATGGGCGGCATGGGCTACTTCATCGGCACGCTCGGGTTCGACCCGGCGTGGACCTACGAGGTGCTTTCCATGGACACCAACAAGCACTGGAACTGGAGCCGCGGCGAGGTGCAGGGCAATTCGTTCTGCTGCACCAGCCCCGACCTGTCGCGCGCGCTGCGCCGCAACCCGCACCTGCGCGTGCTGGTGGCCAGCGGCCACTTCGACCTCGGCACGCCGTCCACGGCCAGCGACTGGTCGCTCGCGCAGCTGGACATCCCCGCCGACGTGCGCCGCCGCGTCACGCACCAGTACTACGACGCCGGGCACATGATGTACACGCGCGACGAGGACCTGCGCAAGCTGAAGAAGGATCTGGCGGCCTGGCTGGACGAACCGCGGTAGCAGCGGGCATGAGGGCACAATCTCTTCGATGAAACCTCCGAAAAGACTGCAGCCCCTCGTCGACGAAGGCCTGATCGACAGCGTGGCGCGCCAGCTCATGAGCGGCAAGGAGGCGATGGTGTTCGTGGTGCGCAGCGGCGACGAGACGCTGTGCGCCAAGGTCTACAAGGAGGCCACGCACCGCAGCTTCCGCCAGGCCGTGGACTACACCGAGAACCGCAAGGTGAAGAACTCGCGCCAGGCGCGCGCGATGGCCAAGGGCACGAAGTTCGGCCGCGAGAAGCAGGAAGAGGCGTGGCAGAGCGCCGAAGTCGACGCGCTCTACCGCCTCGCCCGCGCGGGCGTGCGCGTGCCCCGGCCGATCAATTTCCACGACGGCGTGCTGCTGATGGAGCTCGTGACGGACGTCCACGGCGACGCCGCGCCGCGGCTCAACGACTGCGAGTTCACGCCCGAGGACGCGCGCCGCCACCATGCGACGCTCGTCAAGGAGGCCGTGCGCATGCTGTGCGCCGGGGTGGTGCACGGGGACCTGTCCGAATTCAACATCCTGCTGGCCGAGGACGGCCCGGTCATCATCGACCTGCCGCAGGCGGTGGACGCGGCCGGCAACAACCACGCGCAGCGCATGCTGATGCGCGACGTCGGCAACCTGGCGGCGTTCTTCGGCCGCTTCGCGCCGGAGCTGCGCGCGACGGAATACGGCGCCGAGATCTGGTCGCTGTACGTGGCGGGCGGCCTGACCGTGGAGACGCCGCTCACCGGTCGCTACCAGCGCAGGCACGACGCCGTCGACCTGCGTGCGGTGATGCGCGAGATCGAGGCCACGCGCGAGGAAGAGGCCGAGCGCCAGCGCCGCATGGCGGGCGACTGAGGGCGCGCAGTAACCCGCGCGACACGCACGGCGCCAGCGCGTTCGTAGAATGACGGCGTCGGCCCGCAAGGCCGACAGCGTTCTCAGGGCGGGGCGGAATTCCCCACCGGCGGTATCCGTGCTTCGGCGCGGGAGCCCGCGAGCGCCTTCGCGTCTCGATGAGCGAAGGGTCAGCAGACCTGGTGCGATGCCAGGGCCGACGGTCACAGTCCGGATGAAAGAGAAACGCGAAGTGTGGGCTGCCGCATGTCCGTTTGAAACCGGGGATGCGGCGGCTGCGTTCTCGCGCGCCCTGATTCTGGCAACCACTCCCTCGGAGCAAACCATGAATCAGATGACTCCCCATCTTTCCAATGCCGCCTCGGCGGCCTCCGCAACCAGCGCGGGGGCCCGCATCGCGGTGATCTGCGCCTCCTGGCACACCGACATCGTCGACCGCGCGAAGCAGTCGCTGCTCGGCGAGTTCGACCGAAGTCCGACCCCGCCGGGCCGGGTGGACCAGTACGAGGTGCCCGGCGCGTTCGAGATCCCACTGCTCGCGCAGACGCTCGCGCGTTCCGGGCGCTACGACGCCATCGTCGCCTGCGCGCTGGTGGTCGATGGCGGCATCTACCGCCACGAGTTCGTCGGCGCCGCCGTCATCGACGGGTTGATGCGCGTGCAGCTGGACACCGGCGTGCCGGTGATGTCGGCGGTGCTGACGCCGCGCGACTTCCACGAACACGAGGAGCATCGGCGCTTCTTCTCCGAGCACTTCGTCAAGAAGGGCGTCGAGGTCGCGCAGGCCTGCCTGATGACGATCGCCGGGCTGCGCCGCGCGAATCTCGCGCTCGCGGCGTGACGGTGAACCTGCGAACGAGCCGCGCACGGCCGCTCGTCCGCGGGTTCTAGCGCACGGACGCGATGAACGCGTCGACCTGCGACGTGTAGTCCGACGCGGCACCCAGCGTCGCGTTGATCTCGATGTGCGACAGGTCCTCGCGCAGCACCCGCACGCTGCCGCCCAGGCCGTTCGCCTTCGCCGCGAAGCGATCGGCCTGGCCGCAGGACTCCTGGCGGCGCGACGAGCACACCGCCAGCATCGGCGGCGTCGCGCGCGCGAGCTGCACGATCGGCGACAGCGCGGCCCAGGTGGCGCGGTCGCTGCCGAACGCGCGGTCGTAGAGGCCGAAGTGGCGATGCGTCATCAGCGTCGCCACGTCGAACGCGGCGCTGTCGAGGAGCACGGCGCCGCGCCAGGGCTGCGGCTTCGTCGCGGTGCGCATGCCGGCGGCCACCAGCGCCACCAGGTGCGCGCCGGCCGAATGGCCTGCCAGGACGAAACGCTTGGCGTCGCCGCCCCACAGGCCGGCCTGCGACTGCGCGAACGCGATCGCCGCGGCGACGTCCTCGGCCTGCTGCGCCACCGGCGTGGGCAGCATGCGGTAGTTGGCCGAGATCACGACGTAGCCCTGTTCGACCCAGTGCGCAACCTTCGGGTCGACCACGCGCGCGTTCGCCTTGTCGCCGCGCGCCCAGCCGCCGCCGTGGACGAAGAAGACGACCGGCGCGGGCGCGATGCCGGCCGGCGGCTGCGTGGACACGTAGACGTCCAAGCGCTGCGCGGGGTCGGGGCCGTACGGGATGTCGGGGATCAGCCGCGTGCCGCGCGCCGCGCCGCGGGCCGTGCGGTCCTGCGCGCTGCCGTCCTCCAGGTCGCCGGCCATCGCCTGGCGCAGCCGCTCGAAGCGGCGCGGCGCCGTCGTGGGCGTGTCCGACTGCGCGGACGCGGGCAGCAGCACGGCCAGCGCGAGGGCGGCGACGAGGGCGCGAGGGCAGGGCAGTCGGGGCGGGCGGGGCATGGCGCGATGATCGCATCGCCGTGCGTTCGCGATGCTGCATCGTCCGCACGTGGCGTGACAACGCTGCAACATTCAAGACCTGACCCCGCGAAAGGCAAGGCAAGACACGCGTTCAGGCGCGCGGCAGCGTCAGCACGAAGCGCACGCCGCCGGCGACGTTCTCGGCGGTGATGGTGCCGCCCATCTTGGCCATGTAGGTCTTGGCGACGAACAGGCCCTGGCCGCGTTGCGGCGCGGTGCGGTCGGCGTTGGCGTCGGCAGCGCCGTCGTCATCTTCGCCGGAGACGCCGTATTCGAAGATCCTGTCGATCAGCTCGGGCCGGATCGCGTCGCCGTCGTTGTGCAGCTCGAGCGTCGCGCGCGCCTCGTCCGCGCGCAGGCGCAGGGTGATGCGCGTGCCGGGCCGGCGGTGGCGCTGGGCGTTCTGCAGCACGTGCGTGACGACGTCCTCCAGCGAGTACTCGTCTGCGCGCACCACCACCGGCTCGCCGGGGCCGTCGTAGACCACGTCGGCGATGCCCGCGTGCGGCGCGTTGGCGGCCACCGCGGCGCAGAAGGCGTCGAGCTCCAGCGTCGCCAGCTGCAGCGTGGTCGTCTCGAACGCCTCGCTCGGCGATGCGCTGCCGTACAGCACGCGGATCGCCTGCTGCATGCGCAGGATGTAGCGCCGGCTCGCGTCGTCGGGTGCGCCGTGCAGCGCGATGAGCGACTGCAGCGGCGACATGATCTCGTGGCCCACGGCCATCCACTGGTCCTTCTCGCGCTCGGCGCGCAGGCGCTCGCGCTGCATGCTCTCGTCCACGCGCTGCAGCAGCTCGGCCAGGTTGCTCGCGAGCACGCCGAGCTCGTCGGGGCTGCGCAGGTCGGCGATGTCCAGCGCCGACCACTTGCTGCTGGCGCTCGCGTCCTCGGCCACCGCGGCGGTGGCGGCGCGCGAGCGCTTGGTCAGCATCGTGATGCGGCGGATGATCGTCCACTCGATCGCGCCCCAGGCCAGCGCGAGGGCCACCAGCATCGCCACGACGAACCACGAGACCCGGGTGGCCACCTGGGCCAGCGCGCGGTTGGCGCTGCGCTCGTCGCCGTAGCCGTGCAGCTCGTAGCTGCCGGCGGCGGTGCGTATCGTCTCGGTGTCCTCGATGGGCACGTCCTCGTCCTCGATCGGCAGCCGGCGCAGCAGGCCGCGCACGGCGTAGCCCAGGAAATCGTTGACGGCCTGCGGCATCCAGCTGGACGCGGGTTCGGCGGGCGGCGGCGCGCCCTTGATCGTGGCCAGCGGCGCGCTCGTCCTGCCGTCGATCCTGCGCAGCTGCAGCGTCTCGCCCGGCAACAGCTGCGCGCTGAGGTCGGACAGCGAGAACGGGGCCGTGGCGCCGGCGCGGGCGCTGTCGAACAGCGGCGCGCCGTCGCCCGGCGCGAGCCACTGCGCGCGCACGTCGATGCGGTTCATGTCCGCCGGGGGCCACGCCGGATGCGGCGAGGCGACCACGTCCTCGTGCAGCACCTCCACCGGCAGCCGCACCGAGAAGAAGGCGCGCCGGGCGCAGGTGGCGACGTCCTTGCCGCCGTCGGTGCACGGGCCGCCCTGCCAGAGCCAGCCGCGGAAGTCGCGCACGGGGCGCGGCAGGACGGCGCCGTCGTCGTCGAGGGCAAAGCCGGTCAGGCGGCCGCGCACGACGTTGACCGCCGTGGCGGGTTCCGGCTCGAACGGGGCGATCCAGGCATAGCGCCGGCCGCGCAGCGCGACGTCCACGCGCAGCCGCGTCGACAGCGACAGGTCGTGGTCGCCCGTCCTGTG
>Ga0136846_1224870_pt1 | contig 10831 bp, 12 predicted proteins | sample HopSoiMetagenom2_FD_96841 | JGI IMG/M metagenome (GOLD analysis project Ga0136846, IMG submission 96841) | Grasslands soil microbial communities from Hopland, California, USA - 2 Assembly 2016 (version 4) | ecosystem: Environmental > Terrestrial > Soil > Grasslands | place: USA: Hopland... | reverse complement strand
TCGTCATGGGCTGCTGCGGAGACATCCCCACGCTGGAGACGCTCGCCGCGGTAGCGCTCCTGCGCGAGCACCTGCCGGAGCTCAAGGTGCGCGTCGTCAACGTCGTCGACCTGATGCGCCTGCAGCCCGATACCGAGCATCCGCACGGGTTTTCCGACGCAGAGTTCGACTCCCTCTTCACGCGCTCCAAGCCGATCGTTTTCGCGTATCACGGCTACCCGTGGCTGATCCACCGGCTCGCCTACCGGCGCACGAATCACGACAACCTGCATGTCCGCGGTTACAAGGAGGAGGGAACGACGACCACGCCATTCGACATGGTGATGCTCAACGACCTCGACCGCTTCCATCTCGTGATCGACGCGATCGATCGAGTACCGCATCTCGCGGATCGCGCAGCGCACTTGCGACAGCAGATGGTCGAGCGCCGCCTCGCTGCCCGTGCTTACACGCGCGAATACGGAGACGACGATCCCGAGATCCGCGACTGGACGTGGCCGTACTAAGCGACGTTCTCGTCGTCAACGCCGGCTCCACCAGTCTCAAGCTGAGTGTCGTCGATGCAGAGGACGAGTCACGGGCGGTTGCCGCGCTCGCCGACGCGAGGGCGGTCGCTGCGGTCGGCCATCGCGTCGTCCACGGCGGGGATCGCTTCGCGGAGCCGACGCGAATCGACGACGCGGTCCTGGCCGCGCTCACCGAGTTGATCGAGCTGGCGCCTCTTCACAACGCCCCGGCGGTCGAGGCGATCCGGGACGCGCAAGAGGTTCTGCCCGACGCCGAGCACGTCGCCGTGTTCGACACCGCCTTCCACAAGACGCTGCCCGGCGTCGCGAGCACCTACCTCCTCCCAGCCCGCTTCCGCGAGCTCGGCGTACGCCGTTACGGCTTCCACGGTCTCTCTGTTCAATGGGTCGCCGAACGCGTGCCGGAGGCACGGCTCGTCGTCTGTCACCTCGGCGGCGGCTCTTCGGTCACCGCCGTCCGCGACGGGCGCTCCGTGGACACGACGATGGGCTTCACGCCCCTGGAAGGCGTACCGATGGCAACCCGTGCGGGCTCGCTCGATCCCGGCTCGTTGCTCTATCTCCTCCACCACGGCGTGTCGCTCGACGAGCTCGATCACGCGCTGGAGCATGAGTCGGGGCTCATCGCGTTCGGCGGCACGAGCGACGTGCGGATGCTCGAGGCCGACCACTCGCGCGACGCCCGGCTGGCGCTCGACGTGTACTGCTACCGAATCGCGCAGGCGGTCACGGCGATGACGGTTGCGCTCGGCGGGCTGGACGCGCTCGCCTTCACTGCCGGCGTCGGCGAGCACTCTGCAGCGCTCCGCCGTCGTATCTGCACGCAGCTCGAGTTTCTCGACGTCGCCGTCGACGACACGCTGAATGACACCGTCGACGGCGACGCCGAGATCGGCAGCTCCTCCTCAGGCGTGCGCATCCATGTCGTTTCGGCGCGCGAAGATGTCGTCGTCGCCCGCGCCGTTCGGCGCGTCCTCGGCTCGGCGTAGAGGCCGATCATTGGCGGCGGTTTGCGCGTCGTCATCCGTGCGCAACCGCATGGTCGAGCCAAGACTGCGCGTACGGCGAGCGCGACATGCCAGGCCAACGGGCTCCGGGCGTTTGCGTCAGGATGGCGCCAGGTGTCGGTCGAACGCCACGTTTGTCGGGGCGCTCCCCGGCTCGAGGTGAGGAGCTCCTGAGCCTCGTCTGGGCGGGGCTGATCGTCGCGGCCGTCACCGTTGTCGCGGTGACGGCGATGTTGCTCGTCCGCCGGGGCGCGCCCGCCGGGAGCTACTTCGAGGACGGCGACCGCGCCGCCGGTGTCTTCGGCGTGCTCGCGACCGGGTTCGCCGTGCTGCTCGGGTTCGTCGTCTTCCTCTCCTTCGAGAGCTACGACACCTCGCGAAGCGGCGCCGAGACGGAGGCGCAGATCGTCACCCAGCAGTTCGAGACCGCGCATCTCTTCCCCGCCGCGGCGCGCGCGCCTCTCTCCGGCGCGCTCGTCTGTTACGCGCGCACCGTGATCCACCAGGAGTGGCCGCAGATGGAGACGGGCACGCTCGGCGACAAGGCCAATTCGTGGGGCGTCGTCACGTTCCGCATCCTCAGCAGCGCCGACCCGCGAACCGCCTCCGAGCAGGCGGCGTACTCGAAATGGCTCGACCAGCGCTCCGACCGCGAAGAGGCGCGCGTCGACCGGATCCACGGCGGCGAGGGCGTGATCCCGGTGCCGCTCTGGATCGTGCTGCTGCTCACAGCGACGGTCATCTTCGTCTTCATGTTGTTCTTCGCCGACAGCGCCGAGCGCGTCGTCGTGCAGGGGACGCTGATGGGCGGTGTGGCGATCGTGATCTCGTCGATGCTGCTGCTCCTCTGGTTCCTCGACAACCCGTACCACGCCGGAGTCGGCGGGCTCCGGCCCGTTGCGATGGAGCGCGCGCTCCGGATCCTCGACCAGGAGTCGGCGGAGGTCGGCGGGAGCTTCACGATCCCGTGCGACGAGCGGGGGAACGCGCGTAGCTGAAGAATCGGCATTCCGGCGTCACGACCCGGAGCGTCGCCAACAGACAAGGAGGTGCGGTGTTCTTCCGTCTCAGCAGTTTCGAGCTTGCGCTCATCCTCTTCGCAGTCGTCTTCGCCGCCACCGCTGTCGGCCTCGTTCTCGGTCGCTTCCTTCGCCACCAGTCGGAGCATCTGCGCGAGCCCGTCGGCGTGCTGCAGGGCGCGCTGCTCGGCCTGGTCGGGCTCGTTCTGGCCTTCGGCCTCGCTCTCGCCGTGGGGCGGTACGAATCTCGTCGTGCCGCCGTCGTCGACGAGGCCAATGCGATCGGCACGACCTACCTGCGCGCCCAGACGCTCGCCGAGCCGATGCGAACGCGATCGCTCGAGCTCGTGCGGCGGTACACGGACACCAGCATCCGCCTCTCGCACGTCGTACCGAACAGCGCTGCGTCGCGCCGCGAGATCGCCGACGGCGACGGACTGGAGCGCCGGCTCTGGGCACTCGCAGGACAGGCGCTCGCCGGCGCGCCCCAGGACAGCGCGCCGCGCCTCTACGTCGAGACGCTCAACGAGATGATCGACATGCAGACGACCCGTGTCAGCGGGTTGAACAATCGGGTCCCGGCGCCGTGCTGGGCGTCGAGGTGCTCTTCGCGGCTGTCGCGTTCGGGCTTCTCGCCTTCTACCTCGCACTCCTCGGTCGCAGCGTGCTCCCTGTGTTCCTTGCCGCGGCGCTGATCAGCCTCCTGCTCCTCGTCACGTTCGATCTCGACCGGCCGACGCGCGGCCTCATCACCGTTCCCGCAACGGCACTCGTCAACGTGCGCGCATCGATGGAGCTGCCGCCGGCGGCCGGCGCACCGTCGAAGCCGTGATCGCTACGGGCTCAGCGCGAACCTGAGCGCCGAGTGCGGGCCGAGCTGCGCGGTCAGCGCGACGTCGTCGCTCTGGACCGCCGCGAGCACCGGGTAGCCGCCCGTCGTCGGATGGTCGTTCAGGAGCACGATCGGCTGCCCGGACGGCGGGACCTGGATCGCGCCGGTGACGAGCCCCTCGGAGAGCAGCTCGCCGTGGTTCACGCGCTCGAGCTTCGGGCCCCGGAGGCGAAGGCCGATGCGGTTGGAGGCGGGATCGACGCGCCACGTCGACGCGCACAGCGCTTCGAGCGCGCCCGGCGCGAACCAGTCTTCGCGCGGCCCCGCGACGACGCGAAGCACAGGCACGCCCGGTGGCGATGTCGGCGCCTCGGCCTGAGGGTCCGGCGGCGTTCGCGGCTCGGCGCCGATGCGCAGCGCATCGCCGTCGCGGAGCGGCGGCGGCCCGAGGCCTCCCATCAGGTCGGTGGACCGGCTCCCGAGCGCCGGCTCCGCGTCGATGCCGCCGCGGACGCAGATGTACGCGCGAACTCCGGCGACGAGCCCGCGCAGCTCGAGCACCTCTCCCGGCGCAACTCGAACGAGCGCGTTCGCCGCCGCCGGGTGGCCGGAGACCGTCGCATTCGATTCCGCGCCCGTCAGCGCGACGAGCGCCGGCACACGGAACCGCAGGCTCGGGCCGACGAGCGTGGCCTCGAGGGCGGCGGCCGCCGGGTCGTTGCCGACGATGCGATTGCCGAAGGCGAGGGCATCGCGGTCCATGGCGCCGGACGGTGCGACTCCGATATGCGCCCAGCCGGGACGCCCCCGATCCTGCACCGTCGTCAACGGGCCGGCACGCACGACGGTGATGTCACTCATTCGGGCACGAAGCGCACCGCGTCGCCGGCGGCGAGGAGCGCCGGTGGCGTGCGCGCCGGGTCGAACAGCGTGACCGCGGTCGCGCCGATCAGCCGCCAGCCCCCGGGGGACTCGCGGGGGTAGACACCGGAGTACGGTCCGGCGATTGCGACGGTTCCGGCCGGCACGCGGGGACGCGGCACGTCGAGCCGCGGGACCGTCAGCCGCGGATCCCCGCCGACGAGGTAGCCGAACCCGGGTGCGAATCCGAGGAACGCGACCGTGTACTCGGATGCGAGGTGGCGTGAGACGACCTCCTCCGCCGAGCAGCCGCACAACCGCGCGACCTCGTCGAGATCGGGCCCGCCGTAGCCGGCGGGAATCTCGACGGTTCGGGTTGGCGCGCGTTCGTCCGGGACCGCGAGCGCCTCGGCGGCGAGCGCGAGGATCTCCTCATGCGGTGGATCGTCCGTCCAGGTCACGAGCACCGTCCGATGGCCGGGGACGACGTCGAGGAAGCGGCCGGACGCACTGAGTCGACGCGCGACACGAACCGCGGCGCCGTTGTCGGCGAGGTCGAGCAGCGCGCCGCGATCACCGGCGCGGCGCAGATCGATCTCGCTCAAGCGAACGCCCGCAGCGCGATGCCCGCATCCTCCAGCGCCTCGCGCACCCGGCGCGCGATCCCGAGCGCGCCGGGCGTGTCGCTGTGCAGGCAGATCGACCCCGCTTGGACGTCGATGCGCTGCCCGTCCGGAGTCTCGACGGCGCCGTCTCGGGCGATCGCAAGGGCCTGGCGAACGGCGCCGTCCTCGTCGAGCAGCGCACCAGGCTCGCCTCGCGCGACGAGCGAGCCGGCGGCCGTGTACCCGCGGTCGGCGAACGCCTCGGGCACGGCTCGAAGACCCGCAGCTCGCGCCTGCGCGATCAGCTCCGAGTGGGGGAACGCGAGTAGTGGCAACTCGCTCACCGCAGTGACGATCGCAGCCGCGGTCTCCGCGTCGACCGACGCACGGTGATAGAGCGCGCCGTGGGGCTTCACGTACACGACGCGGCCGCCGACCACTGATGCGTGCTCCTGCAGCGCGCGAATCTGCTCTGCCACGTCGTCGCGCAGGACCGTCGCGGAGACGGTCAGCTCGCGCCGGCCGAAGCCCTCGCGGTCGCGGAAGGAGACGTGAGCGCCGATCGCGACCCCGTGCTCGACTGCCGCGCTGCAGGCAGCGCGCATGGTCTCGTCGTCACCCGCGTGGAAGCCGCACGCGACACTCGCGCTCGTGACGACGCCGAACAGCCCGGCGTCCTCGTCGAAGCCTTCACCGACGTCGGCGTTGAGATCGACGGGAAACCTCTATGCGGAGACGTCGTAGCTCGTGCGCACGACGGCAGCGTACTCGCGGGCGGCAGACGCAGGTGCGCCGTTAGCCTGACCGGGGCGATGACGGATTACCTCTTCTACGGCGACACCGAGCGCTCGGCGGCGATGCGCCACGAGCTGCCGGTGACGATCGGCGATGCGTTCCTGATCGGAATCCTCGACGGTCGCATGCACGTCCTCGCGAGCCCCCTCGAGCGCACCCGGATTGCCGATGCCGCGCCGCACGCCGTCCTGCACGACATGGCCGACCTCGGGTTGTACGAGCTGATGGGCGGCGGCATCGGAACGCACGAGCTCGATCTCGAGCTTGCCTCGCGCGCCGCCGTGGCGATGGGCGTCCGCGAAGCGGTCGTCGACCCGGAGATGCCGGTCGCGGTCGCGGACCGGCTGCGCGCCGACGGGCTCGTGCTGAATCCCGACCACGCCGCGGTTGCCGCGAGGCGCCGGGTGAAGTCGGACGCCGAGCTTGCGGGGATCCGCCGTGCCCAGGCGGCCGCCGAGGCGGGCATGCGCGCCGCGGCGTCGTTCCTTCGCCGGGCCGTCCCCCACGGCGACCGGCTGGCGGTCGAGGGCGAGGTGGTCACCGCGGAAGCGGTCCGCGCGGAGATCCGCGAGGCGTGCCGGCTGCACGGCGCGCCCGCGACGACGGACCTGATCGTCTGCTCGCCCTGGCAAGGGACCGGACACGATCCGGGCTCGGGACCGCTGGCCGCGAACAGCCCGATCGTGATCGACCTCTGGCCTCGCGACGAGCAGTCGGGGTGCTGGGCCGACATGACGCGCACGTTCGTCGTCGGCGAGTTGCGCGACGAGGTGCAGGCGCTCGCGGCGCTCGTCCGCGACGGGCTCCAGCGTTCGTGCGCGGCGGTGCGGCCCGGCATCACCGGGCGCGAGCTGCACGGCCTCGTGTGCGACCTGTTCGAGGAGGCGGGCCATCGCACGCAGCGCACCGGCCCGGGCGACGATCCCGACGAGGGCTTCCAGTTCTCGCTCGGGCACGGCGTCGGCCTGGAGGTGCACGAGATGCCGCCGCTCGGCCAGACCGGGCACGTCGAACTGGTTGCGGGTGACGTGCTCGCACTCGAGCCGGGGCTCGTCGTCCCGGGTATCGGCGAGGTGCGCTTCGAGGATCTGCTGCTCGTCACGGAAGACGGCAGCGAGACGCTCACGCGCTATCCGTACGAGCTCACGCCGTAGCCGCTCACCTGCCGAGCATCGCTTCGGTCGCCTCGACAGCCCCGTGACGTCGTCATCCGCCGCCACGCCGAGTCGTTCGCCGGCGCGGGGCACCTCGGCGACGACCTGCCCCGCCTACTCGGCTGGTTGGTGTTCTGCGACGACGCGCGTGCCGGTTGCCTTGAACGACGCGTAGACGGACTGGCCCGTCTCGAGGCCGAGGCGGGCGAGCGATTCCGCCGTGATCTCTGCGGTGATCGTGCCGGTGGTGATGCGAACGCGATTGCCGAACTCGGCGATGCTCCGGATCGGCGCGTTGATCACATTGAGTGCCGAGTCCTCCGGGTGCGACACGCCGAGCGTGATGTCCCACGGATAGACCGCGAGCACGACTTCGCCGTGCGCCGTCTCGGCGGTGCTGACGACCGTGCCGTCGTCGAGCCGAACACGCGCAGACCGGTTGGCATTCGGCTCGGCGAACCCGTGCAGCAGGTTTGCGCCGGTGAACGACGCGACGAACGAGTCCGCGGGCTCCGCGACGAGCTCCGCCGGTGTCCCGCTCTGACGGAGCCTCCCGTCGACGATCACGCTCACGTTCTCCGCGAGCGCGGCGGCATCTTCGAAGTCGTGCGTCACGAGCAGCACAGGGATGTCGAGCTCCGCGAGCAGATCGTGTAGCTCGGCGCGCACCGTCGTCTTCGTGTGCGCATCGAGCGCCGAAAGCGGCTCGTCGAGCAGCAACACCTCGGGGTCGCGCGCGAGCGCACGGGCAAGGGCGACCCGTTGCTTCTCGCCGCCCGACAACTGCGGCGGGTGGGCCTCGGCGAGATGGGCGATGCGGAAACGCTCCAGGTAGTCGTCGGCGGCGTGTTTGCGGGCGTACTCGATGTTCCGGCGCACATTCATGTGGGGGAACAGCGCGTACTCCTGGAACACCAGCCCGACGCGACGCTGCTCGGGCGGGAGGTTCACGTCGCCGGCGCCGTCGAACCACGTCTCGGCGTCGACGGCGATCCGGCCCGAACGCGGCCGCATCAACCCCGCGACCGAGCGCAGGACCGTCGACTTGCCGGATCCCGACGGCCCGACGAGCGCGAGCGTCGAGCCGACCTCGAGGCTCAGCTCGAGCTCGTAAGACCGAAGAGGGACGTTGACCCGGTCGAGGAAGAGCGTTGCCACGTGAGTCCGATGTGAAGGCCGGCGAGCAGGACGATGCTGAAGAGTACGAGCACGCCGCTCATCGCGAGCGTCGCGTCGAAGTTTTGCGCGAACTCGGCGTAGATCGCGAGCGAGAACGTCTGCGTGACAGCCTGCAGGCTGCCCGCGAACATGATCGTCGCGCCGAACTCGCCGATCCCGCGCGCGAACGACAGCGCGAGGCCGGCGATCAGGCCGCCACGCGCGAGCGGCAGGATGACGTGGAAGAACGTGCGCGCGGGGCTCGCGCCGAGAGTGCGCGACGCGGCGGCGAGGTTGGGGTCGGTCGCCTCGAACGCGGCGATCGCCTGCCTGATGTAGAGCGGGCTCGCGACGTATGCGACTGCGAGCGTCACCGCCGACTGCGTGAACGGGAGCGTGACCCCGAGCCACTCGAGGCTCGATCCGAGCAGTCCGAGGTGACCGAACGCTGCGAGCAGACCGATGCCCGCCACCGCGGGAGGCAGGACGAGTGGCAACTCGACGAGCGTGATCGCGAACGCGTGCCCGGGAAAGCGACGGCTCGCGAGCACGAACGCCGCCGGCGTGCCGAAGAGCAGGATCAGAAGCTGTGCGATCACGCTCGTCTTGATCGTCACCTTCGCCGCGTCCGTGACGACCGGGTTCGAGAGCTGTTCGAGCAGGTGCCCGGGCGAGGAGTGGGCGAAGATCGCGACGATCGGGACGAGCAGGAACGCGAGCGCGACGACGGCGGCCGTGGTGAAGGCAATCGCGAACAGCCGCCGCCGCACGTTCTGTCCTGCGACTACTTCTTCTTCGCGACGGGCTTGACGCGCGGCAGGAAGCCGGCGGCGAGCATCTTCGCCTGTCCGGCCTTGCTCATCACCTTGTTGATGAACGCCTGCGCGCCGGCCTTGTTCGCGCTCGAGTTGACGATGCAGATGCCGTACTGCACCTTCGGCTCCGCCCAGGCCGGCACCTTGATCACCTTTACCTTGCCGGGGACGGTGCGCGCGTCCGTCGAGTAGACGAAGCCCGCGTCGGCCTCGCCGAGCGCGACCTTCGACAGCACCTCACGGACGTCGGTCTCGCGGCTGACGACGTTCTTCAGCACCGTCGTCGACAGGTTCATCTGCTCGAGGATCTGCAGCGTGTAGCTCCCGACCGGCACGCCGGGGCCGGCGATCACGAGCTTGACGCCCGCCTTCGAGAGGTCGAAGACGCTCTTGATCCCCTTCGAATTCGACGTCGGGACGACCACGACGAGCGTGTTGCGTGTGAAGACCACGGGCTTCGCGCACAGGCTCTTCGCGAACAGCTGCGCGGGCAGCGTCGTGTTCGCCGAGGCGAAGACGTCCGCGGGTGCACCCTGCGTGATCTGCGCTGCGAGCGCGTTCGATCCGCCGAACGAGTAGCGCTCCGCCGGGTCGATCTTCGGGAAGACGTCAGTCAGCGACGCGGCCGCATACACGGTGATCTGCGCGTGCGCCGCGGCGCGTGCACGTCCGGCGAACGACGCGATGGCGGCGAGGACGACGAGCGCTGCGATCGCAACGAGAAGAGGACGGCGGTTGCGGGGCTGCACGAGCGGATCCCCTCTCTCAGTTCTGGATCATGACGTTGGTCGACTTGACGATGGCGGTCGTCGCCATCCCGGTCTTCAGCCCGAGGTCCTCGACGGCGTCGCGGGTCACGACGGCGACGAGCCGCACGGGCTCGTTCACGACCATCTCGACCTGCGCCATCAGCCCGTCGACCTTGACGTCGGTGACGATCCCGTGGAAGCGGTTGCGCGCGCTGATGTGCGACGCAGCGCCGTCGCCGCGCACGCGGTCGATCTCAGCAGCCTCGACGACGCGACGGTTGCTCGCGTCGCGCTTCACCTTCAGGCGTCCCGACTTGTCCCAGCGGCGCAGCGTGTCGAGACTGATCCCGAGCGCGGACGCCGCTTCGCTTGCGCTGTAGAGCTGCCTCGGCATTTCAGCTCTCGAACCGGTCGAGTTGCGCGGAGACCGCGTCGATCGAGAGCGAAGGCGCGAACGCGTGGCCGATCTGCGCGCGGCCGAGGAGCCGGGCGAGCGCCCCCGCCTGCTGCGCCTCGTTGGCGGCGATCTGGCCGATCGGCAGGCGAAGCGACGACGTCTGAACGCCCTCGATCGCGCCGAGGTACGCGCCGAGCGTGAGGCTCGACAGCTCGCGGGCGAGCTTCACGATCGACGCCGGCGTCGCGAAGCTGCGCGCGGGATACGTGAAATCGATGTCGTCCGCCGTCGGCGGCCGCTGGCCCGCTCCGTTCGTGAGGATCGAGAGCGACGCGTAGTGAGCCTGGTCGTCGGCCTGCATCCGCCGCACGAGCGCTGTCGCAGCGCCGGTCAGCTTGCCGGCGGCGAGCGCCCTTGTCTGGAAGTCGCCCTTCAGGAGCTCGGCCGCGCCGAGCAGGCGGAGGTAGGCGAGGTCGTTGTCGGGCACCGTCACGGCTCCCGCCGGCGCGGCGAGCGCCGCCAGGGTGCCTCCGGAGACGGCGAGGGCTGCGCCGCCGCCGACCCCGCGCCGCAAGAGCTCGGCCCTGCTGAACACACCCGTCACGCTGCCACCTCCTCCATGGCCTGCAGGAGCAATGCCCATGCCTGGACACGCATCGGCATCGACACTAGCCGTTGAGGGGAGGCGCTGTCCAGCCACAACGCCTATGCAAGCGCTAGGCGAAGGTTCCCCTTCGATACGCTAGCTCCGCAGGACGACTTCGAGCGCCGTACCCGAGCCCGGGACGGAGCGGATCGCGAGCCCGCCGCCGATCGACGCCGCCCGCTCGCGCATGTTGCGCAGACCCTGGCCTGCGCCGTCTTCCGCGGGTTGGAAGCCGACGCCGTCGTCGCGGACGCGGACGAAGCGCT
>Ga0136846_1214677_pt1 | contig 10831 bp, 14 predicted proteins | sample HopSoiMetagenom2_FD_96841 | JGI IMG/M metagenome (GOLD analysis project Ga0136846, IMG submission 96841) | Grasslands soil microbial communities from Hopland, California, USA - 2 Assembly 2016 (version 4) | ecosystem: Environmental > Terrestrial > Soil > Grasslands | place: USA: Hopland... | reverse complement strand
GCAGGTGCTATGTCAGGCCCAGGAATGGGGATGGGACCAAAAGGAAGACGTTTTTGGAGATAATTGATAACAAGGGCTTCCTAGGCCCTTGTTTCTTGATATCATTAATTTTTTTTCATGTGCCTTCATTTTGTATCTTTTGAGGCAAAATAAGCGCGAAGAATAAGGAGGGTTCATTGGCTAAGGTTGTAACAGTATCAGGATATAAAGCATTTGAACTGGGAATTTTCAAGCAGAGTCATCCGTCTATAACTTACATAAAAAAGGCAATCCGTAAAAGTTTGGAGGGCTTGGTTGAGGAAGGTGTAGAATGGGTTGTCATATCTGGAGCACTGGGTACGGAACTATGGGCAGCCGAGGTCGTATATGATATGCAGGAAAGAGATGGTATAGATCTCAAAGTAGCTGTCATTACACCGTTTCTTAATCAAGAGGAAAAATGGAGCGAGCAAAATAAGGAATGGTATGAGTCGGTACTTGCGCAAGCAGATTTCATCGATTCTGTCTCTCGTAAGCCATATGAGAAACCGTGGCAATTGCGATTGAAGAATCAATTTTTTATTGAAAAAAGTGATGTTCTTCTTCTATTTTATGATGTTGAAAAGGAAGGTAGTCCTAAATTTCTTTTGGAATATGCAAAAAAATATCAAAAAGAACAGGATTATGAGATACGGTTTATTCAATTTTATGACCTTCAAGTGATTGTAGAAGAGGAACAATGGCAGAATGAAGAATATTAATTCTCATAAAGTCTCATATATAGCAAAAGAAAATTGACAAATTGGCTTATTTTTGAAAAAATATGATAAGATCATGGGGAATTATTGAGGTGAAAAATGATGCTTTCTGACAAAGTAAAGCTAACGGCCAAGGATATTCTAGAAAAAGAATTTAAAACAGGCATGCGTGGTTATAAACCGGAAGATGTTGATAAGTTTCTTGATTTCGTTATTAAAGATTATGAAATTTTCCATCAGGAAATTGAAGAATTACAGCAGGAGAATATGCGCTTGAAAAAACAAGTTGAAGATGCTTCAAGACGCCCGACTCCAACCGTTCAAAGTGCTGGAACAACCAATTTTGATATTTTGAAACGATTATCCAATCTAGAAAAACATGTATTTGGAAGTAAATTGTATGAGTAGCAATAATTTCTATTGCTATTAAACGAAAAAATAACTATAATATATTCTATGCTCATTAATAACGTTCGGGTAATCGCTGCATGGTTTACCATGTAGAGGAAAGTCCATGCTCACACAGGCTGAGATGCGTGTAGTGTTCGTGCTTGGTGAAGTCATAAGCCAAGGCAACTGGTGCCTAAACTGGTTGACGGCAGGGAAAATACCTAAGTTCTTTATGGATATGGTATGAATACTTTGAAAGTGCCACAGTGACGTAGCCTTTTCAGAAATGAAAAGGGTGGAACGAGGTAAACCCCACGAGTGAGAAACCCAAATTATGGTAGGGGCACTTTCTCCAAGGAAATGAACGAGGAGAAGGACAGATGAAATATCATTTGTAGATAGATGATTACCACCTGAGTACAAGACTAAGAGTCGTTTGTAGTACAATGGAACAAAACATGGCTTACAGACCGTTATTAATGACTAATGAATGAAAATGTCTGCTCTCCATCTAGGAGAGCTTTTCTTTTATTTGGGTAATGAAGAAACAAGTTAGAGTCAAAAGAAGATTTTACTTTCTTGAATAGATATTTATTTGATAAACTACAATAGATAATGTATCACAAAAAAAGGTGGAAAAAAGTTACAAGATGATAAGGGTGAAAAAATGGCAAATTATGAATTGATCGCAACAGCTGCGATGGGACTTGAAGCACTTGTCGCAAATGAAGTGCGATCGTTAGGATATGAATGTACAGTAGAAAATGGTCGTATTACCTTCATAGGGGATGAAAATGCAATTGCTAGAAGTAATCTATGGTTAAGAACTGCAGATCGAGTAAAACTAAAGGTGGCGGAATTTAAGGCGACAAGTTTTGATGAACTTTTTGAAAAAACAAAAGCTCTCCCTTGGGAGAATTTCTTGCCTGAAAATGCTGAATTTCCTGTGACGGGTAAATCAGTGAAATCCCAACTTTTTAGTATATCTGACTGTCAAGCTATTGTGAAAAAGGCTATTGTTGAACGATTGAAACAACATTACAAAAGAGTGGATTGGTTTGAGGAAAACGGACCGCTATTCAAAATTCAAGTTGCACTCCATAAAGATATGGCTTTATTAACCATTGATACAAGTGGCACGGGACTACATAAACGAGGATATCGAGTGGGGCAGGGGGAAGCTCCAATAAAGGAAACTTTAGGTGCTGCACTCGTTTTATTGACAAACTGGACACCGGACAGACCATTTGTCGACCCTTTTTGTGGATCTGGAACATTACCAATTGAAGCTGCATTAATTGGGCAAAATATTGCCCCTGGTTATAATCGTGAATTTGTCTCAGAAGGATGGGATTGGATTTCCGCAAAGGCTTGGAGTGATGCTAGGATTGAAGCAGAGGACCTGGCAAAATATGATCAGCCTTTAGATATAACGGGATCAGATATCGACCATCGTCTAGTGAAAATCTCGGAAGAAAATGCAAATGAAGCAGGCTTTGGTGATTTGATTTCGTTTAAACAAATGCAAGTAAAAGATTTTACGACAAGAAAAGATTATGGCGTCATCGTGGGGAATCCTCCATATGGTGAACGTTTAGGTGAAAAAGATGAAGTTCAGAAAATGTATCGAGAGATGGGACAAGCTTTCGCGGATCTTGATACGTGGTCCATTTATATGTTAACTTCTGAAGAGCACTTTGAATCTTTGTATGGGAAAAGGGCGACAAAGAAACGTAAACTGTTCAATGGGTTTATTCGTACGGATTACTATCAATACTGGGGGAAAAGACCACCTCGTGAAAAATAATTAGCGATGCGAAAGCATCGTTTTTTTTTGTTTTGTTTTTTAGTCGATCGTATTGATCAATGAAAATTATAATAGGAACTATTGTTTAGTAACTCTCAAAAAAGGTTCTTTTCATTGGGTATTTGTTGTTCCCTTTTATCATCTTCATAATAATATGAACTAAGTGAAATGGATCGATTATGAATGGAGGGAGCATATTGTACGAGTTCTATAGTTTAGTTATTATCCCTATCATCCTTGGAATCGTAGAAGTATTAAAAAGATCCGGTTTACCAATTAAGTACTCTCCACTAGCATCACTCTTGTTAGGCTTCTTTTTTGGTGTTTTTTTCATAGATTCCTTTAAAGAAGGGATGATTGTGGGAATGATGGTGGGACTCTCTGCAACTGGTTTATATAGTGGAGGTAAAAACCTCATGGAATTAAATAAAAATAATGATCCTAAATAAACTTCCATTTATATATCTTTTTGAAGCATGGGGTTGAAAACAATAAAACCAAAATTATATTTTGAATCTTAAAGTAAAAACATGTATTTCTATTCGTCCGTTTGTTATAATAAAACAGTTGTCAAAAAGCGTCTTTCATTGAAAGACGCTTTCACTAATTAGTATATAATTTTAAAGTTAAGTCAACCATTGTAAGGATTATGGTGCTTTTGATACGGAGGAATTCACATGCAAAATCGTATGCCTTTTGAAATAACGAAAACAGAATCTTTTTTTGATAAATTAGGGGAATGGATTGGGGATGTTTTTTATGACTTACTTCCAGAAGCTGGTTTTGAATTAAGAGATTAACAAGTGTATATGGCTTTTCAGCTTGAAAAAGCCTTTAAAGAAAAAAAAAATCATGTTTGCTGAGGCGGGAGTGGGGACGGGTAAAACGATTGTCTATCTATTGTATGCGATCTGCTATGCTCGCTATACAAATCAACCTGCCATCATTGCTTGTGCAGATGAAACGTTAATCGAGCAGCTTGTAAAAAAAGAAGGCGATATTGCAAAACTCGAAAAAGCATTAAATCTAAACATGGATGTGAGATTAGCGAAGTCGAGAGATCAATATCTTTGTTTAAATAAATTAGACAAGCTTATGCTGACGAGTGATGAAGAGCATTTTCTTTCTGTCCATGATCGACTACCTGATTTTATTCATGGTGGAGGGTCCATGCAGTCTTTTGAACGATATGGAGACCGTAAAGATTATCCTGAACTAACGGATGAACATTGGGGTGAAATTGGTTGGGACTCACTACAGGATTGTTTTACTTGTGAAAATCGACATCGCTGTGGTCAAACGCTGCATCGAGACTGGTATCGACATGCGGGTGATTTCATTATTTGTTCCCATGACTTTTATATGGAACATATTTGGACGAAAGAATCTCGAAAAAGAGAAGGACAATTGCCATTGTTACCGGAACATTCTTGTGTTGTTTTTGATGAAGGGCATTTACTTGAATATGCAAGTCAAAAAGCACTTACTTATCGGTTTAGCGAACAACTACTTGAAAGTCTTTTAACCAAGTTATTAGCTAATGACGTTCGAGAAAAAACACTTTATATTATTGAAGATGCAATCACACAAAATGAACAATTCTTTTATGAATTAAAAAATGCATCTTTTTCTCATGAAGGATCAGATAAACTGACAATCGAAAAAACAGCTGCAGTAAAATCGTCTGGGAAACAATTGCTAGAGTTTATCTCTTCACTTGAAGAGGAGCTTGTTTTAGAAAGTGAAATGTTTACAATCAACGAGTATGAGCTCCGTATTGTTGAAGAGTATTTGGAACAAATATCCTATTCCTTATCATTATTCTTAAAAGAATTAAACGGGATTACATGGCTTGAGGATCGGAAGGGAGAACGTACTTTAGTCATAATGCCGAGACTTGTGCAGGAAATTATGAAAGAAGAAGTGTTCTCAAATAAGAAACCTTATATTTTCTCTTCAGCTACTCTTTCAGAAAACAAGTCATTTTCTTACATAGCCAACTCGTTAGGGATTGAAGAGTATCTTTCTTTTACTGTGGCATCCCCATTTGATTATGATGAGAACATGACGATAAAAATGCCCGCTTTTTCGAATCATGAATTAGGAAAGAAATTAGACTATACACTTGAACAAATTAAGAAAACAAATGGGCGTGTATTAGTTCTATTTACGAAACAAAGTGATTTAACTGCATTTAAGCAGTTCTGTGAAGGAAAACTATCCATTCCCATTTATTTCGAAGGTGACTCAGAAATTAGCACTCTTGTGTCCCTTTTTCAAAATGAAGAGGAGTCTGTTCTTTGTTCAGTTCATTTATGGGAAGGTTTAGATGTGCCTGGAAGGTCCTTGGAAAATGTAATTATCTTTTCATTGCCTTTTCCACCAAATGATCCAGTATTTACAGCTAAAAGAGAATCAACTCTTGATCCAGTTTCTGAAGTGGATTTACCCTATATGTTGCTACGCTTACGCCAAGGAATTGGTCGTTTAATTCGAACTCAAGAAGATAGGGGAACTGTACATATTTTAATGAATAGCGAAGAAAATAAACATGTAATCGAAGCGGTACGTTCCGTATTACCAACTGAAGTTTCAAGTTAACCTTAGGATTCATTCGGTTTATCAACACGATCGACAACTGAGCCTTATCAAAGTTTTTCTTCTTTATTTGTATGATTGATGTTTTTTCTTTTACAGGTGTGCGGATGATCACTATATTATTATGTGAGAAACGTTAAACTAGGTTTATCAAGAAATGGGAGGAAAAAACACATGAGTACATTTACAGCAACTGTGATGGTACCTGATTATCCGCCACGGGAAAAACATGTTGTGATCTTTAATACTTTTGATTCTTTACAATCAGGAGAGACGATGCAAATTATAAATGATCACGATCCAAAACCACTTTATTATCAATTTATGGCAGAAAGAACAGATCAATTTTCATGGGAATATCTTGAAGAAGGCCCAGAGACATGGAAAGTGGCAATAAGTAAAAAATAAAAGCTAACCACTTTTATACAAAGTGATTAATTATTGAATTAAGCAAGATGCCTTTTTGGTGAATTATTATTCTTGAAAGTTATGGTAACAGTCTTAGACTGTTGCCTTTTCCCTTTTTCCTATGGTTGATTATTGGTTTGGTCTTTGTTTGTCCTTCTTTACATATAGTGAAGGAGGGGGAGGGAAGCGCTTGAAAACAAATTGGGGTGCCGCTATTCAAATAGCAGCCGTGTATGTGGGAACGGTTGTCGGTGCTGGCTTTGCTACAGGCAGGGAAATTGTCGAGTTTTTTACCAGATTTGGCTTTATTGGCTTGATTGGTATGTTAATGTCTGGTTATATTTTAATCTTTTTAGGGTCTAAGTTAATGGTGATATCTGCTCGAATCAAAGCAGAATCCTATGAAGAGTTTAATGAATATTTATTTGGAAAGTCACTTGGAAAAGGGATCAACCTATTGGTGTTATTTATGCTGTTAGGTGTTTGTGGTGTTATGCTAGCAGGTGCAGGAGCAATTTTTGAAGAACAATTAGGTCTGTCTAAAACGAGTGGTATTGTGATCACAATTGTTTTGTCGATTATCGTTATGGTAGTAGGCATTAAAGGACTTTTTGCTGTAAATACGTTTGTTGTTCCACTTATGATTACGTTTAGCTTTATATTAATGGGTTTGTCCTTGAGGCTTCCCAATTTTATGGACCAATTATTGTATATTCCTAATGTCACAGATGGCTGGAAGGCAGTGATTTCCCCTTTTTCATATACAGCTTTAAATTTGGGACTTGCACAAGCGGTTTTAGTGCCTGTAGCAACAGAAGTAAAAGATGAACGAATCATTAAATTGGGCGGAATACTAGGTGGTGTAGCATTGACCATCATTCTTATAGCCGGTCATTTTACTTTGATCATGTTGCCAAACTTTGCTTCATATGAAATACCAATGGCCATCATTATGAAAAACTTAGCATCCAGTTTATATTGGATTTTTGTATTAGTTATTTATGGAGAGATTTTCACAACTGTCATTGGGAATGTATTTGGATTAGAAAAGCAAATAAAAAAATATATATCGCTACCAAAAATGGTTACGGTCTCGGGAATATTTGCGATATCATACCTTTTAAGTTTATTTGAATATAGCCGTCTTCTATCTTACTTATATCCAATTTTTGGATACATTAGTCTAGTATTTATTGTACTGTTATGGATGAAACCCATGAATGATATAAAAAAATGAAGGGGCAAGGAATATTCTCCTAGAACCTTCATTTTTCTATTATCATTACTCTTCTATTTTAATTGTTTTTGCCATTTGTATGAATGCATCACGATAATCAGGTTGATCTTTTGTAAAAAGTGTCAATTTAATGATGGAATCTTTTTGGTCGATTAAATAGGCCGTTACAACCTCACCATTATTATTTGATGCTTCCATAATGGTTGTATTTTGTAAAAATGCATCATTTGGTGGGTCTAACGTTTGTACCGTTTCATTGACAACTTGGAGTTGAAGTAATGTATTTGCTTTTAAAGAATCTCGATCGGTATCAGCAGGTAAAATTTCGATTCGCATTGAGTTTGAATCATCTTCTGAAAGGAAAAGTAAATCTTTATATGGTTCTTCTGCTGTTAATTCAAAATTAGGTAAAATATATAATGAAAAGTTTTGATTATCGCTCTTTACTAATTGTGCTGATTCATTTTTTGTTTCTCCATTTAAGCTGTATTCAATTGCTTGCTCTGCTGTGCGTGTTTTTATAGAGTCTTGCTCATTGTTTGTTGTTTCTTCATTTTGATCAGGAGTTGGTTCAATATCATTCTCTTTTTCTGTTCCGGATTCGTTATTTGTCTCTTTTTCGTCTAACTCAGGTTCATTTTGAGGATCATTTTGGTCGTTCATTTGTTCTGAATTGTCGACAGGTTCTTTAACATTTCCTTGATTAGTACTTGTCCCACAGGCTGCTAATAAAAGTGTTGAAATTCCTATTAATAAAAAGAATTTTGATTTCTGAAGCATTGGTATTCCCCCTAAGTAAAATAGTATTGAACAAAGCATCAAAATATAAGTGGTGAGCGGTCTTCTGGTTATATACCCTTTATACGCTCATATTACTCCGAAAAAGAGATTAACGGAATGGGAATGCGATAAATATGAACAGGTCAAAAATTAAATGAGAGACCACGACTAATGGAATGCTCTTTTTCCAAGAATAAAGAAATCCCCAAAAAAGGCCTGCAAATAAAGCTGAAAAAATATGTATAAAAGTTCCAGAGTAAATTTGGACAGAAGCATAAAGAATGGCACCAATCAAGATACTATATGGATTATTCATAAATTTGGACAATCGATTTTGAACAAAGCCTCGCCAAAATAACTCCTCACCTGGAACAATAAAACAAAATAGAACTACGTATTGCCAAATTTTGGTAGGTGAATATAACTTGTAAAGTTTCGTAACTTCTTTCTGGAAAGGTAAATCTAACACATCAATGAAAAAATGCCCCACCCAAAACAGGGAGTAAAGTAGGATACCTGAAATGATTCCATACATACTATAAGTTAAAAAAGATGTCTCATGCTCCATTTTTTCATTTATGATTGAATAACTCATTAATAGTAGCATGGTTGCTGTAAACATGTACCAAAAAATAGACGTTTTATGAAATGAGGAGTACATGAAAACATGGACCATAACGAGCCCTATGATTAGACGATAATCAATTGTAAGCTTTTTCAATGATACACTCCTTTCTTTTCAACTACCATATTCTATCAAAAAACAAAGTAAGAGGGTAGTGGTCAAAAGATAAGTAATTAATTTGAGGGAGAACGGTTACTGTAGAATTTCCCATGATAAAAGAATAATGAAATGAGAAAGATATATTTAGATCATAACAAAAAATCGTTATGATATAAAATCGAAAGGGGAAATAATGAATGACAAAGTCGAAGCGTGAGCAAGAGCGTGAATGGACCGTTCGTAAACAGGAACAACATCCTCATGGAAAAGTAAAATCGCTGAAGGATATTGCAAAAGAAAAGAAATAGATTTAAACTTTAAAAATGGGCGGAAAAAGACAAACTTCTTAGGCTTTTAAGAATTTTCCTAAGAAGTTTGTAAAAGATTTATTGCTTTAACAAATGCTTGGTTAAAAGATAGTGGGAACAGTTAACTTTCAATGTTTTATTCTTTTTGCCAAAAAATCAAAAATTCAGATAATAGACTCTTTAACAATTTTATAATTTTTATGATTGACAACTGTTCTTGTGTCCATTTCTAGATCTCGAAAATGATCCATATAAGTTAAGTCAACGATTACCGAATTCTCATTTACCTTTTCAACAATACCCTGTAAGCCTTCTCTAAATTCTATTACATTGCCAATCTCTGCCCTTTTCAAAAGTCATCTCTCCTTAAATTTTGAATTTAATCATATTTTGCACTACATTTTATTATTCGTAAAGGGTTTTATTTCCTTTTTCTTATTGATTATACATAGATTGTAAATATTATGTAGTCTTTCTTAAATAATGAACATGTTTTTTTAAAAAAAGTTTACATAAATTTAATTTTTCCGAGGTGAATTATGAATGGAAGAAGAACAAATTATTCAGGTTCTTGATCAACTGAAAAATGGAGAAATTCGTGAGCATTACGTTAACAAAGAGGATTTCCTTGATTTTCGTCGAATTCTAGTAAAAAGAGAAGATTTCAAACATTATCAAGGTATAGCGCGTAGAGGTGGAGATGTTCTTTATCATTACTTAGGTCAAGCAAGAAGTTAATAATCGTTTAATGAATCGAGCAGATTTAATTCCTTTTTATACTTTTAGGGATATTTTCATTGTCCATGTGCTATGAAAATGCTATCCTTTTGAATGTGATGACTATTGTCATCATCTATATGATCTATTAGCGTTCACCAGGTCATTTTTACATAGGTTAATCAGTTTTGGGAACAATACAATCAATTATTGTAACCCTAAAAAACACTGATTGGAGTCGGATACGTCAGAGCATCTTTAGAATATTATTTAATGAAGGAGTAAGATTAGAATGGTAGATAAACAATTTAAGGTTATTGCTGATACAGGAATACATGAACGACCTGCTACATTAATCGTACAAACTGCAAGTAAATATGAATCAGATATCAATCTTGAGTTTAAAGGAAAAAAAGTGAATTTAAAATCGATTATGGGTGTAATGTCGTTAGGAATCGGAAAGGGTGCTGAGATTACAATCAGTGCAGAAGGTAAAGACGAGCAATCAGCTTTAGACTCTTTACAAGATACTTTAAATAAGGAACATTTAGCTGAATAGGAAATTCTAGCATAAAATGGCCGACTGGGAAACCAGTTGGCCATTTTATGTTAATTCTTTGTAAAGAAACCTAATTTAAGCTCTTCACAGAAGGTCATGATAAAATAGAGGACAGTAAGAGAAATGAAAAGGAGTCGATATGATGTTTACACCAGAAAATACAGTGATTGGTTTTATTGGAACAGGTGTAATGGGAAAGAGTATGGCAAGCCATTTACTTTCAGCTGGTTTTCCAATGATTGTTTATAATCGTTCAAAGGAAAAGGCTGAAGAACTATTACAAAAAGGAGCTATTTGGGTCAGTACCCCTATGGAGGTTGCACAGCAAGCAAATGTTATTTTTACGATTGTGGGCTATCCAAAAGATGTAGAAGAGGTTTATCTTGGTAAACAAGGTATCATTACAAATGGGAAATCGAATACATATGTCATTGATATGACTACGTCTACCCCTACTTTAGCCGTAAAAATATTTGAGGAGGCTAAAAGTAAGGGGATACATGCCGTTGATGCACCCATTTCAGGCGGAGATATAGGAGCAAGAGAAGCAAAACTTTCGATCATGG
>Ga0136846_1231165_pt1 | contig 10833 bp, 6 predicted proteins | sample HopSoiMetagenom2_FD_96841 | JGI IMG/M metagenome (GOLD analysis project Ga0136846, IMG submission 96841) | Grasslands soil microbial communities from Hopland, California, USA - 2 Assembly 2016 (version 4) | ecosystem: Environmental > Terrestrial > Soil > Grasslands | place: USA: Hopland... | reverse complement strand
GAAAGCGGGCGAGCCAGAGAACCTCGGCGCCATCTCCTACCTCTTGGCGGAGGGGCTCAAGTTCTCAGGACAGTTCCCCGCGGGACAGAGCGAGGCGCTGCTCGGGCTCCGGCTTCTCTCGCCCTTTCGGCGGTCATCCCACCTCAACAACCACCTAACGACAGTTGCCGCGTACGCGCGCGCCGATGGCTTGAGTCACGCCGCGTTGGCCATCATGGACGAGGTGCTCGACGTCGCGCCAACGCTCGGCCGCCCGCAAGCGATCGCACTCGCCCGGGTCGCGCGGGCGAACGATCTCATCGCGGTCCGGCGGTTGGTTGCCGCCCGCGCCGAGCGCGATGAGGCGCTGCGGTGGGTGGACAAGATCGATGCTGGCCCGGGGCGTGATCGCACGCTCGCCGATGTGCTTTTGGTCCGCGGCGAGATCGAGCGCGCCGAAGATCCGCAGGCCGCCGTGACCACGTTGGCACACGTAGCGAGCATCTACCGAGGTCTGAAGACCGACGGGCACCTTGCGGAGGCCCTCTATCAGGAAGCTCTGGCAGCACAAAAAGTCGGAGACGAGATTGGCGCCCGCGGTAGGCTGCAGGAAGCCATCGATGCCATCGAGCGACAGAGTGCGTCCTTCGCTTCGCCAGAGACACGGGCTTTGCTGTACGAGACGGTCGAGCGCGTCTTTGACGCGACCATACGGATCGAGCTCGCCAACAATAGGTCCGACTCGGCGTTTGCGTATCTGGAACGCGGCCGCGTCGCCGCGTGGGCGCCGAACGCGCGGCTCGGGCTCGGTAACGGACACGCGCCGGCGAGCCTAACGCGAATCCGCGAGCTGCTGCCCGCCGACGCCGTGTTCGTCGAGTACGCGCTGCTGCCCGACACGCTCGCGATGTGGATCGTGTCTTCCCGCGGATCGCGTCCCTACGCAGTAGGCGTGCGGCGCGACTCCGTCGCTCGACTCGTTGACCGGTTTACGCGCGAGATGGGTGAACCCGATGTGGGTCCGACGAGTGCACGGGCACGCTTGTTCGATCTGCTCGTGGCTCCGCTCACGAGCGAGCTCACCGGGGGCGCGGAAATCGTCGTCGTGCCCGACCGAGAGCTGGCGCGCGTGCCGTTCGCCGCCCTTTGGAATCGCGGCACTGGTCGGTACGTCCTCGAGGATTATCGCGTTCGCACGCTGCCGAGCGCCGCCTTTCTCCTCGCAGCGTCGACGCTTTCGTCCCGGGACTCGCGCTCGAGCGCGCTCGTGATCGGAAACCCGAAGCTGGATGCCGCGGCCGCCGCCGAGCTTCCACCGCTTCCCGGCGCTTCCCGTGAGGCGGAGCAGATCGCTCGGCTCTACGGTCGACCGCAGCTCTTGATGGACGCCGAGGCGTCGCGCGACCGAGTAATGGAGCTACTTCCGAGATACCGCGTCTTCCACTTCGCCGGTCACGCTGTGGCCAACGGCGATCAGCCCGAGCTATCGTACCTCGCTCTTGGCAGCCAGCGCTCGGATGGGGACGGGACGCTCCGAGCCGCAGAAATCGCGAGGCTGCGGCTGTCCCATCTGCAGCTCGTTGTGTTGTCGGCCTGCAGTACGCTCAACCCACGTCGGACTCGTATGGGCGCGATCGCCGGCCTGGCGTACAGTTTCCTGCGTGCGGGCGCGCCGGCCACGGTGACCACGTTATGGGACGTAGATGACGCCGTGACGACCGAGCTGTTGGTGTCATTCCACAGGCGGTTTTCAGGCGGTATGCCGGCCGCCGAGGCGCTTCGCTTGGCGCAGCAGGATGCCCTTCACTCGCGGCGCGCCGAACTGCGCCCTCCGAAGGCATGGGGAGCGTTCGTCTATACGGGTCCGTAGTCGTACCATCATTGACCGGGAGAATGAGATGTCGGTTCAGTCTGGGTCAGAGGACTTCACGTTGTCGGTCGAGTTTGCGGGCCTCTGCCTGTACGTGGTCGATCGCCGGCAGGCGCCAAGTGTGAGCGTCTTGATGCCGACCTGCGTGCCCACACCAAATGGTCGGGTCAAGACCGAGCATGAGGACAAAACCAACGGTGCACGTCACGTCCCGTACCTGCTGGCGAATCTGGCGAACTTCGGCCAGAACGTACCGCCTGGCCCGGCCGGCGATGGCCCGCAATTCGGTGTCGTACGGCGACTCAGCCGCGAAGAGCTCTTCTTCGAGCCGGAAGAGCAAACGAGCAGCCAGGTCGATCCAGACCTCCTGCCTTTGCCCGACTTTGGCGTCTACAAGGGTAGCATCAGCGTCCAGCAGGCACTCCTCGGGGATATCCCGCCTAACGAGCGACCGGAGTTGAATGTTCGCGCCGCTCTGAAAGGCGGTACGCTCAGTGCGATAACGGGAACTCCAGCCCCGGGCCGGAACCCGAGCTGGGACCAGTCGGAGGCTGACTGGGCAGGCTCGATCGGCTGGACGCGAACAATTCCGGGCAAATCCCTCACTGTTCGAATTCGCAACTGGGACACGGGTCAGGAGACTCCGCTTGCGCTTACGCCGGTGAGCCGCGGTGGCCGGCCGGTGATCGAGCTCAAGATCGCCAATCTGTGCGAGGACAACGCGCTCGAGTGGAAGGAATTCGAGGCGAAATTCGACCGTCGCGACGTCGACTTCAAGTGGTTGTATCGCCTGTTCGCGCCTAACGCTGGCGCCAGCATTCTCGCAGCGCTCCGAAAGAAGGAGCTTCCGTATCCCCTCCTCAAGCCCAGGGGAGCGCGCACCACGGGAAACACGGGATGTACGGGCGGAAAAATTGGCCTGCCGTGATCTGATCGACCCGTACCGGCAGTGGGCGCTCCATCGGTGCGGCTTCCCCTGCATCTGGCCCACGCTCGACACAGGACCAGATCCCGGGGAAATCGCGGTCATCGACCGCGGTTGGAAGGGGTTGAGCCACCGGGAGCTGGCCGGCCGCATCACCCGTAAGCCGGCGCCTTCAACTTCTTCACGTGCGGCGCACGCGGCAGCCGTTACCGCCGTCATCGCCGCGCGACGTGACGACTACGACGGAGATGCAGACGGCAAAATGGACGGGTGCTGCTCCGCCGGCGTGCGCGTGTACAGCGCATGGGATGCCGACGAACGATTCGACCTGGAGGCCGTTCGAGCAGCCCTGCTCGAAGCGGCCGACATGAAGCTTCCAGTCGTGAATCTGAGCTTGAGCATCTCCCTGCCGAACCAGCGGGACCTCGACGACGCTATCGCGGCGTGCGTGGAAAGTGGCGTCGTGGTGGTCGCCGCGATGGGCAGCGGCAACGATCCGGACGATGGACCCATCTACCCGGCAGCCAATCCTGACGTGATCGCCGTCGGCGCCACGAACATGGAGGACAGACCGGCATCCGGGTCGAACAAGGGGGAGCACGTCTGGGTTTCGGCGCCGGGAGAAAATATTCTCACGGTCATCGGGGACCACCCGCTCGACTACAAATACCTCAGCGGGTCATCCTTCGCTGCCGCGATGGTGACCGCAGCGGTATGGCTCGCGCGGCGCAGGAAGCCCGGTCTCACTCCGGGCGATGTCCGGGACCTATTGAAACTGTCCGCCTACCGGCCCGACGGAATTCCCGGACACGACAGTGAGATTGGCCATGGACGTCTCGACATGAGGCGGCTCGGCGAACTGCTCCGCTGACGGCGCCAAAAAAGGCGGGACGTATCCGTCTAATCCCGTAGGGCCAGAAGATCTAGGGCGAGGCTACTGACAGGGTAGCAGACGTTTGGAACCTTGCACACGAAGGCCTCGCCCTATTGCGTCAGGCTGACGCAACCTGCGCATCGATCTGACATGCGGCGACGCGAGACGGACGACCGAGGAGATAGAAAGGGCCATTCGCGAGGGGCGCTCATTGGCGCTGCCGCGATCGGCGTCATAGTCGTCGCGTCGATTCTCGCCGCTCACACCCGACTGCGAGCCAACGATCTCGTCGCGCGTGTCGCCGACGCGACGGGTGCTCATCGTGTGGTACGAGCGCGTCTCTCGGGCGGGTACTCATACGCTCCGTGCCGCGCGGTGGCCAACGCGGATTCGCTGGTCAGCGGTCTGACATGCGATGATGCGCCGGCGTCTACGTGGCCCGAGTCACCGGCGTTGAACCGCGTTGCGGCGAAGCTGCGTACCGGAACAGCGGGACAATCGAGTGACGGACGCCGTCATCACGCGACCGGTGCGTGGAACGTGATCTGGCGTAACCCGGCTGCCGCCGTGCAAGAGCTTCAAGAAGCGGCGCGACTGGACCCGAAGAATGCGGCGATACAGGCTGACCTTGGGGCGGCACTGCTGCAACGCGCCGAGCTCGCGCAGGACCCGGTAACCATTTTGGCCGCCTACGCGGCGACGGACAGTGCGCTGGCGCTCGCTCCACGCAATGTCGAGCCGATGTTCAACCGGGCGCTGATTCTCGAAAAACTCTATCTGCCCGAGTTGGCCCGAGCTCAGTGGAAATCGTACCTCGCCGCCGATCGTGACTCACGCTGGGCCGCTGAGGCGCGTGAGCGACTGACGCTGCTGGAGGCGCCGCTGCCTCGCTGGGAAGACGTACGGAGGGAGCTGGTCCGTTCGTTAGGCACTGGCGATACGGTGAGGGCTGACCGCCTGGTGAAGCAGTTCGCGTGGCGCGTGCGAGACGCCATTCGCTCGGGGCTCACCGCCTGGGGTAACGCGTACAATGTGGGTGACGCAAAGGCTGATTCGATCGCCCGAGCGAGCCTCGCCCTTGCCCTCGCGCTCGCGAGGACCACACAGGACGATTTGTGGGCCGACGTTGCAGCTGACGTGTTGAAGGCGACGGGGCAGTCCGATCGCGCGCGGGCGCGACAGATCGCGGAGGGGCTCGTCGCGTACGATCGCGGCAGGTCGGAGCTCGATCGGTTCGACCTGGGTTCTGCGAGGCGCTCACTCGACCACGCGAATACATTGCTGACCGCCGCAGGCAATGCCGCCGCTTATCTCGTTGCATACGATCGCCCCCGCGTGTCGTATCAGGGCCACTCGGCCGGCGCGTACGCCGACGCGCGTCGTCAGTGGAGACACCTTGCGGCGACAGCACCGCCGACGTACCGGCTCCTGCGCGCGCTCTCGACGCGCAACGCTGGCTTCATCGATCAACTCGAGAACAAGCTCGACCTGGCATCGGCATCGTACGGCGACGCTACAGCGCAGGGCGTTGGCCTCGTCGATCCGGTTCTCGCGTTGGAGATGCGAGCCGAGTTGGCAGAAGTGGTGTCCCAGCTTCGCGGTGATAGCGCCGCATGGAAGGAGATGTATGCGGCATTCAGGGCGCTTCCGAGCTTTCCCGGTCCCCCCGGCGATGTCCAATACGTATTGGGCAAAGGCGCGAACCTGAGCTGGCGTCGTTTCCCAGAGGTCGCCGCACTCTTCAAGGGCGAGGTGGCTCGGCTGGCGGGTACGCTCGACGATTCGGCCGCCGCGGTATACGCGCACATCCAGGCGGCCCAGTGGCTGGCGCAGGAGGGGGGTGTGGCCGAGGCGACGGCCAGCCTGCGCATGGCGGAGGCGTACAGCCGCGGAATTCATAACGACTCGATCAAGTCTGTCGTCCGTGCCGATGCGGATCTCGTGCGTGGACAGATGTTGCTGCACGATCGCCCGGATTCGGCGGTTCGGGTACTGATTGATGTCGTAGACCGCTACGGCAAATCGAAATACGGCCTGCAGATTGGCCGCGCGAAGCTGTTGCTTGCAGATGCCTACGTGAATGCCGGCAAACTCGATTCGGCGCGGGTGGCGTTCGACTCGGCGCTGGCAACGATCGAGCAGGCACGCGCGGAGCTCGGCAACACGGAGGATCGGGCGCGCTTTCTCGACGAGTCTCGACCGGTCATCGACAGCGTTCTGGCCTTTCACCTGAACACGTCGGATACTCTCGGCGGTCTGGACTTCTTCGAGAAGATGCGTGCCCGGGTGCTGCTCGAGCGGGCGACGGGGGCATCGCCTAACGACGGCGGTCGGTATCGCGGCGTCTCGACGATCAGGTCAGGACTCGACTCGACGACGAGCATCATCAGCTATGCGGTCATGGACAAAAAGGTCGTCGGTTGGCTCGTGCGCCGCGATGGAGTCTGGATGCGGCGCGTGGCCACCAGCGAGTCGCTCGAGCCCGTCGTCGATCGATTCGTTCGGCTCGTCGAGAGTGGAACCCCTGGCCCTGAGATCGAAGCGCTCAGCGCCAGGCTGCGCCAGACGCTCATCGACCCATTCGAGGATCGCATACCGGTGGGGTCGAGCCTCGTGATCGTGCCTGACAAGTGGCTGCACTTCGTACCGTTCGCCGCGCTCTTCGACACGCGGCGGCAAAGGTTCCTCGTCCAGGCGTACGAGCTCGGCGTCGCGCCAAGCATCCGGCTTTTCGCGGATGCGGCCGCGAGGGCTCGTGTGCTCAGTCGCGCCTCGAGTCCATCGGTGCTGGCCGTCGGGAATCCCGCGTTCGATCGGGCAGCCAGCTCGTTGCCGTTGCTGCCGGGCGCAGAACGTGAAGCGCGTGAAGTGGCGCTGCGGTACCCGCGTGCGCAGCTTCTGATCGGGCAAGAGGCAACGCGGCGCTCCTTCCTCGATCGAGTGAAGAGCGCCAATGTCGTCCACTTTGCGGGGCACGCGGTGGTCAGCCTCGACGCGCCCATGTACTCGCAGCTGATGCTTGCCCCTGATGCCGAAAGAAACGAACCAGGGTCAGTGTACGCGTTGGATCTGTTCGCGATGTCGCTCCCTGCGACGCGCCTCGCCATTCTGTCCGGGTGTCAGACGGCGGGTGGTGGCCTGTCCGCCACAGAGGGAGTATCATCGCTCGCTCGTTCCCTGTTCGCCGCAGGAGTTCCGGCGGTGATCGCGAGCCTCTGGGCGGTGGATGACGAGGCCACGGCCACTTTCTTCGCGGCCTATCACGACGACTTTTCGCGCAGTGGCCAGGCCGATGGGGCGTTGCGGCGCACGCAGATCGGCTGGATCAAGCGCGGCGATGCGTGGCGGACTGCGCGTACGTGGGCGGCGTTTCAGATGTTCGGGACGGTGGACACGCCGGGATCAGGGTCTTACCGGAAAGCTGAAGGATTGGCCGTCAAATAAAGAAGCGAGGGATACGAGGTGGCGATGCGGCATCTCGATTCGCTGACATCTCCGGTCTCCGAGGGTCGCCGCGACGTTCGCCTTCACTCCGCGCCCCCTTCGCTCCGGCTGTTGTATCAGGAGTCATCGCCTACGCAGCAATAACGCAGGAGGGAGACATGCCGGTAAGAATCTTTTTTCGTGGGCTGATCCTCTTCCGGTTTCCGTCAGATGGCACGCTGGTCGCCGAGCTCTTATCTGAGCCGGCGGGTCGCGGCCGCGTGCCCGGAGCCATGGCGGGTCAGAATGACCATGAGTCTGAGATCCAAGTCATTACGGAGCAGAAAGTCAACCAGCGGCGGCCGCTTCGAATCAAGCAGGGAGCGAGTATCAGCATCAACATTCCCGGACGAGGCCGGGTGAGGCGCGCCACGAACTTCCGCGAATACGTTCCGAATATCCGAACCTTGGCGAAAATGGCTGGATTGCCGAGACTGAACCCCCGTAAAAACCCACAGGACGCGCAGGAGATTAGCCAGCATCTCCGCGCCAGCGTGACGGTCAATCGGGGCACGCTTCGCGTCAAAGATGTCGTAATGTGGGATGGGAGCGGTTATCCGTTGGGAAATGGGACGGCACGGGACCTTCCCATGACGCCGGCACAAGTGAAGTTCTGCGGCGTGCGCCACTACGGTCATGCCGCCACCGAGTGTGTCCTCGAGGTCCAAGACACTGACAAGGTCAACATCTCCCAGATCGCTAACGTCGATCAACCGCGGCAGAAGAGTCGACTCCACAAGAGCTTACCGCAGAGGGGCCCGCTGAAGTCGATTCAACAACGCAACCAGCTCGCCGAAGAAGGCGCCACTGAAATCGTCATTGACAACTACGAATACCAGCGCGTCAGACCGGTGCCATGGGGCCTGGATTTTCAGTGGCTGTTCGCGCGCGCTGGGTATGGTCCCACGGATCTCGGGAACGAGGCTAACACGTTCGCGGATGCGGCTATAGGCGGCGACGCAGTTTACGCCGAGCTACTCGCGCAGGACCGGGCTTCGCTGCTACCGGCAACAATCGGCCGACCGTTCCCGTACATTGTAGACTCGCGCGCGTTGACGACGCTTATAGCACTCGGGCCGCTCACCGGCACCCAGAGCCGCCCGTTATGCATTCACGGCACAACTTGACCGATGGCGCGCACCGTCGTCGCGATAGTCGACGAGGGCATTGACGACCAGCACCCGGAGTTCGCCGGCCGAGTGATCGCGGGCTATCCCCCGCGGACGCTCGGCCGGTCGCGCGACGTTAGGCGGTCGCACGGTACGAACGTCGCCGGTGTCATTCTTGCCGGAGGGCGAGCAGTCACGGGCATCGTTCCGCGCGCGCTCCTTCTCCCAGTCGCGGTTCCCGCGCTCTCCATGAAGGTCGGCGACCCCTCGGAAGCTGAGGGACTCCGGTGGGCGGCAGACCACGGCGCGGATGTCATCTGCTGCGCGTGGGCGCCACCGAGCCCCGACCGGAACACTGGCGCGCTTCCCGACCACACCCGTGACGCGCTCGACTACTGCCTAACGCGCGGCCGCCGCGGGAAAGGCTGCGTCGTCGTCTTTTCCGCCGGCAACGACGGCTCCGATCTCGCGCTCAACGGCTACGCGAGCTACCCCGGGGTCATTGCCGTCGGAGCGTGCAACGTTCACGGCAGGCACCCGGCCTACAGCGGGTGGGGCGAGGCGCTGTGGTGCGTGGCGCCAAGCAACGATCCAGCGGACCGGGATAGTCGATGGAAGACGTACACGACCACGGCGCCCATGGGGTCCCTCGCGGACGGAGAGGTGTTCTACACCACCCGCTTCGGCTTCACGTCAGCAGCGTGCGCCGTCGTTGCGGGCATCTGCGCCCTCATTCTCGCTGCCAATCCGCGGCTCACCGCCGCCGAAGTGCGGGCGGTGCTCCGGGAGTCCTGCGACAAGGTCGACGTCGAGAGCGGCTCCTACGACGAGCGGGGGCACAGCCCGCTGTACGGCTACGGACGCCCGGACACCGCCCGTGCCCCGCAGCTCGCAAAGCCGCGGCCCCTTCAGCGAGCAGCTCCTATCCGGTGAACCCCCGGCGGAAAGCCGAGGACGCGTCCGTCCAATCTTCAGGATCACCGAAGGACGCCATGAACACCGAACATTTCGCCATGATTGCCAGCGCACTCGGGACGCGGTACCGGGTCGAGCGCCTTTTGCAGGGCGGTGTGGCCGCCTGCGTTTACGTAGCCGAAGATCGCACATCAGGACGCCGTGTCGCGGTGAAGGTGCTCCGCGAGGATATGGCGGCGACCGTGAATGCCGACCGTTTCCTGTCGGAGATCAACGTCGTTCGGCAGCTTCGACACCCGAATATCGTCCCCATGTTCGACTCGGGGGACATCGACGGCATCCCCTATTACGTGATGCCATTCGTGGAAGGAGAAACCCTGCGCGCGCGGCTCTCACGCCTCGGACGTATCCCCCTTGCCGACACACTTCGGATCGCCGACGACGTCGCCCGCGCGCTGCATTTCGCGCATCGCCATCAGGTCGTGCATCGCGACATCAAGCCCGAGAACGTGATGCTCGACGGCGACCGCGCCCTCGTGCTCGACTTCGGCATCGCGCTGGCGATGGACACGGTCGAGGCGCCACGGCGGACGCTGCCGGGCCTCACGCTCGGCACGTTCCATTACATGAGCCCCGAGCAGGTGGACGGTGACGCGGAGATCGACGGTCGCAGCGACATCTACAGCCTGGCGTGCACGCTCTACGAGATGCTGAGCGGCCGCCCGCCGTTCATCGGAACGCCTAACGCCGTCATGCGGCAACAGCTGTCTGCGCGCCCGCGGCCGCTCGCGTCGATGTGCGCGGGGATGCCGCCCCGGCTAGACGCCGCGCTGCTGCGCGCCCTGGACAAGTCGCCCGACCGGCGCTACTCGACGGCGGGAGAGTTCATCGCCTCGCTCGTGAACGGGACCCATCGCATGCGCGTCATCGGCCGCCGAGTGGCGGTCATGCCCTTCGTGCACGCATGCGCGCAGCCGGTGGTCGACACGGTGAGCGACACGGTCGGGGAAGAAGTCGCCGTCGCGCTCCGCGATTTCGACGGCATCGTGATCGCCCCGAACGTCTCCGGCGGGTGCAAGGCGCCGAGCGGCCACCTGATCGACATCGCGCGACGAGCCGGGGCCGATGTCATCCTCCTGGGCGACGTCCGTCGCACGGATGACAGCGCCGGGGTCCTCATCAGCGCGATGCTGTTCGATGGCCGCACCGGGCGACGCATCTGGTCCGGGGCATCGGCGGGCCAGCAGCACGACAGCTTCCTGTCCTCGGTCGGGCCCGCCCGCGAGATCGCGAAGGCCATCGCGGCCGCGCTCGGCGCGAGACGGTTGAACGATCGGGTCGAGGCCTCGTGCGGGACTACCGCGTCGTTCGCCGCGCCCAAGGCGGTCAGAACCGGCACTGACGAGCGCCCGGTAGTCCACTAGAACATTGCGCGGCGGCCGCCGGCAGGACATAGTTCGTCTATCCCCTAGACTTTCTATGTGCCTGCGATGGCGCCTGCCAACAAACGCGACCTGCTCCCCGGGACGCTCGACATGTTGATCCTCGGCACGCTGGCCGTGCAGTCGATGCACGGCTACGGCATCGCCCAGCACATTCAGCGGCTCTCCCGCGACGTCCTTCGCATCGAGGAAGGGTCGCTCTACCCGGCGCTCCAGCGCATGCGGCAGAAGGGGTG
>Ga0136846_1231066_pt1 | contig 10833 bp, 6 predicted proteins | sample HopSoiMetagenom2_FD_96841 | JGI IMG/M metagenome (GOLD analysis project Ga0136846, IMG submission 96841) | Grasslands soil microbial communities from Hopland, California, USA - 2 Assembly 2016 (version 4) | ecosystem: Environmental > Terrestrial > Soil > Grasslands | place: USA: Hopland... | reverse complement strand
CGAACCGCGGCTCTTCGCCACGACGCAGACGCGCGATGTTCGCTCGATGAGTCCAGAACACGAATGCGGCAACGACGACGCTCACGGCAAATAACGGTGATCGGAACCCGCCCATGACGGCAATCGCGACAGGAAGCACCACAGCGCCGGCGAGGGACGCGAGAGACATATAGCCGCCGACCACGAGCACGGTGAGCCACACGAGCAGCGTTATGACTATCGCCGCTGGCGCCAACGCGCCGAACACGCCTGATGCCGTTGCGACGCCCTTCCCTCCACCCTTCCAGAGCAGGAAGACTGGCCTAACGTGGCCGATGATAGCGGCAATGCCGAACCCGATGGCCCAGAGCGTCAACGTGCCGGGGTCCGGCACACGCGGCGCGACGAGTCGCGGGAACCACAGTACAGGCACGGCTCCCTTCGCGGCATCGAACAGCAGAACGACCACCGCCACCTTGGCGCCGAGGACGCGATAGACGTTCGTTGCGCCGAGATTGCCTGAGCCGTGCTGCCGAAGATCGATCCCCCGCGTCACCTTGCCCGCGATGTAGGCCGCCGGGATCGACCCCGCCACGTAGGCGAGCACGAGACCCAGGTAGGGAGACACTTACGCGGCTCGCCTCCGGAGAACGATCCGCAGCGGATTGCCGGTGAATCCCCAGGCTTCGCGGAAGCCGTTGTGCAAGTACCGTACGTAGTGTTCGGCCAGCAGCTCGGGGTGATTGCCGAACACGGCGATCGTTGGAGGCGCCACCTCGACCTGCGTCGCGTAGAGCAGCTTGACCTCGCGACCGGCTGCCTGCGGGGGTTGCCGTCGAGCCACCAGCGCCTCGAGCGTGTTGTTGACCTGCGAGGTCGTGATTCGTTTCGAGCGCTCGGCATCGACCTCGACGAGCAGGTCGAGCACGCGAGTTACGCGCTGGCCGGTGAGGGCGGACGTGAACAGAAATGGAACGAACGACAGGAACGGCACGCGCTCCGCCGCTTCCTTCTCGAACCGACCGGCGGTCTTGTCGTCCTTTTCCTTGAGATCCCACTTGTTCACCACGACGATGAGGCCGCGCCCCCCTTCCCATGCGAGGTTGGCGATCTTCAAGTCCTGGTTCTGAATGCCTTCCACCGCGTCGACGATCAGGAGGCAAATGTCGGCGCGCTCAATGGCTCGGCGCGTCCGAAGCGAAGAGTAGAACTCGATTCCATCGTCGACGCGCGACTGGCGCCGAAGTCCCGCCGTGTCGATGAAGACGATCGCCCGATCATGATAGCGCATCGGCGTATCGATCGCGTCACGCGTCGTTCCGGCGACGTCGGACACCACGAGACGCTCCTCGCCTAACAAGCGATTCACGAACGACGATTTGCCGACGTTCGGCCGCCCGATCACAGCCACGCGCAGCGCGTCCTGTTCCTCGGCCGGCGCGGGCGGAATCCGCTCCACGACGACGTCCAGCAGATCGCCGGAGTTTTTCCCGTTGATGGCCGAGACAGGAATCGGGTCGCCTGCGCCCAGCTGGTAGAACTCGTAGAAGTCGGTGGCGCGTGGGTCGTCCGCCTTGTTCGCGACGAGCACCCATGGCTTCTGTGATTCCCGCAGCACCTCGACGACGTACGCGTCCATCGGATGGACGCCCGCCTTCGCGTCGACGACAAGGAGCAGAAGATCGGCTTCCTCAATCGCCTGGTCGACCTGGCGACGGATCTCGACGTCCATGGGGGCACGCGGGTCGTCTGTCACGCCGCCCGTGTCGAAGAGCCAGAACGTTTGCCCCGCCCACTCGGCCTCGGCAAAATGGCGATCGCGCGTCGTGCCGGCCTCGTCGCTCACGATCGCGGCTTCCGCCCCGACAATTCGATTGAACAGCGCCGACTTCCCGACGTTAGGCCGGCCGATCAGCGCTACGACCGGGACGTTCATGCGGCGCGTGCTCCTGGTGCCATGGGTGTACCCTGCCCCTCCAGTGAGAGCACATCGATGAAATCGTACGAGGGGTACACCGGCATTGGCAGCGACTCGCGCACCACGACGAAACGCTCATCGTCGAGGAACAAGCCGCCCTCGTTGATGGTCTCGGCAGGAATGAGCGCGAGATCGAGGTCGTGCCGTCCATCGAGCGCGCGACGAATGTCGGCGCCGACGAGGAGTCCCGCCGTCGTTGTCGTGGGACCGAACAACGAGTTCGTGGCTGGAATCAGAACAAACTCCGCGCCGGTCGACGCCGTGAGCTGCGCGAGCAGCGCGGGCATCAGCGGTGCCATTGACGTGCCGGTGACCACGCCGATGCGTCGTCCATCGAGCCGGGGCAACGTTGGCGCTCCCGCGCGCACGCGTTCTCGTAGTGAAGTAACCGCGCCAACCCCATTCTCGATCTGCGCGAAGTCGCCGTAGTGGCTTCTCGGCGGAAGCTCCATCCCGGCCAGTAAATACAGCTCGTCGGAGCCGTAGACCCACGGGTCTTCACGTTCTGCCGCAGCGCGCGCTTCCCACCGATGTATCACATCGAGAAGTACCCGTGATCGATCCGCGCTCATCGATTCGCCGGTGTAGAGATGCGAAAACTGCGTGAGTCCGACCGGAACGAGCGCAACGGAAATGACGGCCTCGCCGAGATCCCACAGGTCGCTCAGTGACTGCTCCAGCACAGCGCCGTCGTTGAGCCCGGGAACAATGACCATCTGACAGTGGAACTGAATTCCGTGGGCGGCCAGCCGCGTTAGCTGCTCCACGATATTCGGGACCTTGGGATTGTTGAGCAGCAAACGTCGCGCTTCCCATGGCGTCGCGTGAACGGACACGTACAGCGGCGACAGCCGGTACTCGATGATCCGCTGCTCGTCACGCTCCTTCATGTTCGACAGCGTCGCGAAATTGCCGTACGCGAACGACAGTCGGTAATCGTCGTCGCGAATGTAGAGGTTCTTGCGCAGACCCTTGGGCAATCCCTCGATGAAGCAAAACTCGCATCGATTGGCGCATCGCCGAACGGACGGTGGCTCAAGCTCGACGCCGAGGCTCTCACCCTCAGGGCGCTCGATCTCGTAGACGATCTCCTCCCCGTCGGGCATGCGAGCTTCGATTACGAGCTCGTCGTCCGCCGTGAGGAACTCCCAATCGAGAAAGTCGGCCAGTGCGCGCCCGTTCACCGTGAGTAATTCGGTGCCCGGCACGATGCCTATTTCCTGCGCGATACTTTCGCCTGCAACGCGTGCGACTCGAACCATTTCCCATCCACCGCGAGCGAAGGGGCGCCGCGTGATTGCGCTCCCCAGAGGCCTCGACCACACTCAAGGTCGAGGCTCAACTATTTTAGCAACTCAATACGGCGAAATCAATTGCCGATAAACACTTCGGCTTTCTCGCCGCATGTCAGGTCGAGGTCGCGAACGCTGCGGCGCATAGCGACACGAGCGCCGAACACGTTGCGGTGTTCGGCGCTCGTACTGCGACGATTAATCAGCGACTACTTATCGAGCGGCGCGTACTTGAACGCCGCGATCCCCGCCTTCTCCGCTGTAATGCGGAAAGGCTTCGACGCCTTGGGATCGACTGGGCCCACTGTCGCTTCCTGCGTCGCGACCGTACTTCCGTTCGTGTCGAGGAACTCGACCTTGAGCGTGTACGTCTTCGGTTCGGCCGAAAGGTTTTCGATGGTCCCACCCAACGTGGCTTTCGCCGCCTCGCGGCTGAACAGGTTGAACGCGACCTTCACGGTCGGCTCGCTGAACAGTTTGTAGTACTTGAGCACCGAGTCGCTCAGCAGCTTCTTCGCCGCGGGATTCTTCTCGAGCTTCGACTTGTCCTGGTAATAGTTCACCCACACTCGGTAGTTGTCCGGGTTGTTCGGGTCGACGGTCACCAGGCGCTCGAGCACCGGCGGCATCTTTTCCAGCTGGTCGGAGCTCAGATACGTCACGGCAACGTTGAACAGACCGTCGCGGTAGTACGGATTCTTTTTCAGTCCCGCCTCGAACAATTGCGCGGCGTCCTTGGCGCGATTGGCGCGCGCGGCATTTACTCCGGCCTCGAGGAGCTGCATGTCGGTGTACTTGTCCGGCGAGGCGAGCATATCGGAGTAAATCTTGTTCGCGCTGGTGCTGTCGCCTGACAGCAACTGTACGCGCGCGAGTCCGGACTGGGCGCCCGCGTCGTTCGGATAGTCCTTGAGGTACGCCTGGTAGGCATCGGCAGCCTGCTTCGCGTACTCCGACTTTTTCGGTCCTTCGGCGGCGTCAGCTTCCGCGGCGAGAAGCGTTGGGATGTTGAGCATCACCTGCTTCTTCTCTTCCGTGTAGGCGGTGTCGGTGCCGATCGCCACCAACATCTTCTGGAACGCGTCCACCGCTCCCGGAATGTCGTCCTTACTTTGACGCGCGTTGCCGATCACGTTGTACGCGACGGGCGACTTGGGATAGATGATGAGCGCGCGCTCGGCCAGTTTCACCGCCGAATCGACCTGCTTCGCGTTGTACTGTTTCACCGCCTCATTCACGAGTCCCACGTAGGGAACGCGCCGGTACTCCTCCGTGTCACCGGCGCACTGCGGCATCGCCTGCTCGACGACGTCGAACGCAGAGTCGGCGGCAAGCACGAGGTCGATGTTATCCGCCGGCGCACCCGTGTAGCCCAACGATGCCTTGGTGGCGACGCTGGGCTGGTCTGGCATCGCGGCGAGCGTAACGAGCGCGCGCCCGAGCAGCCAGCTGCGACCGACGGCGTTCGTCGCCGCCTGCGGAGTCGTCAGCAGGCCGATCGCCTTTGTGATCTGTTTCTTCTTGTCGTCAGGCTTACCAAGCAACCCCGCCGTGACGAGTGCGTTGCGCGCGTCCTTGACCTGACCCGGCTTGCCATCATCGATCTCGCATTTTGCGGGCGCCTGTGCGCGCGAGATGCCGGGGAGCGCGCCGACAGCGAGAGCTGCGAGCATGAGCGTCTGTCGAACCATCATGTCCTTCTCCTGGGTAGAGCGAGACGCGTGGAGCGTCGCGCATTCCGTGATCCTACCCTTCCCCGGCTACCCTCGTTCCGAGGCAGCGCGGGCAAGTGTGGTGACATCCTGCAGCGAACGCCCAGTCGCCTCTGCGACCGAACGTACGTCCTCATATTCCGGCTTGGCGCGAGTGCGTCCGTCAGGCAGCGCGGAAACCTTCACGCGCACTTCGTGACCGAGCACCTCGACTGTTCGCATGTCGCGTGCGAGCGCGCGGCGAATGACACGACTCCGCCGGATGCCGATCGTGGTGGTGCGGGCAAACACCATCGCCTCCAGACGTCCCGCGTCGGATTCCCGGCATAGCACCTCGATCCGAGTGCCGACACGACCCTTCTTCATCGCGACCGTGACGCAGGTCACATCCAGAGCGCCGGCGTCGCGTAAGGCATCCGCGGCGGCCGCCACGTGCTCGGGCGTCATGTCGTCGACGTCCGTGGCGAGCATCGCGAGCGTTTCCTCGTCGCTCCCCGTTCGCGCCGTCGCTGCGACCTCCGCGAGGATGATGCGCAACGCGTTAGGCCTCTCGGCCGGATCCTTCGTCCCCGCGCCGAAGCCCGACTTGATCGGCGTGTACTCGTCAGGCGTGTAGCCTGACGAGAGCACGCGCACGAGCGCCGCGCCGGTTGGGGTCACGAGCTCGCCCGCCCCCTCCGGACCGCGCCTCACCGGAAATCCCTCCAACAGCTTGAGCGTCGCCGGCGCGGGTACCGGGAGAACGCCGTGAGCAGCCTTCACGAAACCATCCCCGACCACCAGAGTGCCGCAGTACACCCGGGAAACCCCCAGCTCGTGAAACCCCCAGATGGAGCCCAGGATATCCAGAATGGCGTCGACCGACCCGACTTCGTGAAGGTGGACGCGCTCCATGGTGGTGCCGTGGATCGCCGCCTCTGCCGCCGTCACTGCGGTGAACGCGGCGTCGGCGCGCTCACGTACAGCCTCGGGCGCGCTTGACGCGTCGAGGATCCGGCGGATATGGCTCAGGTGACGTCCGTGCGGCTGCGCCGGGATCTCGAAGTCCACCTTCTTGCACGCAATTCCAGCACGGCGCACGTCGCTGACGTGCGCCGTCACGCCATCGAGCCCGAGTCGCTGCGGAAGCGACATCAGCCACTCCGCGCTCAACCCGAGATCGATCAGCGCGCCCAGGGTCATGTCCCCGGAAATGCCGCTGAACGGATCGAGAATGGCTATCGGCACAGGCGGAAAAAATATCCGGCCGCAACCATCCAATGCTAGGCTTTCCTATTGCGACTGCACGCTTTCCTGACCGAGGTGCCTCAGCGGTAAGACGCACCGCTCCCTGTGTTGTAGATCACAACCTCGGCGTCCGCCGCCACCTTTCCAGCTCTAACGAGAGCGCGTGTGACGGCGAGAGCACACCCCCCTTCAGGCGCCGCGTCGATCCCGCTCGACTCTGCCAACCGTTTGGTGTCCTCTCTGATGTCGTCCTCGCTGGCACTGCCCGCAACACCCCCACTGTCTCGGAGCGCTCGTAGCACGAGACGATCGCCCAACGGACCCGGGACTCGCAGTCCGGCAGCGTGAGTGGTTGGATTCTCCCACGCAGTCGCCGATTCAGCTCCCGCTCGAAACGCGCGCACGAGAGGAGCGCAGCCATCGGCCTGTGCGACGACGATCCGTGGGAACCGCGTGTCCTGCTTCAGCCAACCCCAGCGCACCATCTCGCCGAACGCTTTCCACATGCCGATTACGCCCTCACCGCCACCGGTCGGGTAGACAATGACGTCGGGGAGCCTCCAGTCGAGCTGCTCCGCGAGCTCGTAGCCGAGTGTCTTGTTTCCTTCCGCTCGATACGGCTCGCGAAGAGTCGCGACGTTGAAATAGCCGTCCGATGCCGCGAAGGCATTGGCTGCCTTGCCCGCATCGCCAATGTGTCCGTTCACGAGTTGCAGATCCGCACCGACGGCGCGAATCGTGTCGAGGATCGGCTGGGGCGTGGTTGCGGGTGCGTACACTCGCACCGGGAGTCCTGCGGCAGCGCCGTATGCAGCGAGGGCCGCACCAGCATTACCCGCCGTCGGGACGACGAGACCAGGGACGCCGTGGCCGCGAGCGCGAGTCACCGCGGCGCTGAGCCCGCGAGCCTTGAACGATGCGGTTGGATTGACCGCCTCGTCTTTCACCCACAGACGCCTAACGCCGACGTCAGCCGCGAGCTGCGGCAGCTCGATGAGTGGCGTAAACCCTTCCCCAAGCGACACGGGCGCTTCCTTCTCCTCCAACGGAAGCGCGTCCGCGTACCGCCACATGTCCCAGCGCGGACGAAGGGACGATCGGTTGGGCGTCGACGTGATGTCGGCGAGAAACGGCTGGCCGCAGTTCGGACACGTGCCGACGCGCGCGGCACTCGGTTCCTCGTGGTTGCACGCAGAGCAGCGAAGCTTCCAGGTAGTCACGTCGTTCTCGGGGTGGGAGGGGTCGGAACAGCGGTGGGTGATGAAGGTGACGCCTTTTCCGCCCTAGCCGCCAGGACATCGAGCAGGCGCTGCGCACTCGCGGCGCTGAACCCGGGAAGCGCGGCGATCTGCTCGACGGGCGCGTTGCGCACTCCCTGAATGCTGCCGAATTCCTGCAGCAAGAGTCGCCGTTTCGACGGCCCGATACCGGGGATGCTCAGCAGCTCGGACGTGACGGTTCGCAGCGATCTGCGCTTTCGGTTGTACGTCACGGCGAAGCGATGCGCTTCGTCGCGCGCTTGCTGCAACATGCGCAAACCCGGTGATCGGCGTGATAGCCGGATCGGATCGGCACGGCCGAGGATGTAAATCTCTTCCTCGCGCTTCGCGAGGCTGATCAGCTGGAGGGTGTCGAGCCCGACCTCGCGTAAGGCATCGGCCGCGGCACCGAGCTGGCCTTTCCCACCGTCAATGACGACGAGATCCGGCAGTGGCTTTTTCTCATCGACGCGACGGCGGAAATAGCGACCAACGACCTCGCGCATCGACGCGAAATCATCCGTGCCGACGACCGACTTCACCTTGAACTTGCGATACTCGCCGCGACGCGGGCGACCGTTCTCGAACCAGACGCACGAGCCGACCGTGTCGGTGCCCTGCGCGGTGGAGATGTCGAAGCAGACGAGCGACCGCGGCAATCGTTGAAATCCCAGCTCGCGTCCGAGCTCGTACACGGGGCTCGTCGCGCGTTCTTCGCTCTCGAGTGTCGATAGCTTGAGCTCCTCGAGCAGATGCCGCGCGTTCTGCTGCGCGAGGTCGACGAGCTCTCGTCGCGGCCCGCGCTGCGGGGCCAGTACGCGCGTGCCCGTCATCGACGCTTCCACTGCCTCGCGATCCTCGAAGTCGAACGGAACGAGCAGCTCGGCCGCGCGTTCGTCGGACGGCACGTACGTTCGCGCCAGGTAAGCCGAGAGCACCGCCGTGTCGTCTTCGCCGTCGATGTTCTCGACGAAACGATGGTCGCGCGCGAGCAGCTTCCCGCGGCGAATGCGCAGGACCGTGACGCACGCGTCGTCGCCGTCGCGCGCGTACCCCACGACGTCTCGATCGCCACCTTCCACCTCGAGGACGATCGTGGGCTCCTCCATCCGCTCCAGGTGTCGCAGTGCATCGCGCAACTCTCCCGCGCTCTCGAAGTCGAGGCTCGTCGCGGCGATCTCCATGCGATCGCGCACGCGGCGAATCACCTCGTCGGTACGCCCGTCGAGAAACAGCAGCACCTCGTCGATCATCTGGCGATAGTCATCCTGCGACTGAGCCAGGATGCACGGCGCCTTGCATCGCCCGATGTGATAGTCCAGGCACGCACGCTCGGGCATCTCGCGCGGCATGTCGTAGTTACACGACCGCACCGTGAAGATGCGCTTCACCACGTTCAGCGCACGACGCATCTGCCCGACGTCGGTGTACGGCCCGAAATACTTCGCGCCGTCGTCGATGAGCCGCCGCGTCACGAACACGCGCGGGAATGGCTCCTGTACCGTGACCTTGATGTACGGGTACGACTTATCGTCGCGAAGGGCGATGTTGAAGCGCGGCCTGTACTCCTTGATCAGGTTCGCTTCCAGAATCAGCGCGTGCGCCTCGGTGGGGACGACGATGGTGTCGAGGTCGGCAGCCTGGCGCATGAGCGCGCGTGTTTTCACGCTCTCGAGATGATCGCTGCCCAGGTAGCTTCGGACGCGCGACCGCAGCCGTTTCGCTTTCCCGACGTACAACACGACGCCATCGGCATCCTTCCATAGGTAAACGCCTGGCGACTCTGGAAGGTGCGGCAATTTCGAAGCAATGGCGTCGGCGGCGACCAACATGAAGCGAAAACTAGACTCGGCTCACTTGATCGTGGAGGGCGCCTAGCGCGAACGTGTACCTCGATCGCGACGTTGCAGGCCGAGCCGTCGACCGACCCTTGCGGCATTATTCACGGCGTCTTCGACGCCCGCGAGCCACGTGCTCGCCAGGTACGTCACGCCGTACGCGGCAATCACGAGCACACCGGTGAGCAGAGGTCGCGACGTCGGAGCGAGCGCGTGAATGCCAAGCGAGACCGCGGCGGCGAGCGCGGCCGATCCCCAGAGTGTCGCGAGACGGCGCGCGGGAATGCCAGTCTTGCCTATCCGTTGGTTCACGGCACGCCGCAACAGCGCGAACTCGACCCAGCCCGCCATCCCCGCAGAGATCGTGAGCCCTGCAGCACCCCACGTCGCCGGAAGACCCAATTGCTCGCGCAGCGGGAGTGCAAAGACGTAGCCGAGCACGATCGTGAGCGTCACACGGACGAGTGCAAAGCGAAATGGTGTTTTCGTGTCACGCAACGCATACAGCGACGACGCATACAATCGGCCGAGCGTGGTAGCAAGCAGCCCGACCGCGGAGCCTGCGAGGATGCCCCATACCCAGACGGCGACGCCGCGGTCGAACTTGCCGTTTTGGTAGATCACTCCGGCGACGACATCACCGATGGCGAGAAACGCCATCGCGGACGGCACGATGAAAAACGCGATACGCTGCATGCCGGCATCGAGACGCTGCCGCATGGCGGCGGCGACCGTGCTTTCATCGCCCCGAAGGCTGGACATCGCGGGGAGCTCGGCCGCAGAGACCGACATGCCGAACAGGCTCACGGGCAGCACCGACAGATTCTGCGCGTACGTGAGCGCCGCAACCGAACCAGCGACGAGGAATGACGCAATCCACGCGTCGACGTACGCGCTGATCTGCACCACACCGCGCCCGACGAAGACCGGACCGAAGTTCCGAACGATCTCGCGCACGTGCTGTGACTTCGCCATCAGGGCGAGTCGCAGTCGCCCCAACACGCGCAACACGACCGGCAACTGCACCAGCATTTGCAGCGCACTTCCGGCAACCGATCCCCAGGCAAGCCACACCGCGAGGTCGGGCAAGGACGAACGCCGGCCGAACCAGACGAGCGTCGCGATCATCGCGACGTTCCACACAACCGGCGCAGCGTACGAGAGGAAGAATTTCCTGTGACTGTTCAGAATCCCGAGGCACCACGCGGACAACACCAGCAGTCCAGCGCCCGGGAACAGCACTCGGACGAGCATCACGGTCAGATCGCGCTTTCCTCCCGGGAAGCCAGCGGCGATGAGGTCCACCAGCACGGGAGCGGCGAGCACGCCAACCAACACGAATCCCGATACGACGAGCGCGAGGATCGAGAACACGGCGCCGGCCACCCGTGTCGCCTCGTCGCGATCATCGTCTGCGATGAGCGATGCGTAGACCGGGATGAACGACGCGGACAGCACGCCCTCGCCGAACAGATTCTGCGCGTACGTGAGCGCCGCAACCGAACCAGCGACGAGGAATGACGCAATCCACGCGTCGACGTACGCGCT
>Ga0136846_1207644_pt1 | contig 10833 bp, 10 predicted proteins | sample HopSoiMetagenom2_FD_96841 | JGI IMG/M metagenome (GOLD analysis project Ga0136846, IMG submission 96841) | Grasslands soil microbial communities from Hopland, California, USA - 2 Assembly 2016 (version 4) | ecosystem: Environmental > Terrestrial > Soil > Grasslands | place: USA: Hopland... | reverse complement strand
GCGGGGTCGAGTTCGGCATCCTGCCGCATCGGCAGGGCGCCAAAAAGAATGGTGCAATAGTTGAACAGGCGATAGGCCCAGCCGAATTTGAAGAAGGCGTAGCCGAACAGGCAGGCAAGTCCCGCCACCTTGAGCTCGAAGGCGGCGCGGCCACCATTCAGGATGAAAGGCAGGTCGGCGAAGAAGGCGTTGACCTTGTCGGTGGCGCCGAGCAGGGCAAAGCAGCTGCCGATGGCGAAGATCGATGTCGAGGCAAAGAAACCGGTGCCGTTCTGCAGGCCGGCCAGGATTTGCGTATCAATCATCTTCAGGTCACGTCGCAGCGAATTGTGAATCCATTCGCGCCGGCGCTCGTTCATCGCCAGCGTCAGGCTTGTGCGATTGAAGAAGCTGGCGCTGCTGGTGATCCAGTTCAGCGCAATCCAGAGAAAAATGAAGAGGGCGAGGGCGACATAGTCGACGGTCGTCATAAATGCAGATTCTCCAAATCTTTCCGTCGCCGACTGTAGCGCACGGCTGTTCGGGTGCAATGGCCTTATGTTTGTATCGTTGCAAGCCTATATGTTATGTCGCAGGCATGAAATCCGATGTCGGTCGATCGCCGTGCAGGGTTGCCCCGATAGCGTAGCCTTGTCATTGCTTGATTTGCCGAGGAGGCACCAAAGGTCCATGTTTCTTTCAGTTTTCGATGTTTTCAAGATCGGCGTCGGACCGTCCAGTTCGCACACGATGGGACCTATGTCGGCCGCCAATCGGTTTCTTGACCTTGTTCTGTCGAGCGAGTGGCCGCGGCCCTCCTCGAATGTGCATGTCGCATCGATCAAGGTGAGCCTGCATGGTTCGCTCGCCCATACAGGCATCGGCCATGGCACGGGCAGGGCGGTGATTCTCGGTCTGATGGGCGAACGTCCGGACCAGGTCGATCCCGACCGGATGGATGCCGTCATCGACGAGGTCGAGCGCAGCGGCCGCATTACACCGCCGGGCCACCCGGCCTATCAGTTCCAGCCGAAGACCGACCTGATCTTCGACAAGAAGGTGCCGTTGCCGGGCCATGCCAACGGCATGAGCTTTTCCGCGTTCGACAAGGATGAACGGCTGCTCGTCAAACGCATCTATTACTCCGTCGGCGGCGGCTTCGTGGTCACCGATACCGAACTCGAACAGATGCGCGCCGACAAGAAGAAGGCCTCTTCCGGCGAGCGCATTCCGTTCCCCTTCGCCACCGCCAAGCAAATGCTGGAAATGGCCGAGCGGTCCGGTCTTTCGATCGCGCAGATGAAGCGCGCCAACGAAGAAACGCGCATGAGCAGCGATGAACTCGATGCCGGGCTCGATCGTATCTGGACGGCGATGAGCAGCTGCATCGATCGCGGCCTGAAGGTCGACGGCATCATGCCGGGTGGCCTGAAGGTACGCCGCCGCGCCCGCTCCATCCATGACAAGCTGCAGGAGGAATGGCGCAGCAACCGCATCAACCCGCTGCTCGCCAACGACTGGCTGAGCGTCTACGCCATGGCCGTCAACGAGGAAAATGCCGCCGGCGGCCGCGTCGTCACCGCGCCGACCAATGGTGCGGCCGGCGTCATCCCGGCAACGATCCGTTACTACCAGCATTTTCATGAGGACTGGGACCAGGACGGCATTCGCAACTACCTGCTGACGGCGGCCGCCGTCGGCGGCATCATCAAGCACAATGCCTCGATCTCCGGCGCCGAAGTCGGCTGTCAGGGCGAGGTGGGCTCGGCGGCCGCGATGGCGGCTGCGGGACTTGCCGCCGTCATGGGCGCTTCGCCGGAGCAGATCGAAAACGCCGCCGAAATCGCGCTTGAACACCATCTCGGCATGACCTGCGACCCGGTCGCCGGCCTCGTGCAGGTGCCCTGCATCGAGCGCAACGCGCTTGGCGCCGTCAAGGCCGTGACCGCCGCCTCACTGGCCCTCAAGGGCGACGGCCAGCATTTCGTGCCGCTCGACGCCTGCATCGAAACCATGCGCCAGACCGGCTACGACATGAGCGAGAAGTACAAGGAGACGTCAACAGGCGGCCTTGCGGTGAATGTCGTCGAATGTTGAGCCTGAATATTTATGTCGTCGCTTCATCTCCCAGATAAGGCGAGCGATCATTTTGTGATTGGGCTGGTCATTGGAATGCCGTCTATTCGACTACCCAGTATCTTATTCTGTAACTGCTCAATTTGCTGACTGCTTGGACCGTTGTTCGTATCGGCTACTCTGTGAACGATGACCGTGCGGATGGCGGGAAACACCATCAAATACTGGTTGCCCATGCCTGAAGCCCAGTAAAATGGCGCGATTTCCTGATCTGCGGCGGCTGACGGCGTGGCCGCCTTCAGTCTGTATTGCCCCGTCCACCAGCTGTAGCCGTAACCTGCACCGCGTCCCAGATCCACATACGCTCTGGTGCTTCTCTTTACCCATTCTGCCGGGACTATTTGAGCGTCGCGCCACCGACCTTCATTCAGAAAGAGCACGCCGACGCGAGCTAGATCGCGAGCGGACATCCGGATCTTGTAGGCAGGATGCTCGGATTGAGGAATGCTCTTGAAATAGAAATGCCCGGGATGAAAGTCCTGCATCTCCAGAGGCGCGGCAATTCGTGCAGCGAAATCCTCGGCAATCGGCACGCCGATCAGACGCTCGAGGATAACGCCCAGAACATTGAAATCCCAATTGTTGTAGAACCAGTGCGTTCCGGCAGCATGAGACCCTCGTGCTGGCGATGAGGCCGGCCCCTGGTCGGCAGCGGCATGATAGATTCCCGATCTCGACGTCAGGAGATCGGCAATTGTCGCCTGTTTTTCTTCGGATCTCAGTGACGGCTCGCAATCATCGATGCCAAGCTCCGCCAGCGTCGCGGACAGGCTGACCGTGCCCAGGGCTTCATGCGTACCGATCAAAGCGCTGAGCAAGCTCTTGCGTATCGAGGCAAGGCCTGTGACATCGGCAACCCCGCCCCACATACTGACCACAATGCCGTTTTGCACGATCATGATGGCAGTCGATCCTATTGAGGCGGCGAAGTCATAGGCTTGGGTGAGGCCGGCACTCGACCATCCCAAAGCCTCCGGATTTTCCACAACGGCCCATTCCGCGCCAGGATAGTTGTTCGCTCCATTCATCGGCATCTCCGAGAATCATACATGGCCCGGACGGAATGATATCGAGTTTGTGGACGCGTGCCCCTAAAAGCTTGACGCTGCCGGTCAAAAGGATTTCAACGGCGTCATGGCTTTGCATCTGATCAAATTATGCGTGGGCGCCGACTCGCTTGAGGATCTGCGCGAATGGGTTTCCGAGCGGGCGATGAGTGCGATTGCCGCCGGCCTGGAGCCGCATACCACCCATACGACCCGGATGGTGCCGAAACGCATGGAGGAGTTGCTGGATGGCGGCTCGCTCTATTGGGTGATCAAGGGGCAGGTGCAGGCGCGGCAGAAGCTGCTCGGCATCGAAACCTTCACCGACGTCGATGGCATCCATCGCTGCCGGCTGATCCTCGATCCCAGCGTCGTCGAAACCGCCGGCCAGCCGCGCAGGGCTTTCCAAGGATGGCGTTACCTGCCGCAGGAAGATGTGCCGCGTGACCTCGATAGTCTTGGCGGCGTCGCCGAATTGCCCGCGGATTTGAGACGCGAGCTTTCGGAATTGGGATTGCTGTAAAGCGGGCGCTCAGCGCAGCCGCAGTTGCACCGGTGCCTGGCCACTCGGCGCAGTGATGCGCAGTCGAATATTGGCTTCCGGCTGCGAATAGCGCCAGGCGCGCGCGCCGTGGCAAAGCAGGATGCCAATCAGGTCTTTCGTCTTGCTGCGCGAACGCGAACGGTTAAGGCCGAGATCGGCCAGCCGCAATGCTGCTTCATGCAGCGGATGAAGGGCAAAGCCCCTCGGTTTGATCTTTCCCGCGCCATCGAGCGAGAAACCTGGAAAGTTCTCGTTCATCGCCATCTCATATCCCCGCAACACATTACAAACTCAGGGCCGGCCCCATATACATCCGGGACCGGAAAGCCGGGCGTCACCACGCGAAACCCGACAATCTCTTGACAATGCGACACGAAAATCGTGGTCACACTGTTATTCCAAACTTGCCCAGCACTTCACGCCGGCATTCTTGAGCGTCTTGCAGGCGTTGACCGCCGCATTCTGATCCCCAAAGCCGCCGAAGCGAGCGCGATAGCCGCCGTCATAGGCAACTGCATAGGGCTTGGCCGAGCGCAATGCCTTGCCGCCCTTGCTCTTGGCTCTGTCGAGCAGGTCGTTGGCGCCGTCCTTGCTGGAGGAAACGCCGATCTGGACAACCCAGCCGGTCGGACCTTTCTCAGCCTTGCTGGCCTTTTCAGCCTTCTCGGCTTTTTCAACCTTCTGAGGCTTGATGATCTTCGTATCGGACTTGGAGGTCGAGGCGGTCGTCAGCGTATCGACTTCATCCTCGCCGCTCTCGTCGGTTGCCGTCGGGGCGATGGAGGCGACTTCGTCGGATGCTGCGCGCTGCTTCTGCTTGGTCGCAAGCAGCGGATTGCTCGATTTTGGCGCTACGGCGGCAAAAGCAGCGGCGCTGGAGGGTTGCTGATCGTCTTCGATCTCCGCGCTTTCCGCCTTGCTCGCCTTCACACTGCCGGCCGCCGCCATGCGGGCGCTCGCAGCCTGAATATTCGGCGTTTCCGCCACGGTCTGGGCGACCACATTGGAAGAAATATGCTTGGTCGATGCTACTGGCAGATAGGTGGCGATCAACTTGCGCATCTGGTTGTCGCGGGCGGGCGTCGAGGCGCCACCGAGCACGACGCCGACGATCGAGCGGCCATCGACCTTCACGGAGGTCGCGAGATTGTAGCCGGCGGCGCGCGTATAACCGGTCTTGATGCCATCGACGCCACGGACTGAGCCGAGCAGACGGTTATGGCCTGGGATCACCCTGTTGCCGAGACGAAAACTCGTCGTGGAGAAGAGGCCGTAATATTGCGGAAAGTGTTCGCGCAGGGCGACACCCAGACGGGCCTGATCGCGCGCCGTGGTCATCTGCGCTGTGTTCGGCAGGCCGTTCGGGTTGCGATAAGTCGTGCGCGTCATGCCGAGCATGCGGGCCTTGTCGTTCATCATGCGGGCGAAATTATCTTCCGAGCCGCCGAGCATCTCGCCGAGCGCCATGGCCGCATCGTTGGCCGACTTGGTGACGATGCCGAGGATCGCCTCACGAACGGTGACCGACCGGCCGGTGCCGATACCAAGCTTCGTCGGCGCCTGCATGGCCGCATTCTTCGAAAAGACCACCGGCGTATCGAGGGTGATTCGACCAGATTCGAGCGCTTCGAAGGTCAGATACACCGTCATCATCTTGGTCAGCGACGCGGGATAGTGAAGCGTGTCGGCATTCTCACTGTAGAGGACATTGCCCGTATTCGCATCGATGACGATGCCCGCATATTTCGGACCTCCGGCTGCGTTCGACGCATAAACGGTCATGGTTACCGTCGCCGTCGAAATCGCGAGACCAAACAGCACCTTCGCCAGAAACTTGCCGGACTGCGATGAGGATGCGGAAAAAATTGATCGGGACACTACTTCACTCTCTGCTTGCATTTACGGTCTCAATTATCCGGCCGCCGCCTCCATGAACGTCCGTTGGGTTCCAACGTAGGGGCTTAGCGTTACCAATCGGTTTATGATGAACAGTTGGTTTCAAATTTAGGCACCAATTTAGCCGTCGCTTGCGGAAGTGCCGCTGGCATTTGGTGCGTCGATGAGGTGGGATTTGACGAAGCCTTGAACCGCCGCATCCATCGCCTGCCAGTCGCCGAGCTGATTGGCTGAAAAACGATAGAGGACGCTGAGATCCTTGCCGACCTTGACGTCCCTTTGGCAATCGCCGCTGGTTGCAAGGTCCGGCGAGGCGGGCAGGATGCAGCGCACGACATAATCAGGCGCACCGGCGCGCGGCGCGGTGAGAAGCATTTCGCCGCTATAGCCGGCATCGGCGCGGAGCGGATGCGCGGTCAGGCCGTGCGGACCGGCAAAGGCCTGCCCCTCCATCAGATGCGAATAAATCGGCTCCAGCCGGCCCGACATATCGCGCGACATGGTGCTCTGGCTGAGCTGGAGGAAAATCAGCGATGAGGACTGGGAGATGTCGTCGAAACGCAGCCGGTCGGCATCGCTGTAGCCCTGCATCTGCGGCCAGGTCAGATAGAGATCGACACGTTCGGCGGTGCCGTTTGCCCGTTCGCTCGGAAAGCGGATCATATTGGCACCAAGGCGCAAGGTGTCTTCGCCGATCGTCACGGTGATCGGCTTGATGCTGTCGGTGTGGCCCGCGAGCGAAATCCTCTCGCCGAGCCAGCGGCCTCCAATGGTGATCGCGACGGTCAATGCGGCGAGCAGGGCAATGCCGGCCGTCAAACGGTAAACCAGGCCGCTCGATATCAGCGGCTGTTCGTCGATCATGGAGGAGGACGACAGAGGAGGGGCCATGCTCTTGCCTTCGGTTCCAACCCGCATCGGACATCATCGTCGGCGACGTCTCCGCTGCGGCAAGAGACCCCTGATGAGTCCCGATGTGGAATGATTGCCGCCTTGATGGTTAATGAGCGGTTAAGAACACGTCGGCGCGCATATTTAGAGCATGATGCCGAAAAGTGTGAGCGGTTTTCGGACGGATTTCCGGTTGGATGCGGTCCGAAACGAGAAGAGCCGCTCCCGGGACAGTGGGAACGGCTCCGAGGCGCCGGTCGGGACAGAAATCTGGGGACAGACCGGGCCTTTTACTCACGCCGCCAACGCTAGGCCGCCGGCGGTCGCAAGAGGGCGATTACTTTAGGCTGCCGACAGCGACGGCGCGGCCATCCTGTATCTTGACCCAGCGGGCCGGATCGTCGGCGGACTGGCGCTTCAGGAAGGTGTATTCGGTATCCGACCAGAGCTTCACCTTGTTGCGCATATTGTCGAGGACGAAGTCGCCTCGGTCGGTGCGCACCGTCAGCACGGCATGGCCTTCGCCATTCGGCTGCAACACGACGGTCATCAGCAGATCGGAAGGGGAGAAGCCGGCGTCGATCAGGTCCTTGCGCTTCAGGAGCGCGAAATCCTCGCAGTCGCCCGCGGTGGTGGGGATCGCCCATTTTTCCTCGACACCATAGAGATCCATGTCGGTCATCGGCTTGATCGTCGTATTGACCGCATAATTGATCTTCAGGAGCGTCTTCCAGCGATCTTCGGTGAGGATGGCGGGACCGGCATCGCCGCCAGCATAGCTGCATTCCGTCGGATTTTCCCGGCAGAACTGATAGTGGCCGATCGGCGGCGCTGCATCGCCGGTGATCGTCATATTGGCAGGCGTCGCATGGGCGAGGCCGAGACAGCCGAAAGTGAAGAGAGCTATTGCGGCGTAACCGCGAAGAAAGAATGGAAAGCTCATGTCCGTTTGTCCCTGTTTTATTGGGACCAGAATGACATGCAGGCTTTTACCCCACGCAAAATTACGCAGTCAAATTAAGCACTTAGTTTATTCAAACACGCATCGAATTGTCATAAAATGCGAATAAAATTTGAATCAAATTTGAAGTCATTTCCTTCGGAATTCAGAAATCCTCCCATGTTTGGCGCTGTAACTGGATTTCTCATATCCGCTTGTTTTTGAATGACTTTCTTTCAAAGCGCTAAAATTAGCCGAACGGCTTGTTCACCCAAGACGTTAATGAAGCGGGGCCAATTCCATGTCTTGGCACCTAGCAGAGACAGTTCCAGTGCCGGGAATTTCCTCATATTGTGCCATTTTGGGACGGTGCGCCGGAAAATATTTTGATTTTTTTTACTGCCTTCACGCGACGGCGCGAAACGCGTCCGTGGCATCAACTATGGCTGCCGCCATGTCGGAGGCCCCCGGTGAATGGGCTGCGTTGGGAACGATTACCAAACGTGCCATGGGCCAGGCCCGCGACAGTTCCCATGCGGTGACAAGAGGCGCCTCGAGATCGAAGCGCCCCTGGATCATCGTACAGGGGATGCCGGCAAGCCGATCAATATCCCGCAATATCTGTCCGTCTTCCAGCCAGCCACGATGGTGGAAGTAATGCGTGATGATGCGGGCTCTTGCGATGATGTAGCGTGGATCGGCCCAACGGTCGGAAAGTGTCGCCCGCGGATCGACCAGAATATTGGCCGATTCCCACTGGTGCCAGTCCCTGGCGGCCTTGAGATGGATGGTTGGATCGGGATGACCAAGCAGCTGACGATAGGCCGCGACGAGATCGCCATCGCGTTCGCTCTCCCGAACGCCTGCACGAAAGCGATCCCATTCTTCGGGAAAAAAGCGAGCTAATCCTTTGTAAAGCCAATCGATCTCGGATTGGCGGGTCATGGTCACACCGGCGATGATCAGGGCTGCGACATGCTCCGGGTGTGCCTGAGCATAAACCAAAGCCAGGGTACATCCCCAGGAATTGCCATAGACCAGCCAATGCTCAATGCCGAGAAAGAGCCTCAGCCGCTCGATATCGGCGACCAGGTGCCATGTGGTATTGGCGGAAAGATCAATCTCCGGCTCGGACGCGTGCGGCAGACTGTTGCCACAGCCGCGTTGGTCGAACTGGATGATGCGATAGTGATGCGGATCGAAGAAACGGCGGGCGCTTGCAGAGCTGCCCGATCCGGGACCACCATGTAGAATGATGACCGGAGTACCGTTCAGATTGCCCGATTGCATCCAATGGATGCTGTTGGCGTCGCCAACGTCGAGCATGCCCTGATCATAAGGGGCGATTTCCGGATAGAGCGTCTTCATCGGCGACCACGCGGTTCGAGGAGGGTAAAGCGCCTCTGTCTCTAGAACCAAGGTGACGTCAGGATGACGGAATTAGAGGAATTCGCGCAAGGTCTCGCGGGATTGCAGCGAGAGAAACTCAATCGCGACACCCTCCATGAAGTGACGGATGACGCGGCCGCGCATATTGCCGAGACGCACGGGCGTTCCGATCGGCGGACGGGCCTCGACATCGACGGCGGCACCGGAGAGCGACAAGTCCATGATGCGGCAGACATGGAGAGTACCGTCTTCCAATGTCAATTCGCTGGTGGTGGAGCGCGGCGTCAAGCGGTCGTGACGGCGGTCTTCCGGAAGACCAAGCTCATGCTTGTTGGCAAGCCAGGTAAGCTGGGCGGCGAGCTTCTCGCGCTTGCGATCGGTCGCATTGATCGACATGCTGAAGCCGCGACCGTCGACGGCGACCACATGACCCTCGACCCGACCAAGATGGTCGATATAGGCCACGATACGCTCATTGGCGCGCGGACGTCCCAGGCAGGTGACATACATATCGCCGGGCGACATATCGGTGACCAGGCACTCATATTCTTCGTAACTGGCCAGCATCAGACGACCCTGCATATTGATCGGAACCCGCTGAAAGGTTCGCTGATCATTGCGGGGCGCATTCCCTGCCATTTGGTTTGGCCGCATCGTCTGAGCTGGCTGGAATGAATGCATGAACGGGCTTCTTCAACCGACTATATTTATTGCAATCATTAGCCGAAACTTCTTAAGGTAAGGTTGTCTTTCCTAAGAGATGGCTCAGAAAAGCCTGCCGAATCTGTCTCACGATGGACCAACCGGTGCGCGCGCGCGCAAGTTCATCTTCAAATTCAGCATCCGGCGCATCACATCACCAAAGCCGACACCATCCTGATGGGAAATCATACCGTTGGGTTCCGGATTCGAAGGCGTTTCGACGGCGCGGGCAGGGCGATCGTGCAGCAGGCGGCTGCGGTCGAGCGCCAGGAATTCCAGACGCTCGCCGCCGAGCCATGCTGTGTGCGCAACCGGCGTCAGACAGCCGAGCAGGCGATCGCAGACATCACTCGACGAACGCATCGGCATCAGCGCCATTTCGAAGGCCATATACCGGCCGCTGATGCTGTAGCCGGTGGCATTGATCAAGGCGGGAACCACATGCGTCATTACGCCGGTCGCGATGCGCACCGGGTCTTCGACCTGGCTACCCGCCCAAAGTGCAGCAAAACTCTCACCACGAATTTCGCGCCCCATGAGACTGCAAATCGCCGTCCCGGCCAGCCGGAAACGTGGCGCGTCATTCGGCGAGAGCTCGAGAATAAACAGCTCAGGCAGGATATGGCGAACCGCCGAGGGCTGTATCAAATTGCGCAAGGGCGCATCCGCGCTACCGCGCAGCTGTTCCCAATAGGTAAATATCTCGATGCTCGTCTTCTGGCGCATGACGCGTCGGTGTCCCATTTCAGTTCAAATGCCGGGGCGCTCATCGCCCTTGCACCTTGCCATGCTTATTTCATGCCAACGCCGGGCCATTAGGGTTAACAGAGGGTATCATTTGCCTTTTTCGAGCCTGAATGGGAGAAATATCCCATCACTTCACGAGGTGAATTTCAGCACAAACTCTTTCGGGCGCGGGATGCAAGCCATTGTGGTGCATCCCGATGAGGAGCGCCCGCACAAGCCGTCCACGTCAGTTGGACGGCTTTTTTTTTGACAATCGCTGCTGTATGTCTCGAGTCCCTTTTGAGGACTTCAGAGCAAGACATGGATAATGCAGAGCCGCCGCGCCAACAGCCAGAAGAACCGCGGCCGCCGGAGCGCGTCCCGGTTTTCAACCTGCCTCCCGTCATCCTCGCAAGCCTTGCGCTATTGGCTGTCGTCTTCGCTGTTCAGAACCTGCCCTGGTGGTCGGACGATACGCTGAACTGGCTTTATTTCACCTTCAGCTTCATTCCCGCGCGCTATGCTTTCCCGCTGTCGCAGCAAGGGTTGGAATGGCTATGGACGCCGGTCACCTATTCGCTCCT
>Ga0136846_1223946_pt1 | contig 10834 bp, 9 predicted proteins | sample HopSoiMetagenom2_FD_96841 | JGI IMG/M metagenome (GOLD analysis project Ga0136846, IMG submission 96841) | Grasslands soil microbial communities from Hopland, California, USA - 2 Assembly 2016 (version 4) | ecosystem: Environmental > Terrestrial > Soil > Grasslands | place: USA: Hopland... | reverse complement strand
TCCGCGGAGATCGGCGCCACATGAGCGAAACCTCCACCCGCGTGCTCGACGACCTCGATCTGTACAGGGGGATCTACCGCCAGATGCTCCTCATCCGAGGCTTCGAAGACCTCGTGCAGTCGCTCTTTCTCAAGGGGGAGGTGTATGGGACGACGCATCTCTATTCGGGGCAGGAGGCGGTAGCGACCGGGGTCGCGAGCCTGCTCGAGGCCCGTGACCGGGTCGCGGCGACCTACCGCGGACATGGACACGCGCTCGCCCTTGGCGTCGATCCGCAGGCTCTTCTCGACGAGATGCTCGGCCGGGCGACGGGCATCAACGGGGGACGCGCCGGCTCAATGAATGTGACCTCGCCGGCCGACCGGCTGATCGGCTCCTTCGGAATCGTCGGCGGCAGCATCGCGGCGGCAACAGGCGCCGCGCTTGCACTGAAGCGGACGACCGGCGGGATCGCCGTCGCCTACTTCGGCGACGGGGCGATGAACCAGGGCTACGTCTTTGAATGCCTGAACTTCGCGCAGGTTCTGAAGCTGCCGCTGCTCCTCGTCTGCGAGAACAACCGCTACGGCGAGTACACGCCCTTCGAGTCCGTTACCGCGGGTGAGATTCGCGGCCGGCCCGAGTCGATGGGGGTTCCCGCGGAGACGGTCGACGGCATGAGCGTCTGGAAGGTGCGCGACGCCGCGGCGCGAGCCACCACGCGTGTGCGGGCCGGTAACGGGCCTGCCTTCGTCGAGGCCCTCACGTATCGCTATGTCGGGCACTCGCGAAGCGACCCCGGCGCCTATCGCCCCGACGGGGAGCTCGACGAGTGGAGGGCGCGCGACCCGCTCGTTCTGCTTCGCGCCCAGCTCGAAGAGGACGGTACCGGCGGCTCCGCGCTCGACGCAACGGAGCAGGACGTGGCCGAGCAGCTCGAGCAGATGCGCGAGCGCGGCCTTGCCGCTCCGTTCCCGTCCGGGCTCAGTGCGAGCGAGTTCAAGGATTGACCCTGCGTTGCCTGCCGAGCTGACCATGCCCAAGCTCTCCGACTCGATGGCCGACGCAGTCATCCTGAGGTGGCTGAAGTCGCCCGGCGAGGCCTTCGAGCGTGGCGAGGCTCTGCTCGAGGTCGAGACCGACAAGGCGACGATCGTCTACGAGGCCGAGGCTGACGGGACACTCGAGGCGATCCTCGTGCTCGAGGGGGCGTCGGCAAGCGTTGGCCAGCCGATCGCCACTCTCGCAGGCAGTGACGGCGCGGCGGGCGAAGCCGACCAACCATCGGCGACCGGAGCGGCGCCCGCACCGGTCGAGGTCTCCGAGGCAGGCCGTGCTGCTGTACCTGTTGGAGCTTCGGTCACGAATGGCAGCTCGGCCGAAGCGCGGCCGAACGCGACGCCCGTCGCGCGGCGGACGGCTCTCGAGCTCGGACTCTCCCTTCACGGCCTGGCTGGCAGCGGCCCCGGCGGCCGGATCACAGCCGATGACGTGCGGCGTGCGGCAAGCTCGTCCGGTGCGATATCGGTGCCGCCTGCGACTAGTGGACGTGGTGAGGTGACCGTCATGGAGCCGACGCCGACGCAGGCGACGATCGCCCGGCGAATGGCCCACGCGGCGGCGACCGTCCCGGTCTTCACTGTCTCGATGGACGCTGACGTCTCGCAGATCGTCGCGCAGCGCAAGGCCGCACGCCAAGGGGGAGAAGGCCCTAGGCCCTCGCTCAATGACTTCGTCGTCAAGGCCGCCGCGCTGGCGCTGCACGATTGCCCGCGTTTCAACGCGTCCTGGGTGGAGGAGCACGTCGAGCTCTATTCGCGCGTCAACGTGGGCGTTGCGGTTGCGACAAAGGACGCCCTTCTCGTGCCGGTCATCGCCGAGGCCGACCGGCGCACGCTCGCAGAGATCGCTGCCGAGACGCACCGGCTGGTCGAGGCTGCCAGAGCGAGAACGCTACGGCCGGAGGAGCTGCAGGACGCCACGTTCACGGTCTCGAATCTCGGGATGTTCGGCGTGCGCGCTTTCACTGCAATCGTCGACGCGCCGCAGGCCGCGATCCTCGCTGTCGGGGGGGTACGGCGTGAGCTGGGCGACGATGGCGCCGGCGGCGTTGTCTTTCGCGATGTGATGACGCTGACCCTGAGCTGTGACCATCGCGTCGTCTACGGCGCCGACGGCGCCCATTTCCTTTCCCGACTCCGCGAGCTGCTCGAGCAGCCGCTCGCCCTCGCCCTCTGATGGCGCCGATCGCTTTCCGCACAGCAGTGCGCGACGCGCTCGACGAAGAGCTGGCCGCCGACGAGCGTGTGATCTTCTTCGGCGAGGATGTCGCCGTCGCGGGCGGCGTCTTTGCAACGACGACCGGCCTGCACGAGAAATACGGCGCCGAGCGCGTCTTCGATACCCCGATCTCCGAACTCGCGCTCGCCGGTGCCGCTTTCGGGTCGGCGGTCAATGGGCTACGGCCGGTGATCGAGATCATGTTCGGAGACTTCCTCACGCTGGCCATGGACATGCTCGTGAACCAGGCTTCGAAATACTGGTTCCTGACTCAGGAGCAGGTCAGCGTCCCGCTCGTGATCCGCTCCGTCGTCAGCGCCGGCGGCCGCTTCGGTGCGATCCACTCGCAGATGCCCGCCTCCTGGTTCATGGGCGTCCCCGGCCTCAAGATCGTCGCGCCCTCGACACCGGCGGATGCAAAGGCGCTCCTCAAGGCTGCCGTGCGGGACGACAACCACGTGCTCTTCTTCGAGCACAAGCGTCTCTACGGGCTCGAGGGCGAAACGAACGGCGAGGTCGGTCGGCTTGGGGAGGCCGCGGTTCTTCGGGAGGGTTCCGACGTGACGCTCGTAACGGCGATGAAAGGCGTTCACGACGCGCTCGAGGCGGCTGAGCGTCTCGAGCAGGAGCAGATCTCGGTCGAGGTCATCGACTTGCGTACATTGCGACCGATCGATACCGAGGCGGTGCTCGCCTCCGTGCGCAAGACGAGCCGGCTGGTCGTCGTCGAAGAGGGCCCCTTGACCGGGGGCTGGGGCGGAGAGGTTCTTGCCCGCGTGACCGAGGAAGGGCTCGGCTACCTCGACGACGCCTGGCGGGTCGCGACCCCGAACACCCCCATTCCGTACAGCCCGCCATTGGAGGATGCGTTCCTACCCGGTGCAGAGCAGATCGTTTCCGACCTCCGGCGGCGACTACGGTGAGACGGTGACGACCACCGACCACCGCAGCCTCGAAGGCTCAAAGGTGGGAAGCCGTCTGCGTGCGGAGCGGGAACGGCGGGGCGTCAGCCTGCGTGAGCTCGCGCGCCGGATCGGGGTCTCGCCGAGCCTCGTCTCCCAGATCGAGCTCGACCGGGTCAATCCCTCGGTGAGCACCCTCTACGCCCTCGTCACCGAGCTCGGGGTGACCATGAGCGATGTCTTCGCAGACGAGAGTCCGACTGCGCCCCGGGTCGTCCGCGAGAAGGCCGAGCACGACGGGCTCGTGGCCACTCCCGAGATGCGCAGCGTTCTCCACCTCGCCTCGGGAATACGCTGGGAACGCCTCACCCCACACAGTGATCCGGAGGTCGAGTTTCTCTACGTCGTCTATCCGGTTGGGGGCGAGTCGTGCTCCGAGGATGCCCTCGTGACGCATGGCGGGCGGGAGTACGGCTACGTCTCGAGCGGAACCCTTGGCGTACGCGTCGGCTTCGACGAATACGTGCTCGGTGCCGGCGCCTCGATCGCCTTCGACTCCTCGTCCCCTCATCGCCTCTGGACAGTCGGTGACGAACCCGTTCGCGCGATCTGGGTCGTCATCGGTCGTGCCGCCGACCCGCGTACCTAGGCAGCAGCTCGCAAGGTTCGCCGGAGAGCGCTATCCGGCGGATGCCTCGCCCGGGGCTGCAGGCGAGGACGCCGGCCGTCGTCTCGCGTTGCGAGCTCGAGCGATCAGCTCGGGAGCCTGATAGAGGACGAGCGCAAGCAGAATCAGGATGCCGATGGTCATGTCGGCGTATTCCGTCGGCTGCTGGAAGAGCGGGAGGACGTTGTCGATCTCGCTCAGGAAGAACGCCGCAAGCAGCGCACCGAAGAACGATCCTCTTCCGCCGGCGAGGCTCGCACCTCCCAGGACTCCCGCGGCGATGCTCTCGAGAGCCTGACTCCCAATGATGGGCGAGCCGATCTGCACTTCAGCAGCGAGGAAGAAGGCGGCGAGCGAAGTAATGACCGAGCAGACCACGAATGCCAGGAAGATGGTTCGTCCAGCCGACATCCCCAGGCGGCGTGACGAGGCCTCGTCAAAACCGACTGCTCGAAGCCTGAGACCCCCGCGGCTGCGATAGAGCCATAGATCCGCGACAACGGCGAGAACGACGACGCCGATGAACGCGTATGGCACAAAGCCAGCGCCCGAGGTGAGCAGGTTCGTGACGTCCGTGTTGATCGGTCCGGCCGGGTAGGAACGGAGCAGCAGCGAAATCCCGGTCAGGATGCTGAGCGTCCCGAGTGTCGCCAGAATCGAAGGCAGCCGGACTACGCGAATTAGGAACGCGTTGAAGACACCGGTCGCGAGCCCGACACCCACAACCGCGAACGCACCGAGTACCAGGGCAGGGTCCGACATCGTAGGCGTCAAGGTGAACGAGGCCGTGACCACACACGCCGTCATCAGCGCTCCCACCGAAACGTCGAAGCCACCGACAAGGAGAGCGCAGAGTTGTCCGAGCGAGACGAGCAAGAGCGGCATCGCCTCGAGCAGCAGGCTGTTGAGGTTCAGCTTGCCGAGGAACTCCGAGTGATGGGCTTGCGTGTACGCGCCGAGCGCAACGATCAGCGCCATCATCAGAGCGATTGGCACCCAGCCGCGTCTCACGCCACGCTTCCCTTGCTCCTCGGAACCGTGCTGCGCGAACCGACGATCGCCTCGACGATCCGCCTCTCGCCGAGTTCGTCGCCGGGGATCTCCTCGACGATGCGGCCCCGCGACATGACGACGACGCGATCGCAGAGGCCTGCGAGCTCGATCGGGTCGCTGGATTTCACCAGGGCCGCGACACCTTCCTGGGTCTTCGAGCGCAGCGCCTCGTAGATGTCGAATCGCGCACCGACGTCGACGCCCTGCGTCGGCTCCTCGGCGAGGATCACCTTCACGTCGCCACGCAGAAATGGCCGCATCAGGGACACCTTCTGCTGGTTGCCCCCCGAAAGGAAGGCGACCGGTTGCTCGGCGGAAACCATGCGCACACGAAGGCGGCGCGCCAGGGGCTCGACCGCCGTCCGTTCGCGCCAGCGGCTGACGATGCCGAACCGGGCAAGGCGCCGCAGGACCTGCACCGTCGCGTTGGCGCGCACGCTGAGGATGGGGAAAAGCGCTTCGCCGCGCCGGTCCCCGCTCAGGAGAACCACTCCGGCCCGAAGCGGGCCGAGGGGCGAGCGCCGGTCGAGCTCCCGGCCCTGGCAAGAACTGCCGCCGGAGGCCCGCTCGATGCCGGCGAGAGCGCGGAGGAACTGCACCTGGCCGTTGCCTTCGGCGCCGGCGATCCCGACGATCTCTCCTTGCCGAACGGCAAGGTCGATCGGGCCGAAACGCTCTCCGTACAGGCCGGAGACAGCGAGAGCCACTTCGGCCTCCGCGTCCGGGGCGGGACGCTCCGGGAAAGCCACCTCGAGCGGCCGGCCGATCATCAATGCGATGAGGCTCTCCTCGGAGACCGACTTTGCCTCGAACGTACCCTGCGCCACGCCGTCTCGCAGAACGGTGACTCTGTCGGCGACCGCAAGGACCTCCGGGAGTCGGTGGCTGACGTACACGATCGCAACGCCTGCTCGGGCCTGTTCGAGGACGAGCAACTGGAGCTTTTCGACCGCGTCGGGACCGAGCGCGGTCGTCGGCTCGTCGAGCAGCAGCACTTTCGGTCGCGTCAGGAGGGCCTTCACGACCTCCAGTACCTGGCGTTCGGCGAGCGACAGGTCGCTCACGCTCATCCCGACAGCGATCTCCAGATCGAACCGTGCCAGCGTCTCCCCGGCCCACCGGTCCATGCGGCGGCGGGACGGGCGGGCGTCCCGCGGCACCGCGAGATAGAGATTCTCGGCCACGGTCAGGTCGAGGACGTGCGAATAGTCCTGATACGCGATGCCGAGCCCGAGGCGGCGAGCCCCTGCCGGCGACGCCCGCCTCAGGCCCGCGCCTCCGATCTCGACGACTCCCTCATCCGGGGCGAGGAAACCGCTTGCGATGCCGAGCAACGTCGACTTCCCGGACCCGTTTTCTCCGACGAGTGCGTGGATCTCGCCCTCGTGGCACTCGACGCTGACGTCGTGCAGCGCCTGTACCGCTCCGAACGCCTTCGAGACGTGGCGGAGCGACAGCGCCAGAGCGCGGCCGGGTCCGGGAGTCGACATTGCAGGTTCTGCTAATCCGGTCTCTCTCCTAGGGGTACATCCGATGTAGGAGCTTGAGCGGGATCAACGAGGACGCGGAAGCCTGCTCCGGATAACCCTTGATGCACATGCTCCGCTTGGACTGCTGCTGCAGCTTGATCGGGAACACGATCGTCGGCGAGATCTTCGCGTGCTTCAGTTTCATCATGTCCGCGGTCAGGGCGACTCGGATCTGCGGATTGCCGGACGTGTAGTAGTAGATCTTGAGCTTCGGGTTCTTCAGCTTCTTCGCCAGGCAGCCGAGCGCCGCCTCGTCGGTTCTGTAGGTGAAGACCCCCTGGTACTTGATGCCCGCTGCCTTGTAGGCCGCATAGCCGCCCTGCGCCATGAACGCCGAGTCCTCATAGCTCAGGCCCTTCAGGTGCGGATACTTGGCGAGGATGCCTGCGACGATGCCCTGAACCTTGGACGGGTCCCAGTTCGTCGGATCGTTCGCGACGACGTGGATCGAAGGCTTCAGCGCATGTTGCTCGCACTCTTGCCAGCTGGACGAGAGCGGATTCCCGGGGAAGCCGCCCATAAAGGCGATGTCGCCGGCCGAGATCTGCTTGTTCATTACCCTCGCGAAGACTTTCCCGAGCTTGCAGGTGTCTTCGCCAACGACGGTCGTGTAGTTCTTACCAGGCCCGGTTACGTAGCCCCAGGCGTAGGTAGAAACCGGGATTCCAGCCTTGGTTGCCTGCTGGAACACCGGAATCATGGCGTCACCGAAGTCGGGATAGGTGACGATCGCGCTCACCTTCTGAGCGATCATCGACTTGAAGTCTGCGATCGCCTGGTTCAGGTCGGAATGGGCGCTCCGGTAGATGATCTTGCCGATTTGAGGGTATGTGAGCGCCTGGAGGATGAATTCCATCCTGGACATCTGGCGGAAGACGTTCTCGCCGAAGCCCTCAACGTATGCGACCGTGAGCTTGCCGCCGCTACCCGTCTTACAACCGTTGTTCTGCCAACACTTCAGCGCCAGGCCGTAGTTGACCTTCTTCGTCGACCGCCCGAGAGCTGCGAGCGCGATGTTGCGAGGCTTCTTCGCACCCGGTATCAGCTTCGCCGAGAAGAGAGCGTGGGAGAGCGTTGCCGACGGCGCCTTGTAGACCTCGCCGAAGCCGTGCCCGCTGCCCACCTTCTTGCCGCCTTTGCCCACATAGCCAGACGGCCCGGAGCCCAGGCCGGCAATGCCGAGCCCGCCGCCTTGCGCGACAGCCACAGCCGCCAGCGCCGCCGCCGTCAAAACGCCGAGCGCCACCAAGCCCCGGCGCCTCCTTGTCGTGTGCGATTTCTTCCTTCCCTGCATGAACTGCCTCCTTTTCGAGCTTCAGTTACCTTGTCCACCTGTCGCCGCGCGCGCAACCGGCCGGGTAGGTCGCATCCACCGGCCGAGCAACGACGCGACCCGATCACCCGAGACAACCATCCCGGCGAGTATCGCCCCTCCGAAAACGATGTACTGCATCGCCGCCGATAAGCCAACGATCACCAGCATCTGCGTGAGAAACGTGAGTGCAAGCGCAGCGACCCAGGTCGAGGTCGCGCTCGCGAGCCCCCCGGAAAGCGCGGCGCCGGCGATGACGACAGCCGCGATCGGTGCCAAGAGATACGCCGAGCCGAACGTGGGGTCGATACTGCTCGAGACGCCCGCGAGCAGCACTGCGGCGATCGCATAGAGCGTCCCGGCCGTCGTGTATGCGAGCACGACATGAGTGCGCACGCGAAGCCCCGCCACCCAGGCCGCGCGCGGATTTGCCCCAACCGCCTGGAAGTGCCGGCCGACCGTGCTGTAGCGGAGCAGAAGCGCAACCATGATCGTGATGCCGATGCCTGTCCAGAAGACCGCACTGACACCGAGCGGCTTGCTTGTCGCCCAGGACGACAGCGCTTTCGGCACGTAGGGGTTGGCCGTCACATTGTCCCGCGAGTACTTGCTGCTCCAGGCCAGCGCGATCTGCCCCGTGGCGAGGGTCACGATCAAGGGATTCAGCCGCAACACGCCGACGAAGACCCCGTTCGTGAAACCGATCAGCGCCCCCGCCCCAAGGCAGGCGAGGATCGCCAGCCAGAGGCGATGGTCAGATCCGGCGGAGATGCCGACGATCAGGTTGCCGCCGACCGCGATTACGCCCGGCGTCGAAAGGTCGATACCGGCATGCATCACGACGAGCATCTGGCCGAGCGCGGCCACGGCGAGCACGGTCGTGTAGGGCAGAACGTATGACCAGGACGTGTTGCCGAAAGCCGACGGCGCCTCGAACGAGGCGACGATCGCCAGTGCTGCGGTGGCCAGCCAAACCGGCAGGAAGCGCGCACCAAGGAGGGCATTCGCCGTCAGCGTTCGTCCGGACGCGCCCGCCAACCCTCGGAACCGGGCCGGCGATGGAGGGCTGCCCGCATCCACGACCACCATTCTGAGCAGGTACAGCGAATAGTGTCAATGATGGCTGAACGATCCAGCCGCATTCGGCGGCGCAGCGTTGACGCGACTGCGCCGTTCCGTTTATGGTCGCTGTACATGGGGTGGCGCGCGAACTGGTCGACTCTCACGAGAGGCGCGAGCGCGCTTCCGCATCCATTCCTGTCCGGTCGGCCAAGGAGAGAGGCATGAGCGCGCACCGGTTGTTGATCCGCGACGGCTTCGTCGTTTCGATGGACCCAGACGTCGGCGACATTCCGCACGGCGACGTCTTCGTCGAAGACGGCAAGATCGTCGACATCGGGCGGGATCTCGGGGTCTCGGACGCGGAGCAGGTCGACGCGGCCGGGATGATCGTGATGCCCGGCTTCATCGATACGCACCGACACACGTGGCAGACGCCCGTCCGTGGCGTCCTCCCGTCGTGCACGCTTGACCACTATTTCGCCGTAATGCTCGGCCAGGTCGGTGGCTTCTATCGCCCTGAAGATGTCTACATCGGTGACTGGGCTGGGTCGCTGGAAGCGCTCAACGCCGGCGTTACGACACTGCTCGACTGGTCGCACATCAGCAACACACCCGATCACTCAGACGCCGCGATTCAGGGCCTCAAAGAGGCCGGCATCCGCGCCGTCTACGCGCACGGGATGCCGACCGGCGGCGAGTGGTGGTCCTACAGCGAGCTGAACCACCCCGAGGACATCCGCCGCATCCGCGACACCTACTTCTCATCCGACGATGGCCTGATCACGCTCGCGATGGCGGCGCGCCAGCCTGGCAACGTGACCCCCGACGTCGCGAAGCACGACTGGGCTCTCGCGCGAGAGCTCGGGATTCTGATCAGCGTCCACGTCGGCATGCGCCTGCACACCCTGCACTACCAGCCCGTGAAGGACATGCACGACCTCGAGCTGATGGGTCCGGACATCTGCTACATCCACATGACCGACCTGACGGACGAGGAGCTCGACTGGATCGCCGAGACCAACGGCAAGGCATCGGTTGCCCCGTATGTCGAGATGTTGATGGGACATGGGCCGCCCCCGATCGGGAAGCTGCTCGCCCGCGGCGTCCGCTCCTCGCTCAGCGTCGATGTTGTGTCGAGCGTGCCGGGCGAGATGTTCACGCAGATGCGAACAGCGCTCGCGTACGACCGCATCCTCGAGTTCACCGACACACCGGACAATGCGTTCGCCCCGAAGCTCACGCACACCGACGTGCTCAAGTTCGCCACGATCGACGGCGCGCGCTCGATCATGCTCGAAGACAAGATCGGCTCGCTCACGCCGGGGAAGCAGGCTGACATCGTCCTGCTCAACACGGAAGCAATCAACACGGCCCCGGTGCTTGATCCCCACGGGACGATCGTCACCTTCGCCGACACTTCGAATGTCGACTCCGTCTTCGTCGCCGGTCGCGCCCTCAAGCGCAACGGCGAGCTGGTCGGCGTCGACGTGAAGTCGGTGATCCGCAAGCTCGAGGAGTCGCGCAACCACATCCTCTCGCAGGGCGGGCTGCTGCCCGACTGGTGCGCAGAGGAGCCGGCGGCCGCCGTCTAGACCACTCTCTCACCGACGGCGGGCCTTAACCTCCAGGTCCCGCCTTAGCGGCGCGAAAGGAGCCAGCACACGATGTCGAGCAGGAGCGTGGTCGTTGTTGGCGGGACTCGGGGGCTCGGCCTCGAGCTCGCACGGTTCTACGCGGAGCAGGGCCGGGACGTCGTCGTCACCGGTCGCGCGGCTGCCGCCGTCGAAGCCTGCGCCGCCGAGATCGGCGGCTCCACACGTGGCATCGGCTTCGACCTGTGTGACCCGGAAAGCATCGCTGGAGCTCTTGCGGGTGTCGGCGATGTCGAGTACCTCGTCCTCGCGGCGATCGACCGCGACAACAATTCGGTCAAGGACTACGACATCGCGGCAGCGATGCGCCTCGTCACCCTCAAGCTTGTCGGCTTCACCGAGGTGATCCACACCCTCCTCCCGCGACTGGCGGATGACTCGGCAATCCTGATCTATGG
>Ga0136846_1212608_pt1 | contig 10834 bp, 10 predicted proteins | sample HopSoiMetagenom2_FD_96841 | JGI IMG/M metagenome (GOLD analysis project Ga0136846, IMG submission 96841) | Grasslands soil microbial communities from Hopland, California, USA - 2 Assembly 2016 (version 4) | ecosystem: Environmental > Terrestrial > Soil > Grasslands | place: USA: Hopland... | reverse complement strand
CGTGCTGATCCAGTAGGCCCGGGTTCAGCCAGCGTTCGCTGTCGAAGAGGTGCCACGTGACGTTCCAGGAACTGCACGACTGACAGCGTTCGCTGGCTGAGGCCCGCGCCCGGCGGCGGATCTCACCATGACGTGCAGACGAACAAGACCGATCCTGTGCGTCTGACCGCCGAGAGAGGGGCGTCACTTACGTGCGCGCGGCGACCTCGGCCGGCCCCGAGCGTCGACATCGCCAATGGCGCACCCACCGGGGCTGACGCGACGAACCGGATCCTGATGTCGGTCTACGCGGCTTCGACCGGCACCTACGGCGCGGCCGTCTCGAACGACGTCCGCAACGCAGCCGAATGCCGGCTGCAGATCATCGACGATGTCGATCTCGATCAGCTCTTCGACCGACAGCGAGATCCCGGTTGCTTCGCGATGGCGGCCTTCACGAGGGTTTAGCCCGGATCGGCTCCAAGGCTCTCGCGCGCGAAGGGTGTCGGGAGGGACGTGGTCGAGCGCGTCTACCGTCTGAACCAGTAGCTCGGCCGCGCCCCGGTCGTCCAGCCCACGGCGGAACGGCACGCGGCTTGGTTGATCGCTCGCAGACGGGAGGACACGCATGGAGGTCGAGCTCATCGGTGTGCCGTTCGATGGCATGGGCCGCGACGGCGGCCAGGCGCACGCCCCGGCGGCGCTCCGCACGGCCGGACTGGTGGAGGCCGTCGGCTCGCGCGTCGGTGGGCTGGTCGAGGTCGAGGTCCCGGCACCCAGCCCCATGCGTTCGGACGGCGACGGTCTGCTCAATGCGGATGCACTCATCGCCACCGTGACCCAGATCAGCCACGAGGTCGCCGCGGTGCTGTCGCGCGAGAACCTCCCCCTCGTCTACGGCGGCGACTGTTCAACGCTTCTGGGCGCGGTTCCTGCGCTCGTCGACGTCACCGGCGTCGCCGGTCTGTTGTTCCTGGACGGCCACGAGGACGCCACGCCCATGGAGCTGTCCACTACCGGCGAGGTCGCCAACATGGAGATCGCCATCCTGCTGGGCCTGACCGGGAAGGACCTGCTGCCGTCGCGACTCCGTTCCGCGAGCGGGATCCTGGCGGCGCCGCAGCTGGCGATGCTCGGCCCACGCGATGCAGCTTTTCGGGACGAGCTCGGAGTGCCGAGCATCCGCGACCGGGTCTGGTTCCGCTCGGCTGACGAGGTCGCCGCGGATCCGGAAGGCCAAGTGGCCTTGGCCGCGGCGCATCTGTCGGCCACGACGGCGTACTGGTGGCTCCACGTAGACCTGGACGTGTTGTCGACGTCGGCTTTCGGGTCGTGCGGCGCACCGGGTGAGCCGGCGCTGGCGGGCGGCCTGACCTGGCCGCAGCTGACGGAGGCCGTCAGAGCGGCGGTGCGTGAGCCGGGCTGCCGCGGCTGGAGCGTTGGCGTGTACAACCCTGACCTCGACCAGGACGCACGTGACGCGCGAGCGATCGTCACCATGGTTTCCCAGGCTCTCGACGTCCCGAGGCCTAGCGGTAGGTGACGAGCTCCCGGTCGAGGGCGGCGTGCTCGTTGAAGGTGAGCAGGCGGGCCCCGCTGGAGCCGACGACGACCCGCGTCACGGAGGCGTTGACCATGACCGCGTTGAAGCGCGCCCAGGCGGCGGAGAGCCGGCGGGGCTCCTCGCCGACCTCGGTGAGCATGGCGCAGGCCGCGGCGATCGGGCCGCCGGAGGTGACGACGACGGCGGTACGCCGCTCGCCCGCCGTGCGGGCCGCGTGGCCGATGGCATCGCGGACCCGGCCGACAAAGGCGGCGAACGACTCGGGGTAGTCGTCGTCGTACGCGCCGGAGGCCCAGCGGGCGGTGGCCTTGCTGTAGAGCTCGAAGAACGCTCGCAGGTCCATGCCACCGGTGGCCAGCTGCGTGCGGTCCTGGTCGGTCAGCGTGGGGTAGGCGTTCATCACCGCGAGGTGGTCGAGCTCCCGCCAGCGCGCGTCGGTCTCGGGCTCGAGCTTCCAGGCGGCAGCGCCCACGAGCATCTGCTCGGCGGTCTCCAGCTGGCGGCGCATGCCGCCGTGGATCAGGGTGGTCGGGCAGACGCCGTACCCGGCCAGCGTCTCCGCCACCTTGCGGCTCTGCCGTACGCCACGCGACGACAGCACGTCGTAGTCGGCCGTGCCGAACGACGCCTGTCCGTGGCGGACCAGCATCAGGACACCCATGGCCTCATCGTCTCTCCCCGTACTCGACTCTCATGCCGCGACGGTGGTGACCACCTTGGCGCGCTGGACCGGATCGGTCCAGGCGTCCCGCGCATGCAGGAGGCGGATCATCGACCAGACCAGGAACGGCGACGCGACCAGCACCGACAGCTCAGGGTGCGGCACCCGGGCCAGCCCGGAGAAGACCAGGCTGGTCAACGTGGTCGTCACGGCCAGCTTCGTCGAGTAGCCGACCATCACCAGGGGCGGGGCCGGGGTGGCGCGGGCCGAGCGCAGGTCGACCGCGAACGGCCGCCTCGACGACCAGCGCAGCGCAGACGAGACCACCTGGAGCACCACCACCACCCAGGTGCACAGCAGCGCGGTGAGCTCCGACGCGTCCGGCAGCCCGGCCCGCAGCCCGGCCAGCACCATGGTGGTGAACGACGCCACGAGCAGGAACTCGGTGAGCACCCAGGCCCGCGCCGCGAACACCGTTCCGGGGCCGACCGGCAGGCTCTCGCGCCACAGCCCGCCTCGAGCGTCGAGGCACCAGGCGTTGACGCCGAACAGCAGCGCGCCACCCGAGGCCACCAGGCCGGGCAGGATCGTCATCTGCGCCCAGTCGAGGTTGCCGGCCAGCGCGACGACGCCGGGCCCGATGGCCAGGACGGCCAGGCCGCGACGCATCGGTACGGCGCGCCAGACCGAGCCACGGTCGGTGCGGACCAACGCGGCGAGCGGCGAGCGGGGCAGCCCACGGGCGGGGTAGGAACCGCTCTCCACCCGCAGCTCGTCGCGCGCTGTCCGGTGGGCGGCCAGGTGCGCCGGCACGGCGCCGAGCGCGACCGCGACGAGCACGAGTGCCACCTCGATGCAGATGCAGACGGCCCAGCGACCGGAGAAGCCGTTGACCAGGCCAGCGGCCAGGTGGGTGGTCGGGAACTTGTCGAGCAGGGTCCCGAGCCGACCGCTGAGCTGGAGCAGGACCGCGACGCCGAACAGCACGACGGCCAGGCTTCGCACCACCGCGATGCCGTGGTCTCGGCGCCGGATCGCCTCGACGGTCCAGGCGACGACCTGGCCGATGACGGTGGCCAGGCCGATCCACAGCAGGACGCCCAGCAGGGCGAACGGCAGGAAGGGCCGCTGGACGCCGTACGACGTGGCGCCGAGCAGGATCCAGGCCTGCAGCAGCCACGCGATGTTGAGCGGTGCGAGCAGCAGCGCACCGAGGTGATCCGTGGTCGGGCTGACCGGGTGCACGACCGCGTGCTCGCGGTCCAGGAGCTCACGGCCACCGCCCGACGCGACGGCGGAGGCGATGGCGAGGAGCAAGAAGCCGGCCATCGCCGAGGGCAGGATGGTGATGGTGTCCAGTGCGTAGCCGCGGTAGCTGCCGGCCCCGTCCACGAACGTCGGCACCCCCGCCGCCGCTGCGGTCAGCCCCACGAAGACCGCAGCGGCGATGGCGAAGGCGCGCGGGCGGCGTACCGTCCCGGCGCGGAACGCGACGAGGTGCGCGACGTCGCGGACCGCGCGCCGTACCTCAGTCGAGGAGGCTGCGGTAGGCACGCGCCCCCTCCTCGCCGGCCATCTCGCCCGAGGTCGCCGTGGCGACCTGGGCCCCACCGCGCAGGACGAGGACCGAGGAGCAGGCCTCGACGGCCAGCTCGCGCAGGTGGGTGGAGACCAGCACGCACGCGCCGCGCGAGCGGGCGTCGCTGATCACGTCGAAGGTGGCGTCGACCCCGATCGGGTCGACCCCGTCGAACGGCTCGTCGAGCAGCAGCACCTCGGGCTCGTGCAGCGCGGCCAGGCACACCGAGAGGCGGCGGCCCATGCCGTGCGAGAAGCCCGTCGTCACCCGGTGCGCGACGTCGCCGAGCTCGAACCGCTCGAGCAGGTCGCGGGCCCGTTCCTCCCAGTTCTGGAGCCGGCGCAGCCGGGCGGAGAGCTGGAGGTGCTCCCAGGGGGTCGCCCGCGGCACCAGGCCGCCGACGTCGGGGCAGTAGCCGACGGCGCGCTTCACCTCGAGCGGGTGGGTGCGCACGTCGAAGCCGGCCACGGTCGCGCTGCCCGCGGTGGGCGGTACGACGCCGGCCAGGACGCGCATCGTGGTCGACTTGCCGGCGCCGTTGCGGCCGAGCAGCGCGGTCGCGTGGCCGGCGTACGCCTCCAGGTGGACCCCCGCCACCGCCTCGACCTCACCGAACCGCACGTGCAGGCTCCGTACGTCGACGACGGGGGCACGGCTGATCACGCCTGAATCCTCCCCGCGCTCGCGCCCACGCGCGGGGGAATCGCCAACTTGGCCCGCACCGGCCGGCCAACTCTGACCGAAAGGAGGACCACCGCTCATCGCCCGACCTCGCTATGGACCCGGGCGCGCATCAGTCGTAGCGTCCGGGCAGGACACTGACGACCACCCCCTCGGGGAGGCGGCCGCCTGCAAACAGCAGAGGAGGCCCCACTGTGTTCATCCAGATCATCCAGGGCAGGTGCAGCCGGCAGGACGAGATGCGCGCGCTGGGCGGCGAGTGGAAGGAGAAACTGTCCGGCGGCGCCGACGGCTGGCTCGGAGGAACCTACGGGTTCACCGACGACGGCCTGTTCGTCGGCGTGGTCCGCTTCGAGGACCGCGAGAAGGCGATGGCCAACTCCGAGCGGGCGGAGCAGGGCGAGTGGGCGGCGCGGATGGGGGCGTTGTTCGACGGCCCGGTCGAGTTCCACGACAGCGACGACGTGACGCTGCTGTTCGACGGCGGGTCGGACGACGCCGGCTTCGTCCAGGTCATCCAGGGGCAGGTCGACGACCCGGCGCGGCTGCGGACCTTCCTGACCGGCCACCAGGAGGAGCTCCATGAGATGCGCCCGGAGATCCTCGGCGCGACCCTGGCCATCGAACCGGACGGCCGCTACACCGAGACCGTCGCCTTCACCGACGAGGACAGCGCGCGCAAGGCCGAGGGCGCGGAGCCACCGGAGGACGTACGCCGCGAGCTCGAGTGGGCCATGTCCGGTGCGACGTTCCACGACCTGCGGCACCCCTGGTTCGAGTCCGCCTGAACTGCGCTGACCCGCCGGTTCAGTACGGGCGGGTCAGCGGCTGTGTCGAGGGTGGGTCAGGCCGGGAAGGAGCCGCCCGTCGCGGCCAGGTCGCGCAGCCACGGGGTCGCCTCGAAGCGTGGACCGTACGCAGCGGCGAGCTGGTCGGCGCGCTCGAGGAACGCGGCCAGCCCGATGGGGCCGTCGGGGTTCGCCGGGTCCTGGTAGCCGGCCATGAACTGGGCAGCCCCACCGGTCATCGGCGGGAAGCCGATGCCCATGATCGAGCCGATGTTCGCCGCGGCGGAGGACTCGATGACTCCCTCCTCGAAGCACTTGGCGGTCTCGAGCGCCTCCGCGAACAGCATCCGGTCCTTGATGTCGCGGAGCGGCAGCTGCTTCTCGGCGACCGGGAACAGCTCGGCCAGCCCTGGCCAGATCGAGCCGCGGCTGCCGTTCTCGTCGTAGTCGTAGAAGCCGGCGCCGCGCAGCCGGCCGGCCCGGCCGGCCTCGATCATCTTGTCGACGACCGCAGTGCCTGGGTGGCCGTACTCCTTGCCCTCTCGCTCGGCGGCCTCCGTGGTCGCCTTCGCGATCTTGGCCATCAGCTCGAGGTTGAGCTCGTCGGAGAGCTGCAGCACCGGGGCCGGGTAGCCGGCCTGGGTCGTCGCGCGCTCGATCGAGTAGGGGTGCACGCCCTCGGCGAGCATCGCCATGCCCTCGTTGACCATGAAGCCGATGACGCGCGAGGTGTAGAAGCCGCGGCTGTCGTTGACCACGATCGGCGTCTTCTTGATCTGCTGGACGACGTCGTAGGCCTTCGCCAGCGCCTCGTCGGAGGTCTCGGCGCCCTTGATGATCTCGACCAGCGGCATCTTGTCCACCGGCGAGAAGAAGTGGAGGCCGATGAAGTCCTTGGGACGGTCCACGCCGTTCGCGAGCTCGGTGATCGGCAGCGTCGAGGTGTTGGAGCAGAGCAGCGCGTCCGGGTTGACGTGCGGCAGGATCTCGGCGAACACCTTCTCCTTGAGCTCCGGGTCCTCGAAGACGGCCTCGATCACCAGGTCGCAGCCGCCCAGGTCGGCTGGGTCCGCGGTGGCCTTGATCCGGCCGAGCAGCTCGGTCTTCTTCTCCTCGGTGGAGCGACCGCGCGAGATCGCCTTGTCGAGCAGCTTCTCGGAGTAGCCCTTGCCCTTCTCGGCGTTCTCGACGGCGACGTCCTTGAGGACGACCTCCATGCCGGCCCGGGCGCAGACGTAGGCGATGCCGGCGCCCATCATCCCGGCGCCGAGGACACCGACCCTGGTCGCCTTCCACGGCTCGATGCCCTGGGGGCGGAGCTTGCCGGCGTTGATCGCCTGCAGGTCGAAGAAGAACGCCTGGATCATGTTCTTCGAGCCCTGGTTGACGATCAGGTGGGTCAGGTAGCGCGACTCGATCCGGCTCGCCGTGTCGAAGTCGACCTGGGCGCCCTCGACCGCGGCCGAGAGGATCGCCTTCTGCGCCGGGTAGTCCGCACCCTTGAGCTGCTTGCGCAGCAGCGCCGGGAACGCCGGCAGGAAGCCGGCCAGCGCCGGCGACTTCGGCGAGCCGCCGGGCATCTTGTAGCCGGGCGCGTCCCACGGGTTCTGCACGGCGTCGGGGTTGGCCTTGAGCCACGCCTTCGCGGCCGGGACCAGCTCGTCCTGGGTGGCCACGACCTCGTCGACCAGCCCCTTCTCCTGGGCGGCGGCCGGCTTGAAGCGGGTGCCCTGGAGCAGCACGTCCATCAGCCCGCTCTGGATGCCGAGCATCCGGACGATCCGGGTGACGCCGCCGCCACCGGGCAGCAGCCCGAGGCTCGCCTCGGGCAGCCCGAGGTCGTAGCCGCCGTCGGCAGCGATCCGGTGGTTGCAGGCCAGCGCGATCTCGAGCCCCCCGCCGAGTGCGGCGCCGTTGACCGCGGCCACCACCGGCTTGGGGTAGGTCTCGAGCCGCCGCAGCCCGGCCTTGACCCGCTCGGCCAGCTCGAAGACCGACTGGGCGTCCGCGGGCGTCGCCTTGACCATCTCGTTGAGGTTGGCGCCGGCGAAGAACGTCTTCTTCGCACTGGTGACCACGACGCCGGTGACGGACTCCGCCTCGGCGTACAGCCGGTCCACGGCGGTCGCCATCGACTCGATGTAGAGCTCGTTCATCGTGTTGGCACTGGCCGTCGGGTCGTCCAGGGTCAGCGTGACGATGCCGTCGGCGTCCTTGTCGTACCGAACGGCGGTCTGCTCGGTCTGGGTGGTGCTCACGTTGAAGTCCTTCGTTCTGGTGGTTGAGGTGCGAGGAGCGCCAGCGACGAGCGTCGAGACCTCGCGAGCCGGTGCTGGGACGCAATGCGTCAGACGAGCTCGACGATGGTGGCGATGCCCATGCCGCCGCCGACGCAGAGCGTGGCCAGGCCGCGGCGCAGGTCGCGCCGCTCGAGCTCGTCGACGAGGGTGCCGAGGATCATCGCGCCGGTCGCGCCGAGCGGGTGGCCCATCGCGATCGCGCCGCCGTTGACGTTGGTGATCTCGGGAGTGATGTCCATGTCGCGCATGAACCGCATCGCTACCGCGGCGAACGCCTCGTTGATCTCGAAGAGGTCGATGTCCCTGGTCTCGAGGCCGGCGACGGCCAGAGCCTTCCGGGCGGCCGGGGCCGGACCGGTGAGCATGATCGTCGGGTCGGCGCCCGAGACGGCGGCGGAGATGATCCTGGCCCGTGGGGTGAGACCGAGGTCGGTGCCGACCTGCTCGCTGCCGATCAGCACGAGAGCCGAGCCGTCGACGATGCCCGAGGAGTTGCCGGCGTGGTGCACGTGGTTGATCTTCTCGACCCAGTGGTACTTCTCGAGCGCGACGTCGTCGAAGCCTGCGTCCGCGCCGAGCTGGGCGAAGCTCGGCTTGAGCCCGGCCAGCCCCTCGACGGTGGTGTCCGGCCGGATCAGCTCGTCGTGGTCGAGGACGACGACCCCGTTCAGGTCCCTGACCGGGATGACCGACTTCTCGAAGTAGCCGTTGGCCCACGCCTTGGCCGCGCGGTGGTTGGACTCCGCGGCGAACGCGTCGACGTCATCGCGGCTCCAGCCCTCGAGGGTGGCGATCAGGTCGGCACCGATGCCCTGCGGCACGAAGCCGGTCGTGAGCGCGGTGGCCGGGTCGGACGCCCAGGCCCCGCCGTCGGAGCCCATGGCCACCCGGCTCATCGACTCGACCCCGCCGGCCAGGATCAGGTCCTCGAAGCCGCCGCGGACCCGGGACGCGGCCTGGTTGACCGCCTCGAGCCCCGAGGCGCAGAACCGGTTGAGCTGTACACCGGCGGTGGTCTCCGGCAGCCCGGCCGCCAGTGCGGCGGTCTTGGCGATGTCACCGCCCTGGTCGCCGACGGGCGAGACCACGCCGAGGACCACGTCGTCGATGCGGGTGGTGTCGAGGTCGGGGTTCCGCTCCCGCAGCTCGTCGATCAGGCCGACCACCAGGTCGACCGGCTTCACCTCGTGCAGCGACCCTGCGGCCTTGCCCTTGCCGCGCGGGGTGCGCAGGTGGTCGTAGACGAAGGCTTCTTGCCCGGACAGAGATGGCATATCGCGATTGTGACACCATTGGTGTCACGGTCAACAGGGACGGGCGGTGTGGCCTGACTCTCACCCGGCGTACGGAGGTGTGGTGGACGACGAGCAGCTGCTGACGCTCGACGAGCTCTGTGGGCGGGTCGGCATGAGCGTCCGCAACGTGCGCTTCTACACCTCGCGCGGACTGGTGCCGCCGCCGATCCGCAAGGGCCGCTCCGGCTACTACTCGCGCGACCACGTCGGCCGGCTGGAGCTGGTGCAGGAGCTGCAGAGCCATGGCTTCACGCTGTCCGCGATCGAGAAGTACGTCGCCGGGATCCCGGACGGCGCCACGCCCGAGGACCTCGCGCTGGCCCGCACCATGCTGGCGCCATGGGACGTCGAGCGGCCGATCGAGATGTCCCGTGGCGAGCTGTCGACCCGCGCCGGCCGCGACCTCTCCGAGGACGACCTCCGGACCCTGGCCGCGCTCGGCGTGGTCTTCCCGCTCAAGCGGGGGCAGTACCAGGTGGCCGTCTCCCAGCTGTCGGTCGGCCTCGGGCTGCTCGACCTGGGCTTCCCGGTCGAGGCCGCCCTGGCGGCGGCCGACCTCTACGCCCGGCACGGGCGCGAGGTGGCCAAGGAGCTGTACGACGTGTTCCGCACCCTGGTCTGGCCGGTCTACCGCGACCAGGGTGCCTCGCCGGAGACGGTCCGCCAGGTCGTGGAGAAGATCAAGCCGCTCTCGATCGCCGCGCTGGTGTCGGCTTACGAAGCCGGCATGGACGAGACCAAGCGCGAGGGGATCGCCCGGCGCAGCCGCTGAGTCGGGACTTGCGGTGGTCCGATCGGCTGGCTCAACCAGCGAACCTCCCGATTCGACCGGCGGATGTCCCGACTCAACGCCGCAGGCCGACCGGCTCGGGTACCAGCAACCCATGTCTCTAGGATCGGCGCGATGAGCGACGAGAAGCTGACCGTGCTGGTGACCGGAGCGACCGGTTTCATCGGCCGCCGGCTGGTGCGCGCTCTCGTCGCCGACGGGCACACGGTCAAGGCGATGACCCGGCGCCCGGACGACTACGCCGGGCCGGGCGAGCCGGTATTCGGTGACGTCTTCGACGCCGGCACGCTCGCCTCGGCGATGGAGGGGGTCGACGCCGCGGTCTACCTCGTGCACTCCCTCGACGACAACGACTTCGAGCGCAAGGACGCAGAGGCGGCCAAGGGGTTCGGCCTGGCCGCCGCGGCCAGCGGCGTGCGCCAGGTCGTCTACGTGGGCGGCCTGGGGAAGGACGGCGACGACCTGTCACCGCACCTGCGGTCCCGCCGCGAGGTCGAGCGGCTCCTCGGCACCTCCGGCGTACCGGTCACCGTGCTCCGGGCCGCGATCGTAGTCGGTGCCGGCGGCATCTCGTGGGAGATGACCCGCCAGCTGGTCAAGAACCTCCCCGCCATGGTGGTCCCCAGGTGGGCCGACACCCGCACCCAGCCGATCGCCATCGATGACGTGATCCGCTACCTGGCCGGGGTGACCGGCGTCGAGAAGACCTACGGCCAGGTCTACGAGATCGGCGGCGCCGACCGGCTCACCTACGTCCAGATGCTCCAGCAGGCCGCCGAGGTCATCAACGGCCGGCGGGTGCCGATCGTGACGGTGCCGGTGCTCACCCCGCGGCTCTCGTCGCTGTGGATCGGCCTGGTCACCAACGTCGACTCCACGACCGCCGGCAACCTCATCGACTCCATGAGCACCGAGGTCCTGCAGACCGACTACGCGATCCAGGACATCGTGCCCGGCGAACCCCTCACCTACCGCGAGGCCGTCGAGAAGGCGGTCGCTGACGAGACGCCGGGATAGTCCGTGACGTCTGTGTGGGTCGTCCTGCCCCATCACCCACACAAACGTCACGGACTATCGCAGCGGAGCCGGAGCTAGGGGAACACGAGCGGCAGCGCGAACAGCATGGTGAGGGACCACGCGCAGTGGGTGAGGACGGGGCCGAGGATGCCTCCGCTGGCCCGGCGCTCGAGGCCGACG
>Ga0136846_1227494_pt1 | contig 10836 bp, 3 predicted proteins | sample HopSoiMetagenom2_FD_96841 | JGI IMG/M metagenome (GOLD analysis project Ga0136846, IMG submission 96841) | Grasslands soil microbial communities from Hopland, California, USA - 2 Assembly 2016 (version 4) | ecosystem: Environmental > Terrestrial > Soil > Grasslands | place: USA: Hopland... | reverse complement strand
TCGATCGACTGGAGCCACGAGCTTCTCGATCCGGACGAACGACGGGTCTTCCGGCGTCTCGCGGTCTTCGCCGGCGGGTTCACCCTCGACGCGGCCACGGCGGTCTGCGGCGTGGACGGCGTACTCGAGATCTTTGCGCGGCTTGTCGACAAATCGCTCGTGGTTGCCGAAGGCGGCCGCTACCGGTTGCTGGAGACGATTCGTGAGTACGCCGCTACGCGCCTGGTCGAGGCGGATGAGTCCGGACTCGCCCGCGACCGGCATCTCGACCACTACCTGACCGTCGCGGAGACCGCGGAACCCCTGCTGGACAAGGATCGGGACGCCTGGCGGGCCTTGATCGAGCCCGACCGCGAGAACTTCCGGACCGCGCTCGAGCACGGCCTGTCCGCAGCGGACCCGGACCGCGGCCGTCGCCTGGCCGCCGCGCTGCGCTGGCTGTGGAACCTGCAGGCGACCGGCAATGAGGGCATCGGCTACCTGCGCCGCGCGATCGAGCGCGCACCCGCCGACCGCACGGTGCTGCAGGCCCGTTTGCTGTACGGCTACGCGACCGTCGCTGACACCGTCGACCCGTTCGGGTACGACGCGGCCGGTCGCGGTCTCGAGCTGGCGACTGAGCTCGGCGACGATCGGCTGCGCTCGCTCTTCCTCGCCCTCGTGGCCGTCGGTGAGTTCTTCACCGACTTCCAGAAAGCCTGGGACCTCGCCGCGGAGGGCCGACGGCTGGCTGAGGGGATCGGGGACAACCCGGCCCGGGACGCGAACATCGCCTTGCAATGTGTCCTTTTGGCCCTCTGGGACCGGTACGACGAGCTCTGGCCGCTGCTCGAGCTCGCCGCCGACGGTCTGCTCACCAGAGGCGAACGCGGCATCGCCTCGACCGTTCTGACGGTCTGGTCCGAGGCGCTGATGACGACCGGCGATCCGCGACAGGCGATCGTGCTCGCGCAGCGTGCACTCGATGCGGCCGAACCGCTGGCCGATCTGCACCGCGTCGGGACGGCGCGCGGTCAGATGGCGACCCTGCTGGCCCGGACCGGTCGCCTCGCCGAGGCGCGCGAACTGATGCGCCCACTCGTCGACCTCGCCGAGACCGCCGGCGCCGTCCTACCGAACCTGGGCCAGGTGATGGGTCTGATCTCCTACTGGAGTGGGCAGTACGACGCTGCGGTGGAGTGGATGGCCCGCGACACCGCACCGGGCGGCCCGCTGGCGGATACCTTCGTGCCTGCCATGCTGCTCCCGACCGTGGCGGCGGCCGAGCGCGCCCGCGGACGGGATGCGACGGAGCTGCTCGAACGCGCTGTGGAGCTTGCGCATCGCTACAACCTGCCCCGGATCCTCGCCGATGCACTCGACCAGCTCGGCCGCATCGCGATCGCCGACCAGCCCGACAAGGCGGCCGACCTCCTGCACCAAGCGCTGACGATCAGGGTCGACCACGGTCTGCGTACGTACGTCGTCGACAGTCTGGAATCCCTTGCCCTGTTGGCGAATCACACGAACCGCAGTGCCGAGGCTGCCCGGCTGGCCGGCGCGAGCTCTGCAGCACGTGCCGAGCTGGGCCTGACGGCGCCTCCCGACCGTCCACAGCTGCCGACGACGGACGAGCCGCCGCTGTCGTTGGACGAGGCCGTTGCCTATGCGCGCCGTACCCGCGGAGCTCGTGGGCGACCGTCGTCCGGCTGGGCCAGCCTGACGCCCACCGAGGAACAGGTCGTCGCGCTGGCGGTCGAAGGACTCAGCAACCCCGAAATCGGCGAGCGGCTGTTCATGAGCCGCGGCACCGTCAAGACACATCTCGCCCACGTCTACGGCAAACTCGGCGTAGCCAACCGAACCGAACTCGCCTCCCTGAAGAAGTCTTGAGCACCTAGGACCCGAGTTTGCTGGGCCACCAGATTCGTTTGCCGATGTCGTAGGACAGGGACGGTACGACGAGGGAGCGTACGACGGTGGTGTCGAGGAGGACGCCGAACGCGACCATGAAGGCGATCTGCACCAGGAACAGGATCGGGAGTACGGCGAGGGCCGAGAACGTCGCCGCGAGGACGACACCGGCGGACGTGATCACGCCGCCGGTGACCGCCAGGCCGATCAGGATGCCCGGTCTGGTGCCATGCTCCTGCGACTCCTCGCGGACCCTGGTCATCAGGAAGATCGAGTAGTCGATGCCCAGTGCCACCAGGAAGACGAAGGCGTACAGCGGGATGCTCGGATCCGCTCCCGGGAATCCGAACACGTGGTTGAACGCCAGGGCGCTCACCCCGACCGTCGCCCCGAACGACAGCACGTTCGCGAAGACCAGCAGGACCGCCGCCACCAGCGACCGCAGCAGCAGCATCAGCACGATGAAGATCACCGCCAGGATGGACGGGATGATCACCCGCAGGTCGCGTTTGCTCGCGTCCAGCACGTCCAGGTTGATCGCCGTGTTGCCGCCGACCAGGATCTCCGGGCTCACCTTGTCCAGCTCCGTCCGCAGGTGCTGGACCACCTTGGTCGCGTCCGGCGAGTCGGCCGGGATGGTCAGCGTTGCCTGGACCAGGACCTTGCCATCTACAACCTTCGGCGGTACGCCGGGAGCCTGGGAGGCGGACGCCGTACCGACACCGTCGACCTTGGTCGCGGTCTGGACGACCTGGTCCGCGTTCGCGACCGGGGTGAGGATCTGCACCGGCGTACCCGCACCCGCGTCGAAGTGCTTGGCGAGCTGCTCCTGGCCGGTGACGGACTCGACCTCGTTCAGGAACAGGTCCTCCTGCGAGGTACCGCTGGCCTTGAACGTCGGCAGGAACGCGGCGCACGCCAGCAGCGCGACCACGCTGATTACCCAGACCCGGCGCGCGCGCCGGCCGACCAGCCCGGACACACGGCCCCAGAGCCGCCGTCCACCGACCTGGTCGCCTGCGTGCACGTGGTCGAGCCGCGGGATCGACGGCCAGAAGATCCGCCGGCCGAACGCGAGCAGGATCGCGGGCAGGAACGTCATCGCCGCGACGAACGCGCCGGCGATGCCGAAGGCACCGACCGGGCCGAGGCCCTTGGTGCTGCCGAGCTGCGAGAGCAGCAGGCACAGCAGCCCGAGGATGACGGTTGCCGCGCTGGCCGCGATCGGCTCGATCGACGCGCGCCAGGCGATCCGCATCGCCTGGTACTTGCTCTCGTAGTCGTGCAGCTCTTCCTTGTACCGCGAGACGAGCAGCAGTGAGTAGTCGGTCGCGGCACCGACGACCAGGATGAACAGGATGCCTTGGCTCTGCCCGTTGAGCTGCAGTACGTCGTGCTTCGCGAGCGGGTAGACGACCAGCGCGGCGAGCGCGAGACCGAAGACCGCGGTGAGCAGTACGGCGATCGGCAGGATCGGGCTGCGGTACACGATCAGCAGGATCACGAACACGACCGCGAGCGCGACGCCGAGCAGGATGCCGTCGATCCCGCTGAACGCGACGACGAAGTCGGCGAACACACCGCCGGGGCCGGTGACGTAGACGCTGAGACCGGTCGGGGTGAGGTCCTGCTTGATGGCGGTGCGCATGGTGTCGGCAATGGCGAACAACGCGGTCTCGCCATCCTTGACCACCTCGTCGGCACGGGTGCTGTCGGTCTGCACCGTGATCAGTAGCGCCTTGCCGTCCTTCGACGGGATCGCCGGCGCGATCGGCGCGGTCAGGTAGTCGCCGACGGTCTTGCCGTCGCCGAGGTCGAGGGTCGGGATCTTGGCCTGGAACGCCTTCACCTTGGTCAGGTCGTCCGGGGTGATGCCGGACTCGCGCTCGACCAGGACGAAGTACGGCAGGGCCTTGGAATCGACGAACTTGGCCGACTCGTTGGCCACCAGCGTCGACTCGGCCTGCTTGGGAAGGAAGTTGGCGTTGTCGTTCTCCTGGACCTCACTCAGCTTTCCCACCGCCGGCCCGCCGAGCGCGCCCAGCACCAGCCAGCCGATGAGCACGGCCGCGATGGCCGCACGCCAGGCCCAGCGCCCGCGGGTCCGGCGACCAGTGCGTCCCCGCGAACCATCGCCTCCTGCCGATCCGGCGGTGTGCCCCTCCTCCGCGGCAGCCCGGGCGACGGTTTCCCCGTCCGGGCCGTCGTCGGCGTGGCGGCCCCCGGTCACGTCGTCCCCGGTCTGCGGCGCGCCGTCGGCGCGGTGCTTTCCGCCGGCTTCGGCGGCGTTCTGATCGTCGTCGTGCACGGCGTAGTCCCCTCGCAGTCCCGTCCCGCCCTGGTTCCAAAAACAGTACCTAGCGCCACCAGAGGATCTCTCACCGCCCGGTCACGGGTGTGCGGGAGCCGTTTCGGCGGCGTAACAACAAGATGACTACGCGGAAACACCCCGGTCATACCGTCCATGCCTAATCAGTGACGTCGGATGATCGGAGACTTGCGATGACGCTCGAGGCAGGACCGGACGTCGTCACCACGCGCACCCGGGGCCGGGACGGCAGCGGTGCGGTGGGGACGATCGAGGCGCCACGGCGCGGGCGCTGGATCGATGTCTGGGATCCCGAGAACGCCACGTTCTGGGTGGAGGGTGGTCGCGCGATCGCGCGGCGTAACCTCTGGCCGTCGATCTTCGCCGAGTTCCTCGGCTTCTCGGTGTGGCAGCTGTGGAGCATCGTCGTGGTCTCGATGCCCAGGGCCGGCTTCACCTACACGACCGACCAGCTGTTCTGGCTGGTCGCGCTGCCGAGCCTGGTCGGCGCGACGCTGCGGTTGCCGTACACGTTCGCTGTACCCCGGTTCGGCGGCCGGAACTGGACGGTGTTCTCCGCGTTGCTCCTGCTGGTCCCGACCGCGGGCCTGTCGTACTTCCTGACCCAGCCGGACACGCCGTTCTGGCTGATGGCGCTGATCGCGGCGACCGCGGGTGTCGGCGGCGGCAACTTCGCCAGCAGCATGACCAACATCTCGTTCTTCTACCCGGAGAAGGAGAAGGGCTTCGCGCTCGGCATCAACGCCGCCGGCGGCAACCTCGGTGTCGCGGTCGTGCAGCTCCTGGTGCCGATCGTGATCGTCGCCGGCGCCGGCCTGACGCTGAACCGGGCCGGCCTGCTGTGGCTGCCGCTGATCGTGCTGGCCGCCTTCTGGGCCTGGAAGGCGATGGCGAACCTATCGGTCGCGAACTCGTCGTTCCGTACGTCGATCGCGGCGGCGAAGCGCCCGCACACCTGGGTCATCTCGTTCCTCTACATCGGCACGTTCGGATCGTTCATCGGCTTCGGCGCGGCGTTCCCGCTGCTGATCAAGACGACGTTCCCGGACATCACCCCGGCGCACTTCGCGTTCCTCGGTGCGTTGGTCGGGTCGGTCGCGCGACCGTTCGGCGGCAAGCTGGCCGACCGGGTCGGCGGTGCATGGGTGACCGTGTGCGCGTTCGTCGTGATGGGGCTCGGGATCCTGGCCGCCATCGTGTCGCTGAACGCGGGCAGCTTCGCGGCGTTCCTGGCGAGTTTCCTGGTGCTGTTCGTGGCGAGTGGTGCCGCGAACGGGTCGACGTACCGGATGATCCCGGCGGTGTTCCGGCTGACCACGCCGGACGATCCGGGCCGGGCGCGGCGCGAGGCCGCCGCCTGCATCGGTATCGCATCGGCGGTCGGTGCGTACGGCGGGTTCCTGGTACCGCGTGGGTTCGCGATGTCGACGAGCAACTTCGGCTCATTGGTTCCGGCGCTGTACCTCTTCTGCGGGTTCTACGTGCTGTGCCTCGCGGTGACGTACTTCTGCTACCTGCGCAAGGGCGGCCCTCTCAGCGGGGAGCGTGTATGAGGGGAGTTCCCACGCATTGTCCGTACTGCGCTCTGCAGTGCGCTACCAGCCTCCACCCGGTCGAAGGGCCGGGTGGGGTGGAGGTCCGGCCGCGGGACTTTCCTACCAATCGCGGTGGGTTGTGTCGCAAGGGCTGGACGGCGCCCGAGGTACTCACGGTGCCGGACCGGCTCACCACGCCGCTGGTTCGCAACGCTGCGGGTGAGCTGGTGGAGACGAGCTGGGACCTCGCGCTGGACTTCGTCGCCGAGCGGATCCGGTCGCTGCAGTCCGCCCACGGCCGGGACACGGTTGCCGTCTTCGGCGGTGGTGGTCTGACGAACGAGAAGGCCTACGCCTTGGGCAAGTTCGCGCGGGTGGCGTTGAAGACCGCGAACGTGGACTACAACGGCCGGTTCTGCATGTCGTCGGCTGCGGCGGCGACGAACCGGGCGTTCGGGATCGATCGCGGCCTGCCGTTCCCGCTGGCCGATCTGGGTGGTGCCGGTGCGGTGCTGCTGGTCGGCAGCAACATCGCGGAGACGATGCCGCCGGCGGTGGCGCATCTGCAGGGTGCTCGGGACGCGGGTGGGCTTCTGGTCGTCGACCCGCGACGCTCGGCCACGGCAGGACTGACGGCCGACGGTGCCGGGACCCACTTGCAGGCCACACCCGGGACCGATCTGGCGTTGGTGCTCGCGCTGACTCACGTCGTACTGCAGGAAGGTCTCGGAGACACGAGCTACCTGCAGGAGCGGACGGACGACCCGGACGCCCTCATCCGCTCGACGGCTTCCTGGTGGCCGGAGCGGGCCGAGCGGGTGACCGGCGTACCGGCCGCGACGATCCGTCGGGCGGCACGCCGGCTGGCGGCGGCCGCTCCTGTGCACGGTGGAGCCGGGGCTTTCATCCTCACCGGGCGCGGCGCCGAGCAGCACAGCAAAGGCACTGACACGGTGACCGCGTGCATCAACCTCGCTCTGGCGCTGGGACTCCCCGGTCGGCTCGGCAGCGGCTACGGGTGCATTACCGGGCAGGGCAACGGGCAGGGCGGGCGCGAGCACGGACAGAAGGCGGATCAGCTACCCGGGTATCGGAGCATCGCCGACTCAGTGGCCCGTGCGCATGTCGCTGATGTCTGGCGTGTGGATCCGTCCGAGCTGCCGGGACCTGGGAAGAGCGCGGTTGAGCTCATCAACTCGCTCGGTACGCCGGGTGGTCCGAAGGCGTTGCTGGTGCACGGAAGCAACCTGCTGGTGTCGGCGCCGAACCTGGCGTCCGTGCGTGAACGCCTTGCGTCGTTGGACTTGCTGGTCGTGGCCGACGTGGTGCCGTCGGAGACCGCGTTGCTGGCGGATGTCGTCTTTCCGGTCACGCAGTGGGCCGAGGAGGACGGGACGATGACGTCCCTCGAGGGACGCGTGCTGCGTCGGCGTACGGCGGTGTCGCCGCCAGGTCAGGTGCGAAGCGATCTAGCGGTCTTCGCCGGTCTTGCCGAAAGGCTCGGCAGCGCAGGGTTCTCGACCGATCCGGCCGAGGTCTTCGAGGAACTGCGGCGCGCGAGTGCGGGCGGGAAGGCGGACTACTCCGGCATCACCTGGGAGCGGTTGGACTCCGGCGAGGCCCTGTTCTGGCCGGTGCCGGACGAAGGGCACCCCGGGACGCCACGCCTGTTCGCGGACGGGTTTGCGACGCCGGACGGGAAGGCTCATGTGGTGCCGGTCGATCATCGGCCGATCGCGGACGATCTGACCGCGGAGGCGCCGCTGTACCTCGTGACCGGTCGGCTGTTGCAGCACTACCAGAGTGGTGCGCAGACGCGCCGGGTGCCGGAGCTGGCCGAGGCCGAGCCGGAGGTGTTCGCGGAGATTCATCCGCGGGTCGCCGCGCAGTTGGAGATCGGTGACGGGCGGCCGGTGCGGTTGCGGACCGCGCGGGGATCGATGGTGTTGCCGGCGCGCGTGACGTCCGACGTACGTCCGGACACCGTGTTCGTGCCGTTCCACTTCGGCGGGGCCGAGGCGGTCAACGAGCTGACCAACGACGTACTCGACCCAGTGTCGAGGATGCCCGAGTTCAAGGCCTGTGCTGTCGAACTCACTGTGGCGATGTTGGCGGGATCTTCGGCGCCGGCCTGGGGCGTGGGCTCGTGACCGGGCGGGTGGTGATCATCGGCGGCGGCATGGCCGGCCGGCGGCTGGCCGAGTTGTTGCCGACGTACGACGTGACGGTGCTGGGGGACGAGCCGTCGTACAACCGGTCGCGGTTGACGGAGTACGTCGCCGGACGCGCCGAGGTTGCTCTATGCAACGAAGTCGTGGCGACCGCGATGGGCGTCGATCGGGTGCGGCGGGTGGTCACGGATGCCGAGGGTCGGGAGCACTCGTACGACCATCTGGTGTTCGCGACCGGAGCTCGGCCAGTAGGTCGAGAGGGTTACGTCCTCCGCTCTTTCGAGGATGCGCGGGCGGTTGTGGCAGCTGCGGGATCGGCTCGGCGGGCTGTCGTGGTGGGCGGTGGGGTGCTGGGCGTCGAGGCGGCGTGTGCGCTCCGGGAACGCGGCCTGGCCGTGACGCTGGTGCACGATGGTGCGACTCTGATGGACAAGAGCGTTCGCCCCACGGCCGGGCGGCGAGTGACGCGTGCCGTGCGGGCGCTGGGTGTGCAGGTGCTGCTGAACCAGATGGCCGGCCGCGTGGATCCTGACGAGTTTGTGGTCGTTGCCTGCGGGGTCACGCCGCGGACCGAGCTCGCGAGTGGGCTGACCGTGCGGGACGGGATCGTCGTTGACCGGACGCTGACCAGTCCGGACGACCCGCGGGCGCACGCGATCGGGGACTGCGCGGAGATCGACGGCCGGATCACCGGGACGGTCGGCTCGGCGTGGGCCCAGGCCGAGGTGCTGGCGACGTACCTGATGGGCGAGAGCGCCGAGCTGCCTGATCACGAAGTGGTGCGGGTGACCGCCGGTGGGCTGGACGTACTCGTGCTGGGGGACAAGGACGCCCAAGGCGAGGTCGTCCGGCTCGAGGACGAGCAGCGGTACGTGCGAGCTGTCCTGCGGGACGGCGTGGTGCGGTCCGCGGTCGCGGTGGGTGCACCGGAGGTGGCCGCGGAACTGGTGCTGCTGGCGGACCGCGGGACGCCGGTGCTGGCGGACGGGTTGCTGACGGCACCCGCCGTACCTGAGAGGAAGGTGGCGACCGTCTGCAGGTGCAACGGCGTCACCAAGGCCGCGATCCTCGCGGCCTGGCGTGGGGGTGCCGACAGTGTCGCCGGCATCGCCGCCACGACGCGGGCGACGACCGGGTGCGGCAGTTGCACCGGCGCCGTCGGCGAACTGCTCGACCGCTTCCGTCGCGGCGAGACCGAACCAGTCCCGAGCAGGAGGGCGACGATGGCAGAGCTGAAGAAGGCCCGGCACGTGGTGGTGGTCGGTGGTGGCATGGTGGCGCACCGGCTGGTCGAGGCGCTGCGGTCCCGCGACACCGAGACCAGCTACCGGATCACGGTGTTCGCCGAGGAGCCGCGGCTGCCGTACGACCGGGTGGCGCTGACCAGCTACTTCTCCGGCCGCGACCCGCATGACCTGTCGCTCGGTGACCCGGAACTGTGGGACGACCCGGCGGTGAACCTGCGCAAGGGTGTGCAGATCACCTCGATCGACACCGCCGCCAAGGTCGTGACGACCGCACGCGGCGAGCAGGTCGGGTACGACGAGCTGGTCCTGGCGACCGGGTCGTCGGCGTTCGTGCCGCCGGTGAAGAACAACGACGCCCAGGGCTGTTTCGTCTATCGGACCGTCGACGATGTCGCCGCGCTGCGGGTGTACGTCGAGCGGTTGAAGAGCGAGGGCAAGGACGTTCACGGTGTCGTGGTCGGTGGCGGTCTGCTCGGGCTCGAGGCGGCTGGTGCGTTGCGTGCGCTGGGTGCGGCGACGAAGGTCGTGGAGTTCGCGCCGCGGCTGATGCCGCTGCAGGTCGACGAAGGTGGCGGCAGTGCCCTCGCCCGCCTGATCGAACAGCTCGACGTCGACGTCCTGGTGTCGACACAGTGCAGCCGGGTCAAGTTGACGTCCTCGGGTGCCGCGCGGGCAATGGCTGTTGCCGAAGGCCCCGATCTGCCGGCGGACGTGGTGGTCTTCGCGACCGGCGTCCGGCCGCGCGACGAGCTGGGGCGGGAAGCCGGGCTGGAGATCGGCGAACGTGGCGGTGTTGTGGTCGACGATGCCTGTCGTACCTCGGTTCCCGGTGTGTGGGCGATCGGTGAGGTCGCCTGCATCGAGGGCCGGGTCTGGGGACTGGTTGCCCCCGGCTACACGATGGCCGAGATCGTCGCCGACCGGTTGCTCGGCGGGGAGGCGACGTTCCCGGGTGCGGATACGTCGACGAAGCTGAAGTTGCTCGGTGTCGATGTGGCGAGCTTCGGCGACGCCTTCGGGGCGACAGAGGGTGCGTTGGACATCGTGTACGCCGACCCGGTGGCCGGTGTCTACAAGAAGCTGGTGCTGTCGGACGACGCTCGTACCTTGCTCGGCGGCATCCTGGTCGGCGACGCGTCGGCGTACTCCGGACTGCGGCCGATGGTCGGGCGGGAGCTCGGCGTGGACCCGGCGGCGTTCCTGCTGCCGGAGGGCGCCGGCCCGGTGCAGCTCGAACTGCCGGACGATGCGCCGGTGTGTTCGTGCAACAACGTGTCGGCGGGGACGATCCGCTGCGCCGTTCGCGACGAGGGCTGCACGGACATCAAGTCGGTGTGCGGGCGGACCAAGGCCGGGACTTCGTGCGGATCGTGTCTGCCCATCGTGAAGAACCTCCTCAACACCGAGCTGACCAAGGCCGGGGTCGAGGTCAGCAAGGCGCTGTGCGAGCACTTCGCGTTGTCGCGGGCGGAGCTGTTCGACGTCGTACGCATCACGGAGTTGCGGACCTTCAGCGAGATCGTCGAGCGGCACGGCACCGGTCGCGGGTGCGACATCTGCAAGCCGGTGGTGGCGTCGATCCTGGCCAGTCTGGACCCGGCCGGGCACGTGCTCGAGGGCGAGCGCGCGGCGCTGCAGGACACCAACGACCACGTGATGGC
>Ga0136846_1218296_pt1 | contig 10836 bp, 10 predicted proteins | sample HopSoiMetagenom2_FD_96841 | JGI IMG/M metagenome (GOLD analysis project Ga0136846, IMG submission 96841) | Grasslands soil microbial communities from Hopland, California, USA - 2 Assembly 2016 (version 4) | ecosystem: Environmental > Terrestrial > Soil > Grasslands | place: USA: Hopland... | reverse complement strand
GTGACCACGGCTACTGCATCTATTACCAAGAACGGTTGTTGAATGGCCGATATAGCATAGATTCCGCGAGCGCGGATGTTCATCGCCTCTCCTAACTTACCGCTTCCCGAGTTGATGAAAACACCTGCTGCCCTACCTTGTAAAGCGGTCTCAATGGAAGGAAGGGGAAGGTTTTGGAACTCCTTTCCTGAAACTTTGGATATGGAAGCAGTTACATCCCGTTTAATCCGGGTACCATAACCTACCACAATGACCTCAGAAAGCGAACTTCCTCCTGGTTTAAGTTGGACATCGATATTCCCATTGCCAATTGCGACTTCCATATCGCCGAATCCTATATGGCTGATGATCAGGGAAGAAGCAGAAGCGGGGACATTGAGCCGAAAGCTTCCATCCGCGCCGGTGACTGTCCCCGCGGATGAGCCTTTAACCTTGACGCTGACGCCTTGAAGTGGCGCGTTATTGTCGTCACTAACTTTTCCGGTAATTTCTCGATTTTGGGCAAGTGAGAAATACGAACATAAAATGGCAATGCAGAGCATGCCAGCTAGTTTTCTCATGTGTTGGGTTTTTGCTGTTTACAGAAGTGTTAAATCTATGCAAATGTAGGGACAAAATACCCACAGCTGGAGCTGCTTCACGATAAAAAAAACTAGCTGCCAAAAGGTTAGTTCCGACTCCTAGACCCACTCACGAACAATAATATATAATATACAAGAGTCACTACAGAGGAAATGGCTGCGATTAGGTACGTCATTGCTGCCCATTTCAATGCATCCTGCGCCTTTGGAAATTCTGTCGGGGCCGTGACGTTGGCGCGCTGCAACCAGGCCAAAGCCCTCTTTGACGCATCAAATTCAACAGGCAAGGTGATGATAGAAAAAATGGTTGTTAAGGCAAACAGGATGATACCCGCCAGGAGAATTTGCGGAAAGGCATTGATAAGAACAATGCCGGCGATGATAATCCATTGAACCAGGCCAGAGCTGAATTGCACCACCGGGACCAGCCGGCTGCGAAGCATTAACCACGAGTAGGCGTCAGCATGTTGGAGTGCGTGTCCGCATTCGTGTGCTGCTACGGAGGCAGAAGCAATCGAACGGCCATTAAACACCTCGGGGCTCAGGTTCACAGTCTTTGTCAAGGGATTGTAGTGATCGGACAGGTAGCCGCTGACAGACACTACTTTTACATCATAAATTCCGTTCTCCTTCAGCATCTTTTCAGCCACATCTTTTCCTGTTAGCCCGGATGACAATAATAACTTAGAATACTTTTCAAATTTTGATCTTAAAGTTCCGGAAACTATCATGCTAATGATCAGCACCAGGATCATTAAAATCCACATTAAGGATGTCATTTTTCTTCTTTTTATTAAGTGTAACAAACCTATTACCAAAGAAAAAAAACATGTTGTTTCACCATTTTTGTCACTCGCTAAATTCTTCGCTGAAATTCAAGCTGACAAATTAACTGAGAGCTAAACATCGATTCTTTTGAAAGCTAATATTGCGCTGATACAGAATCAGTTATACTGGTTTTTGATGGCAATTTCTACATCATAATCTTGCTTTGAAAGTTATTCACAGGAACAAAAATTAATTTTGTTATGTGGCGCTTATTTGTAATTTAGTGCAAGAATTTAATGGGTTAGTAAGTAAGGGGTCAGCAGTCTTGCTGGCCCTTTTACTTTCGTTCACTTCCTCTTCTCTCAACATCACTTTGCATCATTCAAACGTATCTTCGATTTTCACCTCTTGAAGAAATTTTTTTAATGAAGTCATCGGTTAAGACAGCATTTTTTTGTTCGAACTGCGGGTATGAATCTCTTAAATGGTTAGGCAAGTGCCCTTCATGCGAACAATGGAACACTTTTATCGAAGAAGTCATCATCAAAGAGCAAAAGGAAAAGCAATATCAATGGAAGGATCATTCAAAAGTTGAACCTGCATCCAAATCAACTTCGATTGATACTATTATTTCCACGAAGGAAAAAAGAATTGTTACCAACGACTCTGAATTGAATCGGGTGCTTGGCGGAGGAATCGTTCCCGGCAGCATTATACTTGTTGCAGGTGAACCTGGAATCGGAAAATCAACATTGTTTCTTCAGAATGGATTATTACTGCAGAACATCATCACGCTGTATATAAGTGGAGAAGAGAGTGAACAACAAATCAAGTTGAGGGCGGACAGGTTAGGAATGACTAACGCAAATTTTTACTTGCTAACAGAGACCTCAACGCAGAATATTTTTCAGGAGATAAAGAAATTACAACCACAGCTCATCATTATTGATTCGATTCAAACTTTGCAATCTCCGTTTATTGATTCATCACCGGGGAGCGTTTCACAAATAAGAGAATGTGCCGGAGAATTTCAACGGTTTGCCAAAGAAACATCGATCCCGGTGTTTCTTATTGGACACATCACTAAGGATGGCACAATTGCAGGTCCCAAGATCCTGGAACATATGGTAGATACGGTTTTACAGTTTGAAGGCGATCGACACTACACATACCGATTGTTACGCACGCTAAAGAATAGGTTTGGAAGCACATCCGAACTGGGCATTTATGAAATGACCGATCATGGGATGCGTACGGTGAGCAATCCGAGTGAAATTCTGATTACGCAAAAAGAAGAGCAGTTAGCGGGAGTAGCGATCGCTTCAACTATTGAGGGATTGCGTCCTCTTCTCATAGAGGTGCAGGCCCTGGTAACTCAATCGGTTTATGGAACACCTCAACGCACAGTAACAGGATTTGATTTGCGTAGGCTTCAGCTTTTATTGGCAGTATTAGAAAAGAGAGGTGGTTTTCATTTTGGACTGAAAGACGTGTTTCTGAACATCGCAGGAGGTTTAAAGGTAGAAGATCCATCAAGTGACCTTGCGGTGCTTTCTGCCTTGCTGAGTTCATACGAAGATATTGCCCTCTCTCACCAAATATGTTTTGCAGGTGAAGTTGGATTAAGTGGAGAGATCCGCGCAGTTAACAGGATCGAGCAAAGGATCGCGGAAGCCGAAAAATTAGGATTTGAGAAAATAATCGTTTCAAAATATAATCTTTCCGCAGGCAAACAAAAAAATTCGAATAATCTAAAATTCAACATCGAGATCGTCACAATGAGTAAAGTGGAGGAATTATACAAATATTTGTTTTAGGTATCCATGCCTTCTTCATTAAAAATATGGCGAGCCTTCCTCAACCTCTTCTTCCCACACATTTGTTACGCTTGCGGCAGCGATCTTGTGAGTGACCATCAAATACTTTGTTTGAGATGTCTTCACCGATTGCCATACACAAGATTTGAACGGATAGCGGAAAACCCTATAGAGAAAATTTTCTGGGGAAGAACTCCCATCGAACACGCGGCAAGCCTTCTTTACTTTACCAAAGGCTCAGTTGTTGAACGGCTTCTTTACCAATTAAAATATCGAGGTAAGAAAGAAGTGGGCATTTATTGTGGCCGGCTCATGGGCGAAGCCATCAGAAACGCAGAAGTTTTTGGTCAGTATGATAGCATAGTTCCTTTACCATTATTTAAGAAAAGAGAACATGCACGTGGATTTAACCAGGCTAAAATTATTGCCGAAGGAATGGCGATGGTGTTGAAGATTCCCGTGCTTGATGATGTTGTGGAGAGAGTTCAGGCAACCGAATCACAGACCCACAAGAACCGGATCGAACGATGGCAAAATATGCGGGAGCGGTTTCGGATTAATGCACCGGAGAAAATTGCAAACACACGTATCCTTTTGATAGACGATGTAATCACCACGGGTGCAACGCTTGAAAGTTGTGCAACGGAATTGCTTAAGGCCGATCAAGTTAGACTGGGGATTCTAACCCTTGGCTATTCATCTTCAAAAAATGTTTAAAGGCTCAAACAATCCAATTATTTTTGAGCCGGATGAAGTTGAAATTAATTTTGCTTACCGTTCTGACTACTTACCTGATTGCATCGTGCAAAAAAGTAGGATTTATTGAAAGCGCGGATGCGAGAATAAGCTTGTCGGTAGACACTCTGCACTTTGATACAGTCTTCACCACCACGGGGTCGATCACTCAGTTTGTGAAAGTGTATAACGAAAACAGCCAAAAACTTCGGCTGGCTTCAGTGCGTCTTGTTGGTGGTAATACATCGCCTTTTAAAATAAATGTGGACGGAATACCGGGGCCACAGGTCAACAATCTTGAAATTGATGCGAATGATAGCCTCTATATTTTCGTATCCGTTTCAATTAATCCTTCCGCAGCCAATCTTCCGTTTGTTGTTGAAGATAGTGTCCGAATCGAATTCAATGGTAATACCCGGTGGGTCCAATTACAAGCCTGGGGACAAAACGCAAATTTTATTCGCAGCGGAAAAATAACCGGAAATGTGACATGGACGAAAACACTTCCTTATGTTATTCTTGGAGGACTGCAGGTAGATACCAACGCCACGCTCACGGTTCAGCCAGGCACCAGGATATTCATGCATGCAGACGCACCGTTTATTGTTGACGGGACGCTCAAAGTGCTTGGAACTTCTGCAGATAGCACAAGAATTCAGTTTACCGGCGACAGACTGGATGCGCCCTATAAAGATTTTCCGGGTAGTTGGCCCGGCATTTACTTTAGAGGAACGAGCCACGATAATCAGTTAAACTACGCCTTTATAAAAAATGCTTACCAGGGAATAATAGCGGATCAGCCTTCCACAAATGCGAACCCAAAGGTCATCCTTAATGAATGTGTCATTGATAATATTTATGATGCTGGCATTTTTGGCTTTCAAAGCAGTATTGATGCGAACAATTGTCTGGTAAGTAATTGTGGTAAGAACATCATAATTGCTAAAGGTGGAAATTATCGGTTTACGCATTGCACGGTTGCAAGCTATTCGAATTCATACCTCGTTCATAAAGATCCGGTTCTCTTGGTAACTAATTATACTAAAGACGGAAATAATTATTTAACTGCTGACCTCACTTCTTCCTTTACAAACTGCATCTTTTGGGGCGAAGGCGGATCAATTGACGATGAGGTGGTAGTCAGTAAGCAGGGCAGTTCAGTATTTTCGGTGACTTTCTCTAATTGCCTCTGGAAAGTTAAAACCGATCCTGCAAATACGACCCATACTAATATGATCAATAACATCGACCCCGAATTTGATAGTATTGATACCCAAAAGCAGTTCTATAACTTCCGACTAAAAACAACCTCCCCCGCTATTAATAAAGGAGTTATCACTCCACTTATCATTGATCTGGACGGAAAGCCAAGGGCGGTTGGTCTACCCGATATTGGTGCCTACGAAAAAGAATAATTCCATTCACCTTCATCTTTGGAAACTTTCTCTTCATAATTTGCGTAACATTTAAAAATATTCGGTATGCTCAGAGCACTCTTCCTTTCGACCGCCTTAATTTTCCTGGCGCCAGTAAAGAATATATATGAGTTCAAGGTACCAGGCCTGGATGGCAAGACTATCAACTTCAAAAAATTCAAAGGAAAGAAGATCATGATAGTAAATACGGCATCTAAATGCGGCAACACGCCACAGTATTCTGATCTTGAAAAGCTATATGAAAAGTACAAGGACAAGCTGGTGATCGTAGGCTTTCCGGCAAATAATTTTGGAAAGCAGGAACCGGGAACAAATGAAGAAATTGGTGAATTCTGTAAGAAAAATTATGGTGTTTCTTTTCCTATGGCAGAGAAAGTTTCTGTGAAAGGAGAAGATATCCATCCACTATTCCAGTACCTAGTTGATGAGGCTGCAAAAATGGGTATCCAGGATCCGATCAAATGGAACTTTACAAAATTCCTATTGGATGAACATGGTAAACTCATTGCTGTGATTCATAACAAAGTAAACCCGATGAGCGAAGAGGTAACGAAATACCTGAACTAAGCAATTCTTTGTCTTTATTAATAAGAGCGATGGAGTAACATTCATCGCTCTTTCTTTTTTATTAGGTGTGCCGCTATATTTGCAATTGTGAGATTTAATGAACTTATCGGCCAATCCGAGGTGAAGCATCACCTCGCTGATCTCGTACAGCACAATCGACTTAGCCATGCATTGTTATTTCTGGGTAAAGAAGGAAGTGGAGCACTTCCTCTGGCAATTGCGTTTGCGCAATATATCGTCAGCTTGCCTACAAGCCGCACAGTTGCGGAGCCTGATTTGTTTGGTTCCCCAAAGAAGGCGTCGGCTGAATTCATACATCCGGACCAGGTAATTTCCCAACCTTCATGGCAACGGGCAAACCAATTGGTGCATCCAGATCTGCATTTCAGTTATCCTGTGATTCCCAGGAAACCAGGCGACAAACCAATAAGTACCGATTATGCCACCGAGTGGCGAGAGTTCATTCAAACGAATCCATATGGAAATGTATACGACTGGTTACAGTTTATCGGTGCTGAAAATAAACAAGGCAACATCACTGCAAATGAATGCAATGATATTATCAGGAAACTGAGCCTCAAGACTTTTGAAAGTGATTATAAGGTGTTGGTCATGTGGATGCCAGAGTACCTCGGCAATGAGGGAAATAAATTATTGAAACTGATAGAGGAGCCGCCTGCAAATACACTTTTTATTCTAGTTGCGGAAAATGAATCCCTTATTCTGCCAACCATCCTTTCGAGAACTCAATTAATCAAGGTGCCTGCACTCACGGCTGATGAAATTGGTAATGCATTGCAATCATCAGCGAAGATCAGCGCAGAGCAGGCAAGGCAGGTCGCATTGATTGCAGATGGTAATTTCAGGGAAGCCCTGCAATTGGTAGCACATGCCGAGGAAGATTGGCAAACCGTATTAAGAAACTGGCTGAACACAATCATGAAAACTGGTCCGGTCTCCCAGGTTAAATGGATAGAGGAAACAAGTAAACTTGGGCGCGAAAAACAAAAACAGTTTCTCCGCTATTTCGGGCATTTGCTTGAACAGGCAATTAGGGTATATGTTATGGGAGAAGAGAAAGTTGTTGTTCCGGACAATGAACGAGACTTCGCGTTAAGATTAAACAAGATCGCTGATTTGGAACAGCAGCGGGCCATTATCCGCGAATTGGATAATGCCGTGTACTATATTGAGCGCAATGCGAATGCCAAGCTATTGTTCCATGCATTAACAATAAAAATTTATCATATCATCGCCAACCGCGAGATACTGGAAGTGATATAGAGCCCTATCTTCTATGCGCTCAGTGATATGCCGCCTTTCTCTTATATTTGTAAATCGGTCATTCAGAGGTATTGAATATGTGCAGTAGCAAGTGGATCGTGTAAATGAAAGTTTTATAAGTTATCTGACTTCGCTATACTTCTCATTGTTACTTTACTGATCGTTTCGTCAGCTGACGATCTATCAGTTTAAAATCGCCGACGAAATTGTCGGTATGCTGGTTCAGCATCAGCATTCAAGTAACGGAAGCCTGCCTGGATACCTTTGCCGATTCAATATAATTGTTGATTAATCGTGATTTAAACCTATGGGATGTAGTGCATGTGGATCTGCTGACGGCAAGGTACAAGGATGTAAAAGCAATGGTGGTTGCAGCACGGGAAGCTGTAACCGGATGAATGTACATGATTGGTTGTCGAACCTTCCGTTTAGTGATCCTGAAAAAAGTTGCAGGGTAGTCGAAGTAAGCTTTAATAAGGGAAGCAGAAAAGATTTCTATAGAAACAATACTGTTCACATTTTTGAAAAAGGCGACCTCGTCAGTGTTGAAGGCGTGAGCGGTTTTGATGTGGGGACGGTCACACTCACTGGTGAAATCGTTCGAATACAACTCAAGAAAAAAGGAATCAAGGAGGCGGATCCTGAAATCAAGAAAATATTAAGGCGGGCTGGAGAAAGGGACGTGGAGATGATGGAGCAGAATAAAGTGAGAGAGAAGGAAGCGCTGATCAGAAGTAGGGCAATCACCCGGCAGTTGAACCTGGATATGAAGATGAGTGAGGTTGAGATACAAGCCGACGGAAGGAAAGCTACATTCTTTTATATAGCCGATGACAGGGTCGATTTTAGAGAGTTGATCAAGATCCTCGCAAAGGAGTTCCATGTGAAAGTTGAAATGCGGCAGATTGGCGCACGCCAGGAGGCGGGAAAAGTAGGCGGCATAGGAAGTTGTGGAAGAGAACTTTGTTGTAGTACATGGTTAAGTGATTTTAAATCGGTTAACACCACAGCGGCACGTTACCAGAATTTATCCATCAATCAAAGCAAGCTGAGCGGCCAATGCGGCAGATTAAAATGCTGCTTAAATTATGAATTGGATACCTACCTTGACGCGCTTCAATTCTTTCCTGAAAACGTTGACGCAATAAGAGTGTCGAAGGGAAATGCTTTGCTCGTAAAGAGAGACATTTTCAAAAATTTGCTTTGGTACGTTTTGCCAGATAGCAATAAGCAATATCCACTGACAATAGATCGCGTCAAAAAGATTGTTCAATTGAATGCCCAGGGGATCATACCTGATGAACTCGAAGCCGTTGACCTTACGGCGTCGAAGAATAAAGAAGTTGAAACAGAATTCGTGGAACTCGTTGGCCATATTAGTTTAAAGAGTTTAGAAAAAACGGAACGAAAGAAAAGGCCAAAGCCCACCCGGCCGCAACAGTCGCCTGCACGGCCGAATCCACCACGTCCACCCAGGGATAAGCAATAATAACCAGGGCCAGGGCTAGTTAAGGAATACCAAAATCAGCCTCTCTGAGCAAGACATTGCGAAGAAGTTCATCACAACTTTTGTATTTTTATTTATCAAAAAACCTAAACCAAATGGAGCTTTTCAAATCAGGTAACCCTGCCCTCAATGAAAAATATTTTCAGAAGAGTTTGCAGCTTGACCAGTCCGATGTAATGACTGAGAGAGGTACGCTCAACAAATTCGGTCTGCTGTTCATACTATTGCTTTCGGCGGCTTGTTTCACATGGACGGCCTTTTACCAGGGAAAAAACATCTTTCCGTGGATAATCGCATCTGCAATTGTGGGTTTGGTGCTTGCACTTATTATTTGTTTTCGCCCGGTATGGTCATCCTTTCTTGTGCCTGTATATGGAATAGTTGAAGGCGTGTTTGTAGGAGGTATTTCAGCATTTTATAATTATGCGTTTGCTGAAAAAGCACCAGGAATAGTGATGCAGGCAGTGGGGTTGACTTTCGGCGTAGTTATCGCAATGTATTTATTATATCGCTTTCGGATCATCAAGGCCACCGAGAAATTCAAGGCTGTCGTCTTTACTGCAACCGCTGGTATTGCTGTTTTTTATTTACTCGCGATGGTATTAAGGTTGTTTGGCGTGCAAATGGTATTGATCCATGAAAGCACGATGATGGGAATTGGATTCTCGTTGATTGTTGTAGCAATTGCCGCGCTTAATCTTATCCTCGACTTTGATATGATAGAAAACGGCGTTGCGAAAGGCGCGCCAAAATATATGGAGTGGTTTGGCGCATTCGGACTGATGGTTACAATAGTGTGGCTATATATTGAAATTCTTCGACTGCTTTCGAAATTCTCAGGGAGGAAATATATTATTTAATGTTCCAAGTCTAAAGTTTAAGGTTGTTACAAGTTTCCATTTGTGAACAACCTGGAACAACCTTAAACTTTAAACCTTAAACCGGAAACCTTAAACTCTTACCATCCATCCCCATCCAGCATATTCCCAATTCCTCCCAGGATACTTCCTTCCTCTTTCCTATGCGTTGTACCATAAGATAGTACGCGACTGGCCAGCCTGCTGATCGGCAAGGTTTGCAACCACACTTTTCCAGGTCCTCTGAGGGTTGCGAAAAATAAACCTTCACCTCCGAAGATTGTATTTCGAATTCCTCCTACAAACTGTATATCATAATCGATGGTACTTGTATATGCAACAAGACAACCCGTATCCACTTTCAACAATTCTCCGGACTGCAGCGTTTTTTCAAATACATGGCCACCTGCATGAACAAAGGCCATTCCGTCACCCTCAAGTTTTTCCATGATAAAACCTTCGCCGCCAAAAATTCCTGTTCCTAATCTCTTTTGAAACTCTATCCCAATACTTACTCCCTTAGCAGCACAAAGGAATGCGTCTTTCTGCGCAATGATGCGACCGCCGAGCTTCTGGAGATCAAGCGGAATGATTTTCCACGGATATGGTGACGCGAAACTTACTCTTTTCTTTCCAATACTAACATTGGTAAAGGCTGTCATAAATAAGCTTTCACCGGTCAATACACGCTTGCCCGCACTAAATAATTTTCCGAGCAAACCGTTGCCTTGTTGCTGGGATCCGTCACCGAAAATCGTTTGCATTTGAATGCCATCGTCCATCATCATAAAAGCACCGCTCTCAGCAATTGCGGTCTCATTAGGATCCAATTCAATTTCAACATACTGCATTTCTTCTCCCACAATATTGTAGTCGATTTCATGTGTAGTGCGCATATTTTTTTTAGTGAATTTAGAAAAAACAACAATTGGCTAATTACTATTATGACAAAAGGTTTGGCAGGATACCCTGTTTGCGGTAATTTGACCGCCCTTCTAAAAATCAAACCACGTTTATGAAACAAAGAATTCTGCTGCTGGCAGCTTACCTGCTATTTATTTGCGGTAATCTACTTGCCCAGGCGAAACTTGTAGAGAAAGTCACCAAGAAAAATGATGAGGTTGTGATTCCTTATGAGAAGTATATTATTCCCAACGGACTTACCCTCATTATTCATGAGGATCATAGCGATCCTGTTATCCATGTAGATGTTACTTACCATGTGGGGTCGGCAAGAGAAGAGATTGGTAAATCGGGATTTGCACATTTCTTTGAACACATGAT
>Ga0136846_1229582_pt1 | contig 10838 bp, 7 predicted proteins | sample HopSoiMetagenom2_FD_96841 | JGI IMG/M metagenome (GOLD analysis project Ga0136846, IMG submission 96841) | Grasslands soil microbial communities from Hopland, California, USA - 2 Assembly 2016 (version 4) | ecosystem: Environmental > Terrestrial > Soil > Grasslands | place: USA: Hopland... | reverse complement strand
TCGCGCTTGGTGCGGATGACGTCGACGACGTCATGGATAGCCAAGAGAGAGGTCCTCCCGCCCGAAGGCGAGCGGCAGGACCTCGATCATCGGTTTGACGCCCTCGGCGGTGTCGACGAGCAGGTCGGGCCCACCGTGCTCCCACAGCAACTGGCGGCACCGGCCGCACGGCATGAGGAGGTCGCCGCGGAAGTCCACGCAGGCGAAGGCGACGAGCCGGCCGCCGCCACTCGCGTGCAACGCCGACACCAAGCCGCACTCGGCGCACAGACCCAGACCGTACGAGGCGTTCTCGACGTTGCACCCCGAAACGACCCGGCCGTCGTCGACGAGCGCGGCCGCCCCCACGGGGAACTGGGAGTACGGCGCGTAGGCGCGGCCCATCGCCTCGAGGGCGGCGCGGCGCAGGCCCGGCCAGTCGATCGTCTCGGTCATCAGCCCACCGTATACGGCTGGCCGTCGGCCGCCGGGGCCCGCACACGGCCGACGAAGCCGGCGACGGCGACGAGCGTCGCGATGTACGGGGCGGTGAGCAGCAGGTCGGAGCTGACCGGCGGGCTGGCCTGGCCGATCAGGAACTGCAGCTGGGTGAAGAACCCGAACAGCAGCGCTCCCAGCACCGCACCCTTCGGCGACCAGCGGCCGAAGATCACGATCGCCAGCGCGATGAAGCCGGCGCCGGCCGACATGCCCGATGATCCGTTGCCGCCGTTGAACGTGTTGCCCTGACCCTCGCCGAGGATGAGCATCGCGCCGGCGAGACCGGCGATGAGCCCGGCGACGGACACCGCGACGTAGCGGGTGCGGCGTACCCGGATGCCGACGGTGTCGGCGGCCCGCGGGTGCTCGCCGACCGCTCGCGTGCGCAGACCCCAGCGCGTGTGGAACAGCGCGAAGTGGACGACGACGACCGCGACGTAGGCGAAGTACAGGAACAGCGTGCCCTCGAACAGCACCGGCCCGATGATCGGGATGTCGTGCAGCACCGGCACCTTCCAGACGTGGAGGTAGTCCGGGCTGTTGTACTTGTCGCTATTGGTCGAGATGACCTGGTTGAACAAGAAGTTCGTGATGCCCAGGATGAACACGTTCAGGACGACGCCGACGATCACCTGGTCGACGAGGTAACGGATGGCGAGGGTCGACAGGATCAGCGCGACGAGCAGGCCGGCCAGCGCGCCGGCGATCACGCCGCCCCACACGCTGCCGGTGAGCGACCCGATGAAGGCCGCCGCGAACGCGCCGAGCAGCAGCATGCCTTCGAGCGCCACGTTCACCACGCCGGAACGCTCGCCGATCACGCCGGCCAGCGCACCGAGCAGCAACGGGATCGCGTACGGGAACACCGTGCCCTGCAACAGCGACACGACGTTCAGGCCGTTGGGGTCGCTGGCGATCGACCACGAGATGAACGACAGCAGCAGCGCGACGACGGCGATGGTCACGCACCAGCGCGCGGCCAACCGCTCGGTGAGCCGCAGAACGCCGGCGACGATCGCGACGAGGCACAACGGGATCGCCAGCCAGCGCGCGTGGACGTGCCAGGAGCCGAGGTCGTACTTCGCGGTCGGCAGCGAGAACGAGTAGACGGCCACGCTCTTCGACCGGTCGGCCAGACCGAACACGAGCAGGCCGAACACGCCGAGGACGATCTGCGTCGCGCCGACCGTCACCTTCCGGGGGACGCGCGTCTTGCGCACCGACGTGGTGGCGACGACCAGGCTGGTCGAGACGCCGGCCAGCGCGCTGCGGCCCCGTCCCTTCAACCGGAAGATCGCCCGGGTGAGCCGCGGGGCCGCGACGAAGATGACGATGAGCGCCTGGATGACCGTGACGATGTCGCCGGAGACGCCGGCCTGGGTCTGCATCGTCGGCGCGCCCTGGCGCAGCGCTCCGAACAGCAGCCCGGCGGCGACGACTCCGCTCGGCGAGTTGCGGCCCAACAGGGCAACGGTGATGGCGTCGAACCCCACGTTGTTGTCGATCTGGGGCGTCACGACGTACTGGTTCACGCCGCCGAGCGACAGCATCGTCCCGGCCAGACCGGTGAGCGTGCCGGCCAGCGCCATGCCCAGCATCGTCAACGCGGAGACGTTCATGCCGGCCGCGCGGGCTGCCGCCGGGTTGGCGCCGACGGCGCGCAGACGGAAGCCGAGCTTGCTGCGGGTGAGCAGCCACCACACGCCGACGGCAGCCGCGATCGCGAGGACGATGCCGAGGTCCACGTTCAGGTCGGCGCCGAACAGGTGCGGCAGCCGGGCCGTCCCGTGGATGTGCTTGCTCGTCTGCGGGTTGCTCGGGCTCTGCACCGACTTGGTCGTGATGAGGAACGACAGCCCGTAGTACGCGACGTAGTTCAGCATGATCGTCGTGATGACTTCGTGGGCGCCGGTGCGCGCTTTGAGGAAGCCGGCGATGAAGCCCCAGAACGCTCCGCCGATGACGCCGGCCAGGATGGCGACGACGACGTGCACGAACGGCGGGCCGTCCCACGCGAACCCGATGTAGCCCGACGCCATCGCGCCGGCGATGACCTGCCCCTGGCCGCCGATGTTGAACAGGCCGGCCCGGAAGCCGAGCGCGATGCCGAGCCCGGCGCAGATCAGCGGCGCCGCGGTCCACAGCGTGCCGCAGATCGGGGCGAAGATGCTGTTGGCCGTGCCGTCGTTGTCCGGGTTGTAGATCGCGCCGTAGAACAACGCCTTGTAGGCGTCGCGGATGGTGTACCAGGAGTCTTTGAGGGCGTCCTGCGGGTAGCTGAAGAAGTAGCCGAAGTCGTGGCGCACCACCGGGTCGGAGACGGCCATGAGCAGGCCGCCGATCACCAGGGCGAGGACGACCGCGAGCAGCGTGACCAGCCACGAGTCGCTCCGCCGCGACTTGGTGGGCGGCTCCTCCGGCTGCGGCGTCGCCGGGGCGGGTGCGGTGGCAACCTCCGTCGTCATGACGACTCTTCCTGCTCGGCGACGGTGAGGGCGCTGGGGTGCAGCTCCGCCTGCTCGGCGGCCTGTTCGGCCGGCACGCCCGCCATCATCAACCCCACCGCGTCGCGGGAACTACCGGCCGGCAACTCTCCGATGATCTTGCCGCGGTACATCACGGCGATGCGGTCGGCCAGGCCGAGCACCTCGTCGAGTTCGCTGGACACGATCACGATCGGCGTGCCGACGTCGCGCTCGGCGACGATCCGCTTGTGGATGAACTCCTGGGCGCCGACGTCCACGCCGCGGGTCGGCTGCGAGGCGATGAGCACCTTCAACGGCCGCGACATCTCCCGGGCCAGCACGACCTTCTGCTGGTTGCCGCCGGAGAGGCTGCCGGCGCTCGCGGCCGGCTCGGGCGGGCGGATGTCGAACTCGCCGACGCGCTTCTCGGCGTTGGCGCGGATCGCGCCGAGGCGCAGCCGCGGGCCGGCGGAGAACTCGTCGTCGTCGATGCGGTCGAGGACGAGGTTCTCGGCGACCGTGAAGGAGGAGATGAGCCCGTCGTGCTGACGATCCTCGGGCACGAAGCCGACGCCGGACTCCAACACGTCGTTCGGCGTAGCGCCGGCGAGATCCGTGCCGAACAGCGTGATGTGCCCGCCCGACACCGGGCGCAGGCCGAGCAGCGCCTCGACGAGCTCCTCCTGGCCGTTGCCCTGCACTCCGGCGATGGCGACGATCTCCGCGCTGCGCACCTCGAGGTCGACGCCGTCGACGCTGCGCTGACCACGGTCGTCGTCGACCTGCAGCCCCTGCAGGCGAAGCGCGACGTCCCCCGGCTGTGAGACCGCCTTGTCGACGACGAGCTTGACGTCGCGACCGACCATCATCGTCGCGAGCTCCTGCTCGGAGGTGTCGGCCGTCGTCTCGCCCACGACCTTGCCCCGTCGGATGACGGTGATGCGGTCGGCGATCGTCTTGACCTCGCGCAGCTTGTGGGTGATGAACACGATCGCCGTGCCGGCGTCCCGCAGGTCACGCATGACGCGGATGAGGTCGTCGATCTCGTGCGGCGTGAGGACGGCCGTCGGCTCGTCGAGGATCAGCACGCCGGCGTCGCGGGTGAGCGCCTTGAGGATCTCGACCCGCTGCTGCACGCCGACGGGGAGGTCCTGCACGAGGGCATCGGGATCGACGTCGAGGCTGAAGCGATCGGACAGTTCCCGCACCTTGCGGGCCGCCGTGCGCCGGGAGAGCCGGCCGAACGGTCCCGACACCTCCTCGTGGCCGAGCATCACGTTCTCGGCGACGGTGAAGACCGGGATCAGCATGAAGTGCTGGTGCACCATGCCGATGCCGGCCGCGATCGCATTGCCGGGGCCGCGGAACGTCCGCGGCGTGCCGTCGATGACGATCTCGCCCTCATCGGGGTGGTACAGCCCGTAGAGGACGTTCATGAGCGTCGACTTGCCGGCGCCGTTCTCCCCCAGGAGCGCATGCACCTCGCCGGGTTCGACCGTGAGGTCTATCCGATCGTTGGCGGTGAAGGTGCCGAAACGCTTGGTGATGCCGCGCAGTTCCAGCCGCATCGTGTCTCCTGTCGAGGACGCCCACCCGGTCGGTTCGCGCCGATCCGCAGGCCCGATCGTAAGGCGACGCTGCACCGGGCAGGAAAGCCCGGTGCAGCGTCGCCGTTATCCAGCCTTCGCCGACCCTACTTCGGCTGCGACTTCGACTGGATCTTGATCGTGCCGGACTGGATGTCCTTGCCGACCTGAGTGACCTCCGCCTGCAGGGCCTGCGGAACCTTGCTGGCGAACTGGTGGTACGGCGACAGGCCGGTGCCGCCATTGGCGAGCGTGCCGACGTAGTCGGTCGTGCCGAAGTTGCCGCCGGAGCCGTTCTCGACGGCGGTCTTCACCGCGGTCTGGATGCCCTTGAACGTGGTCGTCAGGAAGACGCCGCAGTACTGCGCGGCCGAGATGCAGCCGTCGGTGTCGACCCAGATCACGACGGTGCCGTTGTGGGCCGACTTGACCGCGGCGGCGCTGCCCAGACCGGTGCCACCGGCGACCGGGTAGATGACGTCCGCACCGGCGTTCATGAAGTTCTTCGCGATCTGCGAGCCCTTCGTCTGGTCGGTGAAGGAGCCGGCGAACTGCCCCTTCTGCGTCTTCTCGTCCCAGCCGAGCACCTGGACGCTCGCGTTGTGCTTCTGGTTGTAGTACTTGACGCCCTCGTAGAAGCCGTCCATGTAGACGGTCACGGTGGCGAACTGCTGGCCGCCGTAGGTGGCCACCTTGTGCGACTTCGAGTAGCCGGCCGCGAGGTACCCGGCCTGGAAGCCCGCCTGGGCGGTGTTGAACAGCAGGCCCTGGACGTTCTTCTTGTTGCCGTTGTTGTCCACGATCGCGAAGTGCTGGGTCGCCGTCGACTTCGCCGCCGCCGTGGTGGCGTCGGCCATCAGGAAGCCGACGGTCACGATCAGCCCGCACTTCTTCGCCTCGAGGGCGGAGATGTTCTTCGAGTAGTCACTGGCCGTGGTGGACGGCAGGTACTGCACCTTCGCCTTGCCGTCGGTCTGCGCGGCCTGCATGCCCTGCCACGCGGACTGGTTGAACGACTTGTCGTTGATGCCACCGGTGTCGGTGACCATGCACGCGAGGAAGTTGGCGTTGCCGGTCGGGGCGCTCGTGGCCGGCGCTGCGCCCGAGGTACCCGCCGCCGTAGTGGTCTGGTTGCCGCCGGCCGGCGAGCTGCCGCCGCCGCTCTTGGACTTGCTGCCACAGCCGGCGAGAACCAGCGCGAGCGCTGCCACCCCGGCAATCGCGGCCCCTGCACGCGAACGAAGCACTAGATCATCCTTTCGAATACGGCCCTCATTGGCCGTGCGACCCTTATGACGCTGGGGTCACGCTATCCACCCGGGAAGTCATCGCAAGGGGTTGGGCGGCCCGACGGCATGTCGTCATTGGATCGTTGTGTAAGCGCTCTAAGGCCCTAGACAAGCCATCGACAAGCCATTGACACGGCCGTCGGCAGCGCCCTGAGGGGATCTTGACCGTGACCGGTTCGCGGGGGTCGCCCGGGTTTTCCCGCGTTTACGCCGTCCCGGTCAGCGCGGGTGGTAGACGGCACCCGCGCCGCCGATCAGCCGCCGCAGGTCCGTGCGGTCGGCGGTGAGCACCCCGGCCGCCCGCGCCTGCACCAGCACGTTGCCGTACGCCGCCGCCTCGACCGGGCCGGCGACGACCGGCAGCTGACACGCGTCGGCCGTCAGCTGGCACAGCAGCGCGTTGCGCGCCCCGCCGCCGACGAGGTGGACGACCTCGACCGGGTGACCCGACAGCGCGGCCGCCTCACCCACGGCCCGCCGGTACGCGCCGGCCAGGCTGTCGAGGATGCAGCGGGTGATCTCGGCCGGGGTTCCCGGCTCCGGCTGCCCCGTACGCCGGCACTCGGCCCGCAGCCGCGCCGGCATGTCCCCGGGGGGCAGGAACTCGGGACGGTCGGGGTCGACGGTGCTGCGGCCGCCCGGCACGTCCGCCGCGGCGGCCAGCAGCGCCGGCAGGTCGACCGCGTGGCCGTCCCGCTCCCAGGTGCGCACGCACTCCTGCAGCAGCCACAGGCCCATGACGTTGCGTAGGAACCGCACCGTGCCGTCCACGCCCAACTCGTTGCTGAAGTTCGCCGCCCGGGCCGCCTCGGTCGTCACCGGCGCGGTGAGTTCCACGCCGACGAGCGACCAGGTGCCACACGACACGTAGGCGAACGCGGGAGAGCGGGCCGGCACCCCCAGGACGGCCGACGCGGTGTCGTGGGAGCCGACCGCCCACACCGGCACGCCGCCGGGCCAACCGAACTCCTCGGCCACACCGGGCCGGACGCGCCCGATCACCGATCCCGGCTCCACCACCGCGGGCAGGATCTCCGGCCGCAGGTCCAGCCGGGTCGCGAGATCCCCGGCCCAGCTGCGGGCCCGCACGTCGAACAGCCCGGTCGTCGACGCGTTCGTCACCTCGCCGGAGCGTTCCCCGGTGAGCCAGTAGGCGAACAGGTCCGGGATCATCAGCAGCGACTCCGCGGCCGCCATCGCCGCACTCCCCCGCGCGGCCACGAGTTGGTAGACGGTGTTGAACGGCAGCCGCTGCACGCCGGTGGTGGCGTACGACGTCGCCGGCGGCACCACCCGATCCACCGCATCGGCGACGCCGTCCGTCCGCGCATCGCGGTAATGCACCGGGTTGCCCAGCAGCGCGCCGTCCGCGTCGAGCAGCGCGTAGTCGACCGCCCACGAGTCGACGGCCACCCCATCGACCGCACCGGCGGCGCGCAGACCGTCCACGACTCCCGCCCACAACGCGAGGACGTCCCACTGCAGCGTGCCGGCGACGCGCACCGGACGGTTGGGGAACCGATGCACCTCCTGCAAGGCCACGCGGTCGCTCGACACCTCGCCGACGATCACCCGGCCGGACGACGCCCCGAGGTCGACGGCCGCGAACCGGCTCACCGACTCGCCCGGCCCGCGTCGCTCATCGCAAGAACGCGGCCGCCACGCCGGCGTCCACCGGGATGTGCAGGCCGGTGGTCTGCGACAGGTCGCCCCCGGTCAACGCGAACACGGCGGCGGCGACGTGTTCGGGCAGCACCTCGCGCTTGAGCAGCGTGCGTTGTGCGTAGAACGCCCCCAGCTCCTCCTCGGGCACGCCGTAGACGGCCGCCCGCTGGGCGCCCCAACCACCGGCGAAGATGCCCGAGCCGCGCACGACGCCGTCGGGGTTCACCCCGTTGACCCGGATGCCGTGCTCGCCGAGCTCGGCGGCGAGCAGCCGCACCTGGTGAGCCTGGTCGGCCTTGGCCGCGCCGTAGGCGACGTTGTTGGGGCCGGCGAACACACCGTTCTTGGACGCGATGTAGACGATGTCGCCGCCGAGGCCCTGGGCCCGCATGAGGCGCACGGCCTCTCGCGACACCAGGAACGAGCCGCGCGCCATGACGTCGTGCTGGACGTCCCAGTCCGCCAGCGTCGTCTCGAGCAGCGGCTTCGAGATGGACAGCCCGGCGTTGTTCACGACCAGGTCGACCCCACCGAAGGCCAGCGCGGCCGCGGCGAGAGCAGTGCTCACCGCCTGTTCGTCGGTGACGTCGACCGTGACGGGGACGGCGACGTCGGTCGAGCCGAGCTCACCGGCCACGGTCGCGGCGGCCGCGGCGTCCCGGTCGGCGACGACGACGCAGGCGCCTTCGGCCGCGAGCCGGTGAGCGATCGCCCGCCCGATGCCCGAGCCACCGCCGGTGACGAGCGCGATGCGGGTGGCCAGCGGCTTCGGCTTCGGCAGGCGCGCCAGCTTCGCCTCCTCCAGCGCCCAGTACTCGATGCGGAACTTCTCCGACTCGTCGATCGGCGAGTACACCGAGATCGCCTCGGCGCCCCGCATGACGTTGATCGCGTTGACGTAGAACTCGCCGGCGACGCGGGCCGTCTGCTTGTTCGCCCCGAACGAGAACATCCCGACGCCGGGGACGAGCACGATGGCCGGGTCGGCCCCGCGCATGGCCGGCGAGTCGGAGGTGGCGTACTTGCGGTAGTACTCGGCGTAGTCGAGCCGGTACTGCTCGTGCAGCTCGCGCAACCGGTCGACAACTTCCGAGAGCGGTGCTCTCGGACGGAGGTCGAGGACGAGCGGCCGCACCTTCGTACGCAGGAAGTGGTCGGGGCAGGACGTCCCGAGCGCCGCCAGCCGCGGGTGCTCGGCCCGCCCGACGAAGTCGAGCACGACCGGCGAGTCGGTGAAGTGACCGACCTGCGGCCGGTCGGTCGAGGCGAGACCGCGGATCACCGGGGCCAGCTCGGCCGCCCGCGCGCGCCGCTCGTCCTCGGGCAGCGTCTCGTGGATCACCGCGCCGAACGGCGCCGGGCGGCCCCGCTCGGCGATGAACCGCTCGGCCGTCCGGATGATCTCGAGCGAACGGGCCTCGCACTCCTCTGACGTCGACCCCCACGCGGTGATGCCGTGCCCGCCGAGGATGCAGCCGATCGCCTGCGGATTCGCCCGCGCGATGCCCGCGATGTCGAGGCCGAGCTGGAAGCCGGGCCGGCGCCACGGCACCCACACCACGCGGTCGCCGAAGCACTCGGCGGTGAGCCGCTCGCCGTCGGCCGCCGTGGCCAGGGCGATGCCGGAATCGGGGTGGAGGTGGTCGACGTGCGGCTGGTCGACGAGGCCGTGCATGGCGGTGTCGATCGACGGGGCCGCCCCACCCCGGCCGTGGAGGCAGAAGTCGAAGGCGGCCACCATGTCGTCCTCGTGCTCGACGCCCGGGTAGGTGCCGGCCAGCGCCTGTAGCCGGTCGAGGCGCAGGACGGCCAGCCCGGCCGGGGTGAGCGTGCCGAGGTCACCGCCGGAGCCCTTGACCCAGAGCAACTCCACCGGGTCGCCCGTGACCGGGTCGGTAGCCGTTCCCTTCGCCGACGTGTTGCCGCCGGCGTAGTTGGTGTTGCGCGGGTCGCCTCCGAGCCGGTTGGAGCGCGCGATGAGTTCGTCGACGATGCTCACGCGCCCCACCCCGCCGGGCTGCCGCCGACGCGCTCGGCGACGACCCGCTCGCCGTAGCCGGATCGCGCGTACGCGGCCATCGGATCGGGGTCGAGCCCCTGCTGGGCGCGGAGTTCGGCGAGCAGCGGCCGGACGTCGGTGGCGAAGGCGTCCATCAACACCGCGTTGGCGCCGAGGACGTCACCGGACTGCTGCGCCGCGGTCAACGCGTCGACGTCGACCAGCAGCGCCTTCGCGGTGGCCTCCTGCACGTTCATCACGGAGCGGATCTGGCCGGGGATCTTGGGCTCGATGTTGTGGCACTGGTCCAGCATGAACGCGATCGGGGTGTCCACGGCGAAGCCGTCGCCGAAGCGCACCTCCAGCAGGATCCGGAAGAGCTGGAAGGGGTCGGCCGCGCCGACCATGAGGTCGTCGTCGGCGTAGAAGCGGGAGTTGAAGTCGAACGCGCCCAGCTTCCCGGCCCGCAGCAGGAACGCCACGATGAACTCGATGTTGGTGCCCGGCGCGTGGTGACCGGTGTCGACGCAGACGACCGCGCGCGGCCCGAGCTCGAGGCAGTGCGCGAAGGAGGTACCCCAGTCGGGCACGTCCATCGTGTAGAAGGCCGGCTCGAAGAGTTTGTATTCGAGGACGAGTCGCTGGTGCTCGCCGAGCCGCTCGTAGACCGCGTGCAGCGCCTCGGCCAGGCGATCCTGCCGGGCCCGCATCGAGTCCTGCCCCGGGTAGTTCGTGCCGTCGGCGAACCACAGCTTGAGGTCGCGCGAACCGGTCGCGTCCATGACGTCGATGCACTCGAAGAGGTGGTCGAGGGCCTTGCGGCGAACTCGCGGGTCGGGGTTGGTGACGCTGCCGAGCCGGTAGTCGTCGTCCTGGAAGACGTTGGCGTTGATCGTGCCGAGCTCGATGCCGTGGTCCTTGGCGAACGCGGCCAGGGCCGCATAGTCGTCCACGGCGTCCCAGGGGATGTGCAGCGCGACCGACGGGGCCGCACCGGTGAAGCCATGTACCTGCGCCGCGTCGGCGACCTTCTCGTACGGGGTGCGCGGGACGCCGGCCTGCGCGAACACCTTGAAGCGGGTGCCGGAGTTGCCGAAGGCCCACGACGGCAGCTCGATGCGCTGGCGCGCGAGCACCGGCGTCACGGCGGCGGGGTCGACCATGAAGAACCTGCTTTCGTCCGTCGTGCTGTCTAGAGGGTCACGTCGACGAGCTCGACGCCGAGCAGCTCCGCGGTCGCGCGGAGGTCGGCCCGGAGATCACCGACGCCGAGCGCCCAGTGGTGGGAGATGCCGCTCGCGCTCCAGGCGTCGGTCCACTCGCCCGGGTCACCGCCGAAGTCGACCCGGGACGT
>Ga0136846_1218130_pt1 | contig 10838 bp, 10 predicted proteins | sample HopSoiMetagenom2_FD_96841 | JGI IMG/M metagenome (GOLD analysis project Ga0136846, IMG submission 96841) | Grasslands soil microbial communities from Hopland, California, USA - 2 Assembly 2016 (version 4) | ecosystem: Environmental > Terrestrial > Soil > Grasslands | place: USA: Hopland... | reverse complement strand
GGGGTAAGAGACACTTCTTTCTTCCTTTTCAGACTTGCTAAAATATATGCTTAGAAATTTATCCCCCCAACTTTTCAGACTGATCCGAATTCTTGAGGATCAGGGTACTATTTCGGGTACATAAGTTTATTAAAGATCACAGGCTTGAGTTGACTATAAAAAAGCTTTTCGCTTTAAGCCTTTTGCTTTCAGCTTACCTTCACAAACCTCTTTACCGTTTCAGTCACATGTGCTAAATGGTGATTGCTGTGCCAGGCATAGGTGGCAAGGCCTTTTTTCAGCGATATCGTATCGCCTGACGCCGGGTGCACAAATGTGCGCGCCCATTCGTTTTCGGTAAAACTTTCAAACAGGGCCACAAAATGCTGATGGATCCCTTCAAGCATTTTCAATGACGGTTCAACCGGCAGGCGGTAATCGGGAAGCAATGCCCAGTCGGCCTCTTCATATGGCTTTATGATAGGGTTGTTTTCGGTAAGGGCAAGTTTAAAACGGGTAATAGAGTTCATATGGCTATCGGCCAAATGGTGGATCACCTGGCGCAGTGTCCAGCCGCCGGTACGGTAGGGGGTATCCAGTTCCTGGTAATTAAGGCCGGTAATGGCATGTCTTAATTTTCCTGGCAGGGTAGCAATATCTTCAATCCAGCCGCGCATATCTTCGGCAGTGTATGAAGCCGGGGGCGCAAACCTCCCGATGGGGTATCTCATTTGTTCGTCTGTCATGATAAATGTTAAAAAATTTAAATTAGTTATTATTTTATAGTACCACAAGCTTTTGGGCTATTTTAGCGTTCTGTAGATTGTTAATTTAACTGATGATAAAAAAGCTACTGACCGTACTTTTTATTTTTAACTGTACGTTCTCCTTCGCACAAACCATTAAAACGGACATATTAGTAATAGGCGGAGGCGCAAGCGGAACAGCGGCTGCCATACAAGGCGCGCGAAGCAAACTAAAAACCATGTTGGTTGAGCAGGGGCCCTGGCTGGGCGGCAGCATGACATCAGGCGGAATGTGCATTATTGAAGGCAACCGAAATTTACCAACCGGTATCTGGGGCGAATTCAGGCGCAGGGTACGGGATTTCTACAGTAAAACACCCGGATATGATACGGCTTACAATGCTACAATAAGGTTTGAGCCTTATACCGGGGCAGCCATCCTTAAAAAAATAACCGATACGGTAAAAAACCTCACCGTAAAATTAAACACTCCTTTTACAGGCATAAAAAAAGATGGTAGCGGTTGGGACGTAAGTATAACCCTCGACGGAAAAACAACCACCGTAAAAGCCAAAGTAGTAATTGACGCCACTGAAACCGGCGATGTAGCTGCCAAAGCAGGCGAGACCTATGTTTATGGCTTTGAAAGTAAAAAGCAAACTGCTGAAGCACTGGCGCCTGATAATGAATCGGTACAAATACAGGACTTAACCTGGATTGCCATTTTAAAAGATTTTGGCGCTTCGGCCGATAAAACTATTCCTAAACCCGAGGGGTATGATGCCGCCGCGTATGCTTGCCTTAAAGGGAAAAACATAAAACAAATGCTTAACGATGGCAGGCTGCCCAACGATAAATACATGATTAAATGGGCCGGGTGCGGGAACCAGTTTCCAGTTATCGCAGAGAATTTAAAACCCGAAAATCGGGAGGTTTTTTATACTAAAGCACGGCTGCATACTTTAGGTTTGATATACTACTTGCAAACTGAATTGGGCTATAAAAATCTGGGCTTGGACGAGGGTTTTACTACGCCCGATCATTTGCCTTATATCCCATACCTGCGTGAAGCAGGTCGCGCAACAAAGGGCTTGATTAGGATGATGGTGGATGATGTGTACAAACCGTACGACCGCGAATCAAAACTTTACCGTACGGCCATTGCCGTTGGCGATGCCTTCCCGGGGCAGCATTATACTAATGCAAACGCTCCGAAAGTTAATTATTCGCCTTTCCCTGCATATGGTGTGCCGTTAGGCACCATCGTGCTTAAAGACCTGGACAATTTACTGGTAACGGAAAAAGCCATGTCGGTAACACATTTGGTAAATGCCAGCACCATGTATCCATCTGTACAGATGGCAATAGGGCAGGGCGCCGGAGCAACGGCCGCCTTTTGCGCCTTTTTTAAAACTACAACTCAAAACTTAAACGTTCGCATAATCCAGGGCGAACTGCTTGACTTTAAAGCCTGGATTATGCCTTTTGCCGATATTAAACCAACCGATCCATATTTTAGGGCTATCCAACAGATAGGAGCGTCCGGCTTATTAAAAGGGGTACAAAAAACAGAGGGCAATACCGCCCGGTTGCTGTTCCAACCCGATTCATTAGTAACCACCGCCGAAATAAAACCAACCCTCGAAGAAACCTACACCCGGGGCTTTTTATGGTTTAATAAAGAAAAACCAGGCCCTGTATTCACCGTAGGTAACCTGTTGTCATTTATCAGTGAAACTACCCTAACCGATCCGCACACGCTTGAAATTGCTATGCAAAAGGCCTGGAAGGAACAATATAAGTTTGCATCTCCTTTTGATATGAAACGGCCCGTAACCCGCCGCGAGTTTGCCATACTGGCCAACAGGTTTTTTAATCCTTTTGCCCGCTCGGTGGATATTGCGGGAAGAATGGTGAATTAAACGTTTGGCAAAGATAGGTATGTCATTTTACGGGTATCTGCCGGGAAAACCCCGGAAAAACCCCTGATGTCGTTTAACGATATTGTGCGGGGGAGGAGGCATTATGGATTGTAGCGGAAAACCCACAGCAAGGGAATAACATGGTTTTATACCTCTATTATCACTCCATCATCCAATGGGTGCCCTGTACAGGTCAGGACCCAGCCTTTTGCAATATCGGCATCTGTAAGTACATCATTCTTCACCATTTCAACTCTACCGCCGGTACACTTCATCATACAGGTTGAGCATACGCCGCCACGGCAGCTGTAAGGCAAGGGGATATTGTTTTGCAAGGCGGCCTGCAATATTGATTGGTTTTCGCCTACTACAATATCATGAAGTTCGCCCCGGTATTTTATTTTGATATTTTTAGGTGGAAAGCTGGTATAGCCGCTTGTTACAGCAACCGTTTCGAGCACAAAGTTTTCGCGGCGAATTTTGGCCTGATCAATCCCCATATAAACCAGGTCGAAGCGGATCATACGCATGTACGCAAATGGCCCGCAAAGGTAAAACTCAGCATCGGCCAGGTTAAAATGGATATACTGTTTCACCAACTTTTCCACCTTATCGGTATTGAGGCGGTTGGCCTCGCTGCTCAGCAGGTGAATAATGGTTAATCTTTGAGGATGTTCAGTTGCCAGTACATCCAACTCATCTTTAAATAAAATGGAAGCAGCGTTCTGATTACTATAAACCAGGATAAGTCTGCTTTCACCCTTTCTGTTCAAAATATATTTCAATTGCGAAAATATGGGGGTAATCCCGCTGCCTCCGGCAAATAAAAAAATGTCTTTTTGTTGCTGATGATCACTAATGATAAAACGCCCTGCCGGAGCTAAAGCATTTAACACATCGCCCTCCTTTATTTTGGTGAGCATAAACCGGGAGATCTCACCATTGGTAATCCGCTTTACGGTAATAGCCAAATATTGCTCGTCGGGAGAAGAACTTAAGGAGTACGAGCGTCTGATCTCCTCCTGCCTGTGGGTAAATATCAGGGTGATAAACTGCCCTGCTTCATACGGAATGGAATTACCTTCAACACTACTTAAATAAAACGTAGCAGTATCAGGAGTTTCCCATTGTATGCGTTCAACTTTTAGTTTTAAAATATCTTCAGTCATCAATTAGTAGCGCTGGTGCTTATCCTCAAGCATTCTGCGGATAACGCTGTTCTTTTTACCGTAAGTATAATAGATAACCAAACCAATTGCAAGCCAAATGATCAAACGCAACCAGGTATCGCCGGGTAAAAATGTCATCATAGCAAAACAAGTCAGGATCCCCAGTATTGGTACCAGCGGAACAAGCGGCGTTTTGAACGGCCGGTGGATATTTGGCTGCTGTTTACGCAAAATAAGTACGCCTGCACAAACCATAACAAAAGCAAGCAGGGTACCAATGCTGGTCATTTCGCCAACTACACGTATCGGCACAAAAGCGGCAAAAATAGCGATGAAGGCACAAAGCACGATATTTGATTTCCAGGGGGTACGGAACTTAGGGTGTACTTCTGAAAAAACTTTGGGCAGCAGGCCGTCCTTCGACATGGAAAAGAAAACCCTCGACTGGCCTAACAGATCGACCAGTATCACCGAGGTGTAACCTATCAATATAGCTAATACTATAGCCTTGCTCAGCCATTGATAATGCGTTTTTTCAATGGCTACGGCAACCGGAGCGCCCGAACCTATAAATTCTTTATAGTTAGCCATGCCGGTCATTACGTGTGCGAATACAATGAATAATACCGTACAGATAAGTAATGAGCCGATGATCCCGATAGGCATATTACGCTGCGGGTTCCTGGCTTCCTGCGCCGCGGTTGACACAGCATCGAAACCGATAAATACAAAAAACACCAGTCCTGCCCCTCTTAATATACCCGACCAGCCGTAATCGCCCCAAACACCGGTATTTTGCGGGATATATGGATGATAGTTTTGCGGATTAATGAACGACCAGCCAACCGCGATAAACACCAAAACCACGCCAACTTTTAAGCAAACAATAATGGCATTAACCAACGCGGAGCCTTTTGTGCCGCGGATAATAATACTGGTAACCAAAATCACAATCAAAGCAGCGGGCAAGTTGATGATACCGTTCACCACATCACCATTGGCTGCCTTAGCCGTTTCAAAGGGCGAAAGCGTAAGCTGCGGAGGCAGGTACAAATCAAACCACGATAAAAATTTAGTAAGATACTGCGACCAGCTAATAGCCACGGTTGCCGCGCCTACAGCATACTCAAGTGCAAGGTCCCAACCTATGATCCAGGCAAAAAGCTCACCCATGGTAGCGTACGAATAGGTATAAGCACTGCCCGCAACCGGGATCATGGCCGAAAACTCGGCATAACAAAGGGCTGCAAATGCGCAGCCTACCGCGGCAATTAAAAAGGAGATTGTAACCGCCGGGCCCGAGTGCTGGCCTGCCGCTATACCGGTTAATGAAAATAAACCGGCCCCTATTATAATACCTATCCCTATTAAAATAAGGTTAACAGGCCCAAGCGAGCGTTTCAGTGAATGTTCTCCTTCTTCCTTCGATTCGCGAAGCAGGGTTTCTATGGGCTTTTTGATCATGATATAAAAAAGTCCACAAAGTTAGTAGATTATTGCAGAGGTATGGTATGGGGATATAATTGGGAAGTAAAATAAGGAAAGACAATAAAAAATGTCATTGCTATAAGCATCAGGAATCCTGAAAAAACGGTGGTGACGAAAATATATTTTAGCGATGGCATGCGGGGGGGCCGCGTTAGTGATAATAGCGGATACCGGCCTTGTGGCTAATGCCTGTGCAGTATGAGCGGATAGCACGGGCCGCAGGCAACGCCCATATTCGTAATATTGATCAAAGAAGAACACGGTTAATAATCAATCACTTACAATCACGTCATTATAAAGGAAAAACGATGAAACAACCCCACGGAAGCATAGCGCTTTGTATAGCATGCGGTTGCCGCCCTACGCTCGCAATGACATTTTTTTAACACTGCCGCTCGATATCAGCAAAAAAGCGGCAGAACTATCAGTTCTTGCCGCTTCAAAATATATAAGCTTAAAGATATTAAGCGGTTGCTTTTGCGTAAAGCTCAGCAACGTGGTTCCAGTTAATTACATTCCAGATAGCCGCTAAATAATCAGGGCGACGGTTTTGATATTTCAGGTAGTAAGCGTGCTCCCAAACGTCGATACCTAAAATAGGGGTACCTTTAACTTCGGCAATATCCATTAATGGATTGTCCTGGTTAGGGGTTGAGGTTACAGCAAGTTTTTTATCAGCAGTAACAATTAACCATGCCCAGCCAGAGCCAAAACGGGTTGCGCCAGCTTCAGATACTTTGGTTTTGAAATCGGCAAATGAACCGAAAGCGCTTTTAATGGCATCGGCCAAAGCACCGGTAGGCTCGCCGCCACCGTTTGGTGATAACAAAGTCCAGAACAAAGTATGGTTAAAGTGGCCACCGCCATTGTTACGTACAGCAGCAGGGAATTTAGAAATGTTTTTAATGATATCGTCGATATTGCTATCGGCTTCCGGCTTACCTTCCAAAGCTTTGTTTAAGTTGGTAACATAAGCCTGGTGGTGTTTACCATGGTGAATTTCCATGGTCAGTTTATCAATGTGCGGTTCCAGAGCATCAGTAGCGTAGGATAACGCCGGTAGTGTAAATGCCATAATTTTAAGTTATTAATTTTTAAGTTTAATGTTTGTTGTGACGTAACAAATATAAGGGTTGACAGATGGATTTGTTCTAAATAATTGTCATGTTTTTGATCAGGATTTTCATAATTCAAGAATTAGCAGAATGCTCATAGTCAAATCAAATCAATTCTGTAAATTCTCAAATCCTGTAAATTCTGATTCAGACAGCCTCACTTCCTCCTTTTCCCTTTAAAAAAATCCTTTACTAACTGGCTGCATTCGGCTTCGCGGATGCCACCCGTGATCACGGTTTTAGGATGGGTTATTTTTTGATTGATACGGCCGAACCCCAATTTATTATCATAGGCCCCAAATACGATCTTACTTACCTGGAACCAGTATGATGCACCGGCACACATTACACAAGGCTCCATGGTAACATATAAAGTGCAGCCCTGTAGGTATTTGCCCCCTATTAAATTAGCCGCTGCGGTGAGCGCCTGCATTTCTGCATGGGCCGATACATCATTTAGTCTTTCTGTCAGATTATGTCCCCGGCCAATGATCCGGCCGTTATAAACCACAATTGCTCCAATAGGGATCTCATCTTCCTCAAGCGCGTAGCGGGCCTCTTTTAATGCTTCACCCATAAAATATTCGTCGGGCGATATCGATGCCTCTTCCTCAAAACTGATATATCTCATTTAAATAAGTTTGCTGCCGTTTGGCACAGGTTTTTCAACGGCGGTTAATACAATATCTCCATTCTCATCGGCAAAGCCCGTAACCAGGAACTCCGACATAAAATTGGCGATCTGCTTTTTGGGAAAATTGGTTACCCCCACTATCTGCCGGCCAACCAACTGCTCTTTAGTGTAATGTTTAGTAATCTGAGCGCTTGACCACCTAATGCCAAATTCGCCGAAATCAACTCTTACCTTATATGCAGGCTTGCGGGCTTCGGGAAAATCTATAGCCTCAAGTATAGTGCCCACGCGTAGTTCTACTTTTTCAAAATCATGCCAGGTGATGGTTTCCATAGCGGCAAAGGTAAAAAAATAAGAAATATGTAATCCCCGTTTACGTTAGCGCGACTAACCATCAGGAAGACCCCAAAAAACATGATGACGTATAAAAATGTATTTGGGCGATGACGCAACGGAGTCGCTTTTTGACGACATAATAACCGCATGTTATACATAGTATCGCTTTAACTACGTGCGGATTGGAAAGCAATAAAATGAAAAATTTTTACACTAATTTTTACGAATTAATAGAACTACACTATTGATTCGATTAGTGTAATTCTATTAATTGCGAAGGGCTTGCAAGGCGTTTGTGTAGCTCAGTCAACTGATCGAGTTGTTTTAAACGCGATCCTGTGTTATATAGAGCGGAGCTGCATAGTTTTGCGATCGTTTCCCTACATAATAACATAAGGAGAATCTACATTTTCATCAGCGCCGGGCTTATCCTCAAATAAACCTCAAACCCAACCGGGGTACTGCCGTAAAGTGGCTTTAATGCCGATGGTGAAACATTAAGTGTGGCCTGTACGCCGCCGGTTACATTGGTGTTTTTGAAGCTGCTTAAAATGCGGTTAACACCCAATGTTACAGCATTGATGTTAAAGTTGGGGTTAAGCGGGTAAACGTCATGCATATCCAGCTCTTCGGCATCTTTCTGTACAAATTCATATCTGCCGTAAACGGCTGTTTTGTTCAGCTGAAGCGTGTTCTCCAACAAAACAGACGGCTGCGTTTTGTGGTTGTCTGAATAATGGTTTTGCCCGTAAACCAGCGTGGTTGCCACATAACTGTTTTTGCTCAACCTTTTGGTGTGGATAGCCGAAGCGGTGAACCTGTTTACATTTTGCCCTGGTTCTGCTTCTTCCGGGCTGTGGATCCATCCGTCGGATACCTGCAGCGCCCACTCTTTTGATGGGTTGTAGGATAAACGGGCCGAGTACGAGTCAAACCTCATTTTATCAAAATCATAACGGTGCTCGTCAGGCTCACGGCCTGTAAATATCGATCCTTCCAGCTTTACATTTTTAATCCGGAAGCCTAATGTGGCTACGCCGAAGGTGATATGTGTGGCATCCTGGTAATGATGCCCAAGCGGTGCGTCAGGGTTATTGATGGCCGAGAGACGGTGCATAAATACCGGCGGACCTAAAGCGGGCTCACCCGGATACCCGAAAGAGAGGGAGATATCGGCGTCTTTAGCTACACGCTGGGTATAAGCTACACTTAGTTCGGCAAAAAGATCATGCGGGTGCTGTTTATCAACAAGCTTTTGCCCTTTATATGATTCGCCGGTTTGGTATAGGAGCGGATAGCCGCCGTTGCCTACCAAAAGAGGATCTAACGAGAACATGGTATTAATGGAAAACAGACCATTATTGCCAACCTTGCGCTGGGTCATGAACATGAGCCAGTTAGGCACATCAATCCTGTTATTTCCCCCGCGCTTGCCTGAATTAAAAAGGTCCTGGTTATTATAGCGGGCAAAAAAGCTGCCGTGTACCATACTCATCCACTTTTTACCGTGGATCATGTAGGCATACATTGGCGTTTCGTCCGGTACCCATGAAGTTCCGGAACCATCGCGGTTCATGGGCAGATCGCGCGAGAACTGGCTGGTCATCATCATGTGGTGATGCATAGGTGTATCCATCTTCATATCGCCCATGTCCATGCCATCCATAACCATTGGTTTGGTGCTGTTCATGTGCAGGTTTTTTTTTGTGGTATCACTCATTTTCATGTTGTGCTGATGTTGGGCAAATGCGCCGGCAGATATCAGTAACAATGTGGTGAACAAAATATATGATTTCATAGTAGAGTAGGATTAAAGATTAAAAAAGTTGTACTCCAGCCTGATGAGGTACATGTTTTTACTGTTTCGCTGCATATCATTGTAGATAGGCGTACGGTAGGAGAAATCAAGCCGGCAGGTACTGTTAAAGATGAGCTGCAGGGCAGGGGCAACGTCCAGGTAACTTTCACCATGACCCGGATTGGTTTTGCCCAGCAACTCACAATACAGGTTTAGGTTTACCTGCTTGTAATCGCGGTAATTTCGCGGCAGCAGTAAATACCCACCCGATAGGGTGTAGGCGGCCGCATTACGCACTCTATCCAAAGGGACTTTATAATCTCCGCTGTTATTGAAAGCCCGCAAATAACTTGCCGAACCCGAAAGCGCAAGCTTATGCAGCAATTGAGTGAAGACCACCCCGCCCTGTGCGCCGCTGTTATCGCCTTCTAAAGTGATTTCCCGGTTAGCTATGGGGTTGTTGATGCTTGATAGCTTGGCAAAGAATGCACCCCTGAAATGCCGCTGAACAGTATCGATAGATAAAAAACGATATTTGGCGTACACACTTCCGCCTTCAAAATGCTGTTTGGAGCGGTAATAGTCAGACATGTAAACCGATCCGTGAACCATCAGGTGACGGCTAACACCATACATGGCCTCAATGGTACTACGGTTTTTGTATGTTGGTGTAAAGTATCCCTGGTTCTCAACGCGGATCCCCAACGAGCTTGTTGCCATATTGCTGGCAGGCTCTGTATTTACATACAGTTCCTGCGCCAATACAGGGCAAGCCGTTGCCATAAGGCAAACAGCCAATAATATCCTCTTCATAAAAAATGATGTTGAAAATGAAGGGTTATATGGCTAAGTGATAAACGCGACCGCTTGCAGGGGCAGTGTCGGTAACCTGACCGAGGTATTTTTTTGATACCGATTTGGGCGCGAAGCCATTGTCAACCACGGTAAAGTTAACATCGCCGGTAAATGGTTTATCGGCAGCGTTAAGCAGGCGGTAAGTATCGCCTCCATAGTTGAAAGTATTTTCGGCAACTTTAGTATTTGCAAAGTTAAAAGTGGCTTTTAAACTATTAACCGAAAATCCTGAACCCTGTACCTTTTTGCTGATCTGCTCGAAATTTACAGGCACATCATTTTTAAAGGTGATGAGATAAGTATTGCGGATGAGATCGGTTTTAATGTCGCCAACAAAAGGCAGCGCACGTAAGGCTTTTTCAGTTGATTTAGCGCAAAGGGCGCAGGTAAGGCCGCTAACTTGTAACTCGGCTTTGGTAAATTGTGCTTTAGCTGCGGTTACAGAAAGCGAAAATATGATGATGAATATTTTTAAAGATTTCATGTTGATCGTGTAATTAATTGTTAGATAATAAACTGCTGATAAGGTTTACCGGGTTAACAATTAACAGATCAAATACGGAAGATACAGTTGCGGATAAATGTGGCGATACCCTGAACCGGCGGATCGGGCGGGCCACGGTCATAAAATTTGTCGGCAGATGAAGATGGCAATGCAGGGAAAAGGCTATCGAACGACCAGCTTGGCAGCTCAAAACCAAACATCTTTGTTAAAAACGAAGTTGATTCGCCCTGGTGAGCGTCTTTAACCTTTACTTCAACCTTTTTATCCTTGCAGCATTTCATTTTGCCGCCT
>Ga0136846_1218825_pt1 | contig 10840 bp, 11 predicted proteins | sample HopSoiMetagenom2_FD_96841 | JGI IMG/M metagenome (GOLD analysis project Ga0136846, IMG submission 96841) | Grasslands soil microbial communities from Hopland, California, USA - 2 Assembly 2016 (version 4) | ecosystem: Environmental > Terrestrial > Soil > Grasslands | place: USA: Hopland... | reverse complement strand
CTGCTCGCACCCGTTCAGTTGCACTTCGTTATTGTCCTCTATGCTCCTTCCCGACCAAGAAGATCCTCTAGACGAAGACTTCCCCCTCGGCGACGGCACCGCCGAGACCTCGGCGGCGGTCTACTGCCCCTATTGCAACGAGACGGTTGAGATCGCGCTCGACCCGGGCGGGGGCTCGGCACAAGAGTACGTCGAGGACTGCGAGGTGTGTTGTCAGCCGTGGACCGTGAACGTTCGGTACAAGGAAGACGGATCCGCCGCCGTCAGTGTGACTCCGCTCGACCAGTAGTCCGGCTGGCTCTCCACTCGGGCTCGAGGATGGAGTAGAGGGCGAGGCTCTCGAAGTGATCCCACTTCATCACCAGGTCGCGCTCGATCCCTTCCTGTTTCATCCCAGACTTCTGCATCACTCGGCCCGAGGCAGGATTGCGGAGGAAATGGCGTGACTCGATCCGGTGCAATCCGAGCGTCTCGAAACCGAAATCGAGGATCCTTCGGGTGGCTTCCGTCGCGTAGCCGCGATTCCAGCAATCGACTGCGATCCAGTAGCCGAGCTCCGCCCGCTGATGCTCGCGCTTGATGATCAGACTGATCGCGCCCATCAGGGCACCGGTTTTCTGGCCGACGATGGCGAAGGTTGCGCTTGTCCCATCGATCCAGGCGGGAGCGTGCAGCCGGATCCATTCCGCGGCTCCGCCGTGCGGATAGGGGTGGGGGATGTTGAGCGTCGTATCGGCGATTTGGCGCTGGCCGGCAATGCGTTCCACGTCGAACGCATCGTCGGCTACGAACGGCCGCAGTGTCAGTCGTTCGGTGGTGAGGGTGGGCTGATCATGGACGACCCGCGATTCTACATAAGTCCGCATCGCTCGGCTTCCTGACGTGCTCGAACAAGGGTCCACAGCATTCCTGCATCACCAAGACCAATTCCTCCCCAAAACGCGAGGCCCGCGTATCGGGTGTCCGTGGTGTGGAACGACCAGAACATTAAATAGAGGCCGACGACGAACCAAACGAAGTACTCAGGACCGTAGCGTAGATACAGGTGGCGAGTGCTTGCACGTCTTGATTGCTCAAAGGCCTCGAGCTCGAGCGCACGCTCGTCAGGACTCGGGCGCGTTCGCTGCCAGACCGACGGTTCCGTGCGCGCTGAGTCAGGCAACAGGAGAGGTTGGCTCGGCGGCTTTCATTCGTTGCTCCGGCTCGGGGAATAAACGCTGAATCAATTTTCCGAGCCAGTCGATAACTACAGAAAAGAGAACAAGAAACCCAAACGTCAGGAGAAAAAAGCCGACGAAAGAAGTATAGACGGAACTCTGAAGCTGTCGGGCAACCTCGCCTTGCGGGTCACTTCTGAGGTGAGAGATTCTGTGGTGGCTGTCGGCAACCAACGCGTAAGCGATCGGGAGAGCGACCACCCAGGCTGCGACCACGCGTGATTGAAATTCCTTCATGCGCTTGAAGTTCTGCGCGGGCAGGCTTTCCCGCTACTATATATTTCGCGTCGATGACCCACGAGATAACCGACATCACGATCATTGGCGGCGGTCCCACCGGGCTGTTCGCCTCTTTTTATACCGGCATGCGGGGCGCCAAGGCGCAGATCGTCGACGCGCTGCCGCAGTTGGGCGGACAGCTCACCGCGCTCTATCCCGAGAAATACATCTTCGATGTTGGAGGGTTCTCGAAGATTCTGGCGAAGGATCTGGTGAAGGCGCTGGTGGAGCAGACATCGCAGTTCCATCACAAGGCGCACCTCAACCAGAACGTCACCGCTCTAGAGCGGAACGACGATCACTTCGTGCTTATCACCGAGACAGATCGGTTCCCGACGCGTGCGATCGTGATCGCGGGCGGAATCGGCGCATTCTCGCCGCGGCGGCTCCCACAACAGTGCGCCGAGCCCTGGTATGGGCGCGGCATCTTCGATCGGGTTTCGGATCCCGAAGAATTTCGCGGACAGAGCATTGTCATCATCGGCGGGGGTGACTCGGCGTTCGACTGGGCCCAGCAGCTGCGGGATCGTGCGAAGGCGGTGACGCTTGTGCACCGGAGCGACAAGTATCGGGCGCACGGAGCGACGGTCGCCGATGTCCAGGCGGCGGTGGCGTCTGGCCGGACGACCTTGCTACCGTTTCATGAGCTCCACGATGTGATCGCCCGCGATGAGAGGATGACCGGCATCACCGTGCGCGACGTGAAGGCGAAGACGACCCGCGACATCGAAGCCGATGCGGTGCTACCGATGCTTGGGTTTCACAGCGACATCGGGGCGCTGGCGGAGTGGGGACTGAACTGCGAGAAGGACGAGATCGTCGTCAACAGTCTGATGGAGACTGGCCGGCCGGGCATCTACGCGGCGGGCGACATCACGACCTACCCCGGAAAGCTGAAGCTCATCGCAACCGGCTTTGGTGAGGCAGCCACGGCGGTGAACCAGGCCGTCCACTGGATCTATCCCGACAAGAAGGTCAATCCCGGACACAGCTCCAACATGGCCATCTTCGGCCAGAAGGACGATTAGTTCGGCTCGTCGAGGGCGCGTCGCGGCGCGAGCGCGGGTGCGGGAGCAGGAGTCCGACGCTCTTCTCTTGCCGCTCTGACGCAAAGGATCCAGGTGAGCATCGCGGTACCGAGTGTGACGCCGAGATCGGCGACATTGAAAGTCCAGAAGCGGTGGGAACCGACGCCGATGTCGATGAAATCGACGACGCCACGGGCGGAGCGGAGCCGGTCGAGAAGGTTTCCCACGGCCCCGCCGCAAATCAGGGCGATCGATGCGATCTGCAGTCGATCCTCGCGCGGCGTCGCGCGGTACATGTAAGCCAGCACGAAGAGGGTGCCGATCGAGAGCAGGACGAACCACCATCGCGACGAAGGGCCGAGCGAGAAGCTCATCGCGCCTTCGGGATTGTAGGCGAGCGTGAACCGCAGGACGTCGTCGAAAACGCTATGCGGAATGTACGGCGGTGATAACTCGCTAACGGCGAATCGTTTGCTGGTGACGTCCGCCAGCACCGTGGTGAGGAAGATCGTCCAGAATCTATTGGCTCTTTGCGGCATGAATCTCGTTAGGGTGTTTCATCCCTACGGCGAGTGACGCGGATGCGTTTCGCCATGGGATTCAGGATCGCCAGCAGGTCACTGTACATTCAGTACACCAAATACGATCGAAAGACGACGAGGCCGCATGGCGCGAAACCCGGACCAGCGTAGCAGAAAACCTCTTCACTACCATCTCATCGGAATCGGCGGGACAGCGATGGCTTCGCTCGCAGGGCTGCTCAAGGCGGCGGGCCACACCGTCACCGGCTCGGACGAGAATGTCTATCCGCCGATGTCCACCGAGCTTCGGTCGATGGGAATCTCGTACAACGAGGGATATCGCCCGGAAAATCTTTCACCGGAATTAGACATTGTAGTGGTGGGCAATGTTGTCTCGCGAGGGAATCCGGAGCTTGAAGAAGTGCTCGTCAGGAAGCTTCGCTACACCTCGGCTGCCGCTACCATAAAAGAGGAGTTCATCTGGGGTCACCATTCGCTGGCGGTGGCGGGGACCCATGGTAAGACGACGACGACCTCGCTGCTTGCGTGGGTGCTGGAGTCGGCCGGACTCAAGCCGAGCTTTCTGATCGGGGGAGTGGCCGAGAACTTCGGATCCTCGTTCAGGCTGACTGATTCGAAGTACTTCGTGATCGAGGCTGACGAGTACGATACGGCGTACTTCGACAAGGGTCCGAAGATGTGGCACTACCTGCCGGACACCGCGATCGTGAACAACATCGAATTCGACCACGCCGACATCTATCGCGATGAAGAGGCCTACAAGTATGCGTTCGCCCGTTTCATCAATCTCGTTCCGAAAAATGGCGTAGTGGTGGCGGGTTGGGATTCGCCGATCGTGCGTGAGCTTGCGCCTAAGTCGCCCGCGCCGGTGGAGTCATTCGGATATGGGGAAGATTTGAAGACGCCTGCCAATCAACCGCACTGGAACGCACGCGACGTGGAGTTCGACGAGAAGGGGACGCGCTTCCGCGCATTCCGATCGGACAAGGAATGGGGGAAGATCGACACGCCGCTGGCGGGAGCGTTCAGCGTGCGGAATGTGCTGGCGGTGATCGCAGCCGCCGAGTCCGTGAAAGCGGACCGCGACGGCGTTCGGGAAGGACTTCGCACCTTCAAGAGCGTGAAACGCAGAATGGAATTGCGTGGAGAGGTCCGTGGTGTAACCGTCATCGACGATTTCGCGCACCATCCGACGGCAATCCGTGAGACGATCGACGCGATCAGGCAGAAGTACAAGGGCCGGCGGATCGTGGCAGTCTATGAGCCGCGCAGCTATACGGCGCAGCGGAAGGAATTCCAGGATGAGTACGCGAGGGCGTTCGGAGGGGCGGACGAGATTGTGTTCGCTTCGCTATACCGGCCGGACCGCTACACCAAAGAGACGGCGCTCGATCTCCAGGAGCTGATTCGAGATTTGTCGGCGGCGGGGAAGGGAGCGAAGGAGCTGAAGGATGCCGACGCGATCGTGTCGGATTTAGGGCCGAGGTTGAAGGAGAGGGACGTTGTTTTGATTATGTCGAATGGCGGGTTTGGAGGGATACATCAGAAGCTGCTCGACGCGTTAGGAAGAGCGAACAGCTAAAGTCAAAATACGACTACCGGCTCCGCCCACTGCCCCTAGCCGGTAGTCGTATCCGGCTTTTCAATCCGCTTTCGTGGCGCGATCGGAGTCAGTCTGGCCGATCCCGTTTTGGCCATCACCCCGAGCTTGAGCACCGTGCTCCAATTCCGGCCGGTGCCGCGGCCGAGCCGTTTCTCGAGGACTGCGGGTGTCAGCTTCGACCGGCCGATTCCGTCGGGATAGAAAATGTAGGCTTGTTTGCCTTTGGCTTTTACGACTTCGCCGCCGCGAATGTCGCCCTCGAGGGCGACGAGGTCGGCAACGTCGGGCTCGGCTTTTAGGAACATCACTACAAGCTGCTTGGGATCGCGCTCAGCTTCCTTACGAAACGGATTCTGGCGGATGATGCTTTTCCATTCGTCCGGAGTGCGAACGACGAAGTCGACGTCGAGCGAAAGACGATCCATGGCTTCCGTCTCCAGGAAACGCTCCAGCTCGGCGCCAGTGCGCACCTTGCTGTCGAAAACGAGATTGCCGCTCTGTAGAAGTGATCGCGCGTCGCCCATGCCGAGCTGGGTGACGAAATTCCGCAGATCGGTCATGCCGACTTGCCGGTGACCTCCGACATTGATGCCGCGGAGAAGGGCGATATGAGTTGTCAGGGCGAGGTGATGTGTGAGAGGAGACGGTGAATCTTAAGCGGGATGCGTGATGCGGGAAGCGGGAACTGAGAACTGAAAACTAAGACATGGACGGCAGGCGCCTTCAGGTCGCCCCGTTCCCAGTCGCCTTCGTCCTGTGTCTCGCTTCGCCCCGCTTCCCGCGTCCCGCTTCCCGCTTCCCGCTTCTATAGGGCCGCTCCCATTCGCGCAGATGGTCCAGTAGGTAATCGAGCGAGAAAATGTGCCGCGAGTTGTCGGCCTTGCGGCGGAAAACTACGCGCGACCAGCCGCGCATTCCGGTTGGCGTGTACCAATCGCCATCCATGTGCAGCTTGTCGCCGGAGATCGCTCTGATGAGCACGCGCTCGTACTGCGAGCGTGGGAGCACACGCTCCGGGAAGAGATTGTCCCAGGTGCAGAGGCGACCGACGTCCTCGTAGCCGGCGGGACGGTCGTCGAGATCGAGCAGCGACGGCGCGCGCCCCTTCATCACCGAGCCAATCAGCCTCAGGGTGAAAGGATCGGAATAGCGGCGGATGTACGGCCAGAAGTGTTTGGTGATCATCCCCGCTATCTGCCGCAGCGACATGAACCGGCCATCAGTCGTCGGCCACTTGTCGCCGTCAATGTCGGCGATGAAGGGATTGTCCGGGAAGCAATCGAAGCGAGCCAGCCATCCTTTGCGCGTCGTGTGCGGCATGGGGCGGAATCCACGAATGACCGGGATGTCGGTGTCCTCGAGGACCGAGATCTGGTAACTCGGCCAACGCATCACCTCACGCACGATGCCGACGATAATGGTCGCAGTGGCGATCATGAGCGGCGCATCGGGGGTGAAGTCGGCGGTGATTTCAATGCGGTCGCCGCGGGGGCGAACGCCAATGCCGGTCGAGCGACGGTTTGCCGCAAGCAGCATCACCGGCACCGGAAGAATGTGGGTCAGCAAATACGCCAGCTGCTCGACGGTGCGGGTCGTTCCCTGTTCGTGCTTCGGCACCTCGAAAGAGATGTTGTAGTGGGTGCTGAAGCCGGCGAGCTGAACATCGGAGTCGTGCGCCTGCTCCCACGCGTCCAACTCCTGTCGCACGAACAGGATCGCTTCCCATAGCGAGCGGCCGGCGCGCGCCGCGCAGCCACGCTCGATCTCGATGACGGGAGTGGCGACCTCGATCACACCTGTATCGAAATAGACGGCACCGCCCGTCGGCAGATGATACGACCGTCCTTTGCGGTGCATCATCTTCTCGCGAATGAATCTGCTCGGACTGCCGAACGTGTCCTCGGGCTTTACCTGCACGCCATCCATGATCACGGCGAATTCGGCTTCCATGCCGATGGCCGCGAGCTGGATGCGCTCATGCGTCGTTGACTTGTCTTCCGGTCCTTTCTTTTTCTTGAGCTGCGTCATTCTTTTTCTACCAAAGGTGCTGCATTCTTTTGACTCTTTTCAGAAACGATTTGGTCAACTATTCACGTCGCGCGGCACGGAGAGGACATAGCCGAGGTCGAGGTGAAGGTGATCCTCTGCGTATCCAGTCGGTGTTCCGTAAGGGCGTGTCCAGATGCCGGGAAGTGTCTCCCTCGCGATCAGGCTGAACCGCTCGATCGCGTTTCGGTTGTCGAGGTAGGTGTCGCCAATTCGGAAAATGTTGGCGGCCGTCCCCCACGCGTGCGGAGTGGCGTTCCTGGAAAAGCGATGTGAGGGTGAGCGATAGCCCCCGTTGGCTGAGATATGGACCATCGTCCCCACCGCTTCCCGGAACCGCTCCAGACACACTGCGAGGAGGGTTATAGCGCACGGAACGTACCGGGGAAAAGTCCTCAGGGCCGGGGCCTCCCTTACATCAACCTGAATAAATTCCCAGAGCAGGAAATGGGTGGCCAGCTCGATCTTCATAGCCGTATCCCAGGACGGGACCTCGTAGAAATACCGAGGCAGCTGGCGCGAGACTCCGACCGCGTCCTTCCATTCCTCGCCCGGCCTCAGGGCTTTTCTGTATTCGGGGGGGAGGGTCAGCCCATCAACCACCCGAAGGGGGAAAATCGGCGCTTCAGCCATTCGGTTCCCGGTCGGGGCGGATGCTGTCATTCATCCTTTACCGCGGTTCCCGTCAGCGTTTCGTAGATCGCATGGGAAATGGACGCGATGGTACGGGACCGTCCTGTTGCACCCTGATCCCATTCGGTCAGAACCACCAGCGAATACGGCTTTCTTTTCGGCAGATAGACGACGCCGGCGTCGTGGGCAACGGTGGAGATCTCCCCGGTCTTGTGCGCCACCCGGGTGCCCTTCGGCAGCCTTGCCGGAATCCCCTGGTTGAATTCCTGGCCGTGAAGGATGTCCATCATGCGCCGAGAGAGCGCCGGTGAGAACGCCTTCCCCTCGGCAAGCATGACGAGGATTTTGAGCAGGCCGTTGGCCGTCACCATGTTGCTGATGCCTTTCTCGAAGGCCAGCTCGTCTTCGACGCCGCGCTTGAGCTCGATGCCCTCGTCCACATGCAGCTCTTTCAGGGTCTGGGTGACCGACTCTGGTCCAATCACTCCAAGCAAGAGGTTGGTAGCGAGATTGCTCGACGTCGTGATCATGTGATACGCCAGCTCGTCGACGCGCATCATCTTGCCAATGGAGTTGTGGACGGCGGAGTTCGAGTCGCGGCCTGATTCGACGCGGAAGGGAACGTTCTCCACCACGCTGAGGAAGCGGTTGCGGACGTGGACGCGTGAGTGTGGCAACAATTCTCCGCGATCGATCGCCGCGAAAACGCCGAGCAGTATCGGAACCTTGATGGTGCTGGCGGCGTGGAACCAACGATCGGCGCGGTAATGCAGATCGAAATCGGTCTCGCCGTCGTGGAGGGCGACGGCGACAGCCTTGGCGCCCGATTCCTTTTCGATGTTTTCGATTCGATCCTGCAGCACGCTCTCGCGCTGGGAGGCTGCAGTGGCCCCGGCATGAGCTGTCGGCTTTTCGGTTTTGGTCATCGCCGAACTCAGGAGTATGCTACGCGGGGATCCGCTTTGGCGTAGGCAAGATCGGTGAGAAGATTCACCAGAACGAAGACGACGCTCAGAAAGAGCACCGATCCCTGAATTGCCGGCAGATCGCGGCGGGTGATGGCGTTCACGACATAGCGTCCAAGTCCCGGCCAGCTGAAAATCGTCTCGGTGAGAATGCTTCCGGTGAGATAGTAGCCGAAGTCCAATCCGAGCACGGTGATAATCGGGATGAGCGCGTTTCTCAGGGCGTGACGGACGATTACTACACGTTCCTTTAATCCCTTGGCGCGGGCGGTTCGCACGTAATCGCCGCCCAATACTTCGAGCATTGCACCCCTCGTCACGCGCGCCAGGAATGCGATGGAGCGGGATCCCAGGGCAAACGCTGGAAGGATCAAATACTTGATTCCGCCGTATCCCGACGGCGGCAGCCAGCGCAGGATCACCGCGAAAACCAGAATCAGTATTAGTCCCACCCAATAAACCGGGAACGAAATTCCGAGATATGCGACACCCAATCCGAGGCGGTCGAACCAGCCTCCGGGATTCCGCGCGCTCAGTACCCCAAGTGTGATGCCAAGGATCGACGCCAGAAGCATCGCCGAGCCGGCGAGAAGGAGAGTCTTGGGAAACCTTTCGCGGATGTCCTGGATGATCGGGCGCTGAGTGATGTACGAATTGCCGAAATCGCCGCGAATGACGCCGCCGGTATAGTGCGCAAACTGGTTTAGCAGCGGCTCGTCGAGGTGCAGCTCTTTTCTCAGACGAGCGATGGTCTCAGGATCAGCGCGCTCGCCGACCATCTCCTGTACCGGATCGCCGGGTGCGACGTACAGGAGCAGAAAAACTACTACCAGGACGCCGAACAGCGTTGGAATCGCGAGCAGCAGTCTTCGAACAATGAACGCGACCACGATCTATTTGGCGATGGTCACGTCGGTCCAGCGCTGGCCGCTGAAGACGGCCGGCACGGTGAAGCCATGGATCCAGGGCTGAATCGCGTACATGTCCTTGTAGAAGAATAGGTAGACCATCGGCGCGTCGTCGAACTGCATTTGATCTGCCTGGGTGTACAGCGAGTTGCGCTTCGACTCGTCCTGCTCGCGGTGCGCCTGATCGACCAGCGCGTCGAACTTGGGATTCGAGTAGAAGGAGACGTTGCCGCCCGGGCCCTTGTTCTTGCTGTAAAGGAGTGGGTACAGGAAGTTCTCGGCGTCGGGGTAGTCCGCCCACCATTCCTTGACGTAGAGGTCGGACGCTCCTTTGCGAGCAGCCTCGCGAACCGACGATGCGTCGCGCTGAACGATCTTGGCGCGAATTCCTGCCTCGGCGAGGTTGGCCTGAATTGCCTGCGACAGTCGAGGCGACTGGTCGGTCGTAGCTGCCCACAGCTCGACGTCTATTCCATTTGGATGGCCGGCGGCCGCGAGGAGCTGCCTCGCCTTGGCGACATCGTGAGTGTATCCCTTGCGATTGGAATCGTAGCCCGGCAGGGTAGGCGGAATGACGCCGTTGGCGACGGCGCCGCGACCGGCCATCACTGCGCTCAGAATCGTGTTCACATCGATGGCGTAATTCAGCGCCTGCCGCACGCGAACATCGGCCAACGGGCCACGCATGACATTGATGGCTACGTACCAGAACCGAAGGGCCGGTGCGGACGAAAGGAGTTTTTTCTTCTCGGGATCCGCTTGCCACGACTTTCCAGCCTCGTCGGGTACTGACAGCACATCGACGTTGCCGGCTTCGAATTCGGCGGTCGCGGTGCTCATCTCCGGAATGATGCGCGCCATCAGCGAATCGCTCTTGGGCGGGCCATCGAAATAATCGGGATTTCGGGCGAAGCGGAGATAATCATCGTGCCGCCACTCGACGAACTTCCACGGACCGGTGCCGACCGGCTTCTGTCCGAAGTCCCCAGGCGGACTGTCGGGGACGATGGAGTTGACAGGCATCGCCAGGAGCTTGGGGAAAATCGAGTAGGGCTCTTTGAGAGTGATGACGACCGTGGTGTCGTTCGGCGCCGAGAGCCCGGTGATCGTCTGGCCCTTGCCGGCGGCGTAGTCCTCAGCGCCCTTAATCGGATAAAGTGGCCAACCACGGCCTCCCTTCGTCTTAGGATCGAGGACTCGCTGGAAAGTCGAAACGACGTTTTTCGCGGTGAACGGGCGACCGTCGTGAAACTTGACGCCGCTTCGCAGGTGGAACGTGTAAGTGAGACCGTCGGGCGAGATGTCCCACGATTTGGCGAGCCCGGGAACTACTTTCGCGTCGGGTGTGAATCGTGTGAGTCCGTCGAAGATGTAGGCAACGGCGCGTCCGGTGGGAACATCGGTAGAGAGTGCGGGGTCCATCGATCGCGGGTCGTAGGTGTCGCGCGAATCGATGATCGTTTTGCGTTGAGGCGCCGATGATTCGCTACCACCACCACAGCTGAGAATCGCGGGTACTACGAAGAGAATGAGTCGCCGCATGGTGTGCTCTAACGGTTGACATGAAGGTGCCAAATACGAGAACTTTCGCGCACCCCGAAATAGGCCTCACGTGAGCG
>Ga0136846_1217606_pt1 | contig 10843 bp, 9 predicted proteins | sample HopSoiMetagenom2_FD_96841 | JGI IMG/M metagenome (GOLD analysis project Ga0136846, IMG submission 96841) | Grasslands soil microbial communities from Hopland, California, USA - 2 Assembly 2016 (version 4) | ecosystem: Environmental > Terrestrial > Soil > Grasslands | place: USA: Hopland... | reverse complement strand
TGTTGTTCAGGCAGCCATTGACCGCCGAAATGACTCAAAAGCAGATCGGCGCGCGCGCGAGAAGCCTGCTCGTCCCCTTCTTGGCTTGGCTTCTGCTGTCATATCTGGCAATCACGTTCATCCAGCAGCCAGCCGGATTTCCCACCAGCTTTCCCAGCTTCCTCGTTGAAGTGGTCCATCACCCAGATGCAGGCGGACTGTGGTTCCTGCTCGTACTGTTTGAATGCCATGTACTTCTGGCTAGCTCATATCTGGCAGTTGGTCAGAAAGCCGCATTGGCCTCTGTGGGGATTATTTTACTTTTAAATATATTCCTAACAATCGCCCCTCAAGCCAACTATCTCGGGTTGGGCTTGCTGCGATGGCACTATCTGTTTTTCATTGCCGGTCACCTGATTGCCAAGCGGGATTTTTCCATCGATCCGAAATGGCGTTGGCTCACATTGATTGTGTATGCCGGGCTGGTGTGCTTCTGGTACAGGTCATCGTACGCTGCCATCTCACCGCTGGTGCAACATCTGGCGGGAGGTATTCAGCGAATCGCATATCAATTGGCCCACGCCATCGTGGCGTTCTGCGGTATTGCCGCAGCGCTTCAATGGTGCAAGCACCTAGAAGTCAGCACGTACGAACTCCCAAAATCAGCCTTGAACTATCTGGGTAAGCGAAGCCTCGAAATCTACGTCGGCCATTATGTATTTATCTATATGGCCGTCAGATACATAGATTTTCTGGCGATACCACTCGCGCTCCGTCAGCTGATCATCGTAGTTTTTGCTCTGGCGGGAGCACTGACGCTGCGCGGCATATTGCGACGCAGCGGCTTCTTGAGGGGCATGCTGTACGGCCGCTAGACAGCGACTGTCGTCACCCGTATTTCCGATGAGTCGCCTGTCAAGCCCACTCCATCAAACTGCGTTGCATCTGGGATCCAGGCTGGCCTCTGTCGGCCTGTCATTTATCCTGTTCACTTGCATTGGCAGACTCATTCAGGCCGACCTTGCCGCGAAGGTTTATTTCTTCACCTTCGCGCTCGGCTTCGCGATAGCGACCTGCCGAATGGTTTTGCAACTCGGCGCCAATGTCACTGGCACCTCCGCCACAACCACCCGTATCCGGGCAGTGCAGCAAGGATATCGAGACGTTGCGTTCCTGATGCCCGTTGCCACCTTGATTTTGTCGATCATCGTCTGGAATTTGACGGCGTCACCGCTGTTGTGCGTCCTGTCGGTGATCAGCATGATCATAGCTGCCGCTGATGTGGACATGCCTCGCAGCACATTGAACAAGGCGCCCATATTCAGTTTCACATTTGCGCTTGGTACCGCCTTTTCCATATTCCTTATCATCTATGTCGTGCCGAAGACGATCGAGGGAGTCGGCTTGGCAGTAGTCGGCCAATGGCTGCCGTTTCTGATGATGAATCGCCGATCGTTGCGCTTCGCGTTTGAAAGCGCGAGGCGCGTCCGTCGCCGGGCCATGGCGAAAGAACAGCTCGCAAGAACGACTTCCATTGCGTTGATATCTTGTTATGACGGCGTCATCTTAAATGCCCCATTCTTCGGGTTCCTGGCGCTGAGTGCGCGCGATGCAATCGACCTGTCTCTGATCATGCGCGTCCACGTGGCGTCTCTTCCACTGCTTCCGCTCATCATGCATTGGTGCAATTCGAGCACCTTTGACAGGCTCTGCCAGCAGCTTTCCCTCTCGCGTCGAGCAGGTTTTTTCATTGGACTTGCGCTGTCCGGCCTAAGTGCGGGGGCGGTATTTCTCTCGTTTTACGCACATTTCGGCCAACAACCTGTTGGAGTCAAGGTGTTCGTCCTGTACGCGATCACGCTGCTCTGCTATAGCATTTTTGCGCCTGAAATGAGATTCAGCACAGAACGACTGCCCACAATCGTACGGATAAAACTGATTGCAGGTGCTATCGGCACCTACCTGATCACATTGCTACTATTCAGCCACGAACGGTACATCAACACATTGACCGTGTGCCTTTCGCAATGGGCTGCGCTGTTGGGCATGACCTTTGCAATTCGATATTTTTCTCATAAACAGCCCCTCCCGCCCACGTGACCATGATCATTTGCGACATCGTAGGCGGACTCGGCAATCAGATGTTTCAGTACGCCTGTGGACGAGCCGCCAGTCTGAGAAGCTCTCAAGAACTGAAGTTATCAGTCGATAGGTTTGGAAGTTACACGATACACCAGGGCTTTGAGCTGGAGCGCGTCTTCAACCTTGCACATACCAAAGCCACAAAAGCAGACGTAGATAAAGTTCTGTCATGGCGTGGCGCACCGCTCGCGCGTCGGATTCTCGGAAAACTCCCACCTCGGCTAACCAACGGGTCGAGCTTCATTAGGGAGCCACACCATCATTTCTGGCCCGGCATTCTGGAAATTCGGCGCAACTGCTACCTTCAGGGATATTGGCAAAGTGAGAAATATTTCTCTGATTTTGCAACAATGATTCGTGACGAATTTCAGTTCGCAATTCCTCAAGAGAGCACTGACACGCGGATTTTCTCTGAAATGAGGCAAACGAACTCGGTGGCGGTGCATGTGCGGCGAGGTGACTATACGCGCAAGGAGAATGTCGCACTCTTCGCGCCGGTAACCTCGGAATATTACAATTGTGCTCTTCGGGTCCTTCAAGCGGCAGAAGGGCCGCTTGATATCTTCTTGTTCTCGGACGATGGTGCGTGGGCGATGGAGCTATTGAAAGACTGGAGCGCGCAGATCACCTTGGTGGATCACAACAAGGGAAGCAGAAGCGCGATGGATATGTTCCTGATGTCGCACTGCCGGCACAACATCATCGCCAATAGCACGTTCAGCTGGTGGGGCGCCTGGCTAAATTCGAATCCCGACAAGCAGGTTTTTGCTCCCGCCAAATGGTTTACCACCCGAAGTGGCCACAGCTCTTCCGATCTGATCCCGGAATCCTGGCGGACGATTTGAAGGGTAGATGCCGCACCACGGGTGCGGCAGCGGCGAGTTGAGCGCATGCATCCTTGATTCCACCGACGCAAGCTGCAGCACAAAGTCGACTTATTCCTGATCCGACCTCAGCACACCCTTTGCCCACGCCACCAATGAGCCCAGACATTGCAAGCCACCCTTGGCTTAGCATCCTGATCCCAGCCTATGAGCGCCCTGAAGGCGTCCTTCGAATTCTTGATGCCATCGCGAAAGAGGGTGTGCCGGATATCGAATGCATCATCGGAGACGACTCGCTATCGAATAGCGTTGAAGTCGCCGTGTACAATCACCCGATGTTTCTGGCAGGAAGAATTGCCTACGAACACAACATGCCCCCCCTCGGCGCCATCAGCAATTGGAACAATCTCTTGGATCGCGCGACGGGCACACATCTGATGTTCATGCATCACGATGAGTTCCCAGTGACCAAAGGCTTTTTTGAAAAGGTGAGGCGGTACCTGCAGCAGGGTTTTGACTGCGTTGCACTCAATTGCTGGATTCTGGACGAGAAAACGCGCGCAGCTCTGCCTCATTGTTCTAGTTGGATCAAGCGCCTGGTTCTGCAGCACGCCCCGACATATCTCATGCGTCGCAACATCGTCGGTGCGCCAAGCACGATGATATTTCGAAACAAATCGATGCCACGATTTGATTCTCGGCTTCCACTATTGGTAGATGTCGATTGGTACTGCAAATTTCTTGAGCGCCCGAACATCCGGCGCACCTTCGCCGCCGAACTTTGCGTTGCATCGGTCATTTACGCAGACTCGATCACGGGACGCATGGGCCCAAAGTTGGCTGACGTCGCCCGCGCGGAAAGCCTCAAGCTCCGGCAGGAAGGAAAGCATTTCCCTGGTATTGTGCTTTGCGCACCTTTGACGAAAATGGAAAAACTCCGATCGACCCTCGAGAAAACTTGCTGGAAGGCATTTCGCGCACTCGAGTATCCATTCCGGATCGCGCAGCGACGCGACCTGTCGAGCCTCGAGTCATAGCACGCGCACTCAAGCCGTTGGTCGCACGCGCACCGCCTAAACTCTGCAAAGGTGCAGCCCAATCCGCCCATGAATACCCGTATTCGAGTAACTGCCAGCGATTGGTTTCTTAGCGCGTCCGTGGGCGTGGGGCTGTTCTTCTCCCCGGCGACGCTATTGATTCTCGCCGCACCTCTTTTTCGCAGCGGGCGCTTCCGGCCTCAAGACAGCGCCCCCTACAACCTGATGCTGCTCTCCATCCTGTGGGCATTGGGCGTCGTCGCCATGCGGGGCGTGGGCGATGGGCGTTCGGTGCTTCTGCAATACGCCTTCATCTGGACATTGCCGTTCTTGATGTTGATCTACAGCCCGACTGGCGGAACTGTCACGGCCTTGAAGCGATTGGTGCTGTGTCTTTTCGCTCTGGACCTTGCGTTCAACCTGTACGCCGCGGTCACGGGCATGGATCTGCTCGGGCGCGTCCAGGACACGCGCGAGGGGCTTACCGGCGCTCGATTGGGAGGCCTGTTCGGCCACAGCTTCTATTCCGGCACGATCAGCACGTTGGCCCTGGCGTTCGCGGCCTGCCAGCGGCGTCTGCGATGGGTGGCCGTGTTCGCGGTCTCGAATCTGCTGCTGGCTGGCTCTTTGCGCCTGGCGGTTCCGATCGTGTTGATTCCACTGTTCCTCTGGCGATGGCAAAGCCGCAGTCGCGCCGTGGAGCTGGCCATGGTGGGTACGATTTCGGCTCTAGCCATCTTCGGCACCATTGCCACCTCGTCGCTCAGCGATTTCGACGTCGAAGCAAACGCTGCCAACGACGTCCGCATCTTCGCATGGGCAACGGCCATCGAATCGGTTTTCCGATCTCCCATGCAGGGCGTTGGCTACCCTCAACTATCAGCGGAAGACGGGATCAACTTCGAGACCATCGAGGAGAACCTCATTGGGGAAAGCTGGTACCTGAACTCGGCAATCACCTTCGGTGTTCCGTATGTCGCGTTGCGGTTGGCGTCCCTGCTTGTGCTTTTTTATGGAATCCGATTCAAGCAGCGCTCGGTCTATGAAGCTGTGTTGGCACCGTACTTTTTGATAGATTTGGTCTATGGGGGCAGTTTCGAGGGTACCCTCATCTATTGCGTGCTCTGGGCGATCGTCTGTCATCAACCCGGCGCGAACCAGAATAGTGGTGCTCAGGCGCAGGAGACCGGGCAGCGCCCAATCAAGGTCTGAACACGGGCCGCTGTGTACGAGTCGACACGCTTCAACTGCCGGGGGCCTCTGCGGCATCTGGCACATTGGTCCTCTGAGTGAAACGGAGCAAGGCCCCGACCCTTGGCATTCAACCGCGGACCGGACCAAGCCGGACCGAAACCCGCTAGTGGACTCGGATATCTTCGTCACGCCGGGCGTGGAAGTGTCGACCGGTGGCCTGTTCAACCTGATCCGCACGGACCGCGCAAGCCGCTCGCGCTCACTGCGCGTTGAAGTGACCTCATCGGCTGTGGGCGACAATGTTGAAGTGCTCATGGAGCAATGACTCCCAGCACGCCCGGAACACCGGGGACGTTCGGCGTCCGCACGCCGACCCCACCCGCAAGATCGACTTCCTCTTTAAGCTTCTATTTCTGTGACATACGTTGGCGTACTCATGGCCCTGTACGGAAGGGACCGCCCTGATCTCTTCGAAAGGGCCCTCATCTCGGTCCTGGAGCAAGCACTCCCCGAAGGCTTCGGCATGCATGTCTACCTGGGGATCGATGGGCCGCTGTCGGCGGAACTGGAAGCCGTGTTTGAGCGCTATTCGCCACAGCTGCACTGCGTATCACGCTCGCAAATCAACGTTGGGCTCGCCGAGACGCTGAACCGTCTGATCGCGGCACGCGAGGATGAAGCCTTCTTCTTCCGCATGGATGCTGACGACATCTCGCTGCCCGGCCGCTTCGCCGCACAACTCGCATACCTGGCAGTCAAGCCCGAAATCGATATCCTCGGTACTGCGATTCGCGAATGCTGGGCGAGCGGCGAGCGCCACGTCGTGAGATTCGCAAAGAATCCCGAAGAAGCTCGTCGCCGCATCGACCGCCGGGTGCCTGTTGCGCATCCAACCGTATGCCTGCGTAGGCGGGTGCTCGACACGGTAGGGGGCTATCCAGAACGCCGAGGCAACGAAGACATCGCCATGTGGTTCAAATGCGTGAAGGCGGGCTTCAAGTTCGACAACCTGCCAGACGCATGGCTCGACTTCACGATCACGGAAAACTTCTGGAAGCGCCGGAGTATCGAGAAGGCCTTTATCGAATTCCGCTCGTACGTCGAGGGCATCTGGCAGTTGGATGGTCTGACCTGGCGCTACGCGTTCCCGATCGCCCGGCTGCTCCTGCGGCTGAGCCCTGAATGGCTAAGCCGCAGTGTCTACGCCTCCCGGCTGCGCGCCTAGGCGTCCAGCCGTCGGAAACAAAGTTCTGAAAACATCATAGGAATCGACTCGTGACAGCCACTCACTCCCCCGCCCTCATCCGAGACGGCTTCGTGTTCCCCTCAAAGGCGGAAGCCTATCGCCAGTTGGAGACGGGGGGCCTGCTCGAACTGCACAACATCTTCTCCGACGAGTTCATTGCTGCTTGCCGAGCCCAGGTTGACGACGAACTCCAGAAACGCGGCGCCCGTTACTTCACCATCGCCAACGTTACCGAGCAGCCTGACAGCCATTTGGCAGAGATCCGCAAGTCACAGCCGTTGATGGACTTCCTGACGAGCCTGTGTGACATGACCGGCCTTCCCAGGGCCGAGGAGCCCCTGTTGCAGGGCAATAATTTGCGCGTGATCGCTGGGGGAGATTCGTTTTCCCAGGCGTTCAATTTCCATTTCGACAGCTCGGTGCTCACCATGCTGCTGCCGATCTACATCCCGTCCGGTGAGGACGTCAAATCGGGCCACCTGCTGGCCAAGCCCAACTTCCGCCCCTTCGGTCAGAACGTTGTGAGCAACCTTCTGGGCAAGGTGATTTTTCAAAACAAGCTCACCCGCTGGGTCTTGATGCGCCAGTTTTTCGCGGGCAAATGGGCGAAGAATATCGCGCGGCTCAAGCCCACGTCCGCCTATTTGTTCTGGGGTGCGCGCACGCTGCACGCCAACCTGCCCTGCGCGAGCGACCACAAGCGCGCCACGGCACTATTCTTCTTCGGTCGGCCAAACGTTAACGACCCCGTCATGAAGTGGGTCGAAAAGCACCGGTACAAGCAAGAAGCGAATATCCTGGAAAACAAGGGCTGAAGATGAAATCTGCTCGCCTGCGTTCCGGTAAGGCGCTCTCTCGCCTCGGCTTTGGCTGCTCGTCGTACTGGGCCAAGCCGGGATTTCCGGAAGCCCAGGCGCTTCTGGCCCTGCGCACCGCAGCCGACAACGGCATCACCTACTTCGACACCGGCCCAAGCTACGCAGCCGGCCTCGCCGAGCATCGGCTGGGTCTGTTCCTGCAAGATGCCGACCCGTTGCACCAAAAGTTCGTCGTGTCCTCGAAATTCGGCACACACACCGACGAACAAGGGCAGCTCTACAAGGACTTTGCGCCGAAAGCGGTAGAAGCCTCCGTGGACGCGTCGCTGGTGCGGCTGGGGCTAAAGCAGCTCGACATGCTGTTCCTTCACGCACCCGAGACCGCGCAACTGAACTCCAGCCTCATGGACGAACTGGAACGGTTGAAGTCGCTAGGCAAGATCGATCAGGTCGGCGTCTGGTCGACCGATCCAGCGGTCGTCGAACATTCACTGACGCTGCCCATCGAAGTCAACATGGTGCAGTTCAATGTGACGGACCAAGCCATTGCGCCACTGCTTCCAAAGCTCGCCGCGGCACATCGCCTCGTCATCAACGGCACCGCACTAAGCCAGGGCGTCTTTTCACTAAAGGCGGTTCTGCCGACCAACAAGAAGCGTGCGTGGTATTTCGCACGCCTGTTGAAGAACAACCCCAAATTCCTGCTCGACTATCTGTCGTTACGGAGTGCGGCACGCGATGCCGGCCTCAGCCCGCTCGAGTATTCAATGAACGTCTGGGCAGCGAACGAGTTCATCGCCTGCGGAATTTTTGGAAGCACCAGCCCAGCCAACATTGCTGCGAACTGCAACGCGATGGTTCGGCTTGACGAATTGAATTCCGGACGGCGCGTTCAGTGAAAGTTTGGATCCCGCGCGGAGTCCATGATGATCATCCGATACCGCCGATCTGCAACGCGCCAATCGGTATTGCTCGGCTCCTGAACCCAAGTGTTCCAGCGAAATTCTTTCGCTGACGGCAATGCTGCAACGAGGGGTGCCAGCGTCGAATCGAATGTCAGATCGCGAAAGACCCCCGAAGCAGCCGCTAGCTGCACGCGGTGCTCCATGTCAGGGCACGACGCAGCCGGCGAACATTGCGCGCCTTGGCTAAGGCCGAGTTGAACCGCGGGCATCGTCCCCAGTCTGGCCAGCCGCTTTGCGCAGGACACAAGCTTGGCATCGGTCAGCACCGTCTCCGCCGGAAACTCCACAAGGATTTTGCCAGCAGGGATATGTAATGTCTCAAGCGCAGTAGCCAGTCTGTCGCACTCTGCAGGATCATTCAGGCCCTTCCCATCAAGCCAGAACGCACTTCGGGTGTTGCGAACAATGGTAAGCAGCAGATCCAACGAATAACCCGTTGGCTGCGCAGGAGGATGTGCGATGACGAATTGCCGTGTCGGGGCATCCCATATGACGTCTGCCTCGATACAGCCTGCGGCCGCAGCACCGCGATAGGTTCTTGCCACAGTATCCGCACGATGTATGCAGTACATCGTCGACTCTTCCGAACCATGAGCGATGCCATGCTGCCGCAATGCAAGAGAGAACAATTGCGTGGCGATATCGGCCTCGTCAATTACTGGAGGCTTGTGTTCGAAGGGTGCCCCCAGGTTCACGGCTCGCAGATCCTCATGATCACCGCGAAGATTCACCAAATGGGGGGCTTCCAACGGCTCGCTGCCCACTCCATGCCCCCGCACAGAGAGTCCGAAAAGATCAAGAATGATTTTTGAGACGCTGCTCAGTGCTACTGGTTTTTGGTTCGACGCCAAGGCGCGGTAGCGGCTGAACAGTTCGGGGTAGGCCCGGCGCGCTTCGGCGTTGAAATACAGCAGCAGCGGGACCCGCGCCATTTCATGCACGAATCGAGCTGAATCATGCGAGCGCCCGGTCCATACCGACTCTCCGTGGTCAGAAAAGTACAGCACCACCGTAGGCTCTGTGGTCGATATCGCCTTCTGCATGACTTGATCAACTGTAGCATCGACATAGCGCATTGCAGCGTCGTAGGCCTCAAGGTTTTCACGAAGGACGTTTGTGAATGGCAGTTTTTCGCCAAACAGGCCTATATCAGAAATCGATGTGTAACTATCGTCAACATGCCCTTGTAGCGCGGGCGGAATACCATTGAGATAGGGCCCGTGACCCGCATAGGAATGCAGGAACACGGCACGAGGGGTATGCCCGCGGTCTAACGACACGGGCGCGAAGAACTGCCCATCGTAGGGACGCTCAATAGCCGCTTCGGCGTTGCCTAGGCCAGCCGCATCGACCGAGTAATGTTTCTCCGCCGCGGCACCGAGAACCGCACGGCCGCCAAAGTTCCAACTTCCAAACTTCCCCTGGTTGCTGCGCAGTTCCGTGTGAATCCCATGCGCTTTCAAGGCCTCGACGACAGATACGTATCGGCGCTGCAGTATCGGCAAGTGCTCTCCGTTGGCGTCGACACGTATACCCAACGCGTCCATCAACGACAGACTGGTGTGCGTGAACGTAGAGAAGGCAGGTCCCATGACCATCAAGCCCTCATCGCTGGCCGCACGCGCGGCCAGCTTTGGATTCGTGTCTCGTCCATAACCATAGAGCGCCCAGTGCATCGAAGTGGTACTTTCGCCTACATACACCACCAGATTGATCGGACGGACTGTGCCCTCCATATCGGGGACAGGGTTTGCGAAGTTCGTTTGAATTGCGTGCAGCTGCTGATTCGCCTCCAAGGTTGAACCAATCGGCTCCGCCACCAGAAATACTCCAGAGAGGATGATTGCGAACCATCCGAATCGTGACGCCGCGGTAGCCTTCGCAGCACGGCGCCCAAGCACGCTCAACGCGAACAAGGTCAGACCTGCGGCGAGGCACAAGGCGATCAGGTAGCGACGTATTGAAAGCGGCTCGATGATCTGCACAAGAGATTGCAGATAAAACTTGACTTCGGTGGGGTCGGGCCAGGTGACTTCGGCGAAAGAATCGATACTCAACCCTTTCAAATACACGATGAGTGAGGAAAGGAAGATCAGCACCAGATTGGCAGCCAGCAGACCTGCCAACATCATTGTCCATCGTCGCAGCCGGACACCCAATACTGCCATTGCAAGCCATCCGGCGCTGTTTAGAATGACAAGCCACTCGCTGCTAGCGAAGGCTAGTATTTTCAAAAAGTTATCATGCATAGAAACAGCATCGTTTGATTGCAGCCAGCTAGGCGCGCTCAAGCGCCTTCACCCGCCCCCGGCGCGGACAGGTCGCGATACTCTGGCAAGAGTTCTCTGAGCAACGTACGCACCTCCTGCCCCACAGCTTCGCTTCGGACCAGCAACATTCTGCGAATCCAGTTGTCCAGGTCTGGCAGATTCACACCCGACTGCAGTCGGGCAATCCGAAGCGAGTCGAAGCGAGTCGGCAAGGTCTCGTCGCTCGAGGCCAGCAGTTCCTCGAACAACTTCTCGCCAGGCCGCAAACCGGTGTAAACGACCTTGACGTCATGGCTCGATCGCCCCGCGAGCCTGATCATGGCCGTCGCCAGATCCGCGATGCGTACAGGCTCCCCCATTTCCAGGAC
>Ga0136846_1207930_pt1 | contig 10843 bp, 10 predicted proteins | sample HopSoiMetagenom2_FD_96841 | JGI IMG/M metagenome (GOLD analysis project Ga0136846, IMG submission 96841) | Grasslands soil microbial communities from Hopland, California, USA - 2 Assembly 2016 (version 4) | ecosystem: Environmental > Terrestrial > Soil > Grasslands | place: USA: Hopland... | reverse complement strand
TCGCCGGTATCGCTGAAGGCAAGGCCGGCAAGACCACGGTCGGTGACCATGATCAGGGCAAGCCCGAATGGCGAGATATGGAAGCCGTAGCGAATGGTCAACCCGCCGCCCTTCGCCTTCCATTCGCCGGGCGACATCGCCTCATGCGTGACGAAGAGATCGTGCAGCCGGCTCGGACCGGAAAGGCCAACCTCGAACGAGGTTTCGAGCAGCGGCAAATCTTCCTGGCGCAGCAGCCGCTTGGCATGATCCAGCGTCACGGCCTGCAGGAAGGCTTTCGGCGACAGGCCGGCCCAGCGGGTAAAGGTCTTCTGCAATTGGGTCGGCGACTGCCCTAGCCTGTCGGCGATCGCTTCCAGCGACGGCTGGTCGCGATAGTCGTCGGTGATGAGTTCGATCACGCGGCGGACGGTATCGTAATCCGGCCCTTCCGGCGTGATGTCTTTCTTCAACTGTGCAATGGCATTCATGAACTTTCTCCTTGGAAAGGAGAACACCACGAAGAGAAGGGCAAAACCACCCGTTTCTTGCGCAAAGACGTTACCAAACGAGCTATATTCTCTGCGTCACGGTCGCCAAGGCGCGCTTGAAAGCCTTGGCAAAACTCTCGCGGTCTTCCGGATTGAGGAAAGAGCCGACGTCCGTGTCATGGCTTCTGTCGCGCACATGCATCGACACCACACCGATCTCGCTGTGGCGGCGAACGAGGAAGCGTGTCCAGAACGGGTTGAAGCGATGCTCGACCATGCGGCCCGACGCCGAAAATTTCCGTATTGAGACATCGGTGCGCGACACCGTCACCTCTTCCCGCACCCGGCCCGACCGGTAGTTCAGCCAGAAGGCGCCGTAGAGCAGGAAGAAGTCCGCGCCGAAGAAGATGCCGATCGGCCAGGCGCCACGGATGACGAACAGAGTGCCATAGACCAAGCAGAACGTAACCATCAGCGCCAGCATCACCCTGAACCCCTTTCGCCCCAGGGAGCGATGAGGAAACAATTCGGCCGCAAAAACCGGCCTGCCGTTGTCGGCGCCGGGATCGACGTTGCGTTCCATCATGGGTCTTGAGTATAGGTCATTCATGGCAAACCCCAAGATCAAATCCAGCGCCCAAAACATGAAAAAGTCAAATGCGACGGCAAGCCGCAAGCCGGCTTTCAAGTGTCCCTACTCCAAGGCGGACCTGGAGGAGATCTTCCGCCGCTTCTCCATCCAGCGGCCGGAGCCGAAGGGAGAACTGGAGCACGTCAACCCCTTCACCCTCGTCGTCGCCGTGGCTCTGTCGGCGCAAGCGACCGATGTCGGCGTCAACAAGGCGACCCGCGCCCTCTTCACTGTGGCCGATACGCCGCAAAAGATGCTTGATCTCGGCGAAGAGCGCATCCGCGACTACATCAAGACGATCGGCCTTTACCGCAACAAGGCGAAGAATGTCGTGGCGCTCTCGGAAAAGCTGCTGCGGGATTTCGACGGCGAGGTGCCGCAGACGCGCGAGGAGCTGATGACGCTGCCGGGCGTCGGGCGCAAGACCGCCAATGTCGTGATGTCGATGGCCTTCGGCCAAGCAACCCTTGCCGTCGACACCCATATTTTCCGCATTGCCAATCGCCTGCTGCTGGCGCCAGGCAAAACGCCGGACGAGGTCGAACAGCGACTATTGAAGCTGATCCCGGATCAATATCTCTATCATGCGCATCACTGGTTGATCCTGCACGGGCGCTATGTCTGCAAGGCGCGCAAGCCGGAATGCGAGCGCTGCGTCATCGCCGATCTCTGTCGCTCGCCGGAAAAGACCTGGGATGTGCCGGCGCCGCTGGTCGAACTACCGCAGCAGCCGATCGCCGCCAATTAGAGCAATTCCAGGAAAAGTGCGCAGCGGTTTTCCGTCCGCAATTGCGTAGAAACAATAAGCTAGAGCGATCGCGGCCGCGCTCAGACAGGACGTGTCGCTTCCTTCCGGGAAATCAGCTTGTACAGATGCACCATCATCCCCGCGGCAAACAGCGGCGTCAGCAGATTGACCAGGGGAATGGCGAGGAATGCGGCTATCACCAGTCCCGCAAGGAAGACGGTGAACGCATGCTTGATGCGGAATTGCCGCGCCTCCTCCGGTGAGCGAAAGCGCATGGCGGCGAATTCGAAGAATTCCCGGCCGAGCAGATAGCCGTTGACCAGGAAGAAGGCCACCAGGTTGACGCCAGGAATGAAGAGCAGAAGCAGCGCGATGAGGTTGCCGAGGATCACGACGCCGAGGAACTTCAGCGAACTCTTCATCGCAGGACCGAAGGGCAGAGCCCTTCCCGGCGGATCGGCCGGATAATCCCGTTTCTCCACCACATCGGCGACATCGTCGAGAAAAAGACCCGCGATCAACGCCGTCACTGGCGAAATCAACAGCGCCAATGCCAGCGCCAGACCAAGGCCGGCCAATATCCCAAGAAACAAGGTAAGCCAGCTCGTCCAATCGGGCGCGGATGGCATGACGCTTTGCAGCCAGGGCAGCACAAAGGCGATGAAGGTACCACGAAGCGCAAACCAGAGGGCGACGAGCACCAATAATGTCAGGCCGAGGACCTTCCAGAAAACCTTGCGCGTTTCGGCAGCAAAGAGATTGGCGAGGGAAAGGCGCGCGGCATCAATGATCATTTGTCCGATGTCTCCTGGCGATCACCCGAGAGGTAGGTAGTGATTGCAAATATATCAATATCTTCCCGCCATGCGGGCGCGGATTGCAAAAAATTGAATTATTGTAATAAATTACATACTAATATATGCTGAACGTCATATTAAAAACAACAACCTAAGCATGATCAACGGCCACCGAGAATTCGCACGTACACCCGATTGGTTTCCGCATTCGGCGCGATCTCAGATCGGATGAACCGTTAGCGAGGCATAACATTTGGAAGACCTTGGCCACAAGCTTAGACAATACATGAAGAGCGGCACTCCCGCCGAGCGCCGAATAGCCAAGTATTTTTCCGAACACTTGAACGAGTTGCCTTTCGAAACCGCTTCCTCCGTGGCCGACAGGCTGGAGTTGAGCCCGATGACCGTTGGGCGCTTCCTGCGGTCGCTCGGCTATCAGGGCCTGGACGGGATCAAGGTCCACCTGAAGGAAAACGTTCCCTCGGTGACGCTGCAACTGCCGAACATTCTCGAGCAGTTGCAGAAGGATGCCTATGAGGGTCTTTCACTTGCCGGCCAGATTGCCGAGCAGGTCGAGATGCTCCAGCATCTCTACAATCTCACCAGCCAGCCACAATGGCTGGACGCCGTGGCGTCGTGTCTGTCCTCCAGTGAAATCTTCGTCGTTACCCATCTTAGTCTTGCGGGCCTTGGACGCCATTTTAGCGACCGTCTCGAATTCGCCCGCGACCATGTGCAATTCCTCGACGGCGCCAATGGCAGCTATATCGAACTGTTCGGCCGTGAGGGAAACGACGCCCTGGTGGTGATCATCGACTCGCCGCGCTTCATCACGTCGCGGTTGCTGGCGCGGTCCGCGCGACGCACCGGCTACAAGGTGCTGCTGATCACCAGCCAGTATACCGAATGGGCGCATGAATTCGCCAATATCACCCTCTCCCTGCCGCCCTTGCGCATCGGCAGCAGCAGCGATTTCTCCGCGATGACGGCGCTCCTCGAATGCCTGGCTTCCGCCGTCGTTCAGGCGGCGGGCGAAGAGGCGGAAAAGCGCATGCGAAAGATCGAAGAGCTGGAAGGCATGTTTACCCACACGCCGCTTCGCTAGGGCAATTCCAGGAAAAGTGTGCTGCGGTTTTCCGTCCGGTCGACCACGGCTTACTCCATCGAGTCCAGCTCGGCGCGATGACGGTACATGGCGAGAAAGCGTCGGTAATCGCGGTCATAGAGCGGCTTTTTTTGCCGGTTCGGCAGGCGTTCATGGCCGCCGGAATACATCGCCGCTCCAGCCGCCGCGAGGCTCCTGTATAGTCCGCAGGAGACGGAAGCCGCCATTGCCGTTCCCAAAAGCACCGCCTCGTTCATCTTCGGCACCACTATCTTGCAGCCGGTGACGTCGGAATAAAGCTCCATGAGCACGGCATTCTTCACATGGCCGCCGGCGACATGCAGCGTGTCGGGCACGTAGCCATAATCATGCATCTTCTCGAGGATATGGCGGATACCGAGCGCGATGCCGACGCTCGTGCGCCAATAGAGGCGGCAGAGACCATCGAAAGACGTATCGAGCGTGAGGCCGCTGATGACGCCGACCGCGTGCGGATCGGCAAGCGGCGAGCGATTGCCGTGAAAATCCGGAAGCACCTGGATATGCTCGGCAAAGGCATCGCCCTCGGCCGCGCGCAGTTCGGCTATACGCTTGACAATGCGGTCGTGCAACGCCGCCGTCGGTTCGCCGCCAGCCGCATGCATGCCGACGATATGATCGAGCAGCGCACCGGTTGCCGACTGGCCGGCCTCGGCCAGCCATGTGCCGGCAAATACGGCTTCGTAATAGGGACCCCATAGTCCGGTGCTGCGCTTGCGTTCGCGCGAGAAGGCGACGATGCAGCTCGACGTGCCGGCAATCAGCGCCAGCTGACGCTCCAGCGCATCATGGTCGCCGGCATGGCCGCCGAGCGCACCGAGCGCGCCGGCATAGGCGTCGACCATTCCCGCACCGACATGGCATTCGCGATCGAGCCCCAGGGCTTCGGCCGCTTCCGCGCTCAGCAGCCCGACGCTTTGCCCGACGGGCGTGGCCTCTTCCGGCAAGTTGCCGCGTTCCCGCAGATCGCCAAGGCCGATCACATCGAGGAAATCCGCCTGCCAGCCGGGTCTGCGATGAGAAAGATAATTCCACTTCGCTGTCAGCGTGCAGCGCGAACGCGCCAGAGAACCAGTCGCCTTCCACGTCATGAAATCGGCGAGATCGAAGAAGTAACCGGCCTTGGCCCAGCTCTGCGGGAGGCTCTTCTTCAGCCACATCAGCTTCGGCATCTCCATCTCCGGCGACATGAAGTCGCCGGAATGCTCGAGAACCTGATGCCGGGTCGCCGTGCAGAAATCCGCCTCGGCAAGCGCCCGGTGATCGAGCCAGACGATAGTGTCGAACCGGTCCTCGCCGCCGGTCGAAACCGTGAGCGGCTTGCCCTCCATGTCGCGCACGACCAGGGAGCAGGTAGCGTCGAAGCCGATTGCACCGATGACGGAGGAGCTGACGCCGGAGGCCGTAACGGCGCTCCGCACGGCCGCGCAGACCGCAGCCCAGATATTTTCGGAGGAGTGCTCGGCGTGGTTCTCACGCGGGCGGTTCATGAGGATCGAGTGTTCGCCCTTTGCGAGCAGGGCGCCGCGTGACGTGAACACACCAGCGCGCGCGCTGCCAGTGCCGATATCGACCGCAACCACATGATCACGCATACAGAAGGAGCCCCGTCCGCTTATCTCTTGTTGCGGACAAGGTGTATCAAATCCGGCATCGCGTCAAACACCACTTCGGGGGAAAGTCGTTCCAATTCCGACCGATAGCTTGGCGAATGCGCATGCGAACCACCGGTGAAGGCGAAAACCGTCATGCCCGCCGCCCGCGCCGCCATGATGCCCGCCGGGCTATCCTCGACGACGATGCAGTCTTTCGGCGCGATTCCCATTTTGCCGGCCGCGTGAAGGAAGAGATCCGGCGCCGGCTTGCCGCGCTTGACCATGCTCGCGCTGAAAATATTCGGCTCCAGCCGCTCGAGCAGGCCGGTGACGCCAAGCGAGAGCCGGATGCGCTCCAACTGGCTGGAAGAGGCGACGCAGCGCGGAATAGCAAGCATGTCCAGTGTCGCTGCAATCCCGTCGATCGGCTTCAATTCCTGTCGGAAGCGGTCATAGAGGTCATTGCGGATGCGATCGAGAAAGGCCTGGTCGATGAAGACGTCGAACTCGGTCTCCAGAGTATCGACAAGCGTGGCGAGGCTCTTGCCGAGAAAGCGGCTGTAGACATCCTCCTCGCTCATATCCACGCCGACATCCCGCATGGCGTCGATGAGCACACCGACGGACAGCGGCTCGCTGTCGACGAGCACGCCATCACAGTCGAAGATTACGAGTCCCTTCTCCGCATTCGTCATCGCAGATCCAACCCGAACCTTGTTCCGGCCGGGTCTCTTTCGAGCGCCAGCCTAACCATAAAAATCGGCCGGGACTTGAGCGCCCTGGCCGACAGACAATTAATCCGCGAGTTTGTTGTCGAGGTATAGCCGCAGGGTGGCACGAGTACCCTTTTCCCACAGCGTTTTTAGCGCATGCGCAAAGCGTTTGCGGAAAAGATCCGACTTGGCGACATCGCCGAAGATATCGTCGAAGACGAGGAAGGCAGCCGGATCGTCCTTGGCCGTCAGCGCGGCCGCATGCAGCCGGTCGGCGCTGGCATCGTTGAAGACGATGTCCTGGCCGCTGTCGGTCTTGCCGGCGAAGTAGCGGCACCAGAGCGCCGAGACCAAAGCGAGACCCACCACGTCCTCTTTGCGGGCAAGACGATCGGCCGTCGACGGCAGGATGAATTTCGGCTGGCGGTTCGAGCCGTCCTGCGCCAGGCGCGGAATGGTGTCGGCAATCTTCGGATTGGAGAAGCGGTGCTCGATCAGCTTGAAATAGTCAGCCAGCACCGTGTTCGGCACCGGCGGAATGACGGGGATGATCTCGTCGTTCTCGAGCTTGGCGAGATAGGCGCGGATCAACGGCTCCTCCATCGCCTCATGGACGAAATGCACATCCATCAGCGCCGCCGGATAGGCGATGGCGGCATGGCCGCCGTTAAGAATGCGGATCTTCATGTGTTCGTAGGGCGTGACATCCGGCACGAAGGTGACACCGACTTTTTCCAGCGCCGGCCGGCCTGCCGGGAAATTGTCTTCCAGCACCCACTGCTTGAACTCTTCACAATAGACCGGCCAATTGTCCTCGATATCGAAGGCGCTTTTCAGAAGATCGATTTCACGCGTGCCGGTTGCCGGGGTGATGCGGTCGACCATGCCGTTCGGGAAAGCGACATTGGCGGCGATCCAGTCGGCAAAGGCCGGATCGGAAAGCTTCGCCGTGCCGACGACGGCGGCCTTGGTGACCCCGCCATTATGGGGAATATTATCGCAGGACATGACGGTAAACGGCTGCAAGCCGGCAGCACGGCGGGCCTTGAGGCCGGCGACGACAAGGCCGAACACCGTCTTCGGCGCATCCGGGGTCTGGCCATCGGCAACGATTGCGGGGTGAGCCGGATTGAACTTGCCGGAGGCATCGATGAAGTAGCCGCCCTCGGTGATCGTCATCGAGACGATGCGGATCGAGGGATCGGCAAGCTTCGCGATGATCGCCTTGGCATCACCGACCGGCAGAATGTCGACCATCGGCGCCGTGACGCGCGCCGCCGTGCGGTTGTTGTCCTGCTCGACCACCGTCGTCAGGAAATTCTGGGCGGCGAGCTTTTCGCGCATGGCAGCGTCGGAGGGCAGCACGCCGGCGCCGATAATCGCCCAATCATGGTCCTGGCCAAGATTGAAAAGATCGTCGAGGTAGATCGCCTGATGGGCGCGGTGGAAATTGCCGACGCCGAAATGAACGATGCCCGCCGATAGCGACTTCGGATCATAGGCCGGAATGGCCGCGGTTGCGGCCGCCTCCTGAAGCGTTGCTAGCGATAATTTGCACGTCATGTCTCAAGTCCTTCTGAAAGGTCTTTTTGCTCCGGATGGCTTGGGACGGCCGCTCCGGTTGGGATGACCCCGGCCCGCCATCATCGACAGATGCGGGCCGAGTAAAATGGCGTTCGCCCCGCTCAGATCGCCAGCCCGTTTCCGTCGAAGCGGTGGATTCTGGTTTTATCCGGCGTCATATAGACGGTATCGCCGGCGCGCGCGGGGAAGTCGCCGGTTCCGCGCGCGGTAATTGCGCCGATGCCGTCGGCCTCGATGTGCAGGAAGGTGTCGGAGCCGAGATGCTCCGCATGGTTCACCCTGCCCTGCCAATCGCCCGATGTGGTCGACAGCAGCACATGTTCCGGACGAACGCCGATGGTGTCGGCGCCGAGGTTTTGCGCATAGGCGCCCGTGACGAAATTCATCTTCGGCGAGCCGATGAAGCCGGCGACGAAGAGATTGCGCGGGCTTTTGTAGAGCTCCAGCGGCGAGCCGACCTGCTCGATATTGCCACGATTCAAGACCACGATCTTGTCGGCCATGGTCATCGCCTCGACCTGGTCATGCGTCACATAGACCATCGTCGTCTTCAGCTGATGGTGCAGATCGCTGATCTCAAGACGCATGTTGACGCGCAGCGCCGCGTCGAGGTTCGACAAGGGCTCGTCGAACAGGAAGGCCTTCGGCTGGCGCACGATGGCACGGCCGATGGCGACACGCTGGCGCTGGCCGCCGGAAAGCTGGCGCGGCTTGCGCTCCAGATAGTCGGTGAGATTGAGGACACGCGCGGCGTCGGCGACCTTCTTGTCGATATCGGCCTGCGGCATGTTCGCCATCTTCAGCGGAAAGGCGATATTCTTGCGCACGCTCATATGCGGATAGAGCGCATAGGACTGGAACACCATGGCGAGACCGCGCTGGGCCGGCGCCAGATTGGTGCCGTCCCTGCCGTCAATCAGGATCTGGCCGCCCGAGACGTCCTCCAGACCGGCAATCAGCCGCAGCAGCGTGGACTTGCCGCAACCGGACGGGCCGACGAACACGACGAACTCGCCTTCATTGATCTCGAGGTCGATGGAAGGGATGACCTTGGCTTCGCCAAAGACCTTAGAAACCTTCTTAAGGACAATGCTACCCATGTTTGTCTTCCTTACTTAACCGCGCCGAAGGTCAGGCCGCGAACGAGTTGTTTCTGGCTGAACCAGCCGAGGATCAGGATGGGGGCGATCGCCATGGTCGATGCCGCCGAAAGCTTGGCGTAGAACAGGCCTTCCGGGCTGGAATAGGAGGCGATGAAGGTGCTAAGCGGCGCCGCGTCGACGGACGAGAGGTTCAGCGTCCAGAAGGCCTCGTTCCAGGCAAGAATGATGTTGAGCAGCATCGTCGAGGCCAGCCCCGGGATCGCCATCGGCGTCAGCACGTAGATGATCTCCTTTGCCAACGACGCCCCGTCCATGCGGGCCGCCTCCAGGATCTCGCCGGGGATTTCCTTGAAGTAGGTGTAGAGCATCCAGACGATGATCGGCAGGTTGATCAGCATCAGGACGACGACCATGCCGACGCGGCTGGCGAACTGGCTGTTGAGCAGGCCAAAACCCTGAAACAGCAGGTAGATCGGAATGAAGGCGCCGACCGGCGGCATCATCTTGGTGGACAGCATCCACATCAGCACGTCCTTGGTGCGCTTGGTCGGCGAGAAGGCCATGGCCCAGGCGGCGGGAACAGCGACGATCAGGCCAAGGATCGTCGAGCCGAAGGCGATGATCACCGAGTTGGCGAAGTGGAGGAAATAGTTCGAGCGCGACTGCACCTCGAAATAATTCTCCAGCGTCCAATGGAAGAACAGGAACTGCGGCGGCGAAGCAACTGCCTCGCCTTCCGTCTTGAAGCTCGTGAGGATCGTCCAGAGAATCGGGAAGAAGATCAGGAGCGCGACGGCCCAGGCGGCCACCGATACGATCACCTTGCGCCGTGTAGAGACATTGCGTGCCATCTTAAGCCTCCAGGTTCTTGCCGACCGCGCGCATCACGAAGATCGCGACGATATTGGCGAGAATGACAGCGATGATGCCGCCCGCCGATGCGCCGCCGACATCCTGCGACAGGACGATCTGCGAATAGACCAGGTAAGTGAGGTTGGTCGTCGCCGTGCCGGGTCCGCCATTGGTGGTGACCAGGATCTCGGCGAAGGCGGAAAGCAGGAAGATCGTCTCGATGAGGATGACGACCGTGATCGCCCGCGCCAGATGCGGCAGGATGATGTAGATGAACTTCGAAACCGCGCCGGCACCGTCCATTTCGGCGGCTTCCTTCTGCTCTTCATCCAGAGACTGCAATGCCGTCAACAGAATGAGCGTTGCGAAGGGCAGCCACTGCCAGGCGACGATGATGACGATCGAAAACAGCGGCACGGTCTCAAGCCAGGTCAGCGGGTCGAGCCCGACGAACTTGAACAGATGCGCAAGCAGCCCGTTCACCGGGTTCATGAACATATGTTTCCAGATGAGGGCGGCGACCGTCGGCATGACGAAGAAGGGCGCCAGCACCAGCATGCGCACGATACCCTGGCCGAAGATCGGCTGATCGAGAAGAAGCGCCAGAGCGATGCCGCCGACCACGGTGATGATGAGCGCGCCGCCAACCAGCAGCAGCGTCACGATCAGCGAGTTGAGGAAGGCGGGATCGGTGACGAAGTATTCGTAATTGAGGAGCCCGATGAAGTCATGGGCGCCAGGAGACAGGAGATTGTAGTTCAGCGTCGAGAAATAGATCGTCATCGCCAGCGGAACGATCATCCACGCGAAGAGCAGCAAGACCGACGGCGTCATCATGACGCGGGCGGCGGAACGGGTGTGTAACGTTGCCATGGCAAGTACCGACCTATCTTTTGAGCGGGAAGGTGGCCGTGGACCGGCTGGATAAAGAGGCCGCCGAAGAGCAGTTCAGGCATTCGGCGGCCAGGGGAAGGAAGCACCCGAAGGCGCTTCCCGCCATCCTCGAGAGGTTGATTATTTCGGATAACCGGCCTTGGTCATTTCGCGGCTGGTCAGCTGTTGCGCGGCCTTGAGAGCGGCGTCGACGGTGATCTGGCCGGCAAGGGCAGCGGAGAACTGCTGGCCGACGGCGGTGCCAATACCCTGGAATTCAGGGATGGCCACGAACTGGACGCCGACATACGGGACCGGCTTGACGGTCGGGTG
>Ga0136846_1223596_pt1 | contig 10844 bp, 9 predicted proteins | sample HopSoiMetagenom2_FD_96841 | JGI IMG/M metagenome (GOLD analysis project Ga0136846, IMG submission 96841) | Grasslands soil microbial communities from Hopland, California, USA - 2 Assembly 2016 (version 4) | ecosystem: Environmental > Terrestrial > Soil > Grasslands | place: USA: Hopland... | reverse complement strand
TATGCCGCCGGCTACTACAGCTACAAGTGGGCCGAGGTGCTTTCGTCGGACGCCTACGGCGCGTTCGAGGAGGCCGGCGTGCTGAACCCCGAGATCGGCGCGCGTTTCCGGCGGGAGGTGCTCGCGTGCGGCGGAAGCCGGCCCGCCCTCGAGTCCTTCGTCGCCTTCCGCGGGCGCAAGCCGCAGATCGATGCGCTTCTGCGTCATAATGGGATGACGGCCACGGCCTAGCGGAGGAGCCATGAGAGCCCCCAAACCGATCGTTCTCGCAGCGTTCATCTCGCTCGCGGCCCTGGCCGCGCAAGCGCAGACCGTTTACAAGTGGGTGGACAAGGACGGCAAGGTCCATTTCGGGGACACGCCGCCGACCGATCGCGATGCCACCGCGCAACGCGTACCCGGGGGAGGCGCCTCGACCGAGGAGCAACTGCCCTACGCGACGCAGATGGCCGCCAAGAGCAGCCCGGTCGTGGTGTACACCAGCAATGATTGCGGCGAGCTTTGCACCAAGGGGCTGGAGCTCCTCACGAAGCGCGGCGTGCCGTTCACCGAGAAGAACGCCGAGAAGAACCCCGACGATGCCAGGGCGCTGAAGGAGCTGGCGGGCTCGTTCCAGGTCCCGGTCATGACCGTGGGCTCGACGACGGTGAAGGGATTCAGCGAGGAGCGCTGGCAGTCGGCGCTCGACGGCGCGGGCTATGCCAAGACCCGCCTTCCCGGCCAGCCCGGACCGAAGACCCAGTAGCCTTCCCCCCGGCATGACGCTCGCGACCTGGCTCGCCTAGGTCCATGGCCTCGGTGCAGGTCCCGCAATCGGCTCTCGACGAGCTGCTGCGTCGCGCGCTCGACGTGGCGGGTTTCCCCATCGGATGGATCTCGTTCGTCGACGCCGGCCGCGAACTTTTGCGCGCGCGCGTCGGCGTTGCCTTCACCGAGCTCGCGCCCGATCGCAGCCTCGTGCTCGGGCTGCCGGTGCTCTCCAATCCACTCTTCGTCGACGACGCCGCGCTCACCGACTGGCGCAGCCATCCGCTCGTGGCCTCCGGGCCGCGCGCTCGCTTCATCGGCGTCGTGCCGCTGGTCGCTTCCGGCCGGGAGCTGCTCGGAAGCCTCACCGTGCTGGACCCGGTCCCGCGCCGGCTCGGCCGCAACGAGCGCACCGCGCTCGCCAACATCGCGACCCTCGCGGTGGCGCGCGTGGAGGCTTTGCGCGACAGCCTCGCTCGTGATGGCGGTGCGTCGCCCGCGCCGCGCCCAGTGGATCCGCTGGAATCCGAGTCGCGCCGCCGCCGGGAGGCGGAGGCCCGCTACCAGCAGGAGCGCCAGTTCGTGGACGCGGTGCTCGACAACCTGTCGGGCGCGTTCTTCCTGGTTTCCGCCGACGGCGTGATCCGCCGCTGGAACGCGGCGCTCGCGAGCGCCATCGGGCGCACCGACGCCGAAATCGCCGTGATGCACCCCGTCGACTTCATCTCCCCCGGCGATCGCGAGCCGGTGGCCACGGCCATGCGCGAGGTGCTGGAGAACGGGCGCGACGTGAGCATCGAGGCCGAGGTCATCGATCGCGCGGGCAACGTGCGCCCCTACCTGCTCAGCGCGCGCCCGGTCACCCTCGGCGGGCAGGTGTTCATGATCGGCATGGCGCGCGACATCACGCTGCGCAAGCGCGCGGAGCAGCAGATGGTTCGCGCCAAGGAGCGCCTCGACCTCGCGCTCACCAGCTCCAGCCTCGCGCTCTGGGACTGGGACCTCAAGCAGAACCGGGTGTACTTCAACGAGAACTGGTCGCAGCTCCTGGGAGACCCGCCGCGCGAATCCACTTTCTCGGGCGACGAGGTGCTGGGCTGGACGCACCCGGACGACCGCGAGGTGTTCCGCGCGGCCATCGGCAACACCTCCAGGGGCGTGAGCGAGGAGTTCGACTGCGAGTACCGCGTCCCGAACGCCGCCGGCGAATGGATGTGGGTCCACTCGCGCGGCAAGGTCACGCACCGCGACGCGGCGGGGCAGGCGATGCGCATGACCGGGACCTCGACCAACGTGTCGAAGCGGAAGGCTGCCGAAGAACGCGCGGAGTATCTCGCGACGCGGGATGCGCTCACGGGACTGCCGAACCGCGTCTTGCTGCACGATCGCCTGGAGCAGGGCGTGTTCAACGCGGCGCGCCACCACACCGGCTTCGCGTTCATGTTCATCGACCTCGACCGCTTCAAGACGATCAACGACTCGCTCGGCCACCATGTGGGCGACGAGCTGCTGAAGGCGGTGGCGGCCCGGCTCTCGTCTTGCGTGCGCGCCTCCGACACGGTGGCGCGGCTGGGCGGCGACGAGTTCGCGGTGATCCTCGAGAACCTGCGCGACACCGACGACGAGGGTGCCCAGCAGGTGGCCGAGAAGATGATCGCCGCCATGGCCTCCCCGGTCCTCGTCGAGGGCCAGGCCCTCAACACCTCGTGCTCGATCGGCATCAGCCTCTTTCCCGCCGAGGGCCGCGACAGCGCCACGCTCATGAAGAACGCCGATGTCGCGATGTACTACGCGAAGGAGAAGGGGCGCAACAACTACCAGTTCTTCTCCTCGGACATGAACATCCGCGCGCAGGAACGGCTCTCGGTCGAGAACTACCTGCGACTCGCGCTGCGCCGCAACGAGCTGGTGCTGCATTTCCAGCCGCGCATGGCGGTGGCGACCGGCGAGCTGGTCGGCGTGGAGGCGCTCATCCGCTGGCAGCACCCGCGCCGCGGCCTGCTCGCGCCCGACAAGTTCATCGGCGTGGCCGAGGACTCGGGGCTCATCGTGCCGATCGGCGAATGGGTGCTGGAAACCGCGTGCGAGCAGATCCGCGATTGGCGCGCCCGCGTGAAGCCGGACCTGCGGGTCTCGGTGAACCTGTCCGTGGGCCAGGTGCAGAACGGCGAGCGGCTCTATCGCGCGGTCGAGCAGGCCCTGCAACGCTCCGGCGTCGATCCCGCTGCGCTCGAGCTCGAGCTCACCGAGAGCCACCTCATGCAGAATATCGAGGAGAAGGCCTCCCTCCTGAACCGGCTGGGCGCGCTCGGCGTGGGGCTCGCGATCGACGACTTCGGCACCGGCTACTCGTCGCTCTCCTACCTGAAGCAGCTGCCGGTGGATTCGATCAAGATCGACAGCTCCTTCGTGCGCGACATCGGCGTCGATCCGAACGACGAGGCAATCATCACGGCGATCCTCGCCATGGCGCACTCGCTGCGCCTCGCGGTAGTGGCCGAGGGCGTCGAGACCGAGGCCCAGTTCCGCACGCTCCAGGCGCTGGGCTGCGACGAATTCCAGGGCTTCTACGAGAGCCCCGCCCTGCCCGCCGCCGACTTCGAGAAGCGCTATGCGCCGTCCGCCGGCGCGAGGGCCCGGAAATAGTAGGTGGTTGCGCACGGCGTGCCGTCGGGCAGCAGCGCATACGCCGGAATGTCGCCCACGCGAATCCATCCCAGCCGCTCGTAGAGACGCCGCGCATCGTCGCTCGCCGTGTCGAGCACCAGCACCGTGCGTGCCTGCTCGCGCGCGGCCGCCTCGGCCGCGCGCATGAGGGCTTCGCCCACGCCGCGTCGCCGGGCACGCCGGTGGACGAGCATCTTCGAGACGTCGGCCCGGTGCGGCTGGTTCTCCGGCAGCGCGAGGACGAGTTGCACCGTGCCGCAGATTCCCTCGTCGTCCTCGGCGACGAGCAACGCGCGTTCGCCCTCGGCGGCCGCGCTCGCCATGCGCCGCCAGAATTGCCTCGCGCGTTCCCGGGTGAGCGGCCACAGGAAGCTCACCGAGGCGCCGCCCTCGACACAGTCGAGCAGAATGTCCGCGAGCGCCTCGATCTCCTCGGCGCCGGCCGCGGACAGGTGGCGAATGCGAATGGTTGCCCCCAGCCCTAATCCTTGGTATCCAGCTTCAGGTCCTGCACCTTGCGCGTGAGCGTATTGCGGCCGATGCCGAGCAGTCCCGCGGCCTCGATTCGCCGCCCGCCCGTGTGCTGCAGGGCCTTGGTGATCAACACCGATTCGAATTCCCGCGTGAGCGGATCGGCGATGTCGGATTCGCCACGCGCGAGGCGAGAGGCGACCTCGCGCTCGAGGACGCGCCGCCAGTCCTCCTCGCCGGCTCCCGCGACTCCCGCCACCTCCCCGCGCACCTCCGGCGGCAGGTCCTTCACGTCCACGACCTGGCCCGGGGCCATCACGATGACCCAGTGGCAGACGTTCTCGAGCTGCCGCACATTGCCCGGCCATTCCTGGCTGGCGAAGAATTGCAGCGCCGCATCGGTGAAGCGCTTGCCCTCGACGCCCAGGTCGCGCGCGCTCTTCGCGAGGAAGTAGCGCGCGAGCACCGGGATGTCCTCGCGGCGTTCGCGCAGGGCCGGCAGGCGCAGGCGGATCACGTTGAGGCGGTGGTACAGGTCCTCGCGGAAGAGGCCCTGGCGCACCCGCATCTCCAGGTCCTGGTGCGTGGCCGCGATCACGCGCACGTTCGCGGTCAGCGGCATGTGCCCGCCCACGCGGTAGAACTGCCCGTCGGACAGCACGCGCAGCAGCCGCGTCTGCAGGTCCTGCGGCATGTCGCCGATCTCGTCGAGGAAGAGCGTCCCGCCTTCGGCCTGCTCGAAACGCCCGCGCCGCATCGCCTGTGCGCCGGTGAAGGCGCCGCGCTCGTGGCCGAAGAGCTCGCTCTCGAGCAGGTCCTTCGGGATCGCCGCGGTGTTTATGGCGATGAAGGCCTTGGACGCACGTGGGCTGTGGCGGTGCAGCGCGCGCGCGACCAGCTCCTTGCCCGTCCCGGACTCACCGGTGATGAGCACGGTCGCCTGCGATTGCGCGAGCCGCCCGATCACGCGGAAGACTTCCTGCATCGCCGGTGCCTGGCCGAGGATCTCGGGCGCTTCCTCGTGCGGGGGCGGCACCTCCACCTGGCGGCGGCTCTCCTCGATGGCGCGGCGCACCAGCTCCACCGCGTGGTCGACATCGAAGGGCTTCGGCAGGTACTCGAAGGCCCCGCCCTGGAAGGCTGCGACGGCGCTCTCCAGGTCCGAGTACGCGGTCATGATGATCACCGGCGTGGACGGCAGGCGCATCTTCAGCTGCTGCATGAAAGCGAGACCCGAAGCACCGGGCATGCGGATATCGCTCACCACGACCTGCGGCGCCTCCTGCGGCAGCGTATCGAGCGCCTCCTGCGCGGCGCCGAACGTTCGATGGGCGATGCCCTCGCGCGCGAGGGCCTTCTCGAACACCCAACGGATCGAGCGGTCGTCGTCGATGATCCACACCGGATTCATGCAGTCCTTTCGCGCACGGGCAGGAGGATGGTGAAGCGCGTGCGGCCGGGCACGCTGTCGAACTCGATGAGCCCCTGGTGCTGGCTCACGTAGCTCTGCGCGAGGGGCAGGCCCAGCCCGGTGCCCCCCTCGCGGCCGCTTACCAGCGGGTTGAAGATGCGCTCGCCGAGGTCGGGCGGCACGCCGGGCCCGTCGTCCTCCACGGAGACTGCAATCGCATGGCGGTAGCGCTGCCTCGCGATGGTGACCTGCCGCGCGATGCGGGTCTCGATGCGGATCTCGCCACGCCCGCCCAGCGCCTGCGCCGCGTTGCGCGCGACATTGAGGATCGCCTGGATGAGCTGCTCCTTGTCCCCGCTGAGGTCCGGCAGGCTCGTGTCGTAGTCCCGGCGCACTTCGAGGCCGCCGGGGAATTCGGCCAGCAGCAGGGTGCGCACGCGCTCGGCAACCTCGTGGATGTTGAGCGCCTCCACGCGCGGCAGCCGGCTCGGGGTGAGCAGCCGGTTCATGAGCGACTGGAGGCGGTCGGTCTCCTTCACGATCACCTGGGTGAACTCGCGCTGTTCCGCGTCGGCGAGCTCGCGCTCGAGCAGCTGCGCCGCGCCGCGGATGCCGCCCAGTGGATTCTTGATCTCGTGCGCCAGGTTGCGGATGAGCTCGCGGTTGGCTTCCTGCTGCTCGGCGAGCTTGGCTTCCCGCGCGATCTTGAGCTGCTGCTCGAGCTCGCGGAACTCGAGCACGAGGCGCGCCTCCCCGTCGGATTCGACGGGGCTCGTCACGCAGTGCAGGTGCGCGGGATAGCCACCGACTTCCAGCAGCAGGTCGTTGTCGTTGAAGCCGGTCTCCGATGCCATCGCGTTCGCGAGCCGCTCGGCGAAGTCGTCGTTGCCGGGCAGCGCTTCCTCGAAGGCGACGCCCACCATGTGGCTGCGCCCTTGCGCGAACAGGGTTTCAGCTGCGGGATTCGCATAAGTCACGTGGAGGCTTTCGTCGAGCAGCAGCACGGCGGTGGAAAGCAGCTCGAGGCCGCTGTACGGCGTCACGCCGCGTGCTCCGAAAAAGCAATAAGCGAGCCAGCCAGGGCGGCTGGCGCGTCGGCGGAAGGTGGCCGGAAGGGGAGACTGCGCGAGGCTAGGGCTTCAGCGCGCCGAGTTCTTTCTTGAGCGCCTCGATGTTCTTCTCGTGATCGGCGGCGGTAGCTTGCAGGCCCCGGATCCGACCGGAGGCCTTGTCGATGCTGGTGCGGAATTCGGCGAGCTGCGCCGGCGTGGGATCCGCCGTCTGCTGCGCCACGCGCACCGCGGCGACGAGTTGCGGGTTCTGCTGCTCCTGCGTGATCGAGTTGCGCACCACTCCGAGTTGCTCTTCCTCGCTCTTCAGCTCTTCCTCGAGGATCCTGCGGCGGTCGCTGTCGCGGCGCTTCTGCAAGTCGACCGAGACCGACGCGAGCAGGGGCTTGGCCGACGGTACCGGCGTCACGATCGCCACCGCGGGACGCGCTTCCGCCTTCGGCTGCTGTTCCTCCGACTTCTCGGGCTTCTGCTCGGCCACCACCGCGGTCATCACGGGCACCGGCTGCTTCTGCAGCATGCCGGCCGGCGTGGCAGGGATCGTCGTGAGCGGCTCGAGCTCCATGAGCGTCGCGCCCTTCATGGGCTTGTTCGAGTACGTGATGCGCCCGCTGTCGTCGACGTGCTTGTAGATCGTCGTCTGCGCCGACGCCGAGGCGGACGCAGCGATCGCCATTACCGCGATCCAGACGGTCTTCATGCCGTGCTCCCTTTCGCGAAACCGGAAGGGAAGAATATGCAGCGCTCATCGAAAAGGCAACAAGATCAAGGGGATAGAAATGAAACGGCCCCATAGGTTGTGGTTTGGGGCCGTGGGAGACACAAGTCGGGGCCGGGCAGCGCGCCCGGCCACCTTCTTTTAGGCGGAGTAGTACATCTCGAACTCGATCGGGTGCGTGGTCATGCGGAAGCGCTGCACCTCCTCGTACTTGAGCGCGATGTACGCATCGATCATGTCGTCGGTGAACACGCCACCGCGCGTGAGGAACGCGCGATCCTTGTCGAGGTTCTCCAGCGCCTCGTCGAGCGACGCGCACGGGTGCGGCACCTTCGCGGCTTCCTCCGGCTCGAGGTCGTAGAGGTTCTTGTCGAGTGGATCGCCGGGATGGATCTTGTTCTGCACGCCGTCCAGGCCCGCCATCAGCAGCGCGGCGAAGCAAAGGTACGGGTTGGCGGTCGGGTCCGGGAAGCGCACTTCCACGCGGCGGCCCTTGTCGCTCGCCACGAACGGAATGCGGCAAGACGCCGAGCGGTTGCGTGCCGAGTACGCGAGGTTGATCGGCGCCTCGAAGCCCGGCACCAGCCGCTTGTACGAGTTGGTGCCCGGGTTGGTGATGGCGTTCAGCGCCTTCGCGTGCTTGATGATGCCGCCGATGTAGTAGAGCGCGAAGTCGGAGAGCCCCGCGTAGCCGTCGCCGGCGAACAGGTTCTTCCCGCCCTTCCATACCGACTGGTGCACGTGCATGCCCGAGCCGTTGTCGCCCACGACCGGCTTCGGCATGAAGGTCGCGGTCTTGCCATAGGAGCGCGCCACGTTGAGCACGGTGTACTTTAGGATCTGCAGCCAGTCGGCGCGCTTCACCAGCGTGTTGAACTTGGTGCCGATCTCGCACTGTCCCGGAGCGGCCACCTCGTGGTGGTGCACTTCCACTTCCACGCCCTGCTCTTCGAGCGCGAGGCACATCGCCGATCGCATGTCCTGCAGCGAGTCCACCGGCGGCACCGGAAAGTAGCCCCCCTTCACCGGCGGGCGGTGCGCGAGGTTGCCGCCCTCGAACTTCGAATCCGCCGACCACGGCGCTTCCTCGGAGTAGATCTTCACGGAGCTGCCCGACATGTCGACTTTCCACTCGACCGCATCGAACACGAAGAACTCCGGCTCCGGCCCGAAGTACGCGGTGTCGCCAATGCCGCTCGACTTGAGATAGGTCTCGGCCTTGCGTGCGATGGTCCGCGGGTCGCGCTCGTAGCCCTTGCCCGTCGAGGGCTCGAGCACGTCGCACGAGAGCACGAGCGTCGGCTCGTCGTAGAACGGATCCATGTGCGCGGAGTCCGGATCCGGCATGAGCAACATGTCGGAGGCCTCGATGCCCTTCCATCCCGCGATCGACGATCCGTCGAACGCGTGGCCGTCCTTGAACTTGTCCTCGCCGAACGCCTTCACGGGAACCGAGACGTGTTGCTCCTTCCCCTTGGTATCGGTAAAGCGCAGGTCGACGAACTTGACCTCGTTTTCCTTGATTGTCTTGAACACGTCTGCGGCGGATAACATCAATTTCTCCTGATTGGTGGTTGTGCCCGGAAATGGGGAATGATCGGCCTGGCAAGCTCGGTCGAGACCACGGTTGAGCGAAAAACATGCCATGCGAGGGCATGCGTAAGTCCTTGATCGGACGGCAACAAGATCGCGGACACACGCCCTGCCGCACCAGCGTGGTGCCGCCCCTGCCAGCTTGCACCATAATAGAGCAAGTGGCGGACGACGACGTCATACTATATAAATTGGGGCCCGATGGACCGCTACCTCGTCTTCGGCAACCCGATCGCCCACAGCCTGTCCCCCGAGATCCACGCGCGCTTCGCCGCATCGCTGGGCGAACGCATTTCGTACGAGCGCATGCTCGTGCCGGCCGGCCAGTTCGCCGCGCACGCGAAGCGTTTCTTCGACGGGGGCGGCCGCGGCGCGAACGTGACGCTGCCGTTCAAGGTCGAAGCGTTCGAGCTCGCCTCGCGCGCGAGCGAACGCGCTCGCCTCGCGGGGGCGGCCAACTTCCTCGCGGCGCGCGATGGCGTGATCGAGGCGGACAACACCGATGGCGCGGGGCTTGTAGCCGACCTCGCGCGCAACCAGGGATGCATGCTGCAAGGCGCCCGCATCCTCCTGCTGGGCGCGGGGGGCGCGGCACGAGGCGTGGTCGGACCGCTGCTCGCGCAGAAGCCCGAATGGCTCGTGATTGCGAATCGCACGCACGCGCGCGCCGCGGAACTGGCTGGAGCATTCGCCTCGCACGGCTCCGTGCGCGCTTGCGGTCTCGACGATGCCCCGGGCGACGCGACGGTGCTGGTGAACGCGACCAGCACCTCTATCCGCGGCGAGGCGCTCGAGCTGCGCGAAGGCGTGCTTCACTCCGATCTTTTCGCGTATGACATGGCCTATGGCGCAGGCGCGAAGGCGTTCCTCACGCGGGCAAAGGCCGCCGGCGCGCGCACGGCCGACGGGCTGGGCATGCTCGTGGAGCAGGCGGCCGAATCCTATTTCCTGTGGCGCGGGCGGCGACCCGAGACGGGGCCGGTGCTGGCTCAGCTGCGGGCGCTGGCGTGATCGGCAAGCTGCTGCGCCTGGGCGGCTGGCTTGCCCTCGCCGCCGCCGCGATCTTCCTCGCGGTGCAACTGTCTTTCCTGGTGCGCGTCTGGTGGTGGAGGGACCATAATCCCCAGACGACCGCGTTCATGGCGGCGAGCCTCGAGCGAATGCGCTCGACCAAGCCCGAGGCGAAGCTGCAGCAGAAGTGGGTGGGCTACGACCGCATCTCGCCGCACCTGAAGCGCGCCATCGTCGTGGCCGAGGACGCGAAATTCTCCGAGCACGAGGGTTTCGACTGGGAAGCCATCGAGAAGGCGCTGGAGAAGAACCGGAAGAAGGGCAAGGTAGTGGTGGGCGCATCGACGATCTCCCAGCAGCTCGCGAAGAACCTCTTTCTCTCCGCGGACCGCACCCCGTGGCGCAAGGGGCAGGAGGCGCTCATCACGGTGATGATCGAGCAGCTCATGGACAAGCGGCGAATCCTGGAGATCTACCTCAACGTGATCGAGTGGGGCGAGGGCGTGTTCGGCGCCGAAGCGGCGTCCCGGCACTACTTCGGCACGAGCGCGGCGGCCCTGGGCCCCGAAGCATCGGCCCGCCTCGCCGCCATGGTGCCGAACCCGCGGTTCTACGATCGCAAGCGCAACACGGCGTGGCTTTCGCGCAAGACCGAGATCATCCTCGCGCGCATGCCGCAGGCGGAGCTCCCATGAACCCGCCGGCCGCGCTTCCCGAGGACAGCCTCGAGCCGCACGAGCACTTGCAGGCGATCGAGCGACTTCTCGCGGCGCGGCGCGAGGAGGGCGCGCATCCGGATCAAAGAGTGCTAAGCGCGCAGTTGCGTGCTCGCCTCGAGGACATGCACCCGGCCGACGTGGCCTATGTCCTGGAGGGCCTGCCCCTCGAGGATCGCCTGTTCGTGTGGGGGCAGGTGGGGAGCGATCGCGAGGGCGAGATCCTCCTCGAGGTCGCCGACGCCGTCCGCGACACGCTCCTCGCCGACATGGACAGCGCGGAGATCGTCGCCGCCACGCAGAACCTCGATGCCGACGAGATCGCGGACCTCGCGCCCGACCTTCCCGAGGACGTCGTCCAGGACATCATCGAGGTGCAGGACGTCGAGGACCGCGCCGAGCTGCAGACCGCGTTGTCATATCCGGAAGGTACCGTCGGC
>Ga0136846_1218531_pt1 | contig 10844 bp, 4 predicted proteins | sample HopSoiMetagenom2_FD_96841 | JGI IMG/M metagenome (GOLD analysis project Ga0136846, IMG submission 96841) | Grasslands soil microbial communities from Hopland, California, USA - 2 Assembly 2016 (version 4) | ecosystem: Environmental > Terrestrial > Soil > Grasslands | place: USA: Hopland... | reverse complement strand
GTTGTATAAAAGACCGGTTGGGAATTTCACCGGGGCTGCGAAGACATACACAGGCGAAGAGTTAAAATCACTTAATCCATCCTATGTGTTGCGAGCGCTTGCAACAGTTGATCCCTCTGTACGGATCGAGCAGAACAACGCATTGGGCAGCGACCCGAACCAACTACCAATCATACAGATCAGGGGTCAAAATAATTTACCAGTCGTAACGCAAGGGTCAGGTAATGCAACGGCAACGCCGATATCGAATGGAGATTTCATGTCGAGTTATTTATTAAACCCGAATCAGCCTTTGGTAATCCTCGATGGATTCCAAACTTCATTGCAGACCATCTACGACATGGACATTAATCGTATAGCAAACATTACCGTATTGAAGGACGCGGCCGCTACCGCAGCATATGGATCGAAGGCGGCAAATGGGGTGTTGGTGGTTGAAACGAAACAGCCAACGGTGGGAAAAGTTCAGATCACATATGGGATAACTGCTACAATGGAAGCAGTAGATCTATCCTCATATCATTTGTTGGATGCGGCAGGCTTATTAGAAGTACAAAGACTCGCTGGAATTTATAGTGATCCAAATAACCACTTCAACGACGTGGGGCTAAAGCAATGGTACGACTACCGAAAATACCAGGTGGAGAGCGGTGTAAATACTTATTGGTTAGCGCAGCCAGTAAGAAATGGATATGGTATTAATCATAGTCTTACCTTAAGCGGAGGGTCGCGCAACGTTCGTTATTCCCTTTCATTGAACTATAACAATGGCGAAGGTGTTATGAAAGGATCGGGCCGCAAGCGCGCAGGCATTAACTACAACCTCGCTTACGTTACAAAGAATCTGAGATTTTCAAACCTTCTGACCGTTGGTTACTCGCGGGCCGACAATTCACCTTGGGGTAGCTATGCCAGTTATAATAGCCAGTTCCCCTATTTCAGACCGTACGATTCTGCAGGCAACACCATTAAAGTGTTTGAACCGACTAATGCTGCATTAGGATTTGCCGTAGGTGCACCCGGTGGCGCGTTCACTAACGCAGCATACGACGCGCAATTGAATTCCAGGAATTACTCGTACTACACTTCTTTCACTAATAACACCAGCCTTGAATGGTCCATCAACAAAGACATAAAACTGCGGGGAAGTATTAGTTTTTCAGGAAACATTCCCGGAGCAGAAGTTTTTTACCCTGCTGATCATACCATATTTGCCCCCGGAGTATTCGTTGGCGTATTCACTGATATGGGTGCCTATACACAAACCCGCGGGAGAAATAATGCTATCGACAGCAGGATAAGCCTGGATTACATTAAGCGAATGGGCAGGCACACCTTGTTGGCTAACGTTGGCACATCTGCTCAACAAACCACCAGTTCTTCTACTACAGTACGCGTTTCCGGCATGCCAAATGACTACCTGGACGAATTAGCAATGGCAAATGGATATGGAACTTCTCTAAAGCCTAATTCTTCAGAAAATATCACACGCAGTTTATCCATGTACACAAGTGCGAGCTACAATTTTGCAGATAAATACACTGCCGAGATTACGCTCAACGCCAGCGGTTCATCACAGTTTGGCTCTAACAACCGCTTAGCGCCATTTTGGGCAGCCGGGGCCGGATGGAATATTGATAAGGAAAGATTCTTCAGAAAGAATGGTATCCTACAACAGTTGCGTGTAAGAGCTACCACGGGTATAACTGGTAACCAAAATTTCAGTGCGCATATGTCGCAGCCAGTATATCAATACAGCATCGTGAATAACTACCGCCTTCAACTTGGTGCAAATGTTCTGAACTACGCTAACCCCGACCTAAAATGGCAGCAGACGCTAAAAAATAATATTGGAATTGTGATGGGCCTATTCAATGGCGCATTGAACGTAGCTGTGGATTTCTATAATGAAAAAACAAATAACCTTATTCTTCCACTTGATGTTGCTCCCAGTACCGGTTTTGTTAGTTACCAGGATAATCTTGGAGCAACAAAAAATACTGGCTACGAGGTGAGCCTTACTGCGCCGATAATTCGGGACAGGAAGAGAAACATTTTCTGGAGCATCTCCTTCAATACAGGGCATTTTGAAAATGTGATCACAAAATTATCGCCTGCAATCGAAGCATTGAACAAAGCCAACAACAGTGAAGATCTCAGCAAGCAAACAAAGCCTTTACCAAGGTTTGAAGTTGGACAATCCATGAGCAGGATTTGGGCGGTGAAATCATTGGGCATTGATCCTGCTACAGGCAAGGAAATATTCGTAAAACTAGATGGCAGCCAAACTTTCACCTGGGATGCTAACGATAAAGTCTCGGTTGGTGATGCTAACAGCAAGCTAAAAGGAATGTTCGGGTCCAATTTTTCTTACAAGGGCTTTTCATTTAATATTAACCTCGCCTACCAATATGGCGGACAGATTTACAACCAAACCCTTGTAGATAAAATTGAGAATGTAAATCTCATTACCAGCAATGCTGATGAAAGAGTACTCACTGAGCGATGGAAAAAGCCAGGAGATCATGTTTCCTTCAAAGCCTTGGTGGCCAACGGTACCAATGGATTGGTGCTGACGAAAACAACTTCAAGATTCGTTCAGGACAATAACTATATAGAAGCCTCTAGTGTGACAGTTGGATATAGTTTCCCGCAAAACATGAATTGGGTACGCACTCTGCATTTATCAACACCAAGAATTTTTATCACCCAGAATAATCTCTTCCACTGGGGAACTGTAAAGGTTGAAAGGGGAACAAGTTATCCTTTCTCACGCAGTTTCAGTTTAGGTTTATCAACAACATTCTAAAATGTCAACATGCTTATCACAACGCGAAATATAACCAGGATGACTAAGAGCAAAACACGATACGCATACACATTAGCGTTTAAGGTAGCTGGCCTGCTGCTATTCGTAGTGATGCTTACAGGTTGTGAAAAATTCCTGGATGTTCCTCCAAAGGATAAAGTACCTCAAGCCGATCTTCTAAAAGACGAACAGGGCTTCAAGGACGCGTTGACTGGCGTTTATCTTTCCATGGACAAACCACAAAGCGGCGGAAGTTATGGCTTATATACTACGAATCTTTCTATGGGAATGCTGTCAACACTTGCCTATAACTATGATAACGCAACTTCCCCTGCAGTAGGCGTGGGCAGTACGTTTTATAACAACGTGGTCTATTACGCGTATACGGATGCCACGGTCCGAGCAGAGTTAGATGGAATTTGGGCAGGCATGTACAACAATATTGCGAATCTGAATAATCTCCTTGACAATGCGGAGGGAAAGAAAGAAATTTTTACGCGGGACAATTACAACCGGGTGAAAGGTGAAGCAATCGCATTAAGGGCTTTATTTCATTTTGATTTGTTGAGGATGTTCGGACAACCTCCGGCAACCGGTATGAATACAAAGGCAATCCCCTATGTAACGAAATTCGGAATTCGCCCTACTTCATATTCTACCGTTGCCCAGGCGCTCGACTCCTGCATTGCCGATCTGAATATTGCAAAAGCCTTGCTTGCAGAAACAGATACATTGTCGCTGGTGCATGCGGGATATGATGCCTTTAGTTCGTATACTCAAAATCACTTAAACTATTGGGCTGTCCAGGGCTTGTTGGCCAGGGTATACTTATATAAGGGAGATAAGGACAACGCGGAATTATATGCGCGCTCAGTTATAGGAAGCAACAAATTTCCGCTGATCGCTTCCAATGTTGCGGGAACTGGTAATCCAGTTAGAGACAGAACCTTTTACCAGGAGCAACTCTTTGCCGTGTATTCTTCTTCCATTAAAAACTACAATACCGATTTATTTAATAAATCCAGCGGTACGCCCTTGCGCTTACTTCCTGCAGGAAAGACTACATTATATTCAACCGGTAGCGGAAATGCCAGCGACTATCGAAATATTTCGTGGTTCGATAATAGCGTTGCCGGTATACCCGTGCCTTCCAAATTCTTCCAGGATAATAACCTTCCATACGAACTCCAGAACATTGTGCCCGTCATAAGAGTTTCTGAGATGTATTATATAGCGGCGGAATGTGCAAATGCGAAGGGAGATGTTACGGGTGCAACAACAATGCTCAATAAGGTGAGGCAAAGTCGCGGATTAACTGCACTTAATCCTGCCGGCTTTACCAATCCAGATACATTATCAATTGAGGTGATGAGAGAATACCAAAAGGAATTTATTCAGGAGGGACAAACCTGGTTTTATTATAAACGACTTAATAAAGATTTGAAACAGGTGACATCAACCACTGCGGCTATTCCTGCAGATGTATACGTATTTCCGATACCTGATAAGGAAAAGGAGTACAATCACTGATCCCAGGTATCTGTTACTGGTTAACGGATATTCCCGTGCGGGATAAAGAAACTCGAATCGAATTGCTTAAAAATATTTGAAATGAAAGAAGGGGCAGTTAAATTTTTACTTCTTGTTGCCATCATCTCGCTTGCGGCGTGCAAGGAAGATGTGCCTACGCTTTTTAATGAGCACGATGGCATTTATTTTAATAGCAGCAAGGATAGTGTATTCTACACGTTTGCCAAATATCCGAGTCGGCTGGTAGATACGATCAAGCTACCAGTGAATGTGCTGGGAAATTCGGCCGCCGTGGACAGGGAGATCACTATTGAAAAGGTACCAGGTGCTGGCAACAATGCAGTGGAAGGGCTTCATTACAAATTGCTCCCTCCATATAAATTGCCTGCTAATAGTTACTCAACAACTATACCCGTAGTTGTTTATAGAACCGCTGATCTTGACAGCATCACTGCAAGCCTGGTATTGAAACTCTCTCCCAATGCAACTTTCAATTCCGGCATCACCAGTAAGACATCAATAAAATTGAACATAGGTTACTTGCAGAAGCCACCTACATGGGGAGAAATTGCAGGCCTTCAGTGGGCTGGATATGCCGGCAATTTCGGCACATGGACAAAAACAAAATACAAGGTGATCCTGGATGCATTATATGATCCGGTGAGTGATACAACTGTCAGTGAATTCCCATATAACAGGACTGCCGCTCCAGCTGTTTCAATTCAATATCTCCAGATGGTTAGAAATTATATCCGCAACAAGTACCCGGGCAATTATTCGAATCCAGTTGGTATTGGACCAACCTTGAGAGATCCTGATGCTAACAATGCACTCGTAGTAGTTGGACCCAGTTATTAAAAAAAGAATTTTCCAAATAGATCAATATGAAAAGAGTTTTCAGTTTAGTGGTGTTACCTATCGCACTGATGTTGATATGGACTTCATGCAAAAAGGACCTCGGGAACTATGACTATTCAGATGCTAACATGATCACTATTGTAACGGATCTGGCTAATGTTGACCCGCAAGTGGTCATCAACAACGATTCTATAGTGGTCAAGCAAAATGACACCCTCACTGTCAACATTATTGTTACTAGCACCAAGCCCACTGAAAATCTTTCCTACGAATGGATGATTACACAGTCTGCTGCCAACATCGCAAATCCTGTTCAATATAAACTCGGGAATACAAAACAACTGAAAACCCAGATCATCCTTCCTCCAAACCTTTACCGGCTGCTCGTAAAAGTAACAGACAATTCAACCGGTGTTTCGTTCTATAAATATTATTCGCTTAATGTTGACACAAAGCCATGGGGCGGCGAGGGTTGGCTGGTGCTCGAAGATCAGCCAACACAAGGAGGCCCGGATATTTCTGTCATCACTACACGTGATGGTGCTATTCGCGGATCTGTTTACAAAAACGCGTATGCGCTTAAGAACGGGCAACACCTTCCAGCAGGCACTTACAAAGTGAATGTGATCAATTACAACGCGCCTCTGCGGATTCAGAAAGTATCATTCTTTTACCCCAACGGAGGATTGCAGGTGAGTTCTACTGACTTTGCAGATTCAAGCACGCACGATAGCTGGTATATGTCTCCGCCTTCCTCCTTTAACTTCCAGGCAAATAGCCAGGTGAATGGCGGGCAATATGAATACCTGATCAACAACAATCAGCTCGCTTATCGCAGGGTGAACAGCATTTCACTCCAGGCACCCCCTATCAAATTTGGCGCGCCAATATTGGGCACCTGGACATTGAGCCCATTTGTACTGAATAATGCGGGCAATGAATCCTACTTTACTCTCTACGACCAGGCGAATAAATGCTTCCTGTTGTATAACATGGAAACAAACACACTTATTCCTGCTAATCGCGCCGACACCGCAAACCGTCATTTCGTTCCATATGCAGGTGTTGCTACTGCACTTAATCCCACAACAGGATCAGGATTTGACCTGAACAATATAGGTCGTAACCTGGTGTACGCAGAAAATGCCCAGCCACTTGCCACAGGAACGCAGCCCTTTTACGATTGCATTTTCAGAAACAATGCAAGTGATTCCACCTTCTTATATCAATTGCCATGGAACATTATCTATTCAAATAATTTCACTACGGGCAGGTTTTATCTCTCTGCAACCAATAATCCAGGGATCAATACTGCTTCTAAGTTTGCCTGCCCTACTTTTTTGACAATGCCAGGGAAATTTTATTATGTCAATAGCAACAATATATACATATGTAACGTGGCACCATTGGCAACTTCTACTTCTCAAATCGGGTACACGTTTCCGGCAGGGACTGTTATCAGGTTGATGAAGGTTTTCAAATCCGGTTATGTTACTGCTCCTGCTTCTGAGAGCAGAGTGTTAGTGGTTGCAACAGATGAAACAGCCAGCGGTGGTGGACATAAAGTTTATTTCCTCGGCCTCTCAGCAACCGGCACAATTAACAGCACGCCTGCGCAGGTTTATACGGGATTTGATTCAATCAATGATATCGTTTTTAAGAAGGGAATTGGGTTATAAAGAATCAAGATACAAGATGCAACAACAAAAAAATTTCAAATCAAAAAACAACCTATTTCTTAATTCCTTGATAAATGCGATTAGCTGATAGAAGAAATTACTATCGAATCTTCGTTGCTATATCGTTCGTTATTCCAGGGTTCGTAGAATTCTTTCGAACAGTTGCAGCTCCCGTGTGGATTTGCGTGATAGATAGGATTTATTTTTGCTACTAGCCGCAACCTTCCGCTATCTTCTGTATCATCTTCATCTTGGTCCCCCTGACTCCTGAATTCATCCAAAAACATATCCCCCCGTACGGCAATTTGGTCAAATCCTTTAGCCCATTGGTACAATGCTTTCCAATACGGAAGCTGTAGAATGTAGTTTTAATGCCTGATAATCAAAAGTCAGGTTTCTATCAAAAAAATAAAGTATGAGGTTTATACAGGTTCTCTTCACCATCGCACTGATTACATCAACAGGTTTTGTTTTTGGACAGGACACCACTGCCAAAAAACAGGAACCGTCCAGGATAAAACCTTATAACGAAGTGATCCCAGTTAGGGCGGTGACCTCAAATGGCTTGTTTATCACGCATAAAGTAGATGAGAAATATTATTTTGAAATTCCCGATTCGCTCCTGGAAAGAGATTTCTTATTCACCACGCGCTTGTCCAAGGTTGCCACCGGAAGCCCGGCTTATGGCGGAGAGGTGGTAAATAGCATTATCGTTTCTTTTGAAAAGGCGGCAGATAACAAACTTTTTCTTCGTGCAAGCACCAACGTAGCCGTAGCAGATTCCAACCAGGCAATAGCCAGGGCTGTGCGCAATTCTACCATTAATCCTATCATAATGGTGATGGAAGTAAAAGCTCGCAACAAGGAAAACAATGGCTCCGTAGTAGATGTTACAGATTTTATCCTGAAAGACAACAATATCACCGGCTTCAGCCCGGAAGCGAAAAAAAATCTTGGATTAACCAGTACGGCAGCAGATCGCTCCTATATCTTATCGGCAAATGCCTTCCCTCAGAATGTTGAGATCAAAACGGTGAAAACATTTGCCATGGGAGCAGCGCCTGTTCCAGGTTCGGCTGATGGTGGAACTGGGAGCCCATCAGCAAGTGTAGGTGTTACCATGGAGATGAGTAATTCCATCATGCTCCTGCCAAGTCAGCAAATGCCTGCCCGTCATGCCGATCCCCGCGTAGGTTACTATACTGAAAGCTTCAAGGTTTTTTCCGACGATCAACAAAAAGTTGAAGAAAAGAACTTCATTGTCCGCCAGCGCCTCGAACCAAAAAAGGAAGACCTGGAAAAATATAAAAAAGGTGAACTGGTAGAACCCAAAGAGGCAATTGTTTACTATGTGGATCCTGCCACACCAAAACAATGGAGACCTTATATTATTGCAGGTATCAACGACTGGAACGAAGCTTTTAAAGCAGCCGGATTCAAAAATGCAATTATTGGTAAGGAATGGCCGCAGAACGACACTACAATGTGCCTTGAAGATGCAAGTTGCAAAGTAGTGCGCTACTTTCCTTCTGGTTTGTCTTATTCCTATTCTCCACGTATATACGATCCCCGCAGTGGTGAGATCCTGCAAACTTATATTGGATGGTCGCATAATAATTTAAAATCATTGCACGATTGGTATTTTGTTCAGGCTTCGGCCGTCGATCCTCGTGCAAGAAACATGAGGTTCAGTGATGAATTAATGGGTGCTTTGATTCGCGCCGAAATTAGCAGACAGGTTGGCTATTCACTTGGACTAAAAACCAATCTCGCCGCCAGCAGCACTATTCCCACAGAAAAACTTCGAGACAAGAATTGGGTTGAAGCCAATGGCTTTTCATCTTCAATAATGGATTACACGCATTACAATTATGTTGCGCAACCTGGCGACAATTTTTCTCCGAATGGTTTAATACCGCGAATAGGCGATTATGATAAATGGGCGATCAAATATGGTTATTCGTACACAGGCAATACTGATTTTGAAAAGGAAAAATCAGAAGTACTTGAGTGGATTTCAAAATTCCAAACGAATAATGCAAAACTGAGGTTTAGTTCTGCGGCTAACCCTAATCTAAATGATCCGACGGATCCTACTGTTCAAACAGAGGACCTCGGCAATAACGCCGTCAAGGCGAGTGAATACGGCCTGAACAACCTTAAGATTGTTATGGCTAACCTGCTGAAATGGACCAGGGAAGATATGGACATGTACGACAATCCTGCAACGATGTATGATAATATCATGGATTGGTGGGGCATCTTGATTCGTCATGTGTATTCGCAGGTGGGCGGCGTTCAGGAAAATCTGAAAACTGTAGACGAATCAGGTGATGTGTATACGCCTATTGCCAAAGAACTGCAAAAGCAGGCGGTTGTCTTTTTGAATAAAGAAGTATTTCAGGAACCAACATGGTTGCTTGATGCCAATGTGCTCAACAAGTTCAGCAAACCTGCAAAAAGAGAAATGGTACAAAGGCTGCAGGAGAACGCTATGTATTACATCCTGAACAGTGGACGGTTGTACAGAATGTACACCGAAGCGATGCGTTACAAAAAAGAACAGGTATATACAATAGATGAATTGATGACAGATATAAGGAACGGATTGTGGAGCGAACTAAAGTTGGCGCAACCAATCATTAACATGAACAGAAGATCGATGCAAAAATCATGGGTCGAAAACCTAAGCAACGTATTGAAATATTCAACTACCGCACCATCGCAGGGTTCTGCAAGTCCTGATCTTACTACAACAGATATCCCGGCAGTGGTACGTTCTCACATGAACGTCGTATTGCAACAATGTAATGAAGCCGATGTCCGCTGCACCGATCCGATGACGAAAGCGCATCTAAGATATGTGGCGGCAAGACTGAAAAAGATTTTGAGCAACGAAAACCAAAAATAATTTGAGCTATCACCTGTGTTCAGATAAACTAAATGCAATGACACGTATCTCCCTCTTTATAGTATTGATGTTTGCAGCAACTTCAGGCATGGCACAACAAAAAACGCCGGTGCTTACAACGAAAGCGGATTCGGCCAACACTATCAATAGGGCCTACAGCAATATCGTTACGGAAAAAACAACCAGCAAGAAAGGATTGTTTTCTATCCATCAGAACGCTGACAAATATTATTTCGAAATTCCTGATTCTTTATTGGGCCGCGAGTTGCTGCTGACCACCTGGCTGGTGAAAGTACCAGGAGGCAGTCCAAAATTTGGCGGTGAAATAATGAATACCAAAACTATTCTTTTCGAAAAGCAAAGAGACAATAAAATCGTTTTGTCCATAGTGACAACAATCAGCCAATCCGATACATCGAATGTGATCTCAAAAGCTGTAAAGAATTCCAACCTTAATTCTGTGGCTTTCGTCTACGAGATAAAAGCGCGCGGACTGCAAGGAAGATCATCAGTGATTGACGTAACCGATCTGTTGCAAAAAGAGAATGCATTAACGATGCTTAGTCCGGAAGTAAAGAGCACTATGGCTCTAACATCCATGGCTGCGGACCGTAGCTATGTAAAAAGTTTTGCCTCCTATCCTATCAACGTGGAGATAAAGATGCTGCGTACGTATACTGCATCGTCCGCAGCTGCTCAGCCTTTGCCAGGTCGTCCGCCGGTTGTTCCTCTAGAGGCAGCAAAATTAGGTGGAGCAGTTACCCTGGAAATTTCTACCTCTATCCTACTGATGCCTGAGAAGCCAATGACTCCCCGTCGTTTTGATGCAAGGGTAGGTTATTTTGCGAATGGTTTTTATGAATTTTCAGACGATCAACAAAAGGTAGATCCAAAAATCTTCATCGTTCGTTACAGGTTAGAGCCAAAAGCGGAGGACCTGGATAAATATAAAAGGGGGGAGTTAGTAGAACCGAAAGTACCCATCGTTTATTATGTAGATCCTGCTACGCCAAAACAATGGCGTCCCTATATCATTGCCGGGATTAACGACTGGAAT
>Ga0136846_1228960_pt1 | contig 10845 bp, 8 predicted proteins | sample HopSoiMetagenom2_FD_96841 | JGI IMG/M metagenome (GOLD analysis project Ga0136846, IMG submission 96841) | Grasslands soil microbial communities from Hopland, California, USA - 2 Assembly 2016 (version 4) | ecosystem: Environmental > Terrestrial > Soil > Grasslands | place: USA: Hopland... | reverse complement strand
GGGTTTTGCAGGCCGGCTTCGTCGGGAACTACCAGCCAGCGGCGGAAGGTCTCGTAATTGCCGCTGTCGCGGTCGACGGCCACGCGGATGTCCACTTCGCCCTCGTACACCTTCTTGGTGGCCGAGGCGAGCGCGAGCTCGACGGCGCCAAAAACGACGTCACGTTCCACATTCTTTTCACGCGAGATGGCATCAACCAACATCAACAGTTCGCGATTCATTTCACAAGCCTGCCTTTCTTCATATCTTGAAATTCAATTCTCTGTAGAGGGTTCGGCGCCAGGGGCTATTTTGGGTTTACGTCCCTTGAAATCAACCACGGGCGCAAGGCGCGCCTGTTGAATCTCGTCGAGCGTAAAACCCAGCGCCTGCAACGGTGCTGGAACCTTCTTCTTGCTAACTTTTTGGCCGGGTTTCACGGCGGGCTCATCGCTCCAGACGATTTGCCAGCCGGCTGTGCCGGCGGCGGCGCGCTCCAGCGTGCCGCGGAATTTCTTGCGGCTGGCCGCCACCGTAGAACCGGCGCTGGCTGCCACGCCAATCGGCGCCTTGAGGGTGATGTCGATCAACTCACCGGCAAAACGCTCAAAATCTTTTTCATTGCGCAGGGGCCTGTCGATGCCGGGGGAGCTGACCTCCAGCCGCGCATACTCGGCGCCTTCGACTTCCAGCACAAACTGCAGCTGGCGGGTGACTTTTTCGCAATCTTCGGCATTGATGAACTGTTCGGCACCTTTGACGTAGGGCATGTCAATCGTCACCCGCAGCAAACCGCCGCCGGTGCGCTCGATCTCGACCAGCTCGTAGCCCAGTCCCGTCACAGTTTGTTCAATCGTCTCTTGCAATGCCATTCAGTCTTCTAAACCCGCTCTTACGTCAATCTGAATCAATGTTCAAAAACAAACGCCCAAAAAAAATGGGCGGTGAAAACCCGCCCATTTGGTCGTGAAGCTCTTATTGTAACGTGCTCCGCCCGTCGATGCAAACAATTTCCGTGCCTGAAACCGAAGGGGACGCTTAAAACCCGTTGCTACAAATAGCAATGGTCAGGATACGCATCCGGCCATCGGAACAAAGGGCATCGGACAAAACCTTCATCGGCGAGCTGCAACACTTTTTTTGAAACTGGCTTTGGAGGCTCGCGGCGCCACAGACGGTGGAGAAAGGCGGCCAGCGAGAAGGACAAATGGTCCCTATCCAGCCGTATTCAAGTTTGAATGTATTTTTAATAAATACCTATATAAATCAACATACTATTTTATATAGTTAAAGTAATTTATGAGAAATTGAGGGGTTCAAAAGTCCTGGAATGAGTAACCGAATTCAGGCAGCTGTGACCAGTACCCGCGTGTAAGGATGCTGCGGCGTATCCAGCACGTCGCTCAACGACCCCGATTCCAGCACGTCGCCATCTTTCATCACCATGACCTCATGGGCCATGGCGCGGATCACATCAACGTCGTGCGTGATCAGCAAATAGCTCAGTCCCCGTTCGCGCTGCAGCCTTTGAAGCAACGCGAGCACCTGTTTCTGGATGGTCACATCCAGCGCGCTGGTCGGTTCGTCCAGCACCAGCAAGCTGGGATTGACGATCAGGGCCCGGGCGATAGCCAGGCGCTGGCGCTGTCCACCCGAAAACTCGTGCGGATAGCGTTGCAGCAAACCCGGAAACTGGGCGTCAGTCATGCCTACATCGGCCAAGGCTTGCAGCGCCCGTTCGCGCCGTTCGGCTGGGGCAAGCTTGGGTTCATGCACCGTCAGGCCTTCTTCCACGATGGCTTCAACGGTCATGCGGGGTGAGAGTGAGGAGAACGGATCCTGGAACACTACCTGAACGGCGCGGCGGATGGCCTTGTTGCGCGCCGCCTCCCGGCTCCAGGCCTGACCCGCAGCCTGCAGCTGCCCCGAAAAAGGCAGCAAACCCAGGCTGGCCAGCGCCAAGGTGGACTTGCCGGAGCCGGATTCGCCAATCACGCCCAGTGTCCTGCCGGGGGGAATGTGAAAGCTCGCCCCCTTCACTGCCACAAACTCGGCTTTTTTAAACCACCCGCGTATGCCTGGAATGGACACCGGATACGCCACGCGCAGGCGCTCCGCGCGCATCATGGGCGCTACATCCTCCGGACCCGCGCTGGCTTGTGCCCCTGCAAGCCCATCCCGCTGCGGTTTGCTGTCGATCAGTTTGCGGGTGTAAGGGTGTTGGGGCCTGCCGAAAATCTCCGCCACGGCGCCCTGCTCCACGATATGGCCGTTTTCCATCACCGCCACGCGGTCGGCAAACTTGCGCACCAGATTCAGGTCGTGGGTAATCAGCAGCACCGCCATGCCGTTGCGCTGCTGCAGCTCACCCAGCAGATCCAAAATCTGGCCGCGCAGGGTGACATCCAGTGCGGTGGTCGGTTCATCGGCCAGCAGCAGCCTGGGCTGGCAGGCCAGCGCCATGGCAATCATGGCCCGCTGCCGCTGCCCGCCCGAGAGCTGGTGCGGGAACGAATTGGCCCGCCTTTCGGGCTCCGTGATGCCCGTATCCGCTAGCAATTTGATAGCAGCTTGCCAAGACTCCGCCTGGGCTAGACCCTGTTTTAGCTGTACAACTTCAGCGATCTGGTTGCCTACGCTGAACAAGGGGTTCAGCGCCGTCATGGGTTCCTGGAAGATCATGGCAATGTCGCGGCCGCGGATTCCGCGAAGGGACTGCTCCGGCAAGGACAGCAGCTCCACAGGCGCCCTGGGCGGAGACCCGCTGGCCGTCCGCTCGGCCGCGTTCACGCCGGTAAAAACGGCCTTGCCGCTGACGGTGGCGTTTTGCGCCAGACGCAGCAGACTCAGCGCTGTCACGGTCTTGCCTGAACCGGATTCGCCCACCAGCGAGAGCTTTTCGCCGGGCGCGATGGAAAAATCGATACCGTGGACCACCGGTTTACCCGCAAACGAGATTCGCAGGTTCTGGACGTCGAGCAGCGGCGTTGCCATTAGTCGGCCTTTCTGGGATCCATGGCGTCGCGCAGGGCGTCGCCCATAAAGGTCAGCAGTAGCAGCGTCATGACCAGTACCAGGAAGGTAGCCAGCGAAATCCACCAGGCGTCGATGTTGTTCTTGCCTTGGCTGAGCAACTCGCCCAGCGAGGGCGTGCCCGGCGGCACGCCCAGGCCCAGGAAGTCCAGCGAGGTCAGCGCCAGGATGGAGCCGCTCATGCGGAACGGCAGGAAGGTCACCACCGGCGTCATGCTGTTGGGCAGGATGTGCCGCCACATGATCTGCAAATTGCTGACGCCCAAGGCCCTGGCCGCCCGTACGTAGTCCATCTGACGGTTGCGCAGGAACTCCGCGCGCACGTAGTCGGCCAGGTCCATCCAGCCGAACACCGACAGCAAAATCAGCAGCAGCGCAATACTGGGCGCGAAGATGGCACTGAAGATGATGAGCAAATAGAGTGCGGGCATCGCGCTCCAGACCTCGATCAGGCGCTGCATCACCAAGTCGGTCTTGCCCGCGAAATAGCCCTGCACCGCCCCCGCCAGGATGCCCAGCGCCGTGCCGATGACGGTCAGCGCCAGGCCGAAGAGGACACTGACGCGGAATCCGTAGATCAGTTGCGCCAGCAGGTCACGCCCCCGGTCGTCGGTGCCGAACCAGTTGTCGCGCGTGGGCGCGGCCGGGCTCGGGGACTTGGCGAAGTAGTTCAGTGTTTTGGGGCCGTAAGGGTTGAGTGCATAGATCGCCCAGTTGCCTCCGGCAGTGATGCGGCCGCGGATAAAGGGATCCAGGTAGTCGGCGGGCGTGGGGAAGTCGCCGCCGAAGGTCTGCTCCGAGTAATCCTTGACGATGGGGAAATAAAAAGTGCCCTCGTAGCGCACGACCAGCGGCCGGTCGTTGGAGACAACTTCTGCGGACAGGCTGACTACCACCATCGCACAGAAAAGCACCAGGCTCCAGAAACCCAGCGGGTTGCGACGAAAACGCCGCCAGCCCCGGCGGGCCGGGCTGATGTGGAGTGCTACGGCGCCGGCCGCAGGCACGAAGGCGCCATCGCTAGTCGAATTTGACACGTGGATCCACCAGTACGTAAGAGAGGTCGCTGATCAGCTTGGTGACAAGCCCTATCAATGTGAACAGATAGAGCGTTCCAAGCACCACGGGATAGTCGCGCCGGATCACGCTCTCGTAGCTGAGAAGGCCCAGGCCGTCCAGCGAAAACAGCGTCTCGATCAATAGCGACCCAGTGAAGAACGCCCCAATGAACGCGCCGGGAAACCCGGTGATGATGGGCATCAGCGCATTGCGGAACACATGCTTCCAGAGCACGCGGTTTTCGGCCAAGCCCTTGGCGCGCGCGGTCAGCACATACTGCTTGCGAATCTCTTCGAGGAACGAGTTTTTGGTCAGCATGGCCGTGACCGCAAAACTACCGAACACCATGGCCGTCACCGGCAGTGTGATGTGCCAGAGGTAGTCCACAATCCTCGCGCCCCAGTTGAGCTCGTCCCAGTTGGGAGAAGTCAGCCCGCGCAACGGAAACCATTGCAGCTGCCCGCCGAAGATCACCAGCAACACAACGCCCAGCACAAAGCCCGGAATGGCATAGCCCACCAGGATCAGCAAGGTGGTGACCAGATCGAACTTGCTCCCCGCCCTCACCGCCTTGGCCACGCCCAGGGGAACGGCCACGCCGTAACTGATAAAAAAGGTCCACAGTCCCAGGCTGATGGACACAGGCAGCTTCTCCAGGATCAGCGTCCAAACGTCCTTGTTCTGGAAAAAGCTCTTGCCCAGATCGAAGCGCGCGAACTGGCCCAGCATCTGCACCAGCCGCTCATGGACCGGCTTGTCGAAACCGTACAAGGCCTTGATCGCCTCCAGCCGCTTGGGATCCACACCCTGGTTGCCGCGGTAACTGGAGCCGCCCGACTCCACGCCGCCGAAGCCGCCTTTGGCGTCCGACAGGTACTGCTCCACCGGTCCGCCGGGCACAAACTGGATCACGGCGAAGGTGATCAGCAGGACGCCCAGCAAAGTGGGGATCATCAGCAGCAGGCGTTTAAGGACGTAGGCGAACATCTGGCTTACTTTCCTTGGAGCGCGGGCTTGGCCCACCAGGCCATCATGACCCAGTCTTCCGCCCCGGCATAAGGCGGCATCGGCGGTTTGAAACCCAGCCGCCAGGCGTTGTAGGCGACGCGGTGCGACGTCAGCGTCCACTGGGGGATCAGGTAATGGCTGTGCATGATCACGCGGTCCAGCGCCCGGCAGGCCGGGATCAGTTCGGCCTTGGTCCTGGCGCTGACTGCCGCGCTGACCCGTACGTCCACGGCCGGGCTCTTGACGCCGAAGTAATTGCCCGAGCTTTCGGTGTCGGCCGCCTTGCTGCCGAAGATGTCGCTGAGCTGCTGGCCCGGGTCGTGCGTGCCCGGAAAGTTGATAGTCGTGATATCGAACTCGAATTTATCCAGGCGCTGCTGGTAGAGCGCGAAGTCCACCGGCGAGAAGCGCAGCGTGATGCCCAGCTTTTCCAGGTTGCGCATCCAGGGCGCGACCGTGCGCACCCCCGTGTCGCGGCTGTCCAGGTAGTCGAGCACCATGGCCTCGCCCTTGGCGTTGCGTAGCGCGCCGTCGCGGAAAGTCCAGCCGGCGTCCTTCAGCAGGGCCTGTGCCTTGCGCAGGTTGTTGCGTAGCGACTGGCCTTCGCCGGTCGTCCTGGGCGGCTGGTACATGGGCCCGAAGACCGCGGCGGGCACTTTGGCGCGCAAGGGCTCCAACAAGGCCAGTTCCTCCGGTGACGGCTGACCGGTGGCGGCGCAGTCCGTATTGCCGAACAGGTCCATCACGCGGGGATAGCCGTTGTAGAACATCTGCCGGTTCATCCACTCATAGTCCAACGCCAGGTCCAAAGCCTCGCGCACACGCGGGTCGGACAGCATGGGCTTGCGGCTGTTGAGCACATAGCTCTGGAAACCGGCCGGCTGGCGATGCGGGAAATCCTGCTTGACCAGTTCGCCCGAATCGAAGCGCTTGCCTGTCACACGGCGCGCCCAGTCGCCGGCCGAATAAAAACTCATCATGTCGAACTCGGCCGCCTTCAGCGCTTCCAGCCGCGCCGTGTTGTCCTTGTAGATCTTCACGGTGATGCGATCGAAGTTGTAGCCGCCACGCCGCACGTTCAGATCGCGGGCCCAGTAGTTGGGATCACGCACATAGGTAATGTCCTTGCCGAAACGCACCGGGCCTATCTTGTACGGGCCGCTGCCGATGGGAACGTCCATCACGACGTCATCGAAGCGCTTGGGCTTGCCGTCCATCACGCCCCAGGCACGGCTGAACACCGGCAGGCCGCCCACGGTCAGGGGCAGTTCGCGGTTGGGCTTCTTGAACCGGTAGCGCACGGTGTAAGCGTCGATCACGTCGCAGCCTGCCACGTCCTCCAGCGCGGTCTTGTAACCGGGCGAGGTGTAAGGGCCTGTCAGCGTGTCATAGCTATGCTTGACGTCCGCGGCCTCGACCGGCGCTCCGTTATGAAATTTCGCCTGCGGCCGCAGGCGAAACACCACACTCAGCCGGTCGGGCGCCACTTGTACGTCCTCGGCCAGCAGGCCATAACCGGCGGCGGTTTCGTCCATGGAGCCGGCCAGCAGCGAATCAAACATCAGCGTTGCCAGATAAGCGGGCGCCGAGCCTTTGATCGTGAAGGGGTTGTATTTGTCGAAGGTGGAGTAACGCAGGTTGCTGACCAGGCGCAGGTCTCCGCCCTTGGGCGCTGCGGGGTTGACGTAATCAAAGTGGGCAAACCCCGGGGGGTACTTGAGGTCTCCCCAGAGTGCATAGCCGTGCGCAGCCCATGACGGTGATGAAAGACCCAGCAGGACCCAAACCAGCAAACTTCGCATGCGACAATTCTGCACTACTTGAGTCGGCAAAATTCGGTGTGCCAATGCTGCACCCCTGCCCGATCACCCGTTTAAACCCTAAGCACTTACTGGAGCACCCGCATGGCCACCCACACTGGATTCCTCACCGGCAAAAAACTGTTGATCACGGGCGTGCTGTCCAACCGCTCCATCGCCTACGGCATCGCCAAGGCCTGCCATGCGCAGGGCGCCGAGCTGGCTTTCGGCTACGTCGGCGAGCGCTTCAAGGACCGCATCACCGAGTTCGCCGCCGACTTCGACTCCAAGCTGATTTTTGACTGCGACGTGGGCGACGACGCGCAGATCGAAAAGATGTTTGCCGACCTCTCCAAAACCTGGCCGACCTTTGACGGCTTTGTACACAGCATCGGCTTTGCACCGCGCGAGGCGATTGCCGGTGATTTTCTGGAAGGCCTCTCGCGCGAGGGTTTCAAGATTGCCCACGACATCAGCGCTTACAGCTTCCCGGCGATGGCCAAGGCTGCCCTGCCTTACCTGAACAAAAAATCTGCCCTGCTCACGCTGACCTACCTGGGGGCGGTGCGCACCGTGCCCAACTACAACACCATGGGCCTGGCCAAGGCCAGCCTTGAGGCCTCGGTGCGCTACCTGGCCGAATCGCTGGGCCCGAAAGGCATGCGCGTCAACGGCATCAGCGCCGGCCCCATCAAGACCCTGGCTGCCAGCGGCATCAAGGGCTTCGGCAAGATTTTGAGCGTGGTCGCCGAAGCCTCGCCGATCCGCCGCAATGTGACGATTGAAGACGTCGGCAACGTCGCCGCCTTCCTGCTGAGCGACCTGGCCGGCGGCGTGAGCGCCGAGATCACCTATGTCGATGGCGGTTTCAGCCATGTGGTGGGCGGCATTGCCGAGCCGGCGGAAGCTGGCTGAAGCGCTTGGTCGCGCTGTTTTCGGGCTGTGAGTCTGGCGCCTGGTTTAGCTGATTTGCTACTTAATTGATAGCGTCAAGTCCATGCAGCGTATGGCCTGGCGGCATAAAACATCACTAAATTGCGGCTGGAACCCACGCGCCTGAAACGCCTGCCAGCCTGAATACGGGTGGCCTTAAGTTCGGAGGGAAAACGGCCTCCAGCCCATATGGAGAATTGGCAGTGCGCTATTAAAAAGGTAGCAACTCAGCCCGTCACGGGGTTTCTGTGTTTGTCGGTTGGGGCTCCGGCTGCGTCCAGTAGTCGTAGCTCCAGGCGGTCTCAAAGCCCGCGCGCCGGTACAAGGACAGCGCGGAAGCGTTGATATCTTCGACCTGCAGGAATGCCCGTTCAATGCCCCGTTGCGATGCAGCGGCGGCGACACTCGCCAGCACCCGCCCGGCCAGCCCCTTGCCCCTGAACGCCTGGTCGGTGCGCATGCCGTGCACGCTGGACCATCCATGGCTGAACGCGCCAGCGCCCGCCGCCACGGTTTTGCCGTTCTCGCGAACACTGGCAAACACCGAGTTATCGGCACGGCTCAGGGCCTTGGCCCGGCTGGCGCCGTCAACCGGGTCAAAGCCTTCCGCCAGAAAGAGGTCGGTCCAGGCCGGATCAGGGGTGTCCGCTGTTTCGGCCAGGGTCGCCTCGCAGACGCCACGCATGGTTTCGACCGGCGCGATCTGGACCAGCATCGGCCGCCCAGACTGGTAACCGCGCCGTGTCAACTCACGCCGCAGGTCATCAAAACAGGCTTCAGTCGCCAGGCGGAACATCGTGCGCAAGCCGTGCGCCTGGTAGCGAGCTTCAATCCGGTCGACGATGGCGAGTTCAACCGGTTCATGACGCAAGGGCACGGCACTGCGGGCCCTGCCGACCGTTCCACTGTCAAAAGGCAACAGCCAGCCGTCAAATTCTTCAACGATTTCGGGCGACACAGCCGCAATGGTGGCTCGCTCAATAGTTTCGATGTCGCTCGAAGTCATGGTTTCAGGGAAAAGCCCCACGGCACCAAGCACAGCAGGACGTCAGTTGTCGGACGACACCATTATGGGCGTAGTCGAGGATGCCCGCCAGAGGGAAAACCTGACTAAGCCTGACTTCCGCGGGGAACACCGCTAGCGCTTTTTGAGGTAGGAAACCAGGCGTCCCGCCCGTTGAAATGCTGAACAGAAAGGGAGCAAGGTTCAGGCCTTCCAGGAGCGCACATTAATGGCGCCCATCCGCTTGCAACTTGGGTCCGCCTTTGTGGTCACTGGAGACCCAAATAGGATGGGCGATTGGGCCCGCAACGGATCGCTAACGAATGGCCCAAATAGGGCTCACCGATGCTTGTGCCATCGCGGGTTGAAACCTAAACTGTATGTTCATACAGCCCAAGTGATTCAACCCATGAACAACCAGCCCCGGCTTCAAGTTTCGACCTTCCGCGTGCCAGCGCCCTCCCCACGCTTTCGCTTGAAAACCCTGCACCTGCTGCTGGTTTTCGCCGGTCTTCTGACACCGGCTTTGCCCGCCGTATCCTCCGTATCTGCCGCAGTCGCCCCTGTCGCTTCCTCCATTCAGGGTGTCCCACCCCTGATGCTGGCCAAGGCTTACCAGGCCGGCATTTCCCTGCCCGACTACTGGGTCAGCGAAAAATACGACGGTGTGCGCGGCTACTGGGACGGTGAAAAGCTGCTGACCAGAGGTGGTGAGCGCATTGCCGCACCCGGCTGGTTCACCGCAGGCTGGCCCAAGGTCGCGATGGATGGCGAGCTGTGGGCAGGCCGCGGCCAATTCGCCAGGGCCGTGTCGACCATACGTCAGCAAACACCGAACGACACAGCCTGGCGGGCAATGCGCTTTATGGTGTTTGACCTGCCCGCGCAGGGCGGCCCGTTCAGTGACCGCATTCCGGCGCTGGGCGGGCTGGTGAGCCGAATCGACCAGCCTTGGGTGCAGGCTGTGGCGCAGTCAAAAGTGGCAAGCCGCCCTGCCCTACAGGCACTGCTGGCCACAACTGTCAAACAGGGCGGTGAAGGGCTGATGTTGCACCGGGGCGCATCGCTCTACAAAAGCGGGCGCAATGACGACCTGCTCAAGTTCAAAACCCATGAAGACACGGAAGCCCGCGTGGTCGCTCATATTCCGGGCAAAGGAAAGTACGCCGGCGTCATGGGCGCGTTGCTGGTTGAAATGCCGGGCCAGGATGGCAAAGCGGCCCAGCGCTTCAAGCTGGGCAGCGGGCTCAGCGACGAGCAGCGCCGCAACCCGCCGCCCATCGGCAGCACCGTCACTTACCGTTTTCGGGGGCTGAACGACAGCGGCATTCCGCGCTTTGCCAGCTTCATGCGCACGCGCGAAGACGCCGCCCTTTAGAACCCATTGACCCATTGACCCATTGACAAAAACGCCATGAAAAAAGCCGATGCAAATGCACCGGCTTTTTTCTGCCGTGGCGGGCCTGGGGTGGCTTATTTCTTCACGCAGTCGGCGTAGTAACGTGCTTTGCCTTTGGCATCCACCTCTTCCACCAGGCCGTGGATGTCGGTTTCGAAACCGGGGCATTGCGCATTGAACTCGCGCGAAAACTTCAGGTAGTCCACGATGCGCTTGTTGAACACCTCGCCCGGAATCAGCAGCGGAATGCCCGGCGGGTAAGGCGTGACCAGGCCCACGGTGATGCGGCCCTCCAGGTGGTCAATCTCGACCCGCTCAGTCGTACGATGAGCGATGTGGGCATAGGCGTCGCTGGGCTTCATGGCCGGGGCCAGGTCGCTCAAATACACCTCGGTCGTCAGGCGCGCGATGTCGTACTTGGCATACAGCGTATGGATATGCTGGCACAAGTCGGCCAGGCCCATGCGCTCGTATTTGGGGTACTTCTGGCAAAACTCGGGCAGGATGCGCCACATCGGCTGGTTCTTGTCATAGTCGTCCTTGAACTGCTGCAGCGCCGTCAGCAGCGTGTTCCAGCGGCCCTTGGTGATGCCGATGGTGAACATGATGAAGAAGCTGTAGAGGCCGGTTTT
>Ga0136846_1233206_pt1 | contig 10846 bp, 8 predicted proteins | sample HopSoiMetagenom2_FD_96841 | JGI IMG/M metagenome (GOLD analysis project Ga0136846, IMG submission 96841) | Grasslands soil microbial communities from Hopland, California, USA - 2 Assembly 2016 (version 4) | ecosystem: Environmental > Terrestrial > Soil > Grasslands | place: USA: Hopland... | reverse complement strand
TGGTTTTGCGCCCATCTGAAGAGCCCCTGCCGCACGCTGAGAAACCAGTGGCCGTGCCTCCGCCCAAAGTAGAGATGGCTGCGGCAGAGCCCTTGCACCTTCCGGCTTCTGCGGCTTCGCTGCCTCGCCAACTTGTCAAAACCAACGTTTTTTCTACCGGCAGTTCCGCAGTTCCGACTCTCAGCCGCGTGCCCCGTCAGCTACAGACCGGAGGATTCGGAGACCCCAATGGGGTTCCAAGCAACGAGCTCAAGAATCGTCCGGTGACCATCGCTCAATCCGGATCATTCGATCTGCCGGTAGGTGAGGGTTATGGCAATGGCACGGGTGGAAAGACGGGCGCGAAGGGAGTGGTGGCGAGCGCCGGTTTTGGCAGCGGCACAGCGGTTGCCGACGCTACCCGGCCCTCGGTTGGCGGTAGCGTTCGACAAGGCAGCTTCGGGGACGTTCAGCCCGCTGCTTTGACCCAGGCCCACAATCAGCAGCAGACCAGTGCCGGGATGGTCCCTCCTGAAGTGACCTTCAAGCCGGTTCCCGTCTACACCGAAGAAGCACGCAAGCTGCGCATCGAAGGTGAGGTACTGGTTGAAGTCAAATTCGAGTCATCAGGCCAAATCCAGATCTTGCGGGTGCTGCGTGGCCTGGGGCACGGACTGGACGAAAACGCAGTCAAGGCAGCCGAAAAGATCCGCTTCAGGCCGGCTCGCCGGAACGGCGAAGCCACGGATACGACCGCCGTTCTCCACATACTTTTTCAGTTGGCCTAAAACACCCGGCAGACCTGGCTGGAGGACAAGAACGACCCGCAAGCAAACTGAGCTATGCAGTTGGTGGGCTGGGAACCAACAGGAACCGGCTTACTGAATGGCGCTGCCTACAGAAGAAAACACATTGTTGGCATTGGAGCCGATCAAACGAATTGTACCGACCACGATGACCAGGATGACTGCCAGCATCACGGCATATTCCGCGATATCCTGGCCTTCCTGATCATTCCAGAATTTTTGCACCAGTTGTTTCACGTTCAACCTCCTCCCGAAGTGAAGGCTTAGAGAGCACCGAAATCTATATCGACAGCCGGGACTCTCAAGTTGTCTATTTTGTCATAATCTAGTTCGTAGCCGATTTTCATGCCAATGGCCCACGAGTGGGGCGATATGGCACTTAAGTGCCATATCCAGCTACACAACGTCTGACGAACCGCAAAAACCTAGATGATCGCCTTCAACGGCAATGACTGGTTCACGGCGAACAGCGCCAATTCCAGGCGCGTGGAGACTCCTAACTTATCGAAGATGTTGCTCAGGTGGTGCTTCACCGTATCTTCGCTGATCTTGAAATACTCGGCGATTTCCTTGTTGGAAAAGCCTGCCACCACCGCGGAAACAATCTCCAGTTCTCGAGGCGTCAGCCCGAACTTTCGTTGCCGGGCATCCTCGCCCGAGGATTGCATGAGAGCGCTGAGATACTGCACAAGGTTCGAAACACTTTCTCGGCCTACCCAGTACTCGCCCGACATCACGGTATCGATACTCTTCAGCAGCAACTGAGTCGCAGAGTCCTTTAAAACTACCCCGCGCGCACCCAGTTGTAGAGCTTCGACGATCTGTTTTTTTTCCGCAGCGGCGGTTAACAAGATGACCCGGACTGGGCTCGAATTCGGTCCCGTGCTCAAATCGCGAAGCGCTTCCAGCCCGTGCCGTCGAGGCATAGCCAGATCTAAAAGTAAAATCTCAGGCTTTAGCTCGCGCGCCAGTTTCACCGCTTCCGCTCCGTCGCAGGCTTCGCCGACGACCTTTAAGCCTTCTTCTGACTCCAATAGCCTGCGCAATCCATCTCTGAATATAGGATGGTCGTCTGCAATCACGATGCGCACCGGCTGCGATCTTCGGTTATCCATATGCGACGACCCGTTTCTGGGGTATGGCAATCTTAAGGCGCGATCCTTGGCCTGGAGCAGATTCTATCGTGAGCTCGCCCTCTATTACCCGCACTCTTTCCTTGATCACCAGAGGGCCGCGCCCTTGAGCGTCCAGTTCGGAGTGAGAAAGCCGCCCCTCAAATGGAAACCCACATCCGTCATCTTCAATGGTCAGGTTCCATTCGCCGTTTTCCGCGCTCAAACGCACAATCACGTTTCGGGCGCGGCTGTGCTTGCGAACGTTGACCAGGCTCTCCTGCACGATCCGTGCGACCTCACGGCAGATCGCCTGCGGCATCTCCAATTCTTCCACATTCGGCATGAATCGCGCTGAAATGCCGGTCTCCCGCTGGAAGCGCTCAACCGTATCCGCCAGCAGCCCGAGCAACCTTCGTGAGTCAACGTCCAGCGACTTCATCTGCTGCATCAACTCGCGGAGCTTGAGCACTTCTTCGCGCAATAGCCCCTGAATGCGCCCTAACTCATCGTGCAAATCTCCACCGCTACGTGCCTGCCGCTTTAGCACGTCCACTTGCATTTCAACCGCGATAAGGGACTGGACTGCGCCATCGTGCAACTCACGAGCGAAGCGAGCGCGTTCCACTGCCCCGGCGCGCATTCGCAAACGGCGTATCAGGTAAACGTTATAAACTGCCGGCCCGACCTGGCGCACGAGTTCCTGCAGAAAACGCAGTTCATCGTCTACTTTCCCCATGCTCAACGGATTCAGAAGGAAGACGCGTCCCCACCATTCTTTCCCGAAAACAAACGGGACTACCACCAGGCTTTCAAACTGATGCTGGGCACGGAAACGGGCGAGAGACTCCGTGCCGCGGTTTCGGACCTTACTACCCGACTTATCAAATCCGGCCACAGTGAACTGCGCCGGGTTCTGTTTCGCGTTACGGCGCGCATAAAACAGAACCGCCTGCGAATCGCCCAAATAGATGTCCCGATCGGTAACCGAGGGTTCCATCCAGCGCAGATCGGTGACGCCATGTTTTGCGTTTCGCACCTCTCCTACAAATACCCGCTGAGAATTTCCCTCCTGCGACGCAATCAAGCCCAGGGGCGCATCGAACATTTCCAAAAGTTGAGCCAGAATGGCTTGCAGCGTCCCGCCCAGCCCCGCCTCTACACTGACCCCGCCCAACACATGTGCAATAACCGCTTTCTCGGCACGCAACTGCTTCTGCTGCTCTGCCAGATATCCGAGCAGCAGGCCCATCACGATCAGATAAATAGAGCGGGTAAGCAGGACCTCAGGCGTGAAATCTGCAGCATCCACATGCAGCGTTGGCATGTGAAGCCGGATCAGAAGGTGATCCACATAAGTAAAGAATCCTAAACTGGAAGCTAGTGCGACCAGCCAGAGCAGTGCCACTGAGGCTATCGCACTGGTTAGCGTCTCCCACAGGCCCCAGCGGTAGGCCGCTGCCGCCAGCACAAACACAAAGAACAGGACGAATGGATTTCCACGGCCGGTTGCGAAGATCGAGATCAACACCGGCCACACTACGTCACCGGCGTGAACCAAAAGCCGGAAAGCCGGCGTAGATTGCCGGCGCTGGCGAAGCAGCATCAGCACCAGAACACCCTGGCCCATGTAAAAAGCAAACAGACCATAAGCCCAGGGCGAAAACCGGATTTCCCTTGGATCGAGACGAATGGCTATTAAGGCCCCGATGGCCAGGAACAGCCGCGCAGTCGCTAACCAGCCCTCAACTCTCCGAATTTCTCCGGGATCTGCGGGTGCTCTTAAGCGCCATAAGAAACGATGTCGAAGGGGAGCCAATTTGAGCGACCTGGATGAAGTGCAGATAGGAATATTATGAGGGCGGCGATACTAGAGCAAGAGGACAGGCTTACCTCTCCAATGCCCCAGCCTGATTACTAACGTAATGTTTCCGGAATACTCATCCGGACTAGAATACATCGAATCTCACTAACTCGCCTGTATTCAGGGATTTAGTACACAAGACGTAGTAGACCAAGACTTCGTAAACAATGATGACGCGCTCCAAACTGCTGATCGCGTTTGTTTCAGCTCAGGTTGTCGTGCAAGCGGCTGCCTCGCTGTTTGGGCACGGTTTTGTTCTCGTCGCGATCAGTGACCTGATCCAGCTTTCACTTTTACTCACCGGCGCGCTGTTCTTTCTCAGCAATGCCGCCTTCAGCACCGGCCGAACCCGCTTATTTTGGGCTCTTCTCAGTATCGGCATGGGCTCCTGGTTTTTCTATCAAGGACTGTGGACCTACTATGAAGTGCTGTTGCGCCAGGATGTCCCCGACCTCTTTTGGGGTGACATGGTGCTCTTCATACATATTGTGCCGACCATGGCAGCGCTCGCCATTCAGCCAAACATCGAGCATGAGCAGCGTACTTCAAAGCTGGGAATACTGGATTTCACCCTGCTGATACTGTGGTGGCTTTATCTCTACGTTTTGATGGTGCTCCCATGGCAGTACATCGCGCCCAACGTCAAGGCCTACAACCATAACCTGAATGTGATTTACGCCACCGAGAAACTGGCCCTGCTGGTCGCGATCGGTATCGTCTATCTCAGGAGCGCCGGGATCTGGAGAAAAATATATTCCAACCTTTTTGGCGCAAGCACGGCTTATGCGCTCAGTTCCTACGTGGCCAATTGGGCAATTGCGAAAAATGTTTATTACTCCGGCAGTTTTTATGATGTGCCGCTCGTCGTATCCATGGCATGGATGACCCTGGTCGGTGTGTATTCGCGCGAAAATGATCTGCAGCGCGGTCCTAAATCGGTCGTGAATAATCACGGTGTGTGGGTCGCCAGGCTGGGCATGACGGCAATTTCCTCTTTGCCTTTGTTCGCCATCTGGTCACTCTATGATCACTCATGTCCTCCCGAAATCCGCAATTTTCGCCTCACTTTGACGCTCGGGTGCATGCTCGTGATGGGAGCGATGGTGTTTGTTCGGCAGTATGTTCTTGACCGGGAGCTGGTCACGCTGCTGCACATCTCGCAGAGTTCGTTTGAGAATCTGCGTCAGCTGCAGAGCCAGCTGGTGGAATCAGAAAAGCTGGCTTCGCTTGGACAGCTTGTGGCCGGCGCTGCCCATGAACTCAACAACCCGCTTACGGCGATGCTGGGTTATTCCGACCTGTTGACGGAAGCCTGTCAGAACCAGGAGCAACGGCAGGTGTCGGAAAAGATCGGCCAGCAGGTGCGGAATACTCGATCGCTTATCGCCAGCCTGATCAGCTTTGCCAAGCAATCGCCGGGCGAGCGAAGCATGGTTGACCTTGGGGCCCTGGTTCAAACCGCGGTAAATCTGGCGCGTCCGCAGACTGAGGCGCTGCACGTAAAAGTGAAAGTCGAACGCTCCGAGGGTGTGCAACCCATTGTGGGCGATTCCAATCAATTGCTGCAGGTCTGCTCTCATCTTGTGAACAGCGGGTTGAATCTGCTCGGCGAATCTGGAGGCAGCCTCAATATCCAGATTTTTCGTCGGGCTGATTTTGCGGTGCTCGAGCTGTCGGAAGAAACTGCAGGTCGTTTGCGGTCTGAAGTCTCGCTGAGGACATCAGGCTTGGGAGTCACGGCTTGTATGGGAATCATCCAAAATCATCGGGGCACAATGGAGTGCATCAGCAATCCCGATGGCAGCGCCGTCGTCAGGATCGAATTGCCTTTTGCCTACCAGAATTCAGCTGCAGTCGACGCTCTGCGTCCTTCTTCCTCCGCCTTCGCGTGAGAACGTTGGTCCTCTCAATGGTCTGGCCGTCGCGAGGCGCACGAAAGTCACTCGCCGGCGCACCGCTGAAAATTTTCTATTTTTTTTCTTGCATCGCCGGGAATTTACCGTAATCTCATGACTGCGAACTAACTTCAGCGGAATTTTCGGAATCCAATCACCGAACGCCCGAAGCGCCCAGCGCGCGCGGAGTTGCTGAGAGTGAGTCGCCTGAGGAGGAAGACATCGAAATTGGCAACAGCTAGCGCGCTCCGTCCGAAAACCACCCCGCTCATCTCTGTTCCCCGCAAAAAATCAGCTCGCCTCACCTTGTGGCCTCTGGTCGCCGCGACCTTCTTTATGGTCTCGGGCGGCACTTACGGAACGGAAGACATCGTTCACGGTGCAGGTTATGGCAAGGCGATTCTCATCCTGCTGCTCACGCCGGTTCTCTGGAGTTTGCCCACTGCCTTCATGATCGGCGAACTCTCCAGCGCTCTTCCGTTTGAGGGCGGTTATTACGCGTGGGTGCGTCGCGCGATGGGCAATTTCTGGGGATTTCAGGAAGCGTGGCTTTCGCTGGTTGCTTCTATCTTCGACATGGCGATTTATCCCACGCTGTTCGTGCTCTACCTCGAGCGCCTGTTTCCCTGGTTTCGTACGGGATATCGCGGCGTGATCGTGGCGCTTGCCGTCGTGATCGTCTGCGCGCTCATGAACATTGCCGGAGTGAAAGTTGTCTCGACAACTTCTCTGTGGTTGTTCTTCGCGCTTTCGGCGCCTTTCATTGCGATTGTCTGTCTTGCGCCGTTCAAAATTGGAGCGCTGCTGAACGCCGCAACTCAGCCCACCACTTCAACCGTCGACATTCTGGGCGGGCTGCTCATCTGCATGTGGAACTACATGGGATGGGACAACGCCTCGACCATCGCGACTGAAGTCGAGCGTCCGCAACGCACGTATCCGCGAGCAATGCTGACGGCTGTGCTCATCGTGAGCCTCAGCTATGTAGTTCCGGTCGCCGCAATGTGGATGACCGGTTTGCCCGCGAGCGCATGGGAGACAGGATTCTGGGCGGACATCGCAGGACTTCTCGGAGGACCGCTGCTTCGCATCGGCCTTGCTCTGGGAGGAATGATCAGCGGCTTTGGAATGTTCAACGCGCTGGTCATGAGCTACTCGCGTCTGCCGCTTGCGATGGCTCAGGACGGCATGTTGCCGCGCATGTTCGGCAAGCTGCAACCGCGCACGCGCGCACCGTGGGTTGCGATTCTGGTCTGCGCTGTGGGATGGGCGATGTGCCTGGGGCTGGGCTTTGAGCGCCTGGTCACGATTGACATTCTTCTCTACGGCGCAAGCCTTTCCCTCGAGTTCACAGCGCTGATTGTGCTGCGCGTGCGTGAGCCGGAATTGCCGCGTCCGTTTCGGGTTCCGGGAGGCATGTTGGGAGCGGTTGCGGTCGGCATCGCGCCCATGCTATTGCTCGGCTTCTCGGTCATTCGCAGCCAGAGTGAACAAGTGCTGGGCATGAGTTCGTTCGCCTTCGGCATGATCCTGATCGGCGCAGGGGTTGTCGCTTACGCTCTCAATCACGCTCTGAAGCCTGCTGGGTGGTCGGCCGCCCAGCAGGCCGAACCCGCCGCTTAGACCGATATAAAGAATGAGAATTAAAGAGCCGTACCTCTTGGCTTTTTCTGTGCTGTGGCTTCTAGCCTCGGTTCTACCTAAGAAGATCAATCGGGGACGTTCGGGAATACCTTACGAAAATCAAACCGTCGCACGCGCGGGTATGATCGGGATCGGCCTCGCAATGCTCCTGCTGTGGTACTCGTTACCCGCGCATTAGCAACCGGGTTCGGTGGATAAGGTACACTCTCGACAATGACTAAACGCCGATCCAAAGGCGCATACATGATCTCCTCGGTGGCGGAAATGTATGGGATTCATCCGCAGACTTTGCGTCTGTACGAACGCGAGGGTTTGCTGAAGCCTTCACGCACCGAAGGCAACACGCGGCTTTACACCGATGAAGATCTGCAGCGGCTGGAATTTATCCTCAATCTGGCGCGCGATCTGGGAGTGAATATCAGCGGTATCGCCATCATCCTGCAGATGCGTGAGCGCATGGAGGAAATGCAGCGCCAGATTCAGGACTTCGTAAAATACATTCAGGAAGAAGTCATCTCGCGCGCGAGCGCTGCTGCTGATCCTTCACGCGGCGCCATCGTTCCGGTGCGCAGACAGATGGTAATGTCGTCGCCCACCAATCCTCGCAAGAAATAAAAGACTTGCCGTCGATTTATTCCGACGTCACCAGCTTCAGATAGCGATAATAAAAATCCACTGCGCGATAGAAAGATTCCTGCTTGATTCGCTCGTCTTTACCATGCGCGCGGATGTCATCGCGATCGATAGCCTCGCCGGAAACACAATAAGTCGGCAGGCCGGCGGCATTGGTGTAAATGCCATCCGATGCGCCCGTGGACATCGATGGGACAACTGGAATTCCCGGCCACATCTCGGCCGTGATTTTATCGATCGGCTGGAAGACATCTGGCCGAAGTGGCGGCGGAGTGTACCCGACCCGGTTCGGATTACCGCCGGCTGCGCCGACGTAGGTAATCGAAACTTTGGGATCGGCAATAATTTTTCCGAGCTCCTGCCTGATCTGCTCGGGCGTGTGCCCGGGAAAAATTCGGCAGTTGACGTTGGCCTGTGCCATTTGCGGCAGAGCGTTGTTGGCGTGGCCGGCATTGAGGCGCGTGGCCACGCAGGTGGTTCGCATGGTCGAATGGTCGATCGGATCTTCCGACAGGCGCGCAATGGCGGTTTTATCGGGCGGGTTCTTCAGGATAGCTTTCATGTCCGCCGCCCGCTGACCGGTCGCGACCTTCGACATGCGTTCGTAATACGCGCGCGTGATGTCATTCAGCTCAAACGGAAACTCATATTGCGAGATCCGCAGCAAGCCATTCGCGAGATGGTAAATAGCGTTATCAGGCACCGGCAGGGAACTGTGACCACCGGGATTGGTGGCAGTAAGCTGGAAATCGGCATAGAGTTTTTCTGAGGCGTCCACTTCCATCATGACGGGCTTGCCATGTTCCATGAGCACGCCGCCGCCATCGTGGTTAAGCACGAACTCGGCTTCGATCAGGTCGCGCTTGTTCTTGATCAGCCAGTCGACGCCGTTGGATGTCCCGCCTTCTTCATCGGCGGTCAGCGCGAGAATAATGTCGCGGTCGGGAACGTAGCCTTCCTTCTTGAAGCGAAGCAGGGTGCTGACCATCACCGCGTCGCCATCTTTCATGTCCTGCGTGCCGCGTCCGTAGAAGTAGCCGTCTTTCTCGACGAACTGGAAGGGATCGGTGGTCCAGTCGGCGCGGCGGGCTTCCACCACGTCGAGGTGTCCGATCAGCAACACCGGTTTGTGCGCGCCGCTGCCGTGATAACGCACGACCAGGTTCTTCTTGCGATCGTTTGGACCGCCAATGTACAAATCGCTTTCCGGAAAACCCGCATCGCGGAAGCGCTGATACATGGCTTCAGAAGCAGTGGTGACGTTGCCGACTGAATCGCTGGTATTGATTTCGATCAACTGCTTGAAGATGTCATGCGAGAGCTGCCTGGTTTGATCGTCAATTTGTGCGGCAGCGGGAACAGCAAGCAGAACCAGGGCAAAGAAAAACCACAGCGTGCGATTTTTCAATCAGGGTCTCCGGAGTGGATTGGGCATCACAGGGGCTTCACAGGGTAACAAGTGAAGTCGGGCGAGCGCAATCGCGTCGCACGGCGCTTATGCGTCCGAATTGTTATCGACTGAATTACCCTCCTCCCCTCGATCTTCCGGAATCAGAGATTTACGGAGAATTGGCGCGTAAATCTTTGAGTTCAGAGTAGTTAAAGACCAAATATTTCAAAACAAGCTTTTAGCTCTGTGTTCGTTTGTTTGCTGTTCACCATCTTTATCCCGCGGTTTTGCGGCGAGGTCAACTCACTGTCCACTCCGCAGATCATCGCGCCTGCGATGATCTGCTTCGGTCCAGATGGCAGGGTTGAAGAGCTGAACGTCCCCATTCAAGCCAAAAGCGGGCTTGAATGGGGCACCCGGCGGCTGTCTTTGCCCTTCACTTCAGGCGGTGACGCGATGGCCGGATGGTCCGACTTGTTGTATGCCACGCGTTCTGGCGGCTGCCGACTGATCTGCCCGCAGCTTCCGCAGCGAGGCGAGGTGCAAAAGAATCGAAAGCGGGACTCCAAACACCGGAATCAGGGAAAGTGGAAACATACCGATGAGCACGCTGGGGCGATCAAAAGCTGCGGCCTGAAGCGGCGACGGCGAGGTGAGAAAGCCCATGGTAACCGCGACCACCAGATCGGTGATGCCGAGCAGGTTCCAAAGCCAGACCCTGAGCCTCGCGCCTTGCGGTGAGCGCGCATAGGCTGTAGCGGCTACGGGCGCCAGGATTCCAACCAGGACGTCGCCGATACCGGCAGGCAAGGCGAAGAGTGCCGGCAGGTGTCCGCCTGCGTACAGGATAAGGAAGATGACCCCCAGGGCGCGATAGAGTTGCACGCCCACCAGCCATGAATTAGGAATGACCGCGAGGGTGCGGCGGAGCAGCGGCCAGGCTCTAAATAGCAGCACGCCCAGCACGATGGGTATGACAAGGCCGTACTGAATGGTAGGAGCGCTGCCGGATGGCGGCTGGTAGAACCCAACCAGGGAGGTGAGTGTGGCTACGACGAACCACGCCATCAGAAGCAATGACAGGCTCCAGAAGGCTTTGGCCCGATCTTTTTCCGAAAGGTCTTTTTCTGGCCAGTCTTTTTCTGGCCAGTCGTTTTCTGGGCCATCGGTTTGCGGCCGCGGGCTGGATTGAAGTGCACGATTGAGGCCAAGCAGGACCGCAGTGATGATCGCGACCATGCCTGTCATGATGAACGGCGTCAGGTAAAGCGGGACTGGGTAATACATGGGTTGCTCTCCTTAAAAATGTCTTACAATGGAATAGATGTAGATACATATATTTGGTTATCAGGGAAATTTATGTCCGGCTGTGGAAATCGGGCATCCGAAGGTGCATATACACTTATTGTTATGACTGCAGGCTCGCGAAAAGCGCAATCCAAGAGAAAAACGATGGTCCGGCTGCCTTGCGCATCCGCAAATCTGCGCCGCACAGCTCGAATGGTGACCCAGCTTTATGAAGA
>Ga0136846_1225594_pt1 | contig 10847 bp, 8 predicted proteins | sample HopSoiMetagenom2_FD_96841 | JGI IMG/M metagenome (GOLD analysis project Ga0136846, IMG submission 96841) | Grasslands soil microbial communities from Hopland, California, USA - 2 Assembly 2016 (version 4) | ecosystem: Environmental > Terrestrial > Soil > Grasslands | place: USA: Hopland... | reverse complement strand
TTCGAGCCGGTGCTCGTCGAGGGCAAGGCCATCCAGGTCCACCCGCTCGTCTGCCACGCGTTCAACGCGGACTTCGACGGCGACCAGATGGCGGTCCACCTGCCCCTGTCGGCGGAGGCACAGGCCGAGGCGCGGATCCTGATGCTGTCGGCGAACAACATCCTCTCACCGGCATCCGGGCGCCCGCTCGCGACGCCGACCCAGGACATGGTGCTCGGCGGCTACTTCCTCACCTACTCGGAGCTGAAGCCCGAGACGAAGACCTCGCAGGAGCTCGCGAAGGAGCTGGGCCTGAAGGGGATCCCGCGTTTCCAGAACGTGGAGGAGGTCGAGTTCGCGATCGAGGCGAAGCAGATCTCGGTGCAGACGCCGATCGAGTACCGCCGGAACGGTGAGGTCGTCCTGACGACGGCCGGCCGCGTCCTCTTCAACGTCGAGATCGAGCGTGCGCTCGAGGAGGCGGGCGAGATGGACGGCGACGAGCAGGCGACGTACGAGTTCGTCAACCGCACGCTCGCGAAGCGCGACATGGACGAGGTCATCTCCGGGCTCGCGCGGCGCTTCGGGGCGCCGGTGATCGCGGCCGTCCTCGACCGGATCAAGGCGATCGGCTTCCGCTACGCCACCCAGGCCGGGATTACGGTGTCGAAGAACGACATCGTCGTCCCGCCGTCGAAGCCGCAGATCCTCGCCGAGCACGAGGAGCGGGTCCAGCGCGTCGAGCAGCAGTACGACACCGGCCTCATCACCGACGAGGAGCGGCACGAGCTGATCACGACGATCTGGACGGAGGCCACCGACGCCGTCGCACGGGCGATGGAGGAGAACCTCCGCGAGCTGAACCCGATCTTCATGATGGCCAACTCGGGCGCCCGCGGCTCGTTCACGCAGATCCGCCAGCTGGCGGCGATGCGCGGCCTGGTCGCCAACCCGAAGGGCGAGATCATCGAGCGCCCGATCAAGGCCAACTTCATGGAGGGCCTCCCGGTGCTCGAGTACTTCATCTCGACGCACGGCGCCCGCAAGGGCCTCGCCGACACGGCACTGCGCACGGCGGACTCGGGGTACCTGACCCGGCGTCTCGTCGACGTCGCGCAGGACGTGATCATCCGCGAGGAGGACTGCGGAACCGAGGATCACATCGAGCTGCCGCTGCGGAGCACGGACGGGATCAACAAGAGCGTGCTCGGCCGGCAGCTGGCGATCGACACCTACAAGCCGCTCAAGTCGGGCGAGCCCGGCAAGACGCTGCTCGGCGACAAGGGCACGCTCCTGACGACCGACCTCGTCCTCGAGCTGATCGAGGGCGTCGGCGAGGAGCACGTCGACTCGTTCCGCGTACCGGTGCGCTCGGTGCTGAAGTGCCGTGCAGAGGTCGGCCTGTGCCGGGCCTGCTACGGGATCTTCCTGGCCACCGGCGACCTCTCGACGATCGGCGACGCGGTCGGCATCATCGCCGCCCAGTCGATCGGCGAGCCGGGCACGCAGCTGACGATGCGGACGTTCCACACGGGCGGCGTCGCCGGCGCAGACATCACGCACGGTCTCCCGCGCGTCGTCGAGATCTTCGAGGCCCGGAACCCGAAGGGCGCCGCGAAGCTGACGGAGGTCGGCGGCCGGATCGAGATCGAGCCGGACGACCGCGGCCCGAAGGTGAGCGTCCACCAGGACGGCCTCGACGAGAACGGCGAGCCGCTGGAGCCGGTCACGTACCAGGTACCGCGGCGCACCCGGCTGCTCGTCGAGAACGGTCAGATCGTCGAGGTGGGCGACCCGCTGCACGAGGGGTCGCAGACTCCCGCCGACCTGCTCCGCCTGAAGGGCTCGACCGCGACGGAGCTGTACCTCGTCGGCGAGGTGCAGAAGGTCTACAAGTCGCAGGGCGTCGAGATCCACGACAAGCACATCGAGGTGATCGTCCGGCAGATGCTCAAGAAGGTCCGCGTCGAGAACGCCGGCGACACCGAGCTCCTGCCCGGCCAGCTGGTCGACCGGGTCGTCCTCGAGCGCGAGAACGCTCGCGTGAAGAAGGCGAAGGGCGAGCAGGCGACGCACGAGCCGCTGATCCTCGGGATCACGAAGGCGTCGCTCGCAACCGAGTCGTTCCTCTCGGCCGCCTCCTTCCAGGAGACGACGAAGGTGCTGACCGACGCGGCGATCGAGGGCAAGGTCGACCACCTGCTCGGCCTCAAGGAGAACGTGATCATCGGCAAGCTGATTCCGGCTGCGACGGGCCTCAAGCGCTACCGGCAGATCGAGATCGAGCCGACCGAGAGCATGATCCGCGAGACGCCGGCCGCCGACCGTCAGGCGCTGCTCGCAGCGCTCCAGGAGATCGGCTCCGACGGTGCCTCGCTGGCGCTCGACGACCTGAGCTTCGGCGGTGAGCCGCAGCACGACGCCAACGGCGACGGCATGCCGACCGAAGGCGGCGAGGCGGCGGAGATCCCCGAGATCAAGTCGCCGCTCGACGAGGAGTAACCGCTTCGAGCAACGGCAGTACGCGAGGCCCGGCAATGCCGGGCCTCGCTCGTTTTCCGCACCACCTGTCACGCTTGCGCGATCGCCGGCCAGGAGCTCCCAACCGGAGTCGTGACGTTCCTGTTCACGGACGTCGAGGGCTCGACGCGCCTCGTCAGGCGCCTGGGCGACGACTACGCCAGCGTCCTCGGCGCGCACCAACGGCTGCTCCGCGGCGCGTTCGCCGCGCACGGCGGCCATGAGGTCGACACCCAGGGCGACGCGTTCTTCGTCGCGTTCCGGAGCGCCCGCGACGCCGTCCTCGCTGCCGTGGACGGCCAGCGTGCGCTGCTCGAGCACGCCTGGCCGGAGGGCGGCCAGGTGCGCGTGCGGATGGGCGTCCACAGCGGTCGGGCGGCCGCGCAGGACGGGCGCTTCACCGGTCTCTCCGTTCACCGGGCGGCGCGGATCTCGGCCGTCGGCCACGGCGGGCAGGTCGTCGTCTCGCACGCGACGCGCGCGCTGCTGGACGACGAGGAGGAGGTGCCGGGCGTCTCGCTGCGCGACCTCGGCGAACGCCGGCTCAAAGACTTCGATCAGCCGGTGCGCCTCTACCAGCTCGAAGCCGCCTCGCTGCCCGCTGAGTTCCCCGAGCTCACGGCGCCGCGCGCGGAGCGGCCGTTCTGGCGGCGGCCCGCCGTCGCGGCGGCCGCGCTCCTGGTCGCGGCCGTGGCCGCCGTCGGCGTTGCCCTCGCGATCGGTAGCAGCCGAGGCGGTGGAGCCGGCCGCGTGGCCGTCATCGATCCGGAGAGCGATTCGGTGGCCGGTTCGGTCCCGGCCGGCCGGGAGCCGGGGCCGGTCACGTCGGGCGCAGGCTCGATCTGGGTCGGCAACCTCGCCGACCGAACGGTGACGCGGATCGATCCTGTGCGGCGAGTGCGGGCGGCGACCGTTCCGCTCGAGGGCCGCAGCCCGAGCGGGCTCGACTACGGAGCGAATGGGTTATGGGTCGCGACCGGCCCCCGTGGCCAGCTATCGAAGGTGAGTGCGCGGACGAACCGCCTGGTCAAGGACGCCACCCCGGCCAACCCCGGCTCGGAGCGAGGTGCGGTCGACGCAACGAAGCGCGACGTCTGGGTCGCCTACGGCGACTCGACCGTCGCCCGGATCGACCCGACCACGTTAAAGGTGTCCCAGTCGGTGTTCGCGGGCGACAGTCTGGCGGGCGTCGTCGCCGCGGGTGGCGCTGTGTGGGTGCTCAACGCGGGCGGCCCCAACGTGATGCGCCTCGACCCGCTGACCCTGAAGCAGCGGGGCGACCCGATCCCGGTGGGCGAGGATCCAAGTGCGATCGCCGCCAGCGATGGCGCGATCTGGGTCGCCGAGCGTGGGGAGGATGCCGTCGCCCGGATCAACGTGTTCACCGGCGACCAGGTGCCCGTAAAGGTCGGATCGGAGCCGGGCGCGCTGGCCGTTGGCGGCGGTGCGGTCTGGGTCACCAACTCCGGCGACGGAACCGTGACCCGCATCGATCTGGTCAGCAACGAGACGACTTCGCCGATCGACGTCGGCGGCAGGCTGTCCGGGATCGCCTACGCGGACGACTTCGTCTGGGTGGCGGTGCAATCGGGTTAGGCTCCCGGCATGGCCGCGAAGACCTTTCTCGTTCTCGTTGCCGCCGGCGTCCTCGCGGCGGCCGCCGCTGGGGCGTCCGGCGCGCCGAGCGGGACCTACGCTGCGACGATCACGGGCCAGCCGGCCGCCCTGAACGGGCGGTGGCAGCTCGAGTTCGGCGCGAAGCGGAGCGTACACATCGTCCGCAACGGGACGATCGTCGTCATCGGAACGGCCTCGCCGCTCGCGGGAGCCCGGCTGAAGCTGCACGATCGCTCGGGCCAGTACGCGTGCAGCAGTTCGGAGGGCGACGGTGTGTACCGCTACACGCTGGCCGGCCGGAAGCTCACGTTCAGGGCCGTGTCCGACCACTGCGTCGGCCGGAAGCTCGTCCTGACGACGAAGCCCTACCTGAAGTAGCCGGGGCCGTCCCCGTGTCAGCGGGGGCTGTCCCACGTGCCTGCATGGGACAGCGCGCGGATGCATACAAGACGTCGCCCACCACTGGGGACAGCCCCCTGCGGGGACAGCCCCAGGAGGACTTCACACCGCTCTGGTACAAGAGATCCCCCGTGAAGAAGCTGCTGCTCCTCGGCATTTTCGCCGCGCTCGCGCTCGCACCTGCGGCCGCCGCACGGCCGTTCGCCGCGCCCGCGGCGCCGCCCGGCTGCGACCTGCCCGTGCAGCGTCCGCTCTGGATCGACTTCGGCGACGGCTCCGTCCCCTTCTGGGAGCCGATCTTCGCGCATCCGGGGATCATCGCCGCCGCCTCGAACTTCCTCGTCCCGCCCAGGCTTCGCGCCGCCGGCGCCAGGACCGTCTACTGGGACATGCACCTGAACAACCGCGTCGGGACGCCGCAGAAGCCGGCCGCGGCGGCCGGGATCCTGGACCAGGCCGACCGGCTCTACCTGCGCGCCGTCGCCTCGTCCGGATGCGCTTCGCCGGTGATCGCCCTCAACGAGCTCTTCGGCGCCGGCACGGCGACGCCGTGGTCGGACTCGAATACGCAGTACCGCGCGAACGTGCTCACGCTGCTCCGGCGGCTCGCGGCGCTCGGGGCACGTCCCTACCTGCTGGTGTCGAGCCCGCCGTACACGGGGGGCGAGGCGGCCCAGTGGTGGCGGGACGCGTCGCAGGTCGCCGACCTCGTCCGCGAGGTGTACTTCTCGGGCCTGCGCATCTCGAAGCAGGGGCCGCTGCTCGGGAGCCGCACGATGCGCGACGCGCTCCGCAACTCGGTCGAGGACTTCACCGAGATCGGCATCCCGTCTTCGGGCCTCGGCGTGATGCTGGGGTTCCACACCACGCCGGGGGTCGGCTCCGGGCGCGAGGGGCTCAAGCCGGCGAGCGCCTGGTTCGACGTTGTCAAGCTGGAGGCGCTCGCCGCCCGGCAGGTCGCCGGCGAGGAGGCGATCGGCTCCGTCTGGTCGTGGGGCTGGGGCGTCTGGAGCAAGGGCGAGACCGACCCCGACAAGGAGGCTGCCGCCTGCGTCTGGCTGTGGGCGCGTGACGCCTCGCTCTGCGACGGCCCGAAGCTCGCCGGCGACGGCTTCGACGTCTCGCGCACCGAGGGGCTGCTCCCGGCCGGCGTCCAGTGCGTCCTCGGCACGAGCGTGGTGACCCGCTCCGCGCTCGCGGCGGTGACGAGGCTCACCGGCGACTCAGACGCCGCGCTGAGCGCGCTCCAGGAGCGCCTCGTGCTCGCGCAGGCGACGAACCTGACCGCATCGGAGCTCGACGCCGCCGAGGCGCAGGTCGTCGCCCGCTGGTTCGGCGGCCGCTTCGCCCGCTACCAGGCCGCGCTCGCGCGGGCAGGCATCTCGCGCTCGCTCGCCCGGTCGATCATCGATACGCAGGCGCGCGAGCTCAAGATCCGCCGGTCGCTCCACGTCGCCGCGCCGGCGTCCGCCGAGATCCTCGATTGGTACACGAGCTACTCCGCCGAGCCCGCTCGCGTCGTCGACGCGACGCCGGCGCCGTGGTGGCTCGGCAGGCGCACGCACGGCGTCGCGCTCTCCGCGACCGCCCCGGCCGCCGTGCTCACGGCGATGCCCGGCGCCAAGCCGCTGCTCATCCCAACGACGACCGGCTTCACACGCGTCACCGTCGGAGAGCCGGCGCTGCCGCTCGGCGCCTACCCGCTGTCGCTTGCGACGCCGGCGATCAGCGCGGCGCTGGTCGAGTCGAAGCAGCTGACCGCATTCGAGCGGTGGCTCCTCGCCCGCCAGACGGCTGCGCTGCGCACCACGGTCTGCATCCGGGACGAGCTACCGTCGCCCGAACCAGTCGATCTGACGGGGTTCGTCCCGTTCCTCGCGCTCGCCTGATTCGGTCGCGGGCATCCGGCCGCTGCGCCGGTCGACCTCGCGAACGCTGATCGTCAGCGGCATGCGGACCGCGCGCGCGTCCCCGACCGCGGCGAGGGCCGGCTCGAGCCGGCGGGCGATCTCCTCGAGCAGCTCGAGCTGCGGCGCGCCGAGTGCGGCTGCGGGCGCGCGGGTCAGGATCGCGAGCAGGGCGGGCGTCGTGCCGGGCACCGGCACGGCCACGCCACGCTCGATGCGGCCCGCGGCCAGCGCGTCGTGCGGCTCCCGCTCGTATTCGTAGGCGATCTCGATCGAGCGCGTCCGCATCTGGGGAGAGGGCAGCGTGCTCGCCAGCCGATCGGCCTCGTGCCGCGCCAGGCCGAGCGTGCCGACGAACGGCTCGCCACCGAGCGTCACCGAGACGAGCGCGGCGTCGGCCCCCGGGATCGCGCACGCCGTCTCGAGCGCCTGCGCGAGCAGCGCCTCCAGCTCCTCCGAGCCGGTGGCGCCGTTCGGCGACGGCGCGGCGCGCGGCGGCGGCCCCGCGTCAGGTGCCCGGGGCGACTCCACTGCGCGCGCGGCCGCCTGGTGCAGCTCGTCGTCGAGGCGGGCGGGCGCCGGCTCCGGCGCGGGCGGCGGCTCTTCGACGGCCGGCTCGGGCTCCGCGGGCGGCGTGCGCCACTCCTGCAGGAGCACGACGGACAGCACGACGGCAAGCGTCGCGAGGACCGAGGCGGCCACGACGAGGGCGGTCGTCACCGGCTCGCGCTGACGGCGGGGCGTGAACCGAGCTCCATCTCCGTCCTCATTGTTCGCTGTTTGCAGAGAAATTTCACGGGGTAGGGAGTAGTCTGCCGCGCAAGCGGCACGGGGGCCGTTCGGCGGCCGGGGAGAATCTGGGCCGGTCGCCTCTCAAGCGGGAGGGGCAAATGAAGAACAGTGGGGGGAACAGGGCTTCCGGCGGGGCGTCGCTCGGCACGCGACTGCTCGTGCTCGGTGCGGCGGCGGGCGCGGTCGGCTACGCCGTCGTGTACTTCTTCGACAAGTCACTCGGCGAGGAGCGCCGCCGCCGCGTGCTCGAGGCCGCGCAGGCGGCGATGCAGGAGTTCGTGGTCCTGTCGCAGCGGCTCGTCGCGGCAGTGCCGGACCCGGAGCCGTCACCGGAGCCGGAGCCGGCGCACGAGCCGGCGCCGATGCCACCGCGGACCTACCACGAGCCGGCGGGCGAGCCGGACATGGCGGACACGCTGCACGAGACGGTCACCTTCTTCCGGCTCGGCGACGAGGAGCCCGCCGAGGCACCGGTGCTCGCACCGGTGGCCGTGATCGCCGAGGAGCTGCCCACGCAGGCCGCGCGGCGTGAGCCGGCGTACGACCCGCCGTCGATGGCGCCGACGATCATCGCGTACGACGCCGACCGCCAGCCCGAGCCGGAGCCCGAGCTCGAAGCGGAGCCGCAGACGGCCGACGAGCCGCGCTCCGGCCGCACGCTGCTCGCGGCCGCCGCCGTCGTCGCCGCCCTCGCGGCTGCTGCGGCGCTCGGTGCCTGGGCGATCTGGAGCGGCGGCGACAGCACGAAGACCGCCGCACCGGCGAGGTCGGGCGAGGCGCAGCTCGTCAGCCTCATGTCGCACGGCGGCCACGGCACCCCCGTCGCCGGCTCGAAGGGGACGATGGTGCTGGTGACGACGCCGAGCGGGCAGGCGGTGCTCGTCATCTCGAACCTCAAGCGCGCGCCCGCGGGCAAGGTCTACCAGGCGTGGATCGTGAAAGGGAAGACGCCCCTTTCCGCCGGTCTCTTCCGCGGCGGGCAGCCGAAGTACGTGATCCCGCTCTCGCAACGGGTCCCGAAGGGCGCGATCTTCGCCGTGACGGTCGAGAAGGCCGGCGGCGTGCCGGCGCCAACGCAGAAGCCGGCTTACGCCGTAAAGCTCAGCTAGCAGCTAGCGGACGTCGCCCTTGCCGTCGCGCTTCGCGCGGTACAGGGCTTCGTCCGCGCGCTTGAAGAGCGCCTGGGCGTCGTCGTCGCGGGCGACCTCGGCCACGCCGCCCGACATCGTCACCGTCTGTCCGCCCGCGAGCGGCCGGGCGTTGACCGCGGCGAGCAGGCGGGCGTACAGCTGCTCGGCGTCGTGGACGGTCGACTCGGGCAGCACCACCGCCAGCTCGTCGCCGCCGACGCGGCACGCGATGTCGGCCGAGCGCAGGGTCTCGCGCACGCGCCCGCCGATGTCCGCGAGCACGGCGTCGCCGGCCAGGTGACCGACGCGGTCGTTGATCTGCTTGAAGTCGTCGAGGTCGAGGAGCAGCAGCGCCAGGCTGCGCTCGTAGCGCTTGGCGCGTGCGATCTCGCGCTCGAGCACCTCGTCGAAGTAGCGGCGGTTGTGGAGCCCCGTGAGCGCGTCCATCTCGGCCAGCTGCCGCGCCTCGAGGTACCGCCTCGCGTTCTCGATCGCTGGGCCGGCCGTGGCGGCCAGCTCCTCCAGGAGCTGCACCTCGTCCGAGGCGGCGTCGCGCTCGCGCCCGCGCCAGAAGACGGCGAGCGTGCCGATGAACTGCTCGCGCAGACCGACGAGCGGCACCATCAGCCCGCCGCGGATGAGGTTGCCGTCACGGCCGACGTCCGGCTCGGCGTAGCGGTAGTTGAGCGACACGGCGCGCGGCTGGCGGCCCTCGGGCGGCGGCGCGATCGGCTGGCTGAGCGCCTCCTCGCGGCTCATGCCGTGCGTGGCGACGAGCGGGCCCTCGCCGGGCTGTGGGAGCACGATCATCACGGAGTCGATGCCGGAGAGCCCGTGCGCGGCCTCGAGCGAGCGCCCGAGCACGTCGTCGAGGTCGAGCGCTCCTGCGAGCTGGACGACGAAGCGGGTGCGCCGGTTCTCGTTCTCGGCGCGCTCGAGCGCCTGGGACAGCTCACGCACCTTCGACTCGAGGCGCGCCTCGCCGTCGGAGTACGCCTGGGGCTGTGGCTGGGGCTGTGGCTGCGGCGCCAGCGTGGTCTCGACGACCACGGGCACCGGAGACGGGTTCCCCCGCTGGTTCTCACGCGCGCGCGCGGGCGCCTCGCGCGGGCGCCGCACGACGAGCAGCACCACCAGCACGACGACGAGCGTCGCCAGCGCCGCTGTGATGGCGGCAAGTGCCGTGTTCACGGCGTCGTCCCGTTCTCGCAGGCGTGCCCCTGCGTCCGCATTTCCGGCCCCCCCAGAAAAGCTGTGCCCCAAGCCCGTGCCCGCAAGGCTCGTGCCCTCACTGTAGTTGGCCTGCCGCCCCCTTACATCCCCCATCGGCGCAGTCCCTATTCCCTCTTCCCGAGCCGGTTTGCGGCTCCCAACGCCGTTCGCTACCATGCCGCAGGTGGTTGGCAGGGCCCGCCCCTGGCCGACCTTCTTTGTGTGTAGGAAGACCCTCGACCGTCTGGGAGACCAGGAGACAATCAGTGCCGACTGTTAACCAGCTGGTGCGCAAAGGCCGCAAGGCCGCGCACGACAAGACGAAGACCCCGGCTCTTCAGGGGTCGCCCCAGCGCCGCGGCGTCTGCACGCGCGTCTTCACGCGCACGCCCAAGAAGCCGAACTCGGCGCTGCGCAAGGCTGCGCGCATCCGGCTCACGAACGGCGTGGAGATCACCGCGTACATCCCGGGCGAGGGTCACAACCTGCAGGAGCACTCGGTCGTGCTCGTGCGCGGAGGGCGCGTCAAGGACCTGCCGGGCATCCGCTACAAGGTCATCCGCGCGGCGCTCGACGCCGCCGGCGTGACCGATCGCCGCCAGGGCCGCTCGAAGTACGGCGCGAAGAGGCCGGCCGGCTGATGCCGCGTCGTGCCGACATCGAGCCGCGGACCGTGACGCCGGACCCGGTGCACAACTCGGTCCTGGTCCAGCAGGTGATCAACCGCGTCATGCTCGACGGGAAGAAGAGCGTCGCCGAGACCCTCGTCTACTCCGCGCTCGACACGATCGGCGAGCGCAGCGGCCGGCCGCCGGTCGACGTGCTCGAGCAGGCGATCAAGACGGTCACGCCTGTGCTCGAGGTGCGCTCGCGCCGCGTCGGCGGCGCGAACTACCAGGTTCCCGTGGAGGTGCCGCAGCGCCGCGCCCGCACGCTCGCCGTGCGCTGGATCGTGGACAACGCGCGGAAGCGCCGCGAGAAGGGAATGAACGAGAAGCTCGCAGGTGAGCTTCTCGACGCGCTGAACCAGCAGGGCGGCGCGTTCAAGCAGAAAGACGATCAGTACCGGATGGCGCAGGCCAACAAGGCCTTCGCGCACTACCGCTGGTAGGCAGTCCGGAGAGAAAGAGAGAGATGTCGAACGTTGCAACCAAGACGGAGGTCGCGCTCGACCGCGTCCGGAACATCGGGATCATGGCCCACATCGATGCGGGCAAGACCACGACGACCGAGCGGATCCTCTATTACACGGGCCGCACCCACAAGATTGGGGAGGTCCACGAGGGCGCCG
>Ga0136846_1243639_pt1 | contig 10848 bp, 8 predicted proteins | sample HopSoiMetagenom2_FD_96841 | JGI IMG/M metagenome (GOLD analysis project Ga0136846, IMG submission 96841) | Grasslands soil microbial communities from Hopland, California, USA - 2 Assembly 2016 (version 4) | ecosystem: Environmental > Terrestrial > Soil > Grasslands | place: USA: Hopland... | reverse complement strand
CGCCGACCCGAACGACATCGAGACGATCTTCTTGCGGTCTGCGGCACTTACGTCCGGCGCCTGCGCTTCCAGAATTGACGTCATGACGTCATCGCCAAGCGATTGAAAGTCCAGCCTTCTGCAACGCGACCTGATCGTCGGGAGCAACCGCCCCGGCGCGTGACTGACGAGGAAGAAGATGCTGTTCGGCGGAGGCTCCTCGAGCATCTTCAGGAGCGCGTTGGCGCCCGACGGCTCAAGCTCATCGACCGAATCGATAATGACGACGCGCCAGTCGGACATGGCCGGACTAAGGTCGAACAGCTCGGACAGCGACCGCACCTGATCGACGCTGATGTTGCGCGCAAGATTGCCGGTCTTCTCGTTCGTCAGCCGTTCGAGCTGTCGCATGTCCGGGTGACTACCCGCCTCGACTAGTTTGACGATCGGGTGATCGTCTTTGGTCTCAAGGTCCGGCAAGGGTGACGGCGGCCCGGCGGCATCTGCCAGGACCCGACGGGCCGCAGCATGAGCGAAACTCGCCTTTCCCACACCCTTCGGACCAGCGAGGAGCCATGCATGGTGCAGCTTACGCGAGGCCCAGGCACTCGCGAACTGCTCGACGGCCCTGTCCTGGCCAAGAATCACGGCAGCAGGTCTTGGATTGCATCGAGCAGGCGAGTGGTAACCTCGTGCGGCTCTCCCGACGCATCGATGAGCTTCACCCGCTCAGGCTCCTCGGCGGCGATCAAGCGAAAGGCGAGATCGACCTTCTGATGATAGCCCTCGGGACGGCCGCCAATGCGGTCGCTTCCTTCACTATCGCGGGCGCGAGCGCGAGCGCCTCCTTCGACGAGCGTCAGGACCAAAGTTCGATCGGGAAAGCCGTCGCCGATCCCGAACGCGTTGATTGCGCGCACCGCCTCGATGCCGAGCCCACCGGCGCCACCCTGATACGCCAGCGATGAGTCGATGAAGCGATCGCTCAACACCCAGCGGCCAGCTTCAAGAGCCGGACTAATCGTCTTGTCCAAATGGTCCGCCCGGGCGGCGGCGAAGAGCAAAGCCTCGGCCCGTGCTCCCCATCGTTCCTCGGGTCCGGCCAAGAGTAGCTCACGGATCTTCTCCGCTCCTTCGCTTCCACCCGGCTCGCGGGCTTCGACGACTTCGAGCCCGCGCTGCCGGAGTGCAGCGGCGAGGGCTCTTACCTGCGTCGACTTGCCGGCCCCCTCCCCGCCTTCGAGGCTGATGAACTTGCCCCGCGCGGTCACGCCATCCCGAACAGCTGCTTGAAGCCGAGCCAGATGCGCCCGAATAACCCGGCCTGACCAACGTCTTCGCCCGCAACCAGCGGCACGACCTGCGGCGGCGTGTCGCCAGTGGTGATCACGAGGTCGGCGACATGGTCACCCTTCTTGATCGGCGCGGCGACCGGGCCCTGGTAGCGGATCTTCATGCTGGTCGCCCCGCCGGACACCAGGCCCGCCGGCACCGTCACGGCGAGATTGCGCGGCGCTACCAGCGATACCTCGCTCGAACTTCCGAGCTGGACCTTGGCGGTGCCGACCTTAGCGCCAGCCTGGAACAAAGGCTTGGCCTGCCACGCGCCGAAACCCCATTCCATCAATCGCTTGGACTCGGTCACGCGGGCGTTCCAGCTGTCGAGGCCCGCAACGACCATGATCAGCCGGCGCCCGTTCTGCTCGGCCGAGCCGGTGAAGCCGTAGCCCGCTTCGTCCGTATGCCCGGTCTTCAAGCCGTCTGCGCCTGGCACGACACCAAGGATCGGGTTGCGGTTCTGCTGGGTAATGTCGGCGCCGGATCCCAGCGTCTTCCCCCAGGTGAAGCTCGGCAGGGAATAGTACTGCTTGTAGAGCTTGTAGTGGTTCTCGATCTCGTACCGCGCCAGCGTCGCCAGGTCGCGAGCCGACACGTAGGTGACGCCCTCGTCCGGCCAGCCGTTCGCGGTCCCGAAGTGGCTGTTGGTCAGCCCGATCTTCTTGCCCAACGAATTCATCGAATCGGTGAAGGCCTGCTCCGTACCTGCGATGCACTCGGCGAGGACGACCGACGCGTCATTACCCGACAGCGTGACGATGCCCTTCAGCAAATTCTCGACGCTGACCTGCTCGTTCGGCGAGAGGAACATGGTCGATCCCGCTGCGGGTCCATGCCATTTCTGCCACGTCTCCGGCCGCACAGTGCACATCTTGCTCGGCGCCAGCTTGCCGCTGTCGATCAGCTCGAACGCGACGTCGGTCGTCATCATCTTCGCCATCGACGCCGGGGGCATCCGGGCATCCGCGTTCTTCTGGTACAGGACTGCGCCGGAGCTAAGGTCGATCAGATAGGCATATTTGGCCGGCGTATCGAACTGTGGCGCGGCTGCAGGCGCGGCGGTGGCAAGGAGAAGTGAGGCGGCGGTGGCGATGCGGACGCTTTTGGACATTCCCTCCGTCTATCGCCGAGCAATCGCGTCCGCCAGCAGTCCGACCGACATCGCGTAAAAATTCGAGCAATTGTAATCGAGGATCGCGCGATAGTTGTTGGTAAGTAGGTAGCCCGACCCACTCGCCCCTTCCGGTTCGAACAAAGTCGCCATCTCATTGTCAGGCAGGCTCCCGTAGGGAATCACGCCCAACGACCGCCACTCGCGCACGGTCAGCCAGCGGGTGTGGCGCTTGTAGACCTGCGGGCACTTCGATGCTGTGATGGTCGTTCGAAGGGCGGCACGATTTAGGTTGATCGGGACTTGCGCGGACGATCCCCAGCGAACCGACGGCTTCCAGCCGGCATCGCGCAAATAAGACGCGATCGACGCAAGCCCATCGAGCTCGTCCTGCCAGATGTTGGCATAGCCATCGCCGTCGCCATCCGCTCGCAGCCTCAGCGCCACTGACGGAAGGAACTGGGGGAAGCCGGTCGCTCCGGCCCAGCTGCCCTTGAGCATGTACCGCGGCACGCCCTGGTCCATGAGCTTCAGCGCCGAGATAAACTCATTCTCGAACAGCGCTCGACGGCGGCCGCCGTAAGCCATGGAGGCGAGCACTTCGAGGAGGTCGTTGTTCCCGGTCACTCGCCCGTAGCTGGTCTCGTGGCCGTAGATCGCGAGGAGGATCGTCGGATCGACGCCGTAGCGAGACTCAATCCAGCGCAACCCCTGGTAATGGTTGTTATAGTTGCTTTGCCCGCGGCTGATCAGCGATGCCGTCACGTGCGTGCGGATGTAAGGCTGCATCGACGGCACACCGCCCGAGCTTTGCGCGAGCGGTTCGGCGTGGTCGAGCGCGATCACCCGGCGATTGATCTCGAGCCCTGGAATCGTCGACTGGATCGTCGCTTCGCGAACACCCTGCTGTCGGGCGAGCGCGGTCAGGCGGACCTTATACGTCTGCCACGGATCGGAAACCGGCATCGAATAGGCCGGCTGGGCATAGGTCGGATAAGCTGTGACCTGGGCCAGCTGCGGAGTCGTGGACGCAAGCGACGCCGCACCCGCTCCAATCACCAGCCAGCTTACCATATTCAACGCGACCTCCTTCAACAGCCGAGGCTATGGACATAACCCTCGCCCGGCCAGCTTAGTTCACCGTGCGCCTTGCACAGCCCGCCGCTGCAGAACATATGCCACCCCGATTAAGGAGAGGTGGCCGAGTGGTTTAAGGCAGCGGTCTTGAAAACCGCCGTGGGTGCAAGCTCACCGTGGGTTCGAATCCCACCCTCTCCGCCATTCACGATGTCCTGACGAAGTGGGGCGTCGTGTATGGCGTGGACGGTTTGGTCCAGAAGCCACCTTGGGTTCGAGCCGGAGCCGCGCTCGCGCGGCGTAGACCATGAGCGCAGCTCATAATCCCACCCTCTCCGCCACCGTTCGTCGAAATAGCACTTGCAACGACGCTACAAATGTAGCACACGCTACAAACGTAGCGCGACGAATCGCGCCAACAGAGGATATGAAATGCTGAGCAAGCTTCCACCGCGCGAACGCCAAATTGTGGACATTCTCTATGAGCGCGGCCCCCTGATCGTGGCCGAGATTTCGGACGCCCTCCCCGACCAACTCAGCGGCTCGGCGATTCGTGCGATGCTCAAGAGGCTTGAGGACAAAGGCTTCGTCCAGCGCAGCGATTCGGAGCGGGGCTTTCTCTACAGCCCCGTGGTGTCCGAGACGGCGGCCAAGAAGTCGGCTCTCACCGAGATCGTACGAGTGTTCTTCGACGGATCGCCGGCCAGCGCCGCCTCGGCGCTTCTCGGCATGTCCGAGAAAATCCAAGACGACGAGCTGGACGCCCTCGAGCAAATGATTGCCAAAGCCCGCCAGGCGAAAGGGGGCCAGTAATGTCCGTCCTCATTGCAATCGCGATCAAGTCACTGATCGTCTCGGGACTTACCTTCGGCCTTTTGAAGCTGATGGCGCAGCGCTCGGCTGCAGAGCGGTCATGGGTCGCCCATATCGGTCTGCTCGCCCTGGTGGTGATGGCCTTCGCGCCGTTGGTCCTCCCGGCCTGGAACGTCGAAGCCCCTGCCCTGTTCGCTCCTGCCCCGGAGGCTCCAACGGCTGCGCAGGTCGCCACATCCACACCCAGCCCGGCACCCGTGGCCGCTACTCCACAGATTCAGACGGCGGCTACGGCAGCGCCGGCCAAGGCTGCGCCGGCCTTCTCGATCAGTCCCGTCGCGGCAGCGTCCGCTCTCTACGCCATTCCTGCCGTCCTGCTGCTGCTGATCACTTTCTTGGCGATCTTCCGTCTGGTCGCCCTCCGCGCCCGCGCCGACGTCCTTGTCGACGGCCACTGGCTGACCGCACTCGCCCGTGCTCAGCAACGTATGGGGTTCAAGCACGGCACCGCGCTGCTCACCAGCAACGCGCTTGCCTCGCCGATCAGCTGGGGTTTGATGCGGCCTGTAATCCTGCTCAACGGCCGCGCCGTTGAAGCATCGGGCGAAGCCGAAGCGATCATCGCTCACGAGCTGGCGCACGTCGCCCGCATGGACTGGATCAAGCTGCTGCTTGCCCGTGTCGCCACGGCATTGTTCTGGTTCAATCCGCTGGTCTGGATGCTGGCTCGCGAAGCGCATCAGCTGCGCGAAGAAGCGGCCGACGACGCCGTCCTCGCCGCCGACATCGACGATACCGACTATGCCCAGCTGCTCGTCGGCGTCGCCCGCCACGAATGCCCCGGCCTGCTCCTCGGAGCGCACGGAGTTGCGCCATCGCGCAGCTCCCTCGCCCGCCGCGTTGCCCGGGTGCTCGACGGCAAGACCGTTCGCGGACCTGCGGCCAAGTCCTTCGCAATGGGTGTCATTGTGGGCGCAGCGGTCGTTGCCGCCCCGCTGACGGCCCTGACGCTAACTCCGCAGCAGAAGCCCGCCCGCAAGTTCGTCGACGGTAAGACGGTCATCGATACCTCAAAGCCTTATTACGCGCCTTCAGTGCAGCAACCCGCCGATCTGTCGCACATCATCGCGCAGGGTGTGTCCACGACGGTGGCCGCCGCAACGGCCGCTGCTGGTCAGGCGCAGCTCGATGCCGACGACGCACAGGATGCAGCGGACGAGGCCCGCGATCGGGCCAGTGAAGCGAGCGATCGAGCCGAGGCGGCCCGCGAAGCCGCCATGGATCGCGCCGAAGCCGCGCGCGAACGGGCCGTAGACCAAGCCCAGGCTGCTGCCGAGCGCGCACGCGAACAGGCTTATCGCGGCAGGACCGACGCGATGCGCGCGGTTGGGATGACCCCGGAATATGTCAGCGCCATGCGCGCTGCCTCCCCGCAACTCGCGCGGGTGGATGCCGAAACCATGATTGGAATGAAGGCCGTTGGCGTAACCCCAGACTACGTTCGCGAATTGAACGCAGCCGGCCTTGGCCGACTCAGCATGGACGAGATCATGGAAGCAAAGGCGATCGGACTGAACGGCTCCTACGTTCGCTCCGCGATCGCCGCAGGTGCCCAGCGCGACCTCGATGGGCTCGTCCAGCTCAAGACGCTGGGTATTCGGCCCGAGCAAATCGCCCGGGCCCGAGCTGCCGGAGCAAGGTCGAACGACGACATCGTTGAACAAGCGATGGGTGTCCCGAACCACGTGAACGTGACGGTGCCGAAGTTCAGGGGCTGGCCGTTCCAGACTGCCCATCCGCCTCAACCCCCACGCCCGCCAAACACCGGAAAGCCAGCCAAGTCACCGCCTGACTGGAATGAGCCCAATCCCGACGACTGACGCAAACCCGGACTGAACCGACCCAAAGACTGAATTTCTCAACGCCTGGCCCGGGCGAACGGGCAAGGCTTGCCTGCCCAAGGAGACTGAAATGATCCGCTTCGCTACCCTGTTCTTCGCGTCGCTCGCGATCGCGTCCACGGCCAACGCCGGCGTGGCTGTCGATACCCATGAGGTGACGTACCGGGACCTCGATCTGTCGTCCCCAGCCGGAGCCGCGGCTCTTCACCGGCGCGTCGCCCGAGCGATCGATGCCATCTGTGCGGATCCATACGGCCCGTCGCCCGGCGTCGTCATCGACCAGCAGTGCAAGGCCGAGGCTTGGGCCGGTGTCCGGCCGCAGCTCGAAACTACGATTGCCGCGGCCCAGCGCGATGGCAGCGAGGTCGCGCTGCTTATCCCGCATCCCATCCAACACTGAAGATTATTCCAGGGAGACCAACGATGAATCGTCCCGTCACTTTCCTGCTGGCCCTGATGGTCGCAGCACTTACGGTGTCGTCCGCATGCGTTGCGGCGCCATCCGAGGTCATCCACTTCACTCTCGAGCCGGAGCGCGGAGGCGGCGACAAGATCCACGCCTCCTTTCGCGACGAGCGCCGGGACCGGCACGACAACAGCTGGTCCACGGGATTTCTGGCGTCGGAGCTCGTCGGGCTCGATACTGCCGGATTTCGTACTTCGGGCACGCGGCCGCTACGTTTCGCCATAGTTCGCGAGGCGGGCCGGGTGGATTGCGCAGGTAACGGCGGACAATCCCGCGCTGAGGGCAATTGCAGCTTCACGGCGGATCCGAACTTCACCGCGTTCCTGGCTAGCCGAGGCATCGGCCAGCCGACCCGCGAGCAAAGCTTCGGCCTGATGGCGGTGAACGCCCGGCGCGAAGTGGTCGATGCGGTCGCCGCGGCGCATTACCCGACACCGACGATCGACGACCTGATGGGGTTGGCCGCGCTTGGTGTTAACGGCCGTTACATCAGCGACCTGGCCCAGGCGGGATATCGCCCGAAGGCGATCCACACCCTGATCGAGTTCAAGGCGCTCGGGATTTCGCCCGAGTGGATTGGCGGCTTCGTGCGCGCTGGTTACGGCAACATGCCTGCCGACGACCTGGTGCAGTTGAAGGCGCTCGACGTCACGCCCGAATTCATCGTCGGCTTTGACCAGATCGGCTATCGCCACCTTCCGGTCGACACTCTGGTCCAGCTCAAAGCACTCGGGATCACCCCTGAGTTCGTGCGTTCGAAGGCCACCGCACAGCGGCAGCTCACCGTCGACGAGCTGGTTCAGCTGAAGCTCTTCGGCCGCTTGCGCTGATATCCCTCCATTCGTGAGTCCCGGCCCGGGCTTCGGTCGATCCGTCTGTCGATTGATCGAAGACCCGTCGCGGGGCCGACATTCCGCCGCTTAGGCACTCAACCAACAACAAGGGGAACAAACGTGGTGCGCCATCTCTGGCTGTCCACCGTCGCAGTTACGGCAGTTGCGTTGGCAGCACCGGCATTGGCGCAAGGCCCGGCTGGCGGGTCGGTCGCGAGCCCGGGACCGAGCAGCAGCCGAACGACGGTCTATGATTCGGGCTATTTCGCGCAGTTCGCACCGCGCACCGCACTGGACATCGTCCAGCATGTGCCGGGCTTCCAGCTCGATCTCGGCGTCACCCAGGGCGCGACCGGCAATGTCGACGTGCGCGGCTTCGCCGGGACAGCCGGCAACGTCGTGCTCAATGGCGCCCGGCCAAGCACCAAGTCCGAAACCATCGACACGACCTTGCAACGCATCCCCGCGCAGCGCGTGATCCGGGTCGAGCTGGGTTCGGGAGACCTCTACGGCTCCGACTATGCCGGTAAGAGCCAGGTGCTCAACGTCGTCTTGTCGAGCGCAGGCGGCTATGACGCGAACGTCACCGTTGGCGCGGTGCGCCGCTATACCGGTTTCATCCAACCCAACGTGTCGGGCAACATCGTCTTCACCAAGGGCCCGTCGAGCGTCAACCTCTCGGCGGGGACCGGCTTCAACAAACAGTTTGAGGAGGGAACGGACACGGTGGTCGAGGTGGCGACTGGCGACCCCGTCGTGTTCCGGCGCAAGCATAACACCTACGCCAACAAGAACCCGTTCATCGCGGCCGCCTACGGCCTCGAGCGCGGGGCCAACGACGCCTACCACCTCAACCTCCGCTGGCAGCCGAGCAAGTTCGACCTGTTCCAGAAGAATATCGTCACCCCCTCGGACGATCCGCAGCACGAGGACAATCTCTTCCAGCATTATCGCGATCCGGTGATCGAGCTTGGAGTCGACGCGACACGACCCTTGGCGGGGGGTGCGATTAAATTCGTCGGGCTGGCCACTCGGCGGAAACGGCACGACATCGATTCCTACGTGCAGCGCGATGGGCTCATCGACGACGGCGGTCTGATCAATGGCGGTTTCGACCAGCTGATCGACGCCAGGCGCAACGAGACGATTGGCCGCGTAAGCTGGACCAGGTCCAATCTCCTGGGGCTGTCGTTCGAAGCGGGAGCGGAGGTGGCCTACAATACGCTCGACGATCACGTGGAGCTGAACGAGGTCGAGGAAGACGGCACCACGGTGCCGGTCGACCTCTCGATCGCCAACGCCACGGTGAAAGAGAAGCGCGGCGAGGTTTACCTGAACCTCGGCAAGCAGATCTCTCCCGCTCTTCGCGTCGACGGCGGGGTTAATTACGAATATTCGGAGCTCAAAGTTCGCGGCGACGCCACGGCCGACCGCACCCTCAAATTCCTGAAACCGAACGTCACCTTCGACTGGAAGCCCGGCAAGGGCTGGCACAGCCAGCTGTCGATCAGGCGCACCGTCGCGCAGCTCGATTTCTACGATTTCATCAGCTTCGGCGATCTCTCGACCCAGCGGATTAACGGCGGCAACGCCAACCTGGAGCCGCAGCGCACGTGGGAGTTCCACGGCACGGTCGATCATCCCCTGTTGGGGGACGGCCTGTTCAAGCTCGACTTCGGTTATGACCTCGTCAGCATGCTCCAGGACCGCGTCCTGATCTGCGACGAGGACGACAATTGCTTCGACGCGCCGGGCAATCTCGGCACCGGCAAGCGCCTCTTCGCCAACTTCACCTTCGACGCGCCACTAGGGATGCTGTGGAAGGGCCTTCGCGCCAAGTTGACCAGCACGATCCAGCGCACCCGCGTCGAGGACCCGATCAGCGGCAAGCAGCGCAATTGGAGCGGCTTCTTTCCCAACTGGCAGTGGGACCTCACCGTCCGCCGCGACGCGGGACCCCTTTCCTACGGCTTCGAGGTGTTCGACAACCAGCACTTCACTTTCTTCCGCACCGACGAGTTCGACACGAGCTTCAACGGCGCGCCGGGCTGGAATGCGTTCGTCGAATACCGGCCGAGCTCGAAGACCTCGGTGACCCTCAATGTCGACCATACGTTCGGCAAGCGGCGGCGTTTACTGTTTTTCCCGAACCGCGCTCAGCCTGACACCGTCCTCGATGAGCTCCGTGAACGCGACCAGCACATCAGCATCGGCCTGACGCTCAAGCAGTCGTTCGGTGGCGGTGGTGCAAAGGCGGTCGCATCCAAGGACAAGTGACCGCCAAACGACGTTGGGGGTGGCGCTGCGCGGCAGCCGTGGTAAGGGCGCGCCACTTCCTTTGACAGTTTCGGAGCCGCAACGCCGTGGGTGAGCCAGCCATCCTGCCGTTCAATTGGCAGGACCCTTTCGACCTCGATCATCAGCTCTCGGATGAAGAGCGCCTCGTCCGCGATACCGCCGAAGGCTACGCGCAGGAAAAGCTGCAGCCGCGAGTGACGTCGGCCTATCTCGACGAACGCTTCGACCGCGAGATCATGAGCGAGATGGGCGAGCTTGGCCTCCTGGGCGCGACAGTCTCTCCCGACTATGGCGGAGCTGGTCTCGGCTACGTCAGCTATGGCCTCATCGCCCGCGCCGTGGAGCGCGTCGACAGCGGCTACCGCTCGGCCATGTCGGTCCAGTCGAGCCTCGTGATGCACCCGATCAACGCCTACGGGTCGGAAGAGCAGCGCCAGAAGTACCTTCCCAAGCTCGCGACGGGCGAATGGATTGGCTGCTTCGGCCTCACCGAGCCCGACGCCGGCTCAGACCCCGGCAGCATGCGCACCCGCGCCCAGAAGGTGCAGGGCGGCTACGTCCTCTCCGGCACCAAGATGTGGATCACCAACTCGCCCATCGCCGACGTTTTCGTCGTGTGGGCGAAGTCGGACGCGCACGACGGCAAGATCCGCGGCTTCGTGCTCGAAAAGGGCGCCAAGGGCCTGTCGGCGCCCAAGATCAAGGAGAAGCTCTCGCTCCGCGCCTCGATCACCGGCGAGATCGTGATGGACCAGGTCGAGGTCGGCGAGGACGCGCTGCTCCCCAACGTCGAAGGCCTCAAGGGCCCGTTCGGCTGCCTCAACCGCGCCCGCTACGGCATCAGCTGGGGCTCGATGGGCGCGGCCGAGGCCTGCTACCACGCCGCGCGCCAATATACGCTCGACCGCAAGCAGTTCGGCAGGCCCCTCGCCTCCAACCAGTTGGTCCAGCTGAAGCTCGCCAACATGATCACCGACATCACGCTCGGCCTGCAGGCGTCGCTCCGCGTCGGCCGCCGCCTGGAAGCGGGCG
>Ga0136846_1218368_pt1 | contig 10848 bp, 12 predicted proteins | sample HopSoiMetagenom2_FD_96841 | JGI IMG/M metagenome (GOLD analysis project Ga0136846, IMG submission 96841) | Grasslands soil microbial communities from Hopland, California, USA - 2 Assembly 2016 (version 4) | ecosystem: Environmental > Terrestrial > Soil > Grasslands | place: USA: Hopland... | reverse complement strand
ATTCATTGGGCGTGCAATTCGGATTTTAATTACTTTAAAAAAATGACAATGAAAACCTCAATCATAAAATACATTACCGCAATTGCTTTCCTCGTTTGCGTGACCTCTTGCAAGAAAACGCTGGACATCACAAATCCAAACGGGCCGGATGAAACTAACTTCTGGAAAACAGGGGATGATGCGCTTGCGGGTGTGAATGCGATTTATTGAAACAACTACAGGAACGGATTGTATCCACGGTGGCTCGGACTTTTGCTCAATCCAAGATCAGACGATGGGTGGGGAAGTTCTGGTTGGGACCAGATCTTTAATGTAACCAACTTTAAAGTTCCTTTTTACGATTCTGAGCCTATCAATCATGCATGGGCACATCATTACCGTGGCATTTACCGCGCCAACCAGGTCATCACAAACGTACCGGCAATCCAGATGGATGAAACACTGAAAAAGCGTTACCTGGCTGAAGCAAAATTCTGGAGAGGAACTTATTATTTTAATCTTGTTGTATTGTGGGGCCCGGTTCCCTTAGTATTGGAACCGTCCCAACCAACGGACCTTCCTTCCAATGCAACCGTTGATGAAATTTGGGCTCAGGTGGAAAAGGACCTGTCTGAAGCAGTGAATGACCTGCCGGTATCATACGACAACAATAATATCGGCCGCATAACTAAAGGTGCCGCATATGCGATGTTAGGGAAGGCATACCTGCAGGAACACAAATACCAACAGGCTAAGGATGCGCTTAATTGGCTGGTTGAAGGCGCAGGCAAAGGAACCTATGCATTGCTGCCAAACTATGCTGATAATTTTTCCCCAACGGCGGAAAATAATAAAGAGTCAATTCTCGAAATCAATTTCAAAGCACAACAATCTGTCACGGACGAAGATGATCCGAATTCAAATATGGGTAACCAGCGCGAACCATTTTTTGCTCCAAGTCCTCCGGGATTTAATGATCTTGAAATGCATCGTTGGGTGATTTATGAATTCATGCAGGAGAAGACAATAACTAACCAACGCGATCCACGGTTGGCGGTAACTGCAATCTTTGATTCAACTGATGAACGTGGACCAGATTTTAGCATGTTCTGGGGAAAATCATTCAGCCAATTATTAAGCCCTACAGACAAACGCGTTTGGTATCGCAAGTATGAGAACGATCAAACTTCCACTGGCATTACTTTCGAAGGAGAGAAAAACGTAAAGGTTATCCGTTACGCTGATGTATTGCTAATGTATGCGGAAGCGCTCAATCAACTCAATCAAACTGCTGCGGCATATCCATATGTTGACATGGTGAGAGAACGAGCTGGTTTGCCAAAGCTGTCAATAGCGAAGCCCGGCTTATCGCAAGCTAATTTCCTTAAACAATTGATGCATGAACGGATCACTGAACTCACTGGCGAAGATGTGCGCTGGAACGACCTTGCACGCTGGGGTTACCTGGACGATCAATCAAAAATAAATGAATTAAAAGCGAGGGATTTCGAGTTCAATAATTTCATTCTTGGAAAAAGCAAGTACCTGCCTATTCCGCAATCGGAGATTGATATTAATCCTCACCTCGCCCAAAACCAGGGTTATTGATGAAAATAAAAAGTGATCGGTTAGTTTAACCGGTCACTTTTTTTAGATTGATATGAATCATTATTACCACCTTGGTGTAGATTACAATTTTCTGGTATGATGTTAAAGCATTATTGTGTGGCCATCTTGCTGATGACCTGTTGTACATGTTCTAAAAAAACAACAACAACAGGCAGTCCGCCGGTTGTTAATGACTCCACTTTTACAAATCCCATCTTGTCCAGTGGACCAGATCCGTGGGTGATCCAAATGGATACCAATTATTATTACACTAACACTTTTGGAAATCGCGTTGCGATTTATAAGACCGGGAGAATGTCGCAATTAAATAAGGCAACTCCAGTTACAGTTTGGTCGCCTCCAGCCACCGGCCCATATTCGAAGGAAATCTGGGCACCGGAAATACATTTCCTCCAGAATAAATGGTACATCTATTTTGCCGCTGATGATGGAAACAATGCCAACCACCGGATATATGTTTTGGAAAATGATGGAGCCGACCCACAATCTTCTAATTGGGTGCTGAAAGGAAAAGTAAATGATCCTGCAGATAAGTGGGCAATCGATGCGTCAGTATTTGATTATAATGCTCAGTCTTATCTAATATGGTCTGGTTGGGAAGGCGATGTGGATGGAAGACAGGACATTTATATTGCAAAGTTGTCGAATCCATGGACCATTAGCGGCAACCGTGTTATGATTTCCACGCCAACTTATACATGGGAAAAAAATGGCGCTCCTTCCGTGAACGAAGGACCTGAGGTGATCAAAAATAAAAATGGAAAAATATTTCTCGTGTATTCCGCCAGCGGGTGTTGGACCGATGATTATTCGCTCGGTCTATTGACATTAAAAGATGGAGGTGATCCTTTGAATCCTGCCGATTGGAGCAAATCCGCTAATCCTGTTTTCGTAAAGAACCCCGCTAATGGTGCTTTTGGACCGGGGCATCCCGGGTTTTTTACATCGCGGGATGGGAAGGAAGATTGGATCGTTTATCATGCGAATTCATTTACAGGGCAGGGCTGTGCCGATAATAGGAATCCACGAATGCAAAAATTTAGGTGGAATGTGGACGGCTCACCCAACTTTGGTGAACCAGTGAAGATCAACAGCCCGATAAAAAAACCGGGAGGCGAATAATACTCTCTTGGTTAAATCAGCGAATGTTTTCAGGAATTCCATCAGCATATTTTCTTAACTAACATTATGAAGAAAACAAAAATATTTCTGTTTCTTCTTTTACTGGTCATTGTTGCGCCGGTTGAAGCACAACAAAAACAAAAGCAGGCGACGAAACGACCTGCGATTTCCAGCGTCCAGTCGCCGGTTTGGTCATTGGAAAAAGCAAATGCGTGGTATCAACAGCACGCATGGATCACAGGCGCCAATTTCCTTCCGAGCACAGCCATTAACCAATTGGAAATGTGGCAGGCGGAAACATTTGATGAGGCTACTATCGATCGTGAACTTGGGTGGGCGGAAAATATTGGATTTAACACCATGAGAGTTTTTTTACACAGCTTGGCCTGGAAGCAGGATACCGCAGGTTTTAAACAAAGAATGGCGCGATATCTATCAATCGCAGACAAACATCATATACAAACAATTTTTGTATTCTTCGATGACTGTTGGAACAAAGTTCCGCTGATTGGAAAACAACCGGATCCGAAACCTGGCATTCACAATTCCGGATGGGTCCAGGATCCGGGAGACCCTTTTTCCATGGACTCTACAAATTTTCCTTTGCTGGAGCGGTATGTAAAGAACGTGTTGCAAGCATTCGCAACGGATAGACGAATTCTATTGTGGGATCTTTATAATGAACCCGGTAATTCTGGCAAACTTGAAAAATCAATTCCGTTATTAACTAAGGTCTTTCAATGGGCAAGATCCGTGCAAATAAATCAACCGATTAGCGCCGGACTATGGGCGTGGGACTTTGAAAAACTAAATGCGATCCAGGTTGTGAATTCTGATGTCGTTACGTATCATGACTATGAGGAGCCGCAATGGCATTTGCGTGTGATTCAAATGCTGAAATCTACAGGCCGGCCATTGATATGCACAGAATATATGGCGAGAACGAGGAACAGCCGCTTTTCCAATATTCTTCCGCTTCTTAAGAAAGAAAAAGTAGGAGCCATTAACTGGGGTTTCGTCACTGGAAAATCAAACACTATTTACGCCTGGGACACGCCGATGCCTGATGGTGGTGAACCGAATGAATGGTTCCATGATATTTTCTACCGCGATGGTACACCATACCGGAAAGACGAAGTGAACCTGATTACGAAATTGAATAAGGGCAATTCAAATTAAACTCAGAACCGATTCTCCGAAAACGGAAATTTTGCACGTCTTGGGCAAACCCTTTACCCGATATGTTGCCGCTATGGGGCAAAGAAGAAGACGAGAAAACAACAAATCTAGTTGCAGATAAATGGCGGAACCCCATAGGTGACGGTTATCACAAGCTTTGCCCTACCACGCACGCAAAGCGTTACATTACATTCTATGTGGCTTCGCGGCCTAGAGACCACCTTAGATTATCTCTTACTCCATTGGGGAACATGTCGGAAGTCCCGAAAAATGCTGCTTGCTCCTCATCATACTCAATTTTGCGGAAATCTTGCAGCGAAAGAGAATTTATATTTTTCGGCAGACAGAAAAACAGTCAAAATGCAAAAAATTCAGCATCGCCAGGTCAATATTTCTGCCGGCTTTTTGAGATAACTGTGAATCGAATTACCCTATCCGTTAGTATCAGGAATGAATACCCCAGATTGAGAAAAATTTTAATCCACTGGCACGGATTTCGTTAGCGATTTTATTGAGAGTAGCTTAAAACCTTAGCTATGAATTTTGATACTTCGGTCATTCACAATGACTGTATTTATATTGTGCATGTGCAGGTTGGCGAGGATCTGATCGACGTGAAAGTAATCAGGGAGATCGGTCAAAACGCCGATGAAATGCCCGTAAACTTGCAGCTAAAAAGAGAGGGAGAACGAATCCTTGTTGATGATTCTCCTGACCTATTCAGGAGTAAAATAATTAACGCCATTGAACACCACATCAGGCGTGGCTCTGGAGGTCCATATAGGAGAGCGATTTGAAATCGACTGCATCAAATCCCTTTGACAAAAATTTCTACAACGGTTGTATATCCAGAATGATTTGTGGCTTCCACCCGGACCTTGTAGTTGGTGGCGGCGACCGCGGTAAAATGTTGGTTGATGTTATACGTGGCTGCGTCTATATGATCCATGAAATGCAGAACTTCAGCACTGTTTGTAACATTGATGACATAGACGTGAACTTCGTGAATGCCCTCCGTATCAGAAACAGTTCCTGTAATGTTCACCACCTGGCCCGCAGTCAATTGCTGATTATCGCTTGGCGAAACGAGGTCGATCACCGGTTTCACACCGGTGTTGCCTTTGTTGCAGGACAAAAACGAAAATGCAACAAGCAGAAATAAAATTTGTTTCATAGTGCAAGATAATTTCAACCTTCTAAATGCGCGAACTATCAAGTCCTTACGCCGTTCCTTTAAAAGTAGTTGGTTTTACGTTCGTTAAAAGTTAAAAGCTCTGGGAAGTATTGGGGCAATGAATCCATCCAAACGGACACGCAGTTCCGTCAATTTGCCACAGCTTTCGGCTGACGCAGTCTTCTTAATATTCTAAAATCCGAATATTGAGCCCGCTCCAATAACCCGACAAAGCAGGCTAGCCTGATAACACAACTCCTGTTCTGCTCCCTTTTTTTCTTGGCACAGTTTATTTGTCAACAGTGGGGAAACCAGGAGTCATTTATACAAAAATAACCCTTGAATGAAGATTTATGTTCTGACAAGAAAAAATCACAATATCAATGAATACAGCATCCTTCTTTGAAAGCTTTTATAAGCACTCCCAGTCGAACTCAATTCTAATAATGGACACAAACGGCCTGGTGATACAAGTAAATGGTGCGTTTACCAACAATTACGGATATGATACAGACGACCTGAAGGGACAATCGTTCGAGATTTTATTTACCAGGTTGGACAAGGAGAAGAAATTGCCCGAGAAAGAATTGAAAAAAGTTACATCGACCGGTCAGGCCAACGATGATAATTACGTGGTTGACAAGGGTGGAATTTCAAAGAGAAGTTCAGGCGAGTCCATCCTGGTGACTACACCCGAAGGACAGCGATTGATCGTAAAATATATTGTCAACCTGCACGCGAAAAAGTACCTGAGGTTATTTTTTACAGAGGTTGATAAATTACTCCAAACAACAATCTCCAATTCAAGTGACGTGCCGATGATGGTGTTGGACAGGAGCATGAAAATTTCCGAAGTGAATGCCCCTTTCATGGAATTATTTGGAATTTCAGAAAAGCCGCGCAAGGGTACAAGTCTGGCAAACCTTCAACACCCATTTTGGCGGAGGGAAGATGTAAGGCAAGAAATTCGCGGAACTATTGTGAATAATACTCCGCTGCGCCGAAAACGCTTTCATCTTGAATTAGGCAAAAAGAAAACGAGAAAGATCATCATCGATTCAAAAATAATCGAAGGTCCGACCGGCGGCGATAAGAAAGTGTTTCTTATGATTGATGAGAATGAGTGACGAATGTTTATGTTGTTTTCGCTTACACGCCAAATATATCGAAGCCTAAAAAAGCGAACCCGCCTTCGCTAAAGCTATGGCGGACGAGGGTGGACTGCACTGGATTCGAACCAGTGACCCCTACTCTGTCAAAGTAATGCTCTAAACCAACTGAGCTAGCAGTCCCGATGCACGCGTCCCGGCAAATTTCAAATAACAAACGGCAAAATCCAAATAAATCACCGGTTGAGATTTATTTGGACATCCGATTATGGCGCTCAAGAATATTTGGATTTGGCGCATATTGAATATTGAAATTCGATGCTTACTTGAGATTTGCCATTTGTGATTTGTTGTTTCTGCGCAGCAGTTCTTTTCGAATAAGAGCAAGTTCGCGGCCCGTTTGCCCGGCAACAGAACTATTCTCCTGCGCTCTTCGCATGAGATATGGAACCACGTCTTTTAATGGACCAAAGGGAAGATACTTGCTGACGTGACATCCGGCCTTTGCGAGATTAAAAGTAATGTTGTCACTCATTCCGTATAACTGCGAAAAATGTACGTGCTCATGATTTAATGGAAGACCATCTTGCTTCAACAAATCCGTCGCATATAAATTACTGTATTCATTATGCGAAGCCACGACCAGGGCGATCCGCACAATATGGTCGATACAAAATTTTACAGCGAGGTTATAATCACTATCAGTTGTTTCTTTGGAAGCCTGAATGGGCGAAGCATAATTCAATTCCTTTGCCCGCTTTCTTTCTTTCTCCATGTAGGCGCCTCTGACCAACTTAGCACCAAGGATAAAATCCCTTTTCTCAGCCGCTTCATAAGAATCTTTGAGAAAAGCGAGGCGATCGTGTCGGTACAATTGGTAAGTGTTATAAATGATAGCCTTCCGCCTGTTATACTTGTCCATCATCAAAAAGGATAGTACATCCACCGGATCCTGGATCCAAGTTTCTTCGGCATCTATAAAAACGCCTACATTCTTCTGCACCGCTATTTTGCAAATCAAATCCAATCGCTCATGTACTCTCTGCCATTCTGCTTTTTCTTCGGAGCTTAATGAGACCACTGCTTGTTCATATCTCTTCATCAGGCTGCCGGGACTCTCGTCTACGGAATGATCCAATTTTTCAAGCAATCCGAACCTGGCGATTCCGGTGATCTTGATGCTCATGAAGGGAATATTCGGTTGCGTTGCGGCATATTCAATCACCCTGATGAATTCGTCCCTTGCGTGATCGAAGCCGGTTTCCCCATCTTCCCCGCCTTCTACTCCATAGTCCAAAATAACCTGGACATTGTATTCTCCCAAATGACGCGCGACAGCAGACGTTTCTTCTAATGTTTCGCCTCCTACAAACTGTTCAAAGATGGTATTTCTAATAATGCGCTTTATTGGCAAGCGCGCGCGTATCGCCCAGGGTGTAAATCGGGTTCCAAGTTTCACCAGCCACGCGTGTCCCATGGAAGAAAAAAGGAAGCGCGCCTTTTTTAGTTCGCCATCGCTTTTATAAGCAAAAGCGTTTTCAGTATTGTCAAATGAAATAACGGTATTGGAATCCATATAGCAAAACAACTTGGCGGCAAAAATAAAGGAAAGCAAAGGCGCTAGTTAATTCCGGGGCCTTTTTAATTACATCATTATTAGAGCATCTTTCGCATCAGCCAATCCTTCTGAACATCATCGCCAAGAACAAATTCATGCTCGTCAAAAATTTCAAATCCCCACCGCTGGTAAAAGGAGATTGCGTGTTTATTTTTTTCCCAAACGCCGAGCCATATCGCGGCTTTGCTATGAAGCGTGGCCACTTCAATGCACTTCTGCATGAGTGCACTGCCGATTCCCTTTCCAATTTTGGACTGAACAGAATAAATTCTCGCAATTTCAATTGATGGAAGATTGTTCAATAAGGGCGGATTTTCTGATTCCCTTAAACGTGCGTAACCGACAACGTCTCCATCCAATTCAGCAATTAGGAAAATATTTCCATCTGCACCAACTTCTTTGATCAGGTTTTCACGGGTGAATTGTTCATTCATGAACTTATCCATGTTCGCAGCCGTATTCTGCTCCGCAAAAGTTTCAAGAAAAGTTTTCCTGCTGAGATCCGCAATTAATTCAGCATCGTTGCTATCCGCTACCCTGATGATTGGATGAGACATTATTAAGAAACTTCAATTACCATTGCGCTTGCTCCTCCTCCCCCATTGCAAATTCCAGCGGCTCCGTATTTGGCTTTATTCTGTTGCAAAACGTTGATGAGCGTGACTATGATCCTTGCGCCACTCGCACCCAGTGGATGCCCAATGGAAACAGCGCCTCCAAATACATTTACTTTTGCAGGGTCAAGTTTCATCAGGCTTATATTGGCAAGACCAACCACGCTAAAGGCTTCGTTCAATTCAAAGTAATTAATATCCTTCATTTCTAAGCCAGCTTTTTTCACTGCTTTCGGCACTGCCACACTTGGCGTTGTTGTAAATTTTTCAGGCGCTTGTTCAGCATCTGCATAAGAACGGATGATCGCTATCGGTTTTATTCCTAATTCGCCGGCCTTCTTCTTACTCATCAATACTACTGCGGCTGCACCGTCGTTCATGGTACTTGCATTTGCAGCGGTAACCGTGCCTTCTTTTGTGAAAGCGGCTTTCAATCCAGGTATCTTGTCAAACTTTACATTCCAGGGCTCTTCATCCTTTTCAATTTTGATTGTTTCTTTTTTAGAAGGCACTTCAACAGGAATGACTTCGTTCTTAAATTTTCCCTGGTCCCAGGCTGATTGACTGCGTTTATAACTTTCAATTGCAAACGCGTCCTGCTGTTCACGACTGATCTTATGCTCAGTTGCCGTGAGGTCGGCGGCACATCCCATTGCATATCCATGATAACAATCGGTCAATCCATCTTTTGCAAGACCATCAACCAATTTCACATCACCATATCTATTTCCCCACCTCGTTGTTCCATCGTAATAAGGAACGCCGCTCATACTTTCCATTCCTCCGGCAACTACGATTTCGTTATCACCAAGCGCTATGCTTTGAGCTCCTTGCGCAATTGCCTTCATCCCACTAGCACAAACCTTATTTACAGTAGTACAAACAACTGAATCTGGCAGCCCGGCAAATTTTGCCGCCTGTCGCGCAGGGGCCTGCCCGAGGTTGGCTTGCAGCACACAACCCATCAATACTTCCTCTACATCCTCCGGTCGAATACCCGCTTTCTCAATCGCGGCCTTGATGGCAGCAGCTCCTAACCGGGTGGCTGGTACGTCTTTTAATGAGCCACCAAAACTTCCGATTGGTGTGCGAACCGCAGACACGATATATACTTCCATTTTATTCATAACTCAATCCGGTTATTTATTTCCCTTAAACTTTCATTGAAAGTGGCGCAAAGATAGTGAAGGATAAACACGATAGCGGATGCCCGATACCAGACAAAGAATATGCGATGAGTTGAAAGGCCGCAATACGTCTTGCATATTTTGTATATTTAAGAACATTAGTTTTTGAAGATTGCAATTTTTCACCCCTTAAACGTAAACCATATGAACTGGAAACTCATTTTCAGCTTGTCTCTCTTTGGACTGGCAATGGCAATTGCTACTGTTTATTGGATTCCTGAAAACATTGAATGGATCTTTTGGCTGGTGATCTTTATCATATGCGCATATTTAATAGCTAAAGATGCGCCCGGAAGATATTTTCTGCATGGCTTGCTTGTATCAATTGTCAATAGCATTTGGATCACCATTGCTCATATTATGCTTTATACCACTTATGTGGCAAATCATCCTTCCTGGTTAGCAATGAATGCCAGAATGCCTTTGGCGGAACACCCAAAAAGAATGATGGCAATCACAGGCCCTTGCATTGGCGTTATATCAGGATTGATTCTTGGGGTGTTTGCCGTTATCGCGTCGAAAATGGTGAAGAGGCGGACGCAGGTCGCTCCGTAATAATAAGCGTGCTCCAAAAAATTTGATCAGGCTTGAATATATATTCATCCACCTAACTTGCGTCGATGATTATAGCCCTGGCTTGCCTGGTTGCAGCAGTTTCGATTGTAATTTTTATCGGCTGGTTTTTATCGGGCCCAAAGTATAAAGGAAGAATTTCCGACCATTTCGATGGTAAGAAATTTATCAATCCAGGAAACGTTGAAGCAAAAGGATTGAAAGATGTCTTCCGCTGGTTACTAAACCGGAAACCGGCAAAGTGGAATGAATATACTTCAACTCCAAGTGGTGAAAAGCCGCCAACGAGAATTACCTCCGGCTGCCGCATTACGTTTATTAATCACTCTACATTCCTGATACAGGTTGATGGTTTGAATGTCCTGACTGATCCTGTCTGGAGTGAACGGGCAAGTCCATTAACGTGGAGCGGACCAAAACGAAAACGACCACCAGGAATCCCCTTTGACGATCTGCCCCCTATTGACGTCATCCTTCTTAGTCATAATCATTATGATCATCTTGATATCGCCACGATTAAAAAATTAACCGAAAAATTTAAGCCTGTAATTTATACTGCCCTGGGGGTTGGTAGTTTTTTAAAAACGAAAGGCATTGATTCATTCGAAGAGATGGACTGGTGGGAAGAAAGAACAGCGAATGAGAAAACCAAAATTGTTGCGGT
>Ga0136846_1237271_pt1 | contig 10849 bp, 9 predicted proteins | sample HopSoiMetagenom2_FD_96841 | JGI IMG/M metagenome (GOLD analysis project Ga0136846, IMG submission 96841) | Grasslands soil microbial communities from Hopland, California, USA - 2 Assembly 2016 (version 4) | ecosystem: Environmental > Terrestrial > Soil > Grasslands | place: USA: Hopland... | reverse complement strand
CGACGATGCGTCCGGGAATATAACCAGAACGCTCTGGTTGACACGACTGGTTTCGTAATTGCCGCCCAAGACCCAACGGAACGGGCCGCGCGCTCCGTTTGACAGTCGAAGTTCCTGCGAGAAACTCGTGATTCTGCCGCGATCCGTTGGTAGGTCGAGCGACTCCGCCGGCAGACCGTCACCCTCGTCGCCCTGGTTCTGCCTGTAATCGACATAGGAGGTCAGCGAAGTCAGCGTGATCCCGCTGGCGATATCTATATCGCCGCGCAGAGACGCCTGCCACAGGCTGTTGTCCTTGAACGGCAAGCCCGGCGTCCAGTCGGCCGCACGCGCGTTGTTGGGTGAAAACTTGGCCGAGGCAATGTCGGGATCGAGCACCGCCTGTTGCGGTTGCAGCGCGACATATTGCGGTGCCTGAGGGTCGCTTTGGTCTTTCCAGCCATTGACGTTGAGCAGGAAGCGGATTCCGCTGGTCGGCTCATAGGCGACCAGCAGGCGCCCCATATAGTTGCGCAGCTTCCCCAGGCGGTCATTCGGGCGCGTGTTGCTGATCTGCCAGCCATCGCCGCGCTCGATTCGACCCGAAAGGCGAGCCGACAGATTGTTGCTCAGCGGGCCGCTGATATAAGCCTCGCCGATCACCTGGTTGAACCGGCCGTAACTGAGATCCGCGCCGGCATGGAGTGTGTCGGTCGGCTTGGCGGCGATGTAGTTGATGGCGCCGCCCGTCGCATTCTGGCCGAAGAGGGTGCCCTGCGGTCCTTTTAGAACTTCGACCCGCTCCAGATCGAAGGCGGAATGCGAACTCAGAACCGGGAATGGCAGCGGGACCTCGTCGAGATAGGTGCTGACCGTCGGATAGGCGCCGAGCGAGGTTTCGTAGAACCCGATCCCGCGAAGAGTATAGACCGGAGTGCCGTTGGCACTGTTGGTATAGGACAGACTGGGAATGGTCTGGGCGAGATCGGCGAGATTGTTGATCTGCTGCGTTTTCAAAGCATCGCCCGATACTACCGATACCGTCAGGCCCACGTCGTTCAGCCGCTGCTCGCGCTTGTTCGCGGTGACGACGATATCCGGCGTTCCGTCAGGCGGAGCGACATTGGATTGCGCGGCTGTCGCGGGTGCCTCGGCTGCCGCTGTCTGCGCCTGCGCTCCGGTCGCTAGGGCGAACATTGAAACGCCGGCAAAGCCCGCGAGCTTGATTTCCTTGAGCATTGAGCCTCTCCCTCCTTGGTTCTCATTATCGTGCGGCCGGCGCGATGGCCGGCGCAGTTGCTTCACGTCATCGCTCGCGATCGACGCGGAAGTGCGCGGCCGTGGACGAAGAGGTGAAATCTGCCTCTGCCCGGTCATGACCGAATGGAATAATTGAACGAACTGAGAGAGGGGCTGCCGTGATGCCGGCGGCGCGTGCGATAATCCGCATAATGGCCTTCCCTCCAGTCGTGAATCAGCAGTCTGTGGCCGCTGTCATCGCAGTAGGGGTTTCGCCGACCCATGACGTCACGTCAAGCATAAACTGACCATATGGTGCAAAACTGGTGGATACGTTGCGCTTCGGCAACATCCGTCACTGCTTGCTCGCGTGGTTCAAATCGGCGCGAGATCGGCGCGAACGGAATTACTCCCGTTTCGGACAAACTGATCAGATGTTCAGGTGAGAAGGAGTGTGGGGGACTCGATCAGCGTTCGCAACGCCTGCATCAATCGCGCCGCGTCGGCGCCATCAATCGCGCGGTGGTCGAAACTGCCCGTCGCGGTCATCATGGCGGCGGGGTGCACAATGTTGTCGTCGACGACTGCGCGCTCGAAGGTCGCGCCAAAGGCCATGATCATCGCCTGAGGAGGATTGATCACCGCGTCGAACCGGTCGACGCCGAACATGCCCAGGTTGGAAAGCGAAGCCGTCCCCCCCGCATAGTCTTGCGCCGAGAGTGTTCCGGCCCTTGCCCGCGCCGCGAGCCCGCCCATCTCGGCCGCGATCGAAGACAGCGTCTTGCCTCCCGCGTCGCGGATCACGGGTGTGACGAGCCCGCCGGGCACCGAAACCGCGACCGCGATATCGGCGCGTTCGAAATGGATCATCTGATCGCTATCGAACATGACGTTGCACGCGGGGACCTCGAGCAGCGCAAGCGCCAGCGCCTTGATCAGCATGTCGTTGACCGACACCTTCGTCCCGCGGGCTGCCAGCTGCTCATTGACTGCCTTACGCAAGTCGATCAGGGCGCCCGCCCGCATGTCGACCGACAAATAGATATGAGGAATCTGCTGCTTCGATTCCGTCAGCCGGCGCGCGATCGTCCGCCGCATTCCGCTAAGCCTGGCGGTGCTGTGGGGCGTGTCAACCGGCTGTTGACGCGCTTGCGGAGCGATAATTTCGGGCGACGCTGCCGCGACTTCCCGTATTGCCGGAGCTGGCGGCAGCAGGTCGGTCTTGATCACCCGGCCGGATGCGCCGGTCCCGCGTACGCTGCCCAGTTCAACGCCTGTAGCCCTAGCAATGGCGCTCGCCAGGGGGCTGGCATCACGCGCGGCGTCATGATCCGGACCGGGCTCTGTCGTTGCCGGAGGCTCGGCTGGCGAAGCAGGTTCGGTTTCCTCGGGAGCGGCCGGCATCGGCGCGGGCGATGCGGCAATCTCGCTCGCGGCGGCATCGTTATCGAGCAGCGCGATGATGGTACCGACGGCAACGTCGTCGGTACCTTCGGCGATGAGGATGCGCGCGAGAACACCTTCCTCGGGCGCCTCGAATTCCATCGTCGCCTTGTCGGTTTCGATTTCCGCCAGAATATCGCCCGCCGCGATGCGCTGGCCTTCCTTCACGAGCCAACGCGCGAGCGTGCCGACTTCCATGGTCGGCGAGAGAGCGGGCATCTTGATTTCCACCGACATGACTTGCTCCTCAGACGAACAGTTCGGCGGTGGCTTCGACGATCGCCGCGGGATCTAGGCGGTACGCGCGATATAGATCGGGGAGATCGCCCGTCTGACCGAAGCGATCGACGCCGAGCGCGCGCACGCGTGCGCCGCGCACCCCGCCGAGCCACGACAATGTCGATGGCGAGCCATCGATAATCGTCACCAGCCCGGCCTTCTCGGGGAGGGCCGCGAGAAGAGCCTCGACATGGCTCGGCACGTTGGGCCGGCCCGCCCAGCGTGCCGCCGAATGCGCCGTCCAGCCACGATGCAACAGGTCCGGCGAGGTGACGTTCAGAAGGCCAAGGCCTGGCAGATCGTCGATCATCGAGGCCCAGGCTTCCAGCGCCTCGGGGGCGAGGGCGCCGGTGAACACGATGGCGGCTTCGGCATTGGCGGACGGACGACGCAGCCAGTAGCCGCCGCGCAGAGCGTCTTCCTTCCAGTCGTCATCATCGCGCGCCACCTGCTCGATCGCGCGGGTCGTCAGACGTAGATAGACCGACCCACCATCGGGAGCCTGTATGTGGCGAAAGGCATGACCCATGATATGCGCCAGCTCGTCGGCGAACGCCGGTTCGTAATAGGTCAGACCGGGCTGACCCATGCCGATCAGGGGTGAGTTTATCGACTGGTGGGCGCCGCCCTCGGGGCCAAGCGTGACGCCTGACGGCGTTGCCACGAGCAGGAAGCGGGCATCCTGATAACAGGCATAGTTGAGCGCATCGAGGCCGCGCGCGATGAACGGATCGTAGACCGTCCCGATCGGGATCAGGCGTGTACCGAACAACGGCGCCGCCAGGCCGAGTGCTGCGAGCATCAGGAACAGGTTGTTCTCGGCAATGCCGAGCTCCATGTGCTGGCCGGCACCGTGACCCGACCATTTTTGCGGCGAAGGTATATTGGCCGCGCGGAACACGTCACGTAGCTCTCCGCGTCGAAACAGGCCGCGCTGGTTCACGAACGCACCGAGATTTGTCGACACCGTTACATCCGGCGACGTCGTGACGATGCGATCGGCGAGCGGATGGCCGGATTTCGCAAGGTCGAGCAGAATCCGCCCGAACGCCGCCTGGGTCGATTGCTCCGCCCCTTCGGGGACGGGAAGCGAGGCCGGAGTGTCCACGGCTGGAGCGGCGCTTGCCGCGTCGCGCTGCGCCAGCGGCGAGCGCTCGACAAACGCACGCAATTGGCTCGCCGCATTCTCCCCGAGCCCCGCGAAGGGCAGCCATTCGTCGCCCTCGGCGATACCCAGGCTACCGCGCAGCGTCGCGATCTGGGTTGGGTTCATCAGCCCCGCGTGATTGTCCTTATGGCCGGCGAACGGCAGCCCGAAGCCTTTGACCGTATAGGCAATGAACATCGTCGGCAGGGTGTCGCTGGCGGCGTCGAACGCCTCGATCAACGTCTCGATGCAGTGTCCGCCAAGGTTGGTCATAAGCCGTTCGAGCGCCTCGTCGTCGAAGCTGCCGAGCAGCTTCGCCACGTGCGGCTCCTTGCCGATATCGGCCATCAGGCGCTCACGCCACACTGCGCCGCCCTGGTACGTCAGGGCCGCGAAGTCGGCGTTCGGGCAATTGTCGATCCATGCGGCGATGGCGCTGCCGCCCGGCCGAGCGAAGGTCGCCTGTTGAAGCTTGCCGTGCTTGAGCGTGATGACGCGCCATCCGCAGGTCCGAAAGATGTCGTCGAAACGGTTGAACATGCGATCGGCGGTCGTCGCGTCGAGCGATTGCCGGTTATAGTCGACGATCCACCAGCAGTTGCGGATGTCGTGCTTGTAGCCTTCGATCAGGCATTCATAGATATTGCCCTCGTCGAGTTCGGCGTCGCCCATCAGGGCGACCATCCGTCCCATATCGGCTTCCTGCATGGCGCCATGCGCGACCAGATAATCCTGCACGAGGCTGGCGAACGCGGTGACAGCCACGCCAAGGCCGACCGACCCAGTCGAGAAGTCGACGCGGATCTTGTCCTTGGTGCGCGACGGATAGCTCTGCGCGCCGCCAAAGCCGCGAAAGGCTTTCAGCTGGTCAAGTGATTGCCGGCCCATCAGATATTCGATCGCGTGGAGCACGGGACCGGCATGCGGCTTCACCGCGACCTTATCTTGCGGCCGCAGCGCGTGGAAATAGAGCACGGCCATGATCGCGGTCATCGACGCGCAGGATGCCTGGTGTCCGCCGACCTTCAGACCATCGCGGCTCTCGCGGAGATGATTGGCGTTGTGGATGGTCCAGGAGGAAAGCCAGCGCAGGCGCGTGTCCAACATGTCGAGCGCATCCACGCGCGCCACGCCTTCAATGTCCATCATGCCTCTCCATTTCAAGCTGACCATATGCACAGTTTATTGAGAAGCTGCAAGCCGGGGAGATTTCAGCATGACCGCTCTTCGCTCGCACGACGGACAAGGTGGCGGTTGGCGTCAGCGCGGTGCATCCACCTCGCATGCTGCCGCCCAAGGCGGCGCCCCAAGCCACAGCGCTATCGGGAGAGTGCGCAAGCTCCGCGCCTCACGCTTACGCGACGATCCGCGCCTGCTGGCACTGATCCGCCCGAGGAAATCGAGACCGCTGAGTTCATTCCTTTCGGTGCCCCTCTCTCTCGACGGTAGCTGTGGCTCACCCTGGGCAGGCGAGGGCCGCGGCCGGCGCGTTCGGGCTTGACGGCGCGCGTCTTTGGCTGGACTGTATTGACCAATCGGTCTAGTTTGATGGCGAAATGGATGGAGAGGGTCACGAACGTCGTGAGTGCGACATGTTCAGTCAAAGCGGTTCCGAAGGTGATTGTCCGAACCAAAGCGAGATTCCCGTGCTGATCGCTGGGCGCTCGACACGGAGAAATGCCGTGCGGGGCCTCTTCGCGGCGCGCCTCGGCCACGCTCGATGACGCATGGCCATCATCCCCGCAGCTACCTCAGAACCGGCCCAGCGATGAGCCTCGTTACCATGCGGCGGTCCGGATCGCTGCGACACAGGAGTGACTAAAAATGCTCGAGAACAAGATCATTATCATCACCGGTGCGGGATCAGGCATCGGCCGGGCCGCGGCGGTTCTTTTCGCCGAGGCAGGCGCCCGGCTGGTGATCGCCGACGTGAACGAGCAGGCGGTCAATGACACGAGAACAATGATCGTCGCCAACGGCAGCGAGGCAATTGCTATCCGCATCGACGTCAGCAGCGAAGACGATGCTAAGCAACTGGCGCAGACCGCGATCGATACGTACGGACGGCTGGACGGCGCATTCAACAATGCAGGCGTGCAGATGCGCAACAGACTTCTCCAGGACCTCAGCCTGGAGGAATGGAACCTGGTCAATTCGATCAACGCGACCGGCGTCTTCCTCTGCATGAAGTATCAGATACCGGCAATGCGGCTCGGTGGCGGTGGTGCGATCGTCAACACGGCGTCGGGCAATGGCGTCGTCGCGCAACCCTATTCCACGGAATATGTGGCGTCCAAGCATGCGGTGGTGGGGATCACTCGCGCAGCCTCTACGGAGGCCGCCGAGACGGGCGTGCGCGTCAACGCCGTGCTGCCCGGAATGATCGAAACGCCGATGGTCGCTGACCTCATCAACAGTCCGGATTTCAAGCCACACTATGATAGCGCGCTGGCGCGTCACACAATTGGCCGTTTCGGGACGGCGGACGATGTCGCATACGTTGCGCGGTTTCTATTGTCGGATCAGTCTGCCTTCGTGAACGGCGCGGCGATCGCGGTGGATGGAGGTTATACGGCGCGCTGATCTTCGGTCTGAAATCGCTCACATCCGCGCGGGGCCCGCGCTGTGCTCAGCGTTTGCCTCTGCCGGTCGGCGGCCGTCGTGGACCGCCCGGCCCCGACTTTGCTCCGGGTGAGGGGCGATCGGGGCGCCCGCCGCCGCCGGACGGTGCCGATCGCGCCGGCGCGGAATGCACGCTTTTCGCTTCCGCGATCACATAGCCTTCCTTGCGCAGCCGGGCGAACGCATCGCGCACGCTTGCACCGACCGATTTTTGGACCGCGGGGGGTAGGTCGCTGAACGCGGTATTCGCATGAACGGAGGCGAGGTCGCGGACCAGCGCATTGGGAAGCCCTTGCGATGCAGCTTTCAACGCGACGATCGCGTCTACGACAGCGGCATTGATCACGTCCTGAACGATGTCGGTTGCAGATTTAGCCATGTCATCGCCAACGCACACCCGGTCGGATGGGTCAACCGGGCGCCGCATGCACCCCTCTGCTGCCACACGGCGGCGGTGGTTCAATTGAGACGGATCGAAATCGAATTCAACCTCGCGGCCTCGACGACGGACGCCAAGGTGTCGGCGCGCGCTCTGCGCCGCAGCTGATCGAAAGTGCATCGGCTTGGACGATGTTGTCGCGGTGGGACGCTTGGCGCTCGAACCCACCACTGCCGAAATCGCCCGGAGGATTGCCTGTCCAGCCATGCGGATGATGGTGGGCAACATGGGAGGGTCCAGCCTGGCCGGGGCGCCGGCGTTCCAGTTCGGCCAGCGTTGCGACGTCGTTGATCTGGACGGCCCGAGATTTCTGCAGCGAGACCGCAGGCCGGGCGCGCGTTACCATGATCGCACGCTCGAGGTGCCGGCGGGGGTCTGGGGAGATGCCCGCTGACGTCTGTACGGCGCCGTCGATTCGACGAAGGCGGCGTTGGATGATGCCGGGTTCTCAGGTCCGCTCGCTCAAACTGGCGTAAACAGATACTTACCCGCGCCACCGGTAACTGACACGAATTGTTCTTCCGAGCGCCGCCTTGCACCTAGCACCGCAGGAGCAAGGGACATCGATATGGCGATGAGGGACGATCTCGACCGGCTGCGGGCCAGTGCGCCCGACGGCGGATTGGCTGGCGAGATCCGACTATCCACCGTCAACCGGGTCGCACGCCTGCGCGTTGCCGACGAAACCGGCTTGGCGAAGCTCCACACCTTATCCGATGGCGGCGTTGAACTGTCGTCGATCATGGATCTGCGGGTCGGACAAGTGGTCCAGCTCGATCTTTCGGAGATGGTTTCGATGACGGCGAGCGTGGCGGCCAAGGACGGCCATCGATGCGTTTTGGAATTCGAGTATCGCGTCAATTGCGCCGAACTGCTGCGGGGGCTGGTCGCCGAAGCTCGCTCCGACAAGGGCAGGCCGTTGCGTCTGGCGGCCGGACGGATCCGCGCGGAAGGGCGAAGCGCCAAAGGGGTTCACCAGCTTCAACTCGACGATATCTCGCAGCGCGGCATGAAGGTGCGGCACGACGGGTCCTTGCAGGCGGGGCTGCGCGTCAGCATCCAGTTAGCGAACGGGCGCGAATTGCAGGGCATTGTTCGCTGGGCCAGGAAGTCCACCGCAGGTCTGCAACTCGTCGACATCCTGTCCGCAGATGATCTGGGCGCGGTCAGCCGCCTTGGCGACGATACGAGCAACGGTTTGCGAGGCCTTGGCTGAAATAGGTCTTGCGAGCCTACCCAGCGATCGCGCCCGCGGCACTTGATCCGCCACCGGGTGATCGGCGGTGCGGGCCGCGACGCCGTACGGCTTTCCACTTCGCCATCTGGTGATCGCGCGCGGCGACGCGTTGCGCGTCCCGCGAAACCTGTCCACCGGCGGATTACGCGCCGAGGTTACTGCGGGCTCGTTCCGCATGCGATCGGGCCTTTCGACGCCAATCGATCGGCGATCTGCTGCGATCCGACTCGGGCAACGACCAGGCGCGCCATCGTTCTCCGGTCCCTTTCTCGACCGCGATTGATCTGTGTCTACCACGAATCATTTGCCCGATGTTCCTTTTTTGTTCTAGCATCCGCTTCCGCCGCTGAGTCGGCGATTCGAACATGGAGGACATGATGCAGCACGATCCGCTGCTGCGTGCGATTGCGCGCGCAATCTACGACGCCTGCTATCCTGGCGAGGAATGGACGCTCGTCGGATTCGACGAGGCTGAGCGGCTGGGAACGGTACATTATCGGCAGGCCGCGGACGCGGCACGGCAGACACGCGCCATCCTTGCCGCCAAGGGCGAACAGCTTCCCTTGTTCGAGGCGGCATGACGCGCCGCAAGGGCGAGCGGCCGGTGCCGAAGCGGCTTGTCGTGCTCACGCCGGACTCTCCTGTGCGGCGCTCGATCGCCGAGGGGGATCATTGGTTCGACGCATGGGTTGCCGAGGCCTCCACGCCATGGGCGCGTCTGGCGCGCGACACTGGCATCCCCATCCGCCGGTTCATCGCAATCAGCGGAGGCGATTATCTGTCCCGCACCGAGCTCGACGCGCTGGCGCGGGCGTGGAGCGTGAGCAGTGCCGATCTGATCAGCACGCTGCCCGATCGATCGCTGGTGGTCGAATGATGTGGCGCGATACGGGCGCGACGGATCTCCGCTGCCGACCAACCTGCTCGAGGCGGCTGCCTGGCATTTTGCGGTCGTCGCGACGTGCCGGCGGTGCGCGGCAAATGGTGTGTTCGACCCGCACGCTTTGTGGGCTTTGTTCGAGCGCCGCGGCTGGGACGTCGGGATGCACAGTGTCTCTCGGCGGCTTCGCTGCAAACGCTGCGGGGCCGGCGCATATGTGACTTGGTCGAAGGATCGCGAGCCGACAGTGTTTTTGCCGATGCCGAGCGAGCAGCAGTGGAAGCGGGCTTTGGGGCGGCTACGGAATTAGGCGAGCTGCCGCGAAGGCGGGAGCCGTTGCCCGCTGCCTTGGCTTTGTGAGGCAGAACATCGAGGGTAGGGGCCCCGCCTGCGGTGCTTTTTGCCGCTCTATGCCGCTGCGCGGGGCCGAGCCCCGCTGCCGGTCTCGGCCGGAAGTGACGATTCGGCTGGCGGAAAAGTCAGGCGCCGAGGCGTTCCTTGCAGACCTGCTCGACCAGCGACTGGAGTTCGGCGACGTGCTCGGCGAGCCATGCCAGTTCCTCTGCGGTGATCTCATAGTGCGGCGAGTAGCGCGCGTTCACATAGGCTTGGCGGAGCAGTTCGAAGCATCGGCGGCTGAAGCGGTCGTTGCGCGGCCAGGCTGCGGCGAGGTGGGGGGCGATCTGTTCCGCCTGCGAGCGGAGGAACGCGAGACGATGTGATTTGGGGCTGTAGAGGGCGAGGACTAGGAGCGCACAGTGATAGAAGCGTTCGGCCGCCTGATGTAGTTGGAAGGCGCCTTCTTTGCGTCGACCCCGAGACGCCGCATAGAGGCCGGTATCTAGAAAGCCAGCGGCGCTCGGAAACCACTCAGTGAAGTGCTGGTTTGCTTCCTCGCGCGCCTGTTCAGCCGGCAGATTGCGCGGCGAAATGAACGGAAAACCTTCCGCTTCGTATAGTGCATAGCCCTGCTTCAGAATGTCGATGAAGAACGGCCGGCCCTTCTCCAGTTGCTGATTCACGTCGGTCAGTGTGTGGGTGATGAAGCTGACGGGTGCGCTCAGCGCCTTGTTGATGGTCACGTCGCGCATCAACCGGTCTTCGGCCGGTGACCAGATTTCGAAGTCGGTCAGTCGCTCGTCGTTGACGACGATCAGGATGTCATAATCGGAATGATACCCGCCGACGGGATCGTCGACCCAATCGCCGCGGGCGTACGAGCCGTAGAGCACGAGCTTCAGGATGCGGCCTTGCTTGCGCCACTTCGTTGTACCGGTGGCGAGGGCTGCTTCGAACTCTTCGAACAGCACGCGCACGACATGGGCCAGTTCGCGTTGTTTCGAGGACGGGAGGTGGTTTAGTTGGTCGCGCATTTTCCGGGAGTCTAGCCCGGAAGGATATCCGATGCACGGCCGATATCGCACAGCTTTTTGGAAGATAGACGGGCCGACCTCGGGCGCCGTTGGCGGCTGTTTTGCGCCCTTATTCTGTTGAAGAAGTCGCCCTCGGCGACGATCGATCTGGGGTTCGGATTGCAGGCGCGCGGTCTCCCGCTTCGGATCAGGCGAGTGCGAGCCGCCGCAT
>Ga0136846_1225357_pt1 | contig 10849 bp, 13 predicted proteins | sample HopSoiMetagenom2_FD_96841 | JGI IMG/M metagenome (GOLD analysis project Ga0136846, IMG submission 96841) | Grasslands soil microbial communities from Hopland, California, USA - 2 Assembly 2016 (version 4) | ecosystem: Environmental > Terrestrial > Soil > Grasslands | place: USA: Hopland... | reverse complement strand
CACAACCTGCCTGAACAGGGCACCGTGTGGGTCACGACCAGCGCTCGTCCCGAGAGTGCGGTGCTCACCGTCGAGAACACGGGCGAGAGGCTCACCCAGCAGTTGGTTGCCACGCTTGCCGAGCCGTTTCAGCGCGGCACCAAACGCATACGCACCGACCACGCAGGCGTCGGCCTCGGCCTTGCACTCGTCAAGAGCATCACCCAGGCACACGACGGAACCCTGACCCTCACTCCCCGCCCCACCGGCGGGCTCTGCGTCACGGTGCAACTACCCGCCGCGCCGTCAACCGGCGTCGCTGCCTGAGATCGCACCGGGGCCACAACAACTGCGCGCCCCGCGAAAGAACCCGCGCGAGCAGACACCGCGCGGCAGAGACAGCCCGGCTCGGCCGCAACGAGCCCGACGCCTCGGCGAATGTGAGGTCATCGGAGACTCATCGATGCGAACGCTCGCGCCGGCGCCGTGGGTAGCCGCCGTGCCGGCGGCTACCCACGCATCTCAGTCGCTAGGCCGCCGTCGTCGGCGACTGGTTTTGCGTTCGCTCCTTCAGCGTCGAGGTGAGTTCCTCCCCCTGCTCGCGTCCGGACTCCTTGGCGGTGTCGACGGCTGCACCGACGGCCTCCTGGGCGACCTGCGTGCCCCGCTCGACCGCCTCGGATGCCGTGGCCTTTGCCGCCTCGATCGTGCGGTCGGACATCTCGCCCATCCGCTCGTTCTCGACTCGCGTCTGCGGCAGCAGCGTGCCGACAACGAAGCCGACCGCGAGCCCGCCGAGCGCCAGGCCGAGCGGGTTGCTTTCGGCTGTATCGCGTACATGCGTGGTGCCGCGCTCGAGCGCCCGCCGATCGGGCAGCGGACCCGTGATCGTGTCTTTGGCGCCGGTCAGCTTCGACTTGACCGCTTCCTTCTTGTCGTCGATGTAGTCCTGTGTCCGCGCGCCGACGTCGGTCTTGTAGCTGAGCGCGTCGACCTCGTCGCCGACCCGCTCCCGTGTCTGCGCTATTTCCGCGCGGATGACGCCCGGGTCTTCGCCCATTCCACGTCCTCCTTCACCGTCTCGATGGTTTGCTCAGGAACCGGCTTGCCGGCGTCGGCGACCCGCTCCTTCCCCTGTTTCACAAGCACGTACGCGATCGCGGCCAGCACGGCGCCGACGATCAGCGCCGCCGCCCAATCGGGCAGGAAGAGCGAGAAGACGAGCACCAGAAACGCCGTGATTGCACCAGCGCTGCAGAGGGCGACGATGCCGGCGCCGCCGAACATCCCCAGCCCCGGGGCGGCCGTCCGCCCCTTCTCCGTCATCTCCGCCTTCGCGAGCTCGATCTCCTGCCGCACCAGCAGCGACAGGTCGCTCGTCAGCTCTTTGGCGACCTCGCCGATCGGCCGCTCGCGCAGCTCGTTGTCGGTCTTGTTGCGCGTCGCCATCGCCGCTACCTCGCGCCGGCGTACGGGTCCCGCGCCAGCGGATCGTCACTCAACGCCGACGGGACATCCGAGCCGACGCGACCGTCACCCGCATAGTCGCGGCTCACGCGCTCGCCACGACCGTACGCGGCTCCGCGAGACGCCGCACTCCCCTGCCGGGTTGGCCACTGCTGCTCGCTCGTGCGGCGGTAGTCGCCGTAGCGCTGCTCCGACGAGGCCTTCATGAACCGCGCCGCCGCCGCACCCGCCACGATCCCAAGCCCCGCGAGCATCCAGGGGCGCCGCCGCGCGAACGTCTCGACGTCGCGCATCAACTCGTCACCGCGCTTCTGCTCCAGATAGCCGCCGACTCGCTCGATCAGGTCGGCCGCCTGACCGGTCATTTGCGACACGTTCGCACTGCCCTCGCCGTTCAGGTCGTTGCCGCTGCGGCGAAGCGCCTCCGCCAGCGAGCGCACCTGCGAGCCCGCCTCGTTGGAGCGCTGGTCGAACTGGTCGCGCAGCCGCATCGAGCCCTGCTCGCGCAACTCCGACGCCTTCTCCTGCGCCGCCGAAGCTGCATCCTGCACCTTCGCCGACGCCTGATCGGTCAGCCCTTGCTGGGCCGACGCGTCCGTCGTCTCCGTCATGACCCCTCCTCTCTTGTCCTCGTGAAGGCGACACCTCGCCGCTTTCGTTCGCCGTGAAACGCCGCTACCGCGACACGAGATTTGCCCCATGCGGAAAGCGCCCGCGAATCGACGATCGTGCGACGGCTAGGTTCGCCGTAGGCGGAGCCGTCCGACCCCGCGGCGCTTCCGGGCGATCTCCCGCGTCGCAAGGCGGAGCACATCCTCGAGCTCCTGCTGCGGACCATGCTCGACACTGAGCTCCCGCCGCTGCGCGACGACCCACAGGAACCGGTCCCAGACGCTCGCGTCCGGGCAGAAACCGTCGAGCCGCTCGTCGACGACGACCTCGGCCGTCGGCAGGTAGACGCGCGAGTACCAGTCACGCGCGATCTCGCCGCGCTGGAGCGGGCGCTGCGCGCCGAGCATCAACTGGTAGCCGTGGATCTGGATCGTCTCGAGCAGCTGCCGATAGCCGACCGCGCGCGTGAAGCGGACGGGCGTGCCTGGCAACACCTCGACAAGGCCGCTCTCGCTCATGAAGAGCCGCTCCTGCTCGGCGTGGACGAGCTCCACTGGATCGGCGCGCGCGCTCAGCTGCCAGCGCGCCGTCAGCTCCGTCACCTCGGCGTCGATCGTCGCCATGCCGCCGCCCCGCGCGACGGCGACGCGGTGGTGCCCGTCGACGACGAAGTAGGCGTCGCCCAGCTTGTAGACGACGATCGGCGGGAAATCACCGCTCGGAAAGGCAGCCGCGACCCGCTGCAACCGATCGCGCGCGCCGCGCTTGAGCGCGTGAAACTCGCGGTCGAAGTCGCCGGCACGGCCGTCTGTACCGACGATGCTGCTCACGTCGATCGGACGCACACCAACGTGCCGGCGCGCATACGGCCGCAACCGTGCGGTCGCCTCGTCCAGCGGGAGCAGACTCGCGGCCATACCTCGATCAACGCTCGTGCGCGCTACGCCATTTCGCGGCGCCGTCGTCCTCGAGGATGATTCCGCGAGCCTCCTGCGGCTTCGGCAGACCGCGCGCCGCGCAGTCGTGTCGCTGCCGATAGCCTCGGCGGCATGTCCCCGCGTTCGGCCGGCGCCACCCAGCACGAGCTGTCCCGGATCGGGCTGCTCGCGACGCTGCCCGGCCAGACACTCGCGCGGCTCGCTCAGCGCATGACGCGCGAAGACTTCGCGAGCGGCGCGAGCGTGTGCGCGGAGGGCGGGGACGGCGACCGCTTCTACGTCGTGCTCAGCGGGTTGCTGTCGGTGAGCCAGGAAAGCCGCGGCCCGCTCAGCGTTCTCCGCCCCGGCGACTACTTCGGCGAGGTCGCGCTCGCGATGCAGACGCCGCGCACTGCATCGGTGCGCGCGCTCACACCGGCGACTGTCGCGAGCTGCGACCGGGCGACGTTCGACGAGTTCATCCGGCCGCTGTTCGCAGACGACTGACGGGCCGTCCGACCTCTCGGAAGTGGGGTTGGGCACAATGACCACGCTGTTCGGCGAAGGCGCGCACTTCGAGCAACGACATCTGCGCCGCGCTCGCCGCGCTTCTGCTTCCTCTACGCGCGCGGCACGTATCCGCGAACGAAGTCGACCGTGAACCGTTTCGGGTAAGCGCCGGCACGCTCGCCGTCCGCCGGGAACTCGTAGATCCCGAGCATCAGCTGCAGTGGATACGACGGCGACTGCGCGACGGTCTTGACATGCTCGTCGTCGACGAAGAACGACACGCGCTCCGGCGTCCACTCGGCCGAGTAGACGTGGAACTCACGTGCGTCGATGGGCACGCTCACGCGAGTGAAGTCCTCCATCAGGTTCGGATCGCCGAACGGGCGGATGCCCATGCCGACCCCGACCTCGGTCGGCGTCACGTCGCGGCCGAAGACCTCGCATATGCAGAGCTCACCCGACCGGGTGGCGTCGTCCTCGTAACCGATCAACCACAGGGCGACCATCGCGTCCGGGTCGGCGACGGCACGGCCGCGCACCTCGATCAGGCCGTGCCGCGGCGTGTACAGACGCACGTTTTCCTGGGCTTCCCGCACGCGCGCGTCCGGGTGGAACCGATGCTGGCCCACCATGCTGCCGACCGCCCCACAGAAGAGGCCGGTCTGCAGGGACGACACACGTACCTCGCCGTCGAGCTCTGGGCACCACGGCTCCTGGTCGGCCTCGATCAGCAACTGCAGGCACCCGTCCTCGATCACATAGCGCGCAGCGGAACGCTCGCGACTGCTCCAGTGCGGCAGGTAGTAGGGAAGCCAGCGGCGCGTGTCCAGCTCCCCGCTCTCGAATCCGTCCTCGAACTCGAGCTCGTATTGACTGCGTCTCAGCTCGCGCGACGGCACGGGATCAGTCGCCGCCGGCCGGTAGCGTCGGGTAGTCCGTGGGATAGACGCCGACGGCGAATCCGTACATCGTGTCGCCCGAGCGCGGCAGCCGGTCGAACTCCGCTACCAGCTCGGCCATCCGCTCCCAGAACTCCGAGGCCTGGGTCTCCGAGAGGCGGGCGTGCCGGATGAAGCCCCACAGCTGCCCGTCCCGGAAGGCCGCCGCCGACTCGCGTGCGGCGACCTCGAAGTCGTTGAAGTCCCGCGGTAGCTCGTCACCTTCCGGGCTCCGCTCGACGCCGACGTAGAACATCCGCGCCGTGCGGCCGTAGAAGCGTTCCTCGATCGCCCGCACCCGCCGCGTCCGCACGATCTGCAGCAGCCCGGCCTCCGTCAGCACCTTGACGTGGTGGGCGACGGTGCTCTTCGGCCGCCCGAGCGCGATCGCGAGCTCGTTCACCGTGGCCGCCCGCTCGTGCAGCAGACCCAGGATCGTCGTGCGCAGGGGATGGCTGAGCGCCTTCACCTGCGCGGGCTGGGTGAGCGCGATCCGGTCTGCGAGCTCGTAGTCAGGGGGGTTTCGGTCGCCGCCCACGGCGCAAATAGACTAACATCGTGAATCAATCCAAGTTATTCGATCAATCACCGGGAGGGGTCGATGAGCGAGGTCCTGCTGTACCACCACGTTCAGGGGCTGACGGAAGGCGTACGCGCGTTCGCCGACCGGTTGCGGCAGGCGGGCCATACCGTCCACACGCCCGACCTGTTCGACGGGCGGTCGTTCGGGACGCTCGAGGAAGGCTTGGCGTTCGCACGTGAGTCGGGATTCGACGCGCTGGCCGAACGCGGCGCCGCCGCCGCCGAAGGCATCGGGCCCGACGTCGTCTACGCCGGGTTCTCCTTCGGAGTGACGATCGCGCAGCGGCTCGCGCAGACCCGCCCCGGCGCGCGCGGCGCCCTGCTCATGTACTCCTGCCTTCCGGTATCGGAGTTCGGCGAGGCGTGGCCGGAGGACGTTCCGGTGCAGGTGCACGGCAAGGCGGGCGACGACTTCTTTCTCGAGGACATCGAAGCGGCCCGCGCCCTCGTCGACTCGAGCAACCGGGCGGAGCTGTTCCTCTATCCGGGGACGGAGCATCTGTTCGCCGACTCGTCGCTCCCGTCGTACGATCCCGAGGCTGCGGCATCGCTCAACGAGCGCGTGCTGGCATTCCTCGACAGGGTTCAAAGCCACGCAAGCTCGGTTGATCGCCGTGCCTGAAGCGACGACGTACACGATCAAGGCTCTGGACGACACGACATGGGAGGCGTTCGCGGCGCTGGTCGACCGGAACAACGGCGTCTTCGGCGGGTGCTGGTGTCTGGGCTTCCATCCTGAAGGAGGCGACAAGGAACTCACGGCGGCGCAGAGGCGGCAACGAAAGCTCGAGCGCGTCCGGGCAGGGAAGGCCCATGCCGCGCTCGTGTTCGACAACGACGACTGTGTCGGCTGGTGCCAGTTCGGCGCCCCCGACGAGGTGCCCCGGATCAAGAGCCGCGCCGCCTACGAGAAGGGTCGGTCGATCCCGCCGGATTGGCGGATCGCCTGCAACTTCGTCGGCAAAGGCCACCGGCGCCGAGGCGTGGCAACCGCTGCGCTGGCCGGTGCAGTCGACCTGATCGCGCGCCTGGGCGGCGGGACCGTCGAGGGATACCCGGAGGGCGCCGGGGACGTGCCCGCCGGCTTCCTCTTCAACGGCGCGCTCTCGACGTACGAGCGGTTCGGCTTCACGCGGGACCGCCAGATCGGCAAGCACCGCTGGGTCGTGGTCAAGCTGGTCGAAGCCAGCAGCTGATTCGGTCGATATCCCCGTCGGCCGCGATATGTCGCGCCGAACGGGCAGGGGATCGCGACGATCCCGGAGTTCCTGTGGGAACTGAACTGTCGCTCGGCGTCTACTGCACCGTCAAGGGCTTCAGGCCGTCGTCTTCGATCCTCCGAGCCGGCGCTCGCGACGATCATCGCGCGGCGGCGAGGCCCATCGCAGCACTCGGCTAAGGGAGCGCCCGTTCTTGCGGCGTTCGCCTGCGGCCGTGATGGAGCACGTCGCCGCGAGACCGGCGGGCACGCGATCGTCCGGCCGCCGAACGAGTCGGCGGCCGGACGAGAAGACGCTCAGCGCGGTGGGGATTGCGAGTCTCGGACGAGCGCGGCGAGGTTCTTCGTCGGCGCGTCGTCCGTGAACCCGATCACGGCGCAGTTGATGTCGACGCCGGCGGATCCGAACGGTGCCGGCTTTCCTGTCATCGGATTGACGCCGGTGATCGTCTCGGGGTGCTGGGCAGCGAGGTCGAGGATCACGTTCTCGTCGACCTGACGCGTGTTCTTCCCCGACTTGACGGCCCTGTCGCTCCAGAGTGCAAGCTGCGCGTCCCACAGCGGGCTGTAGGCCTGGGCGTGACGCGGGTCGTCGAGGGTCGGGAAGTCGCCGAACACGTTCAGCAGGTCGCCGCCGTTGCGCAGCGCGTCGATCATCGCCGTGTTGCCCGCACTCGCGTCTTCCGCGAGATGACCGTCGAGGCCGAGATGCGTGAAGCCCTGCGCGTTCTTGTTGTCGTTGCCGGTCTGACCGTTGACGAACCCGAACAGCCGCTCCCGCGACGAGCCGAGGAAGTCGTCGCCGCCGTTGTAGGCAGCGTCGTTCAGTGCGGGCACGTACACCGAGCGCTCGAGGACGGCCGTCAACGGCTGGCCCGCGTCGGTGCTGAGGTAGACGATCGGCTCTCCGGCGTCGAAGCCCTTGCTGAAGAGCATGTCGGCCCACGACTCGAGGTACTTCCCGTCAGGAGACTTCGGCGCGATGTGGATCGCGAGCGCACGGTCGCTCGTGTTGCTGTGGTGTGTCACGTCGAAGGGCCCGTCGCCGGTCGCGACGATCGGTGCGTTGTAGACGTTCGGCGAGCCTTCGATGCGGATGAACGGGCTGTACCCCGGGCGCGCGACCGCCCCGGGCTGGAACTTCGTCAGCGGAAAGCCGTTCGGTCCCGGCGTCGCGACTCGGTCGGGGCTGAAGTCCGGCGCTCCGTCGAACCGTACGAGCGCCTGGCCGAACGGGTTCTCCGTCGGTGTCGGGTTGTCGAGCGTGACCGTTTGCACGCACTTCGGACAGCCGATCGCAAGGTTCAACAGCTTCGGCGCGAAGTTGACGTCGAGGTCGTTTGCCGCGCCGACGTCGGATGCATCGAGGATCGTGAACCACACCGTCTGGCCGTCCGCGACGCCCTTGTAGAGCGGGACGCGCACGGTCTCGGTGCTCAGGTTGACGTTGATCGCGCTCTTCAGCGTCAACTTCGAGCGTGACAGGAGCCCGCTGCTCTGACCGAGACCACCCGCAGGCGAGTCGTCCGCGCGAGCGTCGGACGTCCTGCCTCGCGTCGACAGGACGACCGCAGCCGCGACAGCCACAAGGACCGCGACGCCGACTGCCAGACGCAAGGACCGGCTTGGACGCGTATTGACGTGGTGCATGGGAACCTCCTCGTCGAAGGCGCGGCCTTTGCGCCGCGCACCGTCTCGGATTTCCCAGGGCTGCAGACGAAATCGTTAACACGATTACGACTCTCTGAACTCGACGCGATTTAAGACACCCGTAAGGAAACGACGGGCTCGAAGAGGAGTGCGGCACTGCCGCCGCGGGCACTTCTACGCCGATGAGCTCCGGTGCCGTTCTCGTCGTCGACGACGAGCCGATCGTTAGCGACGTCGTCGCGCGCTATCTCGCGCGCAGCGGTTTCGATGCGCTCGAGGCGGCGGACGGCGACCACGCACGCCGCCTGATCGAGAGCGAGGACGTCGCGCTCGTGGTGCTCGACGTGATGCTGCCGGGGATCGACGGGTTCGAGCTGTGCCGCTGGATCAGAAGCCGCTCGGAGCTCCCGGTGATCATGCTCACTGCTCGCGGCGAAGAGACCGATCGGATCGTCGGGCTCGAGCTCGGCGCCGACGACTACGTGACGAAGCCCTTCTCGCCGCGCGAGCTCGTGTCACGCGTGCGCACGGTGCTCCGCCGCTGCCCCGACGCGCCGCCACCGGGGCGGCTCTCGTTCGGGGCGATCACGCTCGACCGTGAGACCCGCGAGATCCTGCGGCGCGGACGCGAGATCACGCTCACGGCGCGCGAGTTCGACCTGCTCTGGTTCCTCGCCTCCCATCCGCGGCGCGTGTTCACGCGAGCCGAGCTGATGGCGAGCGTCTGGGGCTTTTCCGCCGCGCTCGATACCGGGACGCTGACGGTTCACGTGCGCCGCCTGCGCGAGAAGATCGAGGAGGATCCGGCCCGCCCGACGCACGTGCAGACGGTCTGGGGCGTCGGCTACAGATTCGCGCCGTGATCGTGCTTGCGCTCATCGTCGCGGCCGCCAGCCTCGGTCTGGCCCTCGCCGCTGCGTTTGCGCTCCGCTGCGCGCCGGTCTGGCTCCAGCTGGCGGGTCTCGCTTGCGCCTCCGTCTGTGTGCCGCTCGCCGCCGTCCTGCTGTCCGGCTGGGTGATGTTCGACATGGGAGCCGACGTGAAGATCCTCGCGGTCGCGGTCGGCGCGGCGAGCGCAGCGGTGGTCGCCGGTCTCGTGCTGACACACTGGCTGACACGCTCGATCGGACGGGTCGTCGCCGCGTCGGAGCGATTCGCCGCCGGCGACTTCGAGGCGCGGGCGCCTCGAGGCGGGCCGCCCGAGATCGCGGCGCTCGCGGCCGCGTTCAACGCGATGGCATCGGACGTCGAAGGTCTCTTCGCCGCCAAGCGCGAGCTCGTCGCGTGGGCGAGCCACGACCTGCGGACGCCCCTCTCCTCGCTGCAAGCGATGATCGAGGCGATCGAGGACGGGCTCGTCGAGCCCGAGCACTATCTCCCAGACCTGCACGCGCAGGTGCGGACCCTTTCCCTCCTCGTCGACGACCTCTTCGAGCTCGCCCGGCTCGACTCCGGCGTCCTCACACTCGACGTGCGCGAAGTCGCGCTCGGCGACCTCGTCGAGTCGACGCTGCGTGCGCTCGAGCCGCAGGCCAGATCGCGCGGCATCGTGCTCGAAGCCCACGTGGACGCTGCCGCAACCACGCTCGCCGCAGCCGAGAAGATCGAACGCGTCCTCGTCAACCTGATCACGAACGCGCTTCGCCACACGCCTTCCGACGGCGCCGTGGCGGTGTACATCGACCAGCTCGACAACGACCTCCTCATCCGCGTCGAGGACACCGGCGACGGCCTCGTCGGCGACACGCCGGCACGAATGTTCGAGCGCTTCTGGCGCGGTGACCCGGCGCGGTCCGAGAGCGGCGGCGGCCTCGGGCTCGCGATCGCCCGCGGCCTCGTCGAGGCACACGGAGGGCGGATCTGGGCTGAGAATCGCAGTGAAGGTGGCGCCCGTGTTGCATTCACGCTGCCCCGTACACGCGCTCGCGCAACGCTGACGCCGGCGTAACGCGGGCTCCACAGCATCGTCGTCTTTTGCCAAGCTCCCCCGTGGTGCGGTCCTCAGATCTGTCCGTCGCGCTCGTGACAACTCCCGCGATACCGACTGCGGTGGTTGCCGAGACGACGACATGGGACGCGTTCCAGTCGCGGTGGAAGGAACTGCTCGACGAGGTCTGGGTATTCGTTCGGCGTTCCGGGCTGAAGGCCGGACGCAACGTGATGCTGTACAAGGGCGACCGGCCGGACGTCGAGGTCGGCGTCGAGCTGCAAGCGCCTTTCGCGCCTGCCGGTCGCGTCGTCGCATCGTCGCTTCCCGCCGGTCTCACGGCGATGACGATCCAGCGCGGTCCGCCGTCGCGAGCTGGGCTGGACGAGGCGCATCAGGCGATCCGCGCCTGGTGCGTCACGAGCGGCCACCAGCTCGAGGGGACGCGTTGGGAGATCTACGGCCACTGGCCGGAAGATGGCGACGCCTCGGAGTACGAGGTCGAGATCCACTGGCTCCTTCGCGGGGACTGACGATTCACGGCGCGGAGTCTTCGCGCGCGCATCGCGATCGGCGTCCGGTCGAGCTAGTGCCGTAGCCGCACGGGCTCGCTGACGCCTCCGCTCGAGCCGACGCGCTCACAGCGCTTTCCAAGCGAACTCAGAAGCGGCTCAGAGGTCCGGCCGGTTGGCTGGGCGCATGAACGAATCGAGCGCGACCGACCCGACCGACCGCCGCACCAGATCCGGGAGAGCCGCCGGCGCGGTCTCTCCCGGCTTCCCTTGCCCGAAAGGAGCGACCTCCTCGTGACCGACCAACGCCACCTGAACGCGGTCCGCGACGGTGACGTCGCCGACCGGATGATCGAGCGCGCCGCGTACGAGATCCGTCGCGTGATCGCCGGCCAGGACCTGCTCCTGGAGCGCACCTTCGTCGCGCTGCTCGCGCGCGGCCACCTCCTGATCGAGGGCGTCCCCGGCCTCGCGAAGACGCTGACGATCAAGACGGTCGCCGGCGTTCTCGGCGGGACGTTCCAGCGCGTGCAGTT
>Ga0136846_1238681_pt1 | contig 10850 bp, 9 predicted proteins | sample HopSoiMetagenom2_FD_96841 | JGI IMG/M metagenome (GOLD analysis project Ga0136846, IMG submission 96841) | Grasslands soil microbial communities from Hopland, California, USA - 2 Assembly 2016 (version 4) | ecosystem: Environmental > Terrestrial > Soil > Grasslands | place: USA: Hopland... | reverse complement strand
TCCATCAACGCCACCACCTGCACCGCACTCATCGCCGCGTGATAGACCCCGACGATCTCGCGGAAGACCTCGCCAACTTCCTTGCCGCGCGCAATGTATTCGCGCTTATCGGTGATGTACCAGGTCATGCGTGTGATGTGCGAAGGCTTGGCGCCTGCTTCCGCCAGCACGGCCCGAACATTCATGAGAGCCTGGCGGACTTGTGCGACGAAGTCGTCGCTCTCGAACTCGCATCGCGCGTTCCAGCCGATCTGGCCGGCGACGAAAACCGTGGTGCCTGTGGCAGCCACGCCATTGACGTAGCCGCGGGGGGCCTTCCAGTCGGGAGGTTGAAGAATTCTCATTCCTTCCCACCTCCGGCCTGCGTTGACGCTTGCGCACGCAGGCGAAAGCGCTGCAGTTTGCCTGTCTCGGTGCGCGGCAGGGCATCCGTGAACTCGATCTTGCGCGGGTACTTGTAGGGCGCGATGGCCTGCTTCACGTAGTCTTGCAGCGTCTTGCACATCGCATCACCGGCCTCGTATCCCGGCTTCAGAACGACGTAGGCCTTCACGACCTGGCCGCGCTCTACGTCCGGAACGCCGACCACGCCGCATTCGGCCACGGCGGGGTGCTGCAGCAGCACGCTCTCGACCTCGGGACCGGCGATGTTGTAGCCGCCGGTGACAATCATGTCGTCAGTGCGCCCCTGATAGAAGTACCAACCATCGTCATCGACGAGATAGTCGTCGCCCGTGAGGTTCCAGCCGTTTTTCACGTACTGGCGCTGCCGGTGGTCATCGAGATAGCGGCAGCCCGTCGGACCTTTGATGGCAAGGTGACCGATCTTTCCGGGGGGCAGCCGGTTCATGTCATCGTCGAGGATGGCAGCGGTGTAGCCGGGCACGGGCTTGCCGGTGGCACCCGGCTTGGCGTCGGCATCAGTGTGGGAGATAAAGATGTGCAGCAACTCGGTCGAGCCGATGCCATCGATCAACTCGATGCCGGTCGCATCTTTCCACAGCTTGCGTGTGGCCGCGGGCAGTGCCTCGCCCGCACTCACGCACTTGCGCAAGGACGAGATGTCATGGCCCTTCATCGTCGCCGCCATCGCACGATAAGCGGTGGGCGATGTAAAGCAGGCCGTGGCGCGGTACTTGGCAATGGCCGCGGGCAGCACGTCGGGATTCGCTTTTTCAAGCAGCACGCTCGATGCGCCAATGGACAGCGGGAACAGCAACAGCCCCCCCAATCCGAAGGTGAACGCGAGTGGCGAACTGCCAATAAAGATGTCGTCACTCCTTGCCTGCAGATGATGCTTCGGCCAACACCGGCACACGGCCATCACGTCGCGATGAAAATGCACCGCGCCCTTGGGAGCGCCAGTGGTGCCCGACGTGAAGGCCATCATGCACGCGTCATCGGCAGCGGTGTCGATGCTCTTGAACTGTGGCGACTTGGTGAGCGCGTGCGCTTCGAGACCGTCAGGCGAGTCACTGTGAAAGTGCATCACATGCTTGAGCGTGGCGCACTGCGGCGCGGCCAGCAACAACTCTTCGGCCAATCGCTCATCGCAAAGTGCATGACTGATCTCGGCCTTGACGACGATTTGCGTCAACTCCTTGGCGCGCAGGAGCGGCATGCCGCCCACCGCGACCCCTCCAGCCTTCACCACGGCGAACCAGCAGGCTGCCAGCATCGGTGAATTTGCGCCCCGCAACAGCACGCGGTTGCCGGGCATGAAGCCCATGTCTTTGACCAGCACGTTGGCAATGCAGTTGACCTGGGCCTGCAAGTCCGCGTACGTCCAGCGCAGTTCACTGCCAATGAGACACGGCCGGTTGCCATCGCCTTGTTCCACCCATCGATCGAGCAATTCATGTGCGCAATTGAGTTGCCGCGGAAACTGCAGCTCAGGCAGATCGAAACGGAACTCGGGCTGATGTTCGCGCGCAGGCAGGTGGCACGCACAAAACGTGTCGACGTGTGCTGTCATGTCTGCTCCCCAGTCGCCGGGTAGTGCGGGCCCCGCTCCAAGAGGGCAGACTCCTTCAACATTTCGCGAGCAATGATCAATTGCTGCACTTCGGTTGCACCTTCGTAGATGCGCAAGGCACGAATCTCCCGGTAAAGAGACTCGACCACCTGACCTGAACGCACGCCCTCGCCGCCGAACAACTGCACGGCCGCGTCGATGACCTGCTGAGCGCCCTCTGTGGCCGCCATCTTGGCCATTGCGGCTTCGCGCGTGACGTTGGCCCCCTGGTCGCGCTGCCATGCAGCGCGGTAGGTGAGCAAGGCAGCACTGTCAACCGTTGTGGCCATCTGGGCGAGTTTGGCCTGGGCAAGCTGGAAGTCGGCAAGACGCTGGCCGAACATCTGTCGCGAGGTGGCGCGTTGCAAACCTTCGCTCAAAGCGCGCCGTGCGAAGCCGAGTGCAGCGGCTGCGACGGATGTGCGGAAAACGTCGAGCGTCTGCATCGCGATCTTGAAGCCCTGGCCCGGTTCGCCGATGCGCAGCGATGCGCTGATACGGCAATCGTGGAAGCGAAGTCGTGCGAGCGGATGCGGTGCGATGACGTCGATGCGTTCGGCAATCTCGAGTCCGGGGTTGTCGGCATCGACGATGAAGGCAGAGATGCCGCGGGCACCAGGCGCCTCGCCAGTGCGGGCGAAGATCACGTAGAAATCGGCGATGCCGCCGTTGGATATCCATGTTTTCTCGCCCTCGATGATGTAGTCGTCACCGTTGGCATGCGCCGCGCAGGTCATGGCGGCAACGTCGGAGCCCGCGTTGGGTTCGGACAAGGCGAAGGCGGCGATCGCATCGCCGCGGGCGACACGCGGCAAGTAGCGTTCACGCTGCTCAGCGGTACCGTGCAAGGAGATGGCACCGGAGCCGAGCCCTTGCATCGCAAACGCAAAGTCCGCCAATCCGTGGTGCCAGGCAAGGGTTTCTCGCAGGAGGCAAATGGAACGGGTGTCGATGGCGTCGGTTGTGCCACCGCAGGAGACGCCGGCGATGGCATGCCTCAGCCACCCTGCGGCGCCCAGTTGCTTCACGAGAGCCCTGCATTCGGCGTCGACGTCGCCATGGGCGTGGCGAATGTTCGCTGAGCACCACGCGTCCAACTCCGACGCCAGCGCGCGATGGCGCTCTTCAAAGAACGGCCAAGCAAGATGTGCTCGGTCCATCATTCAGTCTCCTTCGAAGAGCGGCTTGGTCTTGGTGGCAAACGCCTCGTATGCCCGACGGAAGTCCTGCGTCATCATGCAGATCGCCTGCGCCTGCGCTTCAGATTCGATGGCTTCGTCCACGCCCATCGCCCACTCCTGATGCAGCATGCGCTTGGTCATCGCGTTGCCGAACGTGGGGCCCGCTGCAATTTCCGCGGCCCACCCAAGCGCCTGCGCATTCAAATCATCACTGCGCGCGATGCGGTTGTAGAAGCCCCAGGCCAGCGCTTCATCGCCACTCATCGAGCGCCCCGTGAAGAGCAGCTCCGACGCGCGCCCTTGGCCGATGATGCGCGGCAAGATGCTGCAAGCCCCCATGTCGCACCCGGCGAGTCCGACGCGCGAAAACAAGAACGCCACCTTGCTGCGCCCGGTTCCGATCCGCAGGTCGGAGGCCATGGCGATGATGGCGCCGGCACCTGCACACACTCCATCGATGGCGGCAACGATGGGTTGGGGACAAGCACGCATTGCCTTGACCAGATCGCCCGTCATGCGAGTGAAGGTAAGCAAGTCCGGCATGCTCATCTTCGTGAGCGGCCCGATGATGTCGTGAACGTCGCCGCCCGATGAAAAGTTCTCGCCTGCGCCCTGCATCACCACGGCGCGCACGTCGTCGGCTTGCGCGAGCAGCCGGAACATGTCGCGCAGTTCGGCATACGACTCGAAGGTGAGCGGGTTTTTTCGCTCAGGCCGGTTGAGCGTGATCACGCCCACTTTGCCTTCCACTCTCCAACCGAAATGACGCGGCGAGAGGCCCGCCGCATCGCGGCGGTTGCCTTGCAGCAAATGCGAATCCATGGCTCGACTCATGTCATCTCCTTCTTGGTCTTGCTTCGTTTGGCCGGGGCTGCGTCGATGCCACCGAGATGCTTTTTGAGCCCGGCGAGCAAGGCATACACCTGCGATTTCTCTTCGGCGCTCCAGCCCGCGAAGAGCTCGATCATCCACTGTTCGTGTACTGCCGCCATGCGTCGGAACTGGCGCTTGCCGGCGGGTGTGAGTTGCACGGAGAAGGCTCGCCGATCATGGGGGTGCGGTGTGCGCTTGACCATGCCTTCGGCTTCGAGTTGGTCGGTCACCCCGGTCACGTTTCCGCCCGTCACCATCAGGTGCTGCGACAACTCGCCCATGGTCAAGCCAGCGGGTTTGCGCTCGAGCTGTGCAAGCAGATCGAAGCGTGGCAAGGTCGTTGCGAACTCACTGCGCAGGCGGTTGCGCACCACCGATTCGACCCGCGTTGCGCAGGCCAGCATGCGCAGCCACAGCTTGATCGCTTGGTGGTGATCGTCGATGACGCGCGACTCCAGGTCGTACGGCAAATCCTCATCAGGCATGGCACTCACATCACCTCTCCGCCGGCAACAGCAATCGCCTGTCCGGTGATCGAGCCCTATTCGCGACTGCACAGCCACAGGACGGCGCGGGCCACTTCATCGGGTTGAATGAGGCGGCCCTGCGGGTTGGCTGCCACAAGTCGCTCGCGCGCTTCCTGGCAACTCAAATCGGTCTTGGCCGCGATCTGCTGCACGGATCGCTCGATGATCTCCGTCTCGGTGTAGCCGGGGCACACGGCATTGACCGTCACGCCCTTCTTCGCCATTTCCAGCGCCAGCGCGCGTGTCAGGCCAAGAACTCCATGCTTGGCCGCGCAGTAAGCGGCGACGTACGGATATCCCTTCAGCGCTGCGGTGCTCGCGACATTCACGATCCGACCGAAGCCGCGCTCCACCATGCTGGGCAAGACTTGCTGAGTGCAGATGAAAGTGCCGCTCAGGTTCACGTCCAGCATGCGCTGCCACTGGTCGAAAGTAGTTCGCATCAAAGGCTGGCTCGCGACCTGGCCCGCGTTGTTGACGAGGATGTCGACGGGACCGAAGTCGGCAGCCGCATCGAAGGCGCGCTTGACGCTGTCGCGGTCGGACACGTCGGCGACGATGCAGTTCGATGCGGGAAAAAGCATGGCCCTCAGGCGCTTCATCGAGCGCCCCATCAAGGTGACGGTGACGCCCTCGGCGGCAAGCGCCATGGCGATGGCGGCGCCGATGCCGCTTCCACCTCCAGTGACTACTGCGTGCAGGCCCTTCATGTCATACACCCTGTACTTTTTCATCCAGACCGAAGTCGGCGTTCTGTGCAGCCATGGCGCGCTCGCGTTCGAGATTGCGCTCGAGTTGCGACTTGCCGGAGAGATATTGCTTGGGCCAATCTGCCCCGATGCCGTTGGTGTGCCCGATCTTCGCAGCTTCGAGCAGCGTCCATGACGGGTTGGCAAGGTGCGGCCGGGCAATGGCGCAAAGGTCCGCACGGCCTGCGGCAATGATGCTGTTGACGTGATCAGCTTCCGAAATCGCGCCAACCGCCATTGTCGCAATGCCCACCTCGTTGCGGATAGCCTCTGCGAAAGGCGTCTGGTACATGCGGCCGTAGACCGGCTTTTGCCGCTTGCTCACTTGGCCGGAAGACACGTCGATCAAGTCGGCGCCAGCCTCCTTGAAGGCACGGGCGATTTCGACGGCATCCTCCGCGGTGTTTCCGCCTTCCACCCAGTCGTGCGCGGAGATGCGAACCGACATGGGCTTGTCATCGGGCCAGGCAGCTCGCATCGCACGAAACACTTCCAGCGGCCAGCGAAGGCGATTGGCAATCGAGCCGCCGTACTCATCCGTGCGCTGGTTGGTGAGCGGCGAGAGAAACGCCGACAACAAGTAGCCGTGGGCGCAATGCAGCTCCAGCCAATCGAATCCCGCTTCGAGCGCGCGCCGGGTCGAGGCGACGAAATCGGCCGTCACCCGCATCATGTGTTCTCGCGTCATGGCGTGGGCCCAATCGCTCACGCCATCGAGGTACTGCATCGGCGAGGCGGAGACCAGCGGCCAGTTGCCTGCAGGCAGCGGCATGTCCTCGCCCTCCCACGGCACGCAGGTCGAGCCCTTCGCGCCCGCATGCCCCAACTGCATGGCGATCTTGGCGCTGCTGCCGCTGTGCACGAAATCGACGATGCGCTTCCACGCCGCCGTCTGGGCGTCATTCCACAAGCCGGTGCATGCGGGCGTGATGCGTGCGTCGGGCGTCGGGCAGCTCATCTCCGTAAAGACAAGACCGGCCCCGCCCAGTGCACGCGCGCCGAGATGGACGAGATGGTGATCGGTGGGCACGCCATCGACTGCGCTGTACTGCGCCATCGGCGAGACGACCACGCGATTCTTGAGCGTGAGTCCACGCACGGTGAAGGGCGTGAACATGGGCGGCACGCTGGCGGGGAGGTCCAGGCCGGAACGCTGCGCCATCCAATGCTCGTAGGCGCAGACGTAGTCGGCGTCGCGCTGCCGCAGGTTTTCGTGCGAGATGCGCTGGGAGCGCGTCAGCAGCGAATAGGCGAATTGATCGGGCTGGAGCCGGGCGTGCCGCTCGACGTTCTCGAACCACTCGGTCGAGTTGCGTGCGGCGTTCTGGATCTTCAGCACCTCGACGCTGCGTCGTGCCTCGTACGCATGCAATGCGCCCATCAGATCGTCGGGCTGCGCGACCAGGCTCGCCGCGAGATCGATGGCATCTTCCAGCGCCAGCTTGGTGCCGGAACCGATGGAGAAATGCGCGGTGTGTGCCGCATCGCCCATCAGCACCACGGGCGTCTTGCCATTCGCGCCGCCCTTTGGTTCGATCCATGTCTTGCAGACGACGCGCGGAAAACGCAGCCACTGCGCCGACCCGCGCAGGTGGGCGGCATTCGACATGAGCGAGTGACCATCGAGGTATTTCGCGAACAAGCTTTCGCAAAACGCAATTCCCTCTTCCTTGGACATGTCGTGCAGTCCTGCTGCACGCCACGCCGTCTCAGGCGTTTCGACAATGAAGGTCGAGGTGTTGTCGTCGAATCGATAAGCATGCGCCTGGAACCAGCCCCATTCAGTCTTCTCGAAGGCGAAGGTAAACGCGTCGAAGAGCTTGTTCGTGCCCAGCCAGACAAAGCGGCATTGGCGCAAGTCGACGTCAGGCTGGTAGACGCTCGCATACTTGCTGCGTACCCGACTGTTGAGACCGTCGGCCGCAATGATGAGATCGGCATCGACCTGCGCATCGTCGGTCACGTCGGTCTCGAAGCGCAGGTTCACGCCGAGTTCGGAGCAACGGTTTTGCAGTATGTCGAGCAGCTTGCGCCGCCCAATGCCGCAAAAGCCATGGCCCGACGAGCGGATCTGTCGGCCCTTGAAATTGACCTCGATGTCATCCCAGTGGTTGAACGCGTCGAGGATCTGGGTACCAGTCTTGGCGTCGCTGCGCTGCAATGCAGACAAGGTCTGGTCGGAGAAGACCACGCCCCACCCGAAGGTGTCGCCAGCACGGTTTCGCTCGAGCACGGTCACCTCGTTCGAAGGGTCGTGCTTCTTCATCAGCAAGGCGAAATACAGGCCGGCCGGACCGCCACCGATGCAGGTGATACGCATGGAAAGTGTCTTGCGACGATACCCAGGATCCGCGCACTTTAAGTTCATATATTTTAGATGTCAAAGACTTGACGAAGCCGAGCCGACTGTGCGTAATAACCGACACCATTGCAATGGAAGCGGTGCTAATGTTGCCGGCTACCGATTACCAAACGCCATGAAAAAGCTCTGGGACATCTCCCCACCGATCTCGCCGACTACGCCGCCTTTTCCTGGCGACGAGCCGTATTCTCAGAGGTGGACGACTCGTATCGGGCCCGGCTGCCCTGTGAATCTGACTGCCATCACCATGTCGCCACACATCGGCGCGCATGCCGATGCGCCACTGCACTACGCGGACAACGAGCGCGCCATCGGTGCGGTCGATCTCATGCCCTACCTTGGCCCTTGCCGCGTGTTCCACGTCATTGACCGAGGCCGCCTCGTGCGACCGGAACACTTGATACCGGCGATCGAAGGCGTACCGGAGCGCGTCCTCGTGCGCACCTGCGACACGGCGCCGACCGAATGGTCCGATGACTTTGCGTCCTTTGCACCCGAGACCATCGACTGGCTCGCGAGCCTGGGTGTGAAGCTTGTGGGCATCGACAGCCAGTCGGTCGACCCGGCCGACAGCAAGACGCTGCAGAGCCACCGTCGACTGCTCGCCCACGACCTTCGTGTGCTCGAGAACCTGGTGCTCGACGACGTGCCCGCCGGCGACTACGAACTCATCGCCCTCCCCTTGAAGCTCAGTCTGGCATGCGCGAGTCCCGTGCGCGCCGTGCTGCGCGAACTTTGAAAACTCCCGCATGAACAGACAAGACTGCCTGGCCCTGGATGCCAAAGACCCGCTCGCCTTCCTGCGCGAGCAATTCGACGTGCCTGATGGCGTGACTTACCTCGACGGCAACTCGCTTGGCGTGTTGCCGAAAACCGCCGCGGCGCGCGTGCAGAAGGTGGTGACCGAAGAATGGGGCCGAGATCTGATTCGCAGCTGGAACACGGCTGGCTGGATCGACATGCCCCAACGCATCGGCAACAAGATCGGCACGCTGATCGGTGCGAGCGACGGTGAGGTTGTGGTTGCAGACTCGACCTCGCTGAACCTCTACAAGGTGCTCACCGTTGCCTTGAACCTGCAGCGCGCCGACGCTCCGCAGCGCAAGGTCATCGTCTCCGAACGGCACAATTTTCCGACCGATCTCTACATTGCCGAGAGCCTGGCGCGCGAACGCGGACTGGAACTTCGCCTCGTCGGAGCCGACGACATCGGAGCCCAGTTGAACGACGATCTGGCAGTGCTGATGCTCACGCATGTCAACTACCGCACCGGACGCATGCACGACATGGCGCAGATCACGCGCGATGCACATGCCGCGGGTGCGTTGGTGGTGTGGGACCTGGCCCATTCCGCCGGCGCAGTGCCCGTGGATCTCACACGTTCAGAGGCGGACTTCTCGGTCGGCTGCGGCTACAAATACCTGAACGGCGGACCGGGTGCACCGGCCTTTGCGTGGGCCCACCCCAAGCACACCGCGCGCATGGACGCCGGCCAACTTTGGCAGCCGCTATCAGGATGGTTCGGCCACGCGGCCCCCTTCGAGTTCACGCCCAACTACCGGCCGGCGTCGGGCGTCGCACGTTTTCTCTGCGGCACGCCGTCCGTGCTCTCGATGGCCGTGCTCGAATGCGGCGTCGACACGCTTCTGGCCGCGCAAGCGCTGGGCGGCATGCAGGCCTTGCGCGAGAAATCTCTTGCGCTCACCGAGCTCTTCATTTGTTTGGTCGAGGAGCGTTGTGGCAATCAAGGCCTCACGCTGCAGACACCACGTGACGCATCCTTGCGCGGCAGCCAGGTCAGCTTCTCGCGAGAAGAAGGCGGCTATCCCATCATGCAAGCCCTGATCCAGCGCGGTGTGATCGGCGACTTCCGCGCGCCCGACCTTCTTCGCTTCGGCTTCACACCGCTCTACACCCGCTTCATCGACGTGTGGAACGCGGTCGATCACCTCGTGCAGGTGATGGAAAGCGGGGAATGGCGCGCCGCAGAATTCAACCAGCGCGCCGCAGTGACCTGAAAGGCAGAACACCCATGAGCACAACAGAAAAGATCGTCGCCGAAGAGGGCGCCCAACTCGACTTCAGCCGCGACATGAGCTACGCGGACTACCTGCACCTCGACGAGGTGCTGAATGCGCAGCATCCGCTCTCGCCAGAGCACAACGAGATGCTGTTCATCGTCCAGCATCAGACGAGCGAGTTGTGGATGAAGCTGATGCTGCACGAACTGGCCGCCGCCATCGAATGCGTGTCGCAGGACCACCTGGGCAGCGCGTTCAAGATGCTCGCGCGGGTCAGCAAGATCATGGAACAGCTGGTGCATGCCTGGGACGTGCTCGCGACCATGACACCGCCGGAGTACTCGGCGATTCGGCCTTACCTGAGCAACAGCAGCGGATTCCAGAGCTGGCAATACCGCTGCGTGGAGTTCATGCTGGGCAACAAGAATGCGGCAATGTTGAAGCCGCATTCGCATCGGCCGGAGATTCTGGAGCGCGTGGAGAAGGCTTACCGCGCACCCTCCCTGTACGACGAGTCCTTGCGCCTGCTTGCACGGCGCGGCATGGCGATCCCACCGTCATACATCGATCGCGACTGGACACAGCCCTACGCGAGCAGCGACGCGGTCGAGCAGGCGTGGCTTGTGGCCTATCGCAACCCCGATCAGCATTGGGATCTTTATCAACTTGGGGAAGAGCTGACCGATCTGGAAGACGCGTTCCGGCTTTGGAGATTCCGCCATGTCACGACGGTCGAACGCGTCATCGGATTCAAGCGCGGCACCGGCGGTACGAGCGGCGTCGGGTACTTGCGCAAGATGCTGGATGTGGTGCTGTTTCCGGAAATCTGGAAGCTGCGGACGGATCTGTGAGCCGGCGCAATACTCCCTCTCCCTCTGGGAGACTCTGGGAGAGGGCGGGGGTGAGGGCGACGGCGGTGGAGAAAGCAAGGCCTTGGATATCAACGGCCGCGGCCCACACCCCAACCCTCTCCCAGGGCTGACCTTTATGCACGCTGGACACGCGGAAAGCTGCGCGTCTTCACTGGCTTTGACGACATTCTTTTGCAGTGATGTGAGTTTTCGACCGAAATCGATGTGAATTTCAGATGCATCAGGGGAGATGGGGGTGATTTTTGAGAGAC
>Ga0136846_1235712_pt1 | contig 10851 bp, 5 predicted proteins | sample HopSoiMetagenom2_FD_96841 | JGI IMG/M metagenome (GOLD analysis project Ga0136846, IMG submission 96841) | Grasslands soil microbial communities from Hopland, California, USA - 2 Assembly 2016 (version 4) | ecosystem: Environmental > Terrestrial > Soil > Grasslands | place: USA: Hopland... | reverse complement strand
TGATTTCGCCGGCGGCAGCACCTTGCCGCTGGCGATTGCGTCGCGGAATTTCGCCGCGTGGGCGAGGAAGCCTATCTTTGGATCGGCGCTGAACAGTTTCAGCCAGCCGGCGCTGAGCGTGCAGACCACCAGCCAGACCGTCGGCAGCAACGGGATCCACAGGTAGCGTTCGCGTTTCATCTTGACCAGGCAGACGCAGGCAAAGGTGAGCGCCATCGCCGCCAGCATCTGGTTGGCGATGCCGAACAGCGGCCACAGCGTGTTGATGCCGCCGAGCGGATCGACCACGCCCTGGTACAGGAAATAACCCCAGGCGGATACGCACAACGCCGTCGCCAACAGGTTCGCGGGCCAGGAATCGGTGCGCCGCAGCGGCGCCCACAAATGGCCGGCGATGTCCTGGATCAGGAAGCGGCCGATGCGGGTGCCGGCATCGACCGTGGTCAGGATGAACAGCGCTTCGAACAGGATCGCGTAGTGGTACCAGAACGCGAGCATGCCGCTGCCGGCGAAGATCTGGTTGAGGATTTGCGCCATGCCGACCGCCAACGTCGGCGCGCCGCCGGTACGCGACAGGATCGTCGTCTCGCCGATCTGCTGCGCGGTCTGAGTCAGCATGTCCGGCGTCAGCACGAACCCCCATCGGCTGATCGCCGTCGCGGCGGATTGCACGTCGCTACCGATCAGCGCCGCCGGCGAATTCATCGCGAAGTAGACGCCCGGCTGCAACGCGCAGGCGGCAACCAGGGCGGTGACCGCGACGAAGCACTCCAGCAACATCGAGCCATAACCGATCATGCGCGCGTCGGCTTCGTTGGCCAGCAGCTTCGGCGTGGTGCCGGACGAGACCAGCGAATGCCAACCGGAGACTGCGCCGCAAGCTATCGTGATGAACAGGAACGGAAACAAGGTGCCCGCGAATACCGGGCCGCTGCCGTCGACGAAGCGCGTGATCGCCGGCATCTGCAATTGCGGCATCGCGACCAGCACCGCCAATGCCAGCAAAAACACCGTGCCGATCTTCAGGAAAGTGCTGAGGTAGTCGCGTGGCGCCAGCAACAGCCAGACCGGCACCACCGCCGCGCAGAAACCGTAGCCGATCAACATCCAGGCCAGCGTCGGAGCATCGAAGGTGAAAAGCGGCGACCACGCGGAATCGCGGGCGATCACGCCACCGAAATAGATCGACAGCAGCAGCAGTCCGAGACCGATCAGCGATACCTCGAGCACTTTGCCGGGCCGCAGATAACGCAGATACAAGCCCATCAGCAGCGCGATCGGTATGGTCATCGCTACCGTGAACGTGCCCCACGGGCTGATTGCCAGTGCTTTCACCACCACCAGCGCCAACACCGCGAGCAGGATCATCATGATCAGCAATATGCCGATCAATGTGATCGTGCCGGCGGCGGGCCCGATCTCGGCGCGGATCATTTCGCCGAGCGAGCGGCCGTCGCGGCGCAGGGAAAAGAACAGGATCATGAAGTCCTGCACGGCGCCCGCGAGCACGACGCCGAACAGCAGCCAGATCAGGCTGGGCAGATAGCCCATCTGTGCCGCGAGTACCGGACCCACCAGCGGACCAGCGCCGGCGATCGCGGCGAAATGATGGCCGAACACGACCCAGCGATCGGTCGGCACGTAATCGAGGCCGTCGTTGCGGCGCAGCGCCGGCGTCGTGCGCGTGCCGTCCAAGCCAAGCACCCTATCGGCGATGAAACGGCTGTAGAAGCGATAGCCGATCATCTGGATCGCGATCGTCGCGCCGATCACCCAGGCGGCATTGATGCTCTCGCCGCGGTGCAGCGCGAGTACGCCCAGGCAGGATGCGGCGAGGGCGGCCAGCGCCAGCCAGAACAGTTTTTTCAGCGATGCGGACATGCGGAGTCGATTCCGAGCGCGGTGACGGCCGATAGACTACGACGATTCCCGCGACGATGGTTGCTTGCCGAGCGCGCGCTGGGCAAGCTGACTGGACCGGCTACTTCGAGAATCGCCGTGAGCGACCGCTTCCGCACGCATCAGGTCGAGAACCAACCGCCGCCGCTGTCGCCTTATGACCCGTTCGGCAGCGATCCGCCGTTGCGCGAGGCGCTGGCGCGCGAAGGCGGCGATTGGGCGCGACCGCACATCCAGAACTACGCGCATTTGGTCGGCGGTGAGATGATGGTCTTGGTCGAACAAGCCAATACCAACCGGCCGCGCTTCAAGCCGGTCGACGCCTACGGTCATCGTATCGACGAGGTCGATTTTCATCCGGCTTACCACCGTTTGATGCAACTCGGCAGCGAACACGGCGTCAGCGGATTCGCCTGGCGCCACGCCGGCACGCCCGGCGCGCACGTCGCGCGCGCGGCATTGATGTATCTGCACTACCAGGCGGATCAGGGCACCAGTTGCCCGCTGACGATGACCTACGCGTGCGTGCCGACGCTGCGGCAGGCGCCGGAACTCGCGCGCGATTGGCTGCCGCGCATCACCGCGGCGAGTTACGACGGCAGCCATCGCCCGGCGTGGGAAAAGCGCGGCAACACCATCGGCATGGGCATGACCGAAAAACAGGGCGGTTCGGACGTCCGCAGCAACACTACGCAGGCGACGCGATCAAGCGACGGTCTTTATCGGCTGGTCGGTCACAAATGGTTTTTCTCGGCGCCGATGTCCGATGCCTTTCTGGTGCTCGCACAGGCGCCGGCAGGCTTGTCTTGTTTTCTGTTGCCGCGCTTCGCCCCCGATGGTTCGCGCAACGGCATCCGGATCCAGCGACTGAAGGACAAGCTGGGCGACTGGAGCAATGCCAGCAGCGAAGTCGAATTCCAGGAGGCGTGCGCGTGGCTGGTCGGCGACGAGGGCCGCGGCGTCGCGACCATCCTGCAGATGGTCGCGCTGACTCGCCAGGATTGCTTGATCGGCTCCGCGGCGCTGATGCGCCAAGCGCTGGTGCAGGCACTGCACCACACCCGGCATCGGCACGCGTTCGGTCGCCGATTGATCGAGCAGCCGCTGATGCGCAACGTGCTGGCCGATCTCGCGCTGGAATCGGAAGCGGCGACGGCGCTGACCTTCCGCGTTGCGCGTGCGATCGACGCGAGCGAACGCGATGCCGGCGAGGCTGCGTTGGCGCGGGTGATCACCGCGCTGGGCAAATACTGGGTCTGCAAGCGCGCCACGCCGTTCGTCAACGAGGCGCAGGAATGTCTCGGCGGAATCGGCTACGTCGAGGACACGCCGATGCCGCGCTTGCTGCGGCAGGCACCGCTGAATTCGATCTGGGAGGGCAGCGGCAACATCCAATGCCTGGACGTATTGCGCGCGCTGCAGCGCGAACCGGCGTCGCGCGCGGCGTTTTTCACCGAATTGGCAAGCGCGCGCGGCGGCCATGGATTGCTTGATCGCGAAATCGCCGGACTCGAGCGCATGCTCGCCGGCGAACCCGCCGCGCTTGAAGCGCAGTCGCGTCTGCTCGCCGAACGAATGACGCTGGCGCTGCAGGCGGCCATCCTTATCCGTACCGGCAATGCGGCGGTGTCCGATGCGTTCTGTCTGTCCCGACTCGGCGGCGAGCGCGGTCAAGCGTTCGGGACGCTGTCGAGCTCAACGCCAAGCGCGCATTTTCTGGAACGCGCCTGGTCGGCTTGAGCAATCAATTGCACAGCCGTGCAGCTCGAGCGGCACAAGCAGGACCATCGACACTGGCTTCGTTCGGCGCTCGCCGTTAGCATCCGATCCGAACCCGGCGCGACCGGGCTGGCTCCCCTTCATTTGGAAACTCCCGATGTCCCGATTCGATCGTGCCGGTTTGCGCGCTGCCCTGTTTTGTCTGATCGTCGGATGCGCCGCCCACGGCGCTTATGCGGCCGACATCGCCTCTGCCGCGACGCCGGACTTTCTCCAGTCCAACATCAATCCGGCGATCGATCCGGGCGTGGATTTCTTCGAATACGCCAACGGCGGCTGGCTGGCGCGCCACCCGATTCCGGCTTCGGAAGCATCCTGGGGCATCGGCAATGCCGTCGAAGAACAGTTGTACGTGAGCCTGCGTCGGATCAATGAGCAGTCGGCGTCCGCGCCGCAAGCCAGCGGCAGCGATCAGCAGAAGATCGGCGATTTCTGGACTACCGCGATGGACACGGCGCGGGCCGATCGCCTCGGCGCGCACCCGCTCGATGCCGAACTGGCGCGCATTGCGGCCGCGCGCAAGGTCGGCGATGCGCTCGATATCGCTTTTCACGACCAGATGCTGGGCTTCAACAGCCTTTTCAACGTCTATATCAGCCAGGACGAGAAGAACAGCGGCGTCATGGCGATCCATCTCTCGCAGGGCGGACTGGGTCTGCCCGAGCGCGATTTCTATTTCAATCCGGAAAAAGGCGTTGCGCAGATCCGCGATGAATACGTCGCGCATCTAGCCCGCACGCTGGTGCTGCTCGGTCGCGACCCTAAGGCCGCCAGCGGCGCGGCCGCCAAGGTGATGGCGTTCGAAACCGCGCTGGCGCAGGCCTCGCGCAAGCTCGAAGACCTGCGCGATCCGCAGAAGAACTACAACAAGATGAGCGCGGCCGATGTCAGCGCGAAATACACGCCATCGATCGACTGGAACGCGCGTCTGGCGGCCTGGAACCTGCGTCCGGATTCGGTGATCGTCGGCCAGCCGGAATATCTCGCCGCCGTCGACAAGCTTCTGCAACAAACGCCGATGCCGGTGCTGCAGGATTATCTGCGCCTGCGCCTGGCCGATGCCTATTCGGAATTCCTGAGCCGGCGCTTCGACCAGGAGAATTTCCATTTCTACGGGCAGGTTCTGAGCGGCCAGAAGGAACAGCGCGAGCGTTGGAAGCGCGTGCTCGACAACGAAGGCAGCGCGATGGGCATGGTGCTGGGGAAAATCTTCGTCAGGGAATATTTTCCGGAGGCCGCCAAGCAACGCTACGCCGGCCTGGTGGAGGCGATTCGCGTCGCCTACAAGGACCGGATCGACCGGCTCGACTGGATGAGCCCGGAAACCAAGGCCAAGGCGCAGGCAAAACTCGCCGCGATCACCACCAAGGTCGGTTATCCGGATAAATGGAAAGATTATTCGGCCTTGGTCATCGGCCGCGATTCCTATGCGCAGAACATGATGAACGCGGCGCGTTGGCGCTTCGACGATGCGCTGTCGAAGTACGGCAAGCCGGTCGATCGCAGCGAATGGGGCATGACGCCGCAGACGTACAACGCCTATTACAACCCGTCCAACAACGAAATCGTGCTGCCGGCCGCGATCTTCACGGTGCCGGGCGTGTCCGATGCGCAAGTCGACGATGCGGTGGCTTACGGTTATGCCGCCGCCGGAACCATCGGCCACGAAATCACCCACGGCTTCGACGATGAAGGTCGGCAGTTCGATGCCGCCGGCAATCTCGCCGACTGGTGGACGGCCGACGATGCGGCGAAATTCAGCGCTCATGCCGAGGCGATGGTCCAACAGTTCAATGCCTACGAGCCGCTGCCCGGCCTGCATATCAATGGCAAGGCCAGCCTCGGCGAAAACATCGCCGATTACGGCGGTCTGCTGCTCGGCCTCGATGCGTTCAAGAAAACCGAGCAGTACCGGAATGGCGAAATGATCGGCGGCCTGACTCCGCTGCAACGCTACTTCCTCGGCTACGCGCTTGGCTGGATGTCGCAACAACGCGAGCAGCGTTTGCGGGCGCGGCTGCTTTCCGACGTACACGCGCCGGCCAAATGGCGCGTGCTCGGACCGCTTTCGAACATTCCGGAGTTCTACGAGGCCTTTGGCATCAGGCCCGGTCAGCCGATGTGGCGTCCCGAAGCAGAGCGCGTTCGGATTTGGTAACAAGTAGGGTGCGCTTTGGCGCACCGGCTTGTTTGGCATTCGAAGCGTGGAACGGTGCGCCAAGGCGCACCCTACGGCGGTTTCACTTTATTTTCCCACTCCGCCACGCTCGGTGATTGGCGGACCAGTTACCCGCGCATCACCCGATTCCTGCCCTGCTGCTTCGCCTGATACAAGGCTGTGTCGGCGGCGCGGAAGAATTCGTCGACGTCGGCGAAGCGCTGGTCGAGATCGCAGGCGACGCCAACGCTGATGGTGATGTTGCCGTCGGCCAAGCCGTTGCTTTCGATCGACCTGCGCAGGCTGTCGGCGATTTCCAGCGCCTGCGCTTCGTCGACGCCGGGAAGGATCAGCGCGAATTCTTCGCCCCCATATCGGCAGACGATATCGCGGCTGCGCACGCCTTCGAGCAATTGCCGGGCGACGGTCTTCAATACTTCGTCGCCGCGCATGTGGCCGTGACGATCGTTGAATTCCTTGAAGTGATCGATGTCGGCGACCAGCAGCGAAACCGGTGCGTGGTTGCGATGCGCGCGCTCGAATTCGAATGCGACGCGTTCGTCGAAGAAGCGGCGGTTGGCCAGCTTGGTCAGCGCGTCGGTGCGGCTTTGCTTCTGCATTTCGTCGACGCGGGCGGCCAATGCCAGCGACAACAGCACCATTTCCAGCAAGGAGCCGAGCTGGAAACCGTTTTCGGTGATCAGGTTGTGCGGCAGCAGGCCGAAAATTTTCAGCATCAACACCAGTACCGCCAGCAGCAGCATGCCCCAGGCGATCATGAAATAACGCGCCGGCCGGTAGCCCTTGATCAGGCCGAGCGTGCCCATCGCCAAGATCAGCACGGTCACCACGACCGTCAGCACCGCCAGCTCGAGCACCAGCGCCGAATAGGGCACGAAGAACGAGGCCACCAGCGCCAGCGCGGCGACCACTTGCAGCACCACAGCGGTCAGGTCGATTTTCGGCGAATAGCTGCCGGTGCCGAGGAATTTCCGGGTAAATTGCAGGCTGAATACTAGCGTCGAGGCCAGCAGGACCAACAAGCTCTGGTTGCCCCAAACCGGATGGTTCGGCCACAGGTACTGAAAGCTCAGGCCGTTGAACACCGAGAAATACAAGCCGTAGCTGATGGCATACAACAGGTAGTAGAAAAAGGCGCGATCGCGCACCGCCAGGAAGATAAAGAAGTTGTACAGCACCAGCACCAGGAAGCCGCCGTAATAGACGCCGTATGCAAGTTGCTCCGCGCTCAACGCAGCCAGTAGCGCGTGCTGCTCGTACAAGGTCAAGCTGATGTCGATCGGACCGCTGGAGGCGAAGCGCAGGTAATACGTGCGTTGCCCGCCGGCCGGAACGTCGAGCGTGAAGATGAAATCCCGGTGCTGGAATTCGCGGGTCGAGAATGGCCGCTGATCACCGGTGCGGGTCGCATGCCAGGCGCCGTGCGCGTCGGGCGACCAGAAATCGATGTAATCGATCAGCGGGTAATCCTGGCGCAGCAGCAGTTGCCGATCCTGGGTGCCGGGATTGTCCAGCGTGACCCGCACCCAGTAGGCCGAGTGGCTGAAGCCGTAATTCGGGCCTTTGGCCGGCGGTGGTTTGAATCCGGCCGACTGCCGTACCGCGTCGATATCGAGCTGGCCGGTCGGGTCTTCCAATACTTCCAGTTTCGGCGCCAGCGCGACGCGGCTGCTGCCGGCATCGACTTCGACCGGCACTGCCGGCAAACTCGCGCTGAAGCCGGCGAGCAATAAAGACAGGCAGCAAGCAGCGGCTCGGCGGAAGATCGATCGCGTCATGGTGGGCGCTTGGCTCCGAAAGGCCGGCGTTGGTGTAGTGCGAAAAGAATAACAGGCCATTCAGCTGGGGAGCGGGATGAGGCTAACGCGAATTTTCACCGCCGTCGCACTGGTCGGCGCATTGACCGCCTGCGGCAAGCCGATGCCGATCATCGCCACCGGCCAGCCCGTACCGGGCGGCGCCGGTGCGATCAACCTGGAACAGGGCTGGAGCCGCGAAACCCAGGATCGCGCCTGGTTCGCGTCGTTCGGTTCGCGCCTGATTCCGTACGCGTGGCTGCAGCATCTGGAGCGGCCCGACAGCCACGAGCGGTTCCTCGCCGACGCCAACATGTCGGCGCTCGGTTTCCTCGTGCAGACGCCGACCGCGAACAATCCGGACGGATTCCCGGTCGGCTTCACCCGCGACGTCGACGGCAAACAGGCCTGGGCGGGATTGGGCTGCGCCGCCTGTCATACCGGCGAAGTCGATTTTCGCGGCACCCGCATGCGCCTCGACGGCGGTCAGGCGCTGATCGATTTCAACGGCTTCGAAGCGATGCTGATCGACAGCCTGAGCGCGACCGCGAACGACGAGGACAAGTTCGATCGCTTCGCGACGGCACTCGGCGCGGCCGGAGCGGCACGTCAGAACCTGCGCAACGAGATCGTCGCCCTGGCGCAGAAACTGGACGCGCGCCATCGAATGAATCAGGTGACGGTGCCTTACGGCTACGGTCGCCTCGACGCATTCGGCCAGATTTTCAACGCGGTCGCGGTCGACTTTCTCGGCATTCCGGCCAATCGTCGCGCGCCGGACGCGCCGGTCAGCTTCCCGGTGTTGTGGGACGCGCCGCATCTGGATCTGGTGCAATGGAACGGTTCGGCGCCCAATGCCGGGCCCGGTCCGCTGCTGCAAAACATCACCACGGCGTTGGCGGTCTACGGTTCCCTGGACATCTCCGGGCACGACGGCAAAGCCGGTTATCCGTCTAGCATCGACTTCGATCATCTCGGCCAGATCCAGAGCTATTTCTATCAGCTCAAAGCGCCGCAGTGGCCGACGGCCGTGCTCGGGCCGCTGGATGCGCAACGGATCGCGCGCGGCGCGACGATTTATCAGCAGCAATGTCTCGGCTGCCATCAGCTTTCCAACCGGGACGATGCCAAGCGCCAACTCAAAGCGAGCCTGACGCCGCTGGCCACAGTCGGCACCGATCCGATGATGGTGCGCAACTTCCTCGACGCCAAGGCCGACACCGGTGCTTTCGCCGGCCGCCGGGAAGCGGTGCTGCTCGGCGACAAGTTCGGCTCGCAGGCGCAAACGTCCGACCTGATCGTGCACGCGGCGATCGGCGCCGCCCTGCGGCATCCGATGCAGACCATGCGCGATGCGGTGACCGGCTATCACAAGGTGATCAAGGCGGCGATCGACGCGCACCCCGATTACTACAAGGCACGGCCGCTCAGCGGCATCTGGGCCAGTGCGCCGTATCTGCACAACGGTTCGGTGCCGAATCTGGCGGAATTGCTGACAGCGCCAGCTCAGCGGCCGAGCAGCTTCTACGTCGGCAGTCGTGAGTTCGATCCGGACGCGGTCGGATTGCAGACGGTGCAAGGCACGCGCGGCAGCCTGTTCGACACCCGGCAGCCAGGCAATTCGAACGCCGGCCACGCTTTCGGCACGACGCTCGACGCGCAGCAGAAACGCGATCTGCTCGAATATCTCAAAAGCTTGTAGCGGCCGCCAAGGGTGTGTGCTGTTCTGACCGGCAGGTTCGTCCGAAACGTCTTGAGCTAATCATGGTCCCTCTGCGCGAAATCGCCATCGGTCTGTTCTTTGTGTGGCTATGCATCGACTCGATTTTCATGCGCCGCTACATGACGGCAGCCGCCGACAATCGTGATCGCTCTTCGCTCAAGGTGATCGTGATCGGTGGGCCACCGACGTGGCTGCTGAGCATCGGCCTGTCGTTTGGTGCGATTGGCGCGATTCATACGGGATTGCTGCAAGTCCTGGGCTTGGCGATGATGGTCGCTGGCATCGCACTGCGCTTTACTGCCATTGCGCAGCTCGGCCGCTTCCATTCGCCGAACGTGGCGATTCAAGCCGATCACCGGCTGATCGAAACCGGGCTGTACCGATTCGTCCGCCATCCGAGCTACCTTGGTGCCTTGATCGCGTTTCTTGGCTTCAGCGTCGCGCTGGGCAACTGGCTCAGCGTGCTGACGATGATGGCGATCATCCCTTGGCTATATCTGTACCGGATTCGCGAAGAGGACGCGGTGTTACTGGCCGCGTTCGGCGACGATTATCGCGACTATTGTCGACGGACCAAGCGGCTGATTCCGGGCTTGTACTAGTCAGGAAAGCAAGAAAGCCTTGCCCGAGGGGCAAGGCGTTCGGTTCTGCTCTATGCGTATCTCGCGGTTACCGCTCAATCGCCGACGATGCGGAAGCCAAAAATCAGATCCGCTTCGCTGACGTAGCGCGAGGTGCCGGCGATATTCATCCGCACCACGGTCGGTTGCTTGAAGAACTCCTTGGCAACTGCGTCGGACAGGCCATAGGTTTCGACCAGCTGCCTGCGGCTCATGAAGCCGGCGATGCAGACCGCCGAATCGCGGGTGCGCGAGGTGAACGCCGTGCTCGGCGGCAGCGGCTGTTCCAGCCGTTCCGACGAGGTCATGCCGGTGATCAGCTTGCCGTTGAACGGCAGGCCGGTGGTCGGATCGATCAGCGACGGATCGTTGAGCACGGGGTTTTCGATCGTCAGCGTCGGCGAGTAACGCAGGAAACCGAGTGTGTTGCCCGCCGTCGGATTGTTGTAGGTCACGTTCAATACCGGCGACAACCAGTAGCACATCAGCGAATGCGCGGCGTTGGCCGGCAGGTTGACGTGGGCCAGATCATCGAAGTGGAACGCGGTGACCGCGCCCGCGGGCGCAAGCACCTGGCAACCGGGATTGAGGCTGGGATCCGAGCAGTCGCTGGTCAGCGTCACGTTCATGCTGGCCAAGCCGAGCCACTTGATGTTGCGTCCGAACGAATCGCTGTCGCCGACATCATCATCGCTGACGGCGGTCATGCCCGGCACGGCTTTCTTGATCTTCGACGCCGCATCGTGCTTCGCGGCCTGGCTCGGCACGTCGCCGGACACCGCGTCGAATACTTCGGCGCGTTGCAGATCCGAGGGACGCGCATAAGCGAGCTGCGAAGCCAATGCCAGCGTGGCG
>Ga0136846_1224303_pt1 | contig 10851 bp, 10 predicted proteins | sample HopSoiMetagenom2_FD_96841 | JGI IMG/M metagenome (GOLD analysis project Ga0136846, IMG submission 96841) | Grasslands soil microbial communities from Hopland, California, USA - 2 Assembly 2016 (version 4) | ecosystem: Environmental > Terrestrial > Soil > Grasslands | place: USA: Hopland... | reverse complement strand
TTGCCCGCGAAGACGATCGCGATCATGCCGCCCATCGAGGTGCCGTGCACGTGCGCCGCCTCGATGTCGAGCGCGTCGAGGAGCCCCGCGACATCGTCGGCCCACACCTCCATGTCGTAGTGCTGCACCGGCCGCTCCGACTGCCCGTAGCCGCGCATGTCGTAGTCGATCACCCTGAACCGCTTCGAGAGCTCCGGCGTCGCGGGCGCGAAGTTGAAGTGGCCGAAGCCGGCGCCGTGGATCTGGATCACCGGCTCGCCGTCGCCGGAGGCCTCGTACCAGAGCCTGACGCCGTTGACCTCCGTCTCCACGCCGGGCGAGTATTGCACGATGTCTGACATTCGGTGAAGATCGCAGTCGTGGCCGAAAATCGCATCGAGCGGATGACCTGGCCGCAGGTCGCCGACCGGCTCGACGACGGGGTCGACGCGGTCCTGATCCCGATCGGCACGACCGAGCAGCACGGGCCGCACATGCCCCTCGACACCGACTGCTTCATCGCCCGCTCGCTGTCGATGCGCGCCGCCGACCTGGCGGCCGACGAGGGCCTCAGCGTCCTCGTCGCGCCGACGCTCAACGTGACGCTCTCCTGGTACCACATGCAGTTTCCCGGCTCGATGCGCCTCTCGACGACGACCTTCCTGCAGGTCTTCCGCGAGGTCTGCGACTCGCTCGCCCACCACGGCTTCGAGAACCTCCTCGCGGTCAACGGGCACGGCGGCAACATCGCGGCGCTCACGGTCGCGATCAACCACTACTTCGAGACGACCGACCGCCGCGTGTTCCTCGTCCAGTGGTGGGACCTGGCCTCGGACGTGCTCGCGGACGTCGAGGGGCCGATGATCCACGCCGAGGAGGCGGAGACCTCGCTCGCGATGGCGCTCGGGCAGACGGTCTACGAAGACCGCGCGACGCGCGACGCGTACGACCGCGGCGCCGCCGTCAGGGACGCGGGGCTGCCGTGGACGTCGTTCGGGCGCTACGAGATGCGCGCCCGCGGGCCCGGCGTGGTCGTGCCGATGGACATGCTGCGCGACATCACGCCCTCCGGAGTGGTCGGCGACGCGACGAAGGCGCGCGCCGAGACGGGCGAGAAGATGCTCTCGGTCCTGATCCCCCGCATCGTCCAGGTCTGCAAGGAGCTGGCCGGAAAGGAGACGTGACGTGCCCCGCCGTGTGATCGACCTCTCGCAGCCGCTCTCCCGCGAGTCGCAGCTGCACCCGTTCTTCCCGCCGACGCAGGTGCTCCGGCACATCATGCACGCGGATGCGGCGCCCGGCAGGCCCTCGTTCAACGCCGAGATCATCATCACCTCGAATCACGCGGCGACCCACGTCGACGCCTTCGGGCACTACGACAAGGCAGGCGTCCAGATCGCCGAGATGCCGCTCGACACGTTCTGCGGCGACGCGCTCTGCGTCGACATCCGCGACTACCCCGGCGGCCATGACGTCACGGCGGCGGAAGTCGAGCAGGCCGTCACGGGCTCCGGCCAGGAGCTGCGCGAGGGGGACATCCTGCTCTTCTGCTCCGACCACTACAACCGCACCGCCGGCACGCCCGCCTTCCTCGACGGGTTCAACGGCATCTCCGCCGAGGCCGTCCACTGGATGGCGGACCGCGGCGTGAAGATCTTCGGCGTCGAGACGATCAGCCCCGACCTCGTCTACCTGACCGACGAGTACCCGACCCACCGCGCGTGCGCCGAACGGCGGCTGACGCACTACGAGAACCTCAACAACCTGAAGGAGGTGGTCAACCGGCGCCTCCGGTTCTACGGCTTCCCGCTGCGCATCGAGCCGGCCTACGGCTCGCCCGTGCGGGCGGTCGGTATCCTCGACGACTGAGTCCGATGGCTCAGCGTCGCGAACGTCCCGCCCAGCAGCACGGAGGCAAGGCCTTCGACTTCCGGCTCAGCGACGGCAGGACGATCTCGGTGCCCGTGGAGGGGCCGGGGCCCGTTGCCGCCGACGGCTGCTGCTTCTGCGGCGAGCGCGTCGGGGAGGCCGACGGAGAGCGGGTGAGCCTGCTGGTGCGGTGGGTCGACGCGGGCGAGGAGCGCTCGCAGACCTGGAGCGCGCACCGCGCCTGCCTCGCCGGGCGGATGCACGAGAGCGCGCGCGGCTCGGAACCGTTCTTCGGCCCGTAGCGGGCCGGACGCCGTGTCTTCTCGCGCGGTCAGGGCTCGATCGTGATCGCGACTCGCTAGGCCGGTGTCGCGAGCACCTCCGCGTGCTTCGCTTTCGGCAGCACGCGCCGCACGAGCTCGAATCGCGCCGGCGACTCGGCGAACGGATACGGCGACATCCGCACACGCCACGGCGACAGGAGCTCGAGCGTGTGCCCTTGCAGCTCGACCGGCTCCGCTCCGTCCGACTCGACGTCGCGCATGCAGAAGTAGAGCGAGAGCCGGTCGTAGAGCTGGAGCAGCTCGTAGTCGCTCCACCGCTCCTCGTCGGAGACGCCGACGGCCGCCACGCGCGCGTCGTACCCGTTCTCCTGCTCGGCGACGAAGTCGTCGACGAGCTTCTGGGCCGCGGCGGCGCGCGACAGCCCGAGCGAGGGATCGCGGCCGTAGCGCTGCCGGTAGATGCCGGCGCCGTGCATCGAGACGAGCAGCCCCGCGTACGGGTCGTGCTCGGTGACCGCGGCGATGCCGGCACGGTAGAACGCGAGGTGCGAGCTGACGTCGACGTCGAGGAAGTTGACCGGCTTGCCGCTCCCCGCGTCGACGACAGGCGCGCGCTCCCAGACCGCCCAGCCGTCGTCGTGACGAGCCGCCGCGATCGCGAGCGAGCCGTGCCGCGTCCCCTGGTCGGCCCAGGCACCGGCGAACGCGCCCGAGAGGTCTTCGTGGTCGATCTGGAGGACGACCTGCCAGCCGTCGCCGCGGTCGCGGACGATCATGAAGGCCTCTGCTCCGGTTCCCGGTCGGCAGCGCCGACGGGCGCGCGGGCGGAGCCCGCACGCCCTGAGGACAGCGCCGACGAGCGGCGCCTCTGGCGGGCGAGGGCGAACCGCCCGAGGTGGTCGAGGACGTCTTCGACGGACAGCACGTCGCCGTACTTCGCGTCGATGTCGTAGAGGTTCGCCTCGTGCGCATCGGCGTTGCGGTCGCCGACCGCCTCGCGCGGCACCACCACGCGGTAGCCGTGCTGCAGCGCATCGACGGCCGTCGCGCGGACGCAGCCCGACGTCGAGGCGCCGGTGACGATGATGCCGTCGCACTGCTGCACCATGAGCAGCGATGCGAGGGTCGTCCCGTAGAACGCGGATGCGAAGAGCTTCGTCAGCACGGGCTCACCAGGCTGCGGTGCGAGCCGCGGCTCGATCTCGACGAAGCGGCTGCCGGCCTCGAGCGTCAGGAGCGCCGGCACCTTCTCGATGAACACGGCCGCGCGCTCCTTCGCGGCGTCGTCGTAGGCGACCGTCGTGTAGACGACGGGCAGGCGGGCGGCGCGCGCGGCTGCGAGCAGGCGCCCGATCGCCTCGACGACGTCCTCCAAGTCGCAGTGGAGCGGCGACCCGGGATCGGTGAAGCCGACGCTCATGTCGATCACGATCAGCGCCGGCTTCTTGCCGAACCCCGCGCGTCCGTGGAAGCCCTCGAGCTTCACGCGCGCCCCTCCGGTAACTGCCTCGGGTTGGCAGCGCAGACGGACGCGCGGGCCGAGCCCGCACGTCCTGACGTCGGCGTCGACAAGCGCCGCCTCATTCCGTCTGGGTCGTCTGGCGGTCTCCGTGCTCGCGTACGCGGCGGAGCGCGTCCTCGCCCGACTCCATCGGCGCCCAGGCGAGGGGCTCCGGCGGCACCGGCGGCTCGAGCCCCGTCTCCTGCTTCGCGCGGGCGACGATCTCCTCGAGCGGCGGGCCCATGTCGAAGTCGAGCACGTCGCCTCGCTCTGCACGGAGCCGCTCGCGCAACTGCTCGGTCGCGGGGGTATCGCCGACGACGACGCCGTAATCCGACTTCGCCTTCTCCACGGAGACGAGCCCCTTCGCGACATCCCCCTCGACCTTCTCGGCCGGCCGGTCGAACGGGTCCTTCCAGCCGCCGCCGCCGGCCGTGCGGTAGACGAGCATGTCGCCGGGCTCGACCTTCACCTCGTCGCACTTCGACGGCAGCCGCTCGCTCGTTCCGTCCTTGCGCAGCAGGATCTTCTCGGAGCGCGTCCCCGGCTTGCCGCCGAGGATCCCCCACGGATAGGTGAGCCAGCGGTCGTCGTGGATCGAGATCTCGCCCGGCTCGAGGTAGGTGTAGCGCTTCTCGATTCCGTTGCCGCCGCGATTCATCCCGGCGCCGCCCGAGTCGGTGATCGTCGTGTAGCCGTCGATCCGCACCGGGTAGTACGCCTCGAGATACTCGGTGGGGATGTTCTGGAAGAGCGGCCACCACGAGTGGCCGTCCATCCCGTCGCCGATCGGTCGGCCCGGAATGCCGCCGTACGAGATCTCCATCAGGTAGTAGAACTCGCCGGCGCCGTCCCAACCCGAGTAGAGCATGTAGGGGCTCGTGCCGTAGCCGGCCGCCGTCGTGTGCTCGGGGCTCTTGCGCGCGAGCGCGCCGCCGAGGATGTCGAACAGCCGCGTCAGCGCGTGCGTGCGGCAGCCGAGCGCGGACGGGAACTTCGGGTGCAGCAGGCACCCGTCCGGGATGACGATGTGCAGGAGCGGATAGAAGCCGTCGTTGAAGAGGATCTGGGGGTCGAACACCATGATCAGGTAGACCCCGATGAACATCTTGAACATCGCTTCCGAGAGGTAGAAGTTCACCGGGCCCATCGCCTGCGGGTCGGTTCCCGACCAGTCGAAGTAGGCGTGCTCGCCCTCGCGCCAGATCGTCAGCTTCATCTTGTAGGGGCCGTGGCCGAGGCCGTCGTCGTCGACCCAGTCCTCGAACGACTGCGGCTCCTCGGGGATCGCGGCGACGATCAGCTTCGCCATCGCGTTGTAGGTCCGCTCGAGCAGGGACTGGCACGCGGCGAGGTACGTGTCGCGGCCGAAGCGCTCGCACAGCTCGTGGATGCGCTTCTCTGCGGTGCGGCAGCCGGCGATGATGCCCATCAGGTCGGCCCGGTTCATCTCCGGCATGCGGACGTTGTTGAGGATCACGTTGAGGACGTCCTTGTTCAGCTCGCCCGCGCGGAAGATCTTCACGGGCGGGATCCGGATTCCCTCGCCGAACACGGTCTTCGCTCCGGTCGGCAGTGACCCCGGCAGCGGGCCGCCCGCGTCCATCTGGTGGCCGAACATGCTCGCCCAGCCGATCAGCTCGCCGTCCCAGAAGATCGGCAGGCAGACGAGCCAGTCGTTGATGTGCGAGATCGTGCCGCCGCACTTGTAGGGATCGGAGTTGAAGATCACGTCGCCTTCGACGATCGGCTCGTCGAAGCCCTCGAGCATCTCCGAGATGTACGAGCCGAACTGCCCGACGACCATGCGCCCGTGCGGGTCGGTGATCATCGGGAACTCGTCGTGCTGCTCCCGGATTACGGGGCTCATCGCCGTCCGGAAGAGCGTCGCGTCCATCTCGAAGCGCGTCGACTTGAGCGCGCCTTCGATGATGTCCAGCGTGACCGGATCGACGTCGATCTTCGGAATCTCTGCGACGTTGACGGTCGCCATCACGCGTCCTTTCCAACAGGGTTGATGATCAGGTTCAGGTAACGGTCGACCTCGGCTGCATAGCCGGCGAGCACGACGGTCGTCGAGTCGAACTCCGTGACGATCGCCGGCCCCTCCACCCGGTTGCCGGGCACGAGCTTCGAGCGGTCGTAGATCTTCGTCGGCAGCCACCGGCCGCCGAAGTAGACGGAGTTCTCGTCGATCACGGCGTGCGACGAGTCGGCGCCCCCCGTCTCCTCGGACTCGACGAGACGCGGCTTCGGCACGTCGCCGTAGCCGATCGCCCGGAGGTTGACGATCTCGCACGTCGTCTCGTCCATCTTGAAGCGGTAGTACTGCTCGTGGAGCTGGTTGAAGCGGTCGGCGAGCATCGTCGTGCCGTTGCCGGCGAGTAGCGCCGGATCGATCTCGACCGGGATCTCGTACCCCTGGCGGTAGTAGCGCATGTCGACGTTGAACGAGACGCGCTGCGCGTCGGCCGCGATCCCCTCGCGCTCGAGCCACGCCTTCGCCTCACCGCCGAGGTCGTCGAGGATGCCGCGCACCTCGTCGCCCGTGACGCTGTCGACGGTGCGGATGAACGTGCGCGCGAACTCGCCGCGGAAGTCGGCGACGAGGTCGCCCGTCGCGCACAGCAGCCCCGGCGCAGGCGGGACGATCACCGGGAACGACTTCATCACCCTGGCGACGGCGTTCGCGTGCATCGGCCCCGCGCCTCCGAAGGCGACGAGGGCGAAGTCGCGCGGGTCGTAGCCGCGCTGCACCGAGACGAGCCGCAGTGCGCCGGCCATGTTCTCGTTGACGATGTCGAGGATGCCCTCCGCCGCCTGGTGGACGTCGAGACCGAGCGCGTCGCCGATCTTCTGCACGGCGGCCTTCGCCGCCTCGACGTCGAGCTCCATCTCGCCCCCGAGCAGCCGCGGCGGCAAGTGGCCGACGATCACGTTCGCGTCGGTGACGGTCGGCTCGGTGCAGCCCTTGCCGTAGCAGGCCGGGCCGGGCTCGGCGCCCGACGACTGCGGGCCGACACGCAGCGCACCGGTCACCTCCGGGACGTGTGCGATCGAGCCGCCGCCGGCGCCGACCGACCGGACGTTGACGCTCGGCACCTTGATCGGGATCACCTCACCGGGCAGGCCCCAGCCGTAGGGGACCTCGGTCTGCCGCGCGATCGTCGGCTGTCCGTGCTCGGAGAGCGCGACGTCCGTCGACGTGCCCCCCATGTCGAAGGTGAGGATGTCCTCGTAGCCCGCGCGCCGCGCGACGTGCAGAGCCCCCGCGACGCCGCCCGAGGGGCCGGAGAGGATGCCGTAGATCGGGCTCTCCGACGCGACCTGCGCCGTCATCAGGCCCGCATCCGAGCGCAGCAGGTTGAGATCGCCGCTCACGCCGAGCTCGCCGAGCGACCGCTCGAGCGTCGAGACGTACGCCTCGACCTTCGGGCGCACGTACGAGTTCATGCACGCCGTGAGGGTGCGCTCGTACTCCCGGAACTCGGGGAGCACGTCGGACGAGATCGTCACCGGGAAGCCGGGCCGGAGCGAATGGATGATCTCCCGGATCTCGCGCTCGTGCGCCGCGTTCGCGTACGAGTTGATCAGCGAGACCGTGAGGGACTCGACGCCCGAGTCGATCAGCTCGCGCACGATCTGCTCCACCTGCGCGCGGTCGACGGGGTCCACGACTTCGCCCCGCGCGCTCATGCGCTCGTTCGCCTCGCGCGTGTCCTCGAGCGCGGCCGGCGGATCGGGCTTGATCATGATGATCCAGCCGGCGAGTGGGCCGGGCGTCTGCGAGCGGGCCAGGTGCAGGATCTGCTTGAAGCCCTTCGTCGTGATCAGCCCGACGCGTGCGCCCTTCGCCTCGAGCAGCGCGTTCGTCGCCACCGTCGTTCCGTGCATGACGTAGCGCAGCTCCTGCGGCGCGACGCCGCTCTCCTCGCAGATGCGGCGAACGCCGATGAGCACGCCCTCGGACGGGTCGCTCGGCGTGGACGGGGTCTTGACGCGGTGAAGGTTCCCCGTCTCGTCGTGTACGAGGAGCAGGTCGGTGAAGGTGCCGCCGACGTCCACTCCGAGCCTGTGCGCCATCGTGCTCCTCTCTCTTAGCCCGCGACGGGCGCGAACGCGCCGGCGCGATAGACCTGCCCTGGTAGCTGCCGCCCGAGGAGGGCCTCGAGCCATTCCGCGATCCGGATCAGCGCATCGAGGTCGATCCCCGTCTCGACTCCCTCGCCGGTGAGCAGGTAGACGAGATCCTCGGTGGCGATGTTGCCGGTCGCCTTCGGTGCGAACGGGCAGCCGCCGATGCCGCCTACCGACGCGTCGAACACCGCCGCGCCCGCCTCGAGCGCCGCGAGCGCGTTTGCGAAGCCCGTGTTGCGCGTGTTGTGCAGGTGCACGCCGACCGGCACGCCGAGCTTCGCGCCCTCACCGACGAGCGTGCGCGCCTGGTGCGGCACGCCGACGCCGATCGTGTCCGCGAAGACGATCTCGTCCGCGCCGGCCGTGGCGAGGCGGCCGGCGAGCTCCAGCACGTGGCCGGCGTCGACGGCGCCTTCGAACGGACAGCCGAACGCGGCGCCGATCGTGACCGTGGCGCGCACGCCGTCCGTGTGCGCGCGACGGATGATCTGCTCCGCCGCCTGCACCGACTCCTCGACCGACGCGTTCGAGTTGCGTCGATTGAAGGTCTCCGTCGCGGCAAAGGCGTAGTGCACCTCGTCGAGGCCGGTCGCGACCAGGCGGTCGTAGCCCTGCTCGTTGAGGGCGAGGCCGGCATAGACGACGTCAGGCTCGCGCTCGATCCCCGCGACCACCTCCTCGGCGCCGGCCATCTGCGGCACGCGCTTCGGGTTGACGAAGCTCACCGTCTCGATCCGCGGCACCCCCGCCGCCGCGAGGCGGTTGACGAGCTCCGCGCGAACGTCGGGCTCGAGGTGCGTCGCCTCGTTCTGCAGCCCGTCGCGCGGGGCGACATCACAAACGAGCGCCTTCACAGCACACCCTCCTCGCGGAGCTCCTCGAGCTCGGCGTCGGAGAGGCCGAGCAGGCCGCCGTAGACGTCGCGGTTGTGACTGCCTTCGTCCCACGTCGCCGACCAGCGCACCTCGCAGGGCGTGTCGGAGAACTTCGGGACGATCCCCGGGCCGACGTACTCGCCGAACTCCGGGTCGACGTGCTCGATCAGCATGTCGCGCGCCTTGAACTGGGGGTCTTCGAAGATGTCGGCGACCGTGTGGATCGGGCCGCAGATGACACCCGCGTCGTTCATGACGCGGTCGATCTCGGCCGCGGGTCGCGCCGCCGCCCACTCGGCGATGATCCCCTCGATCTCTTCCTGGTGCTCGCCACGTGCGATGTGGGTTGCGAAGCGCGGGTCGTCGGCCAGCTCCGGCCGGTCGATCGCGGCACAGAGGCGGCCGAAGACCTTGTCCGCGTTCGCGGCGATCACGATCCGCTTGCCGTCGGACGACTCGAAGATGTTCGAAGGCGCGACGCCCTGCAGCCCGGTCCCGCCGGGCCCGCGGACGACGCCGAGGCGGTCGTACTCCGGCACCGTGCTCTCGAGCAGCGAGAAGCACGACTCCATCAGCGAGACGTCGATCACCTGCCCGGTGCCTCCGAGCGCGTCGCGGCGGTAGAGCGCCGCGAGGATCCCCTGGACGGCGTACATGCCGGCCAGCGAATCTCCGAGCGAGATGTGGAGGCGCGGCGGCGCCTCGCCCGGGAAGCCGTTGATGTGGCGGATGCCGCCCATCGCCTCCGCGGCCGAGGCGAAGCCGGCGCGCGCGGCGTACGGCCCCGTCTGGCCGTAGCCGGAGACGCGCGCGATCACGAGGCGCGGGTTCGCCTCGAGCAGGCGGTCGGGAGCGAGGTTCCAGCGCTCGAGGGTGCCGGGCCGGAAGTTCTCGAGCAGCACGTCCGTGTGCCTCGCGAGCTCGAGCAGGAGCTCCTGCCCCCGCTCGACCCGGAGGTTCAGCGTGCAGCACATCTTGTTCCGCGACTGCACAGGCCACCAGAGGGAGCGCCCCTCGTAGCGCGCCTTGCCCCAGTCGCGAAGGGGGTCCGGCTGGCCGGGCGGCTCGATCTTGACGATCTCGGCGCCCATGTCGCCGAGCAGGCGCCCCGCGAAGGGGCCGGCAAGGAGCATCCCGAGCTCGACGACGCGGACGCCCGCGAGCGGGCCGGGCCCCTCGGTGCGGCGCGTCGCCGGCGACGACGTGACGGCCGCGCCGGTCACGCCCGTCCCGCCTGGATCGCCTCGACGTGGGCCACGAGCACGTCGCGCGCCTCGAACAGGTGCTCCTTCATGACCAGCTCGGCCCGGTCGGCGTCGCGGTCCGCGAGCGCCTTCGTGATCTGGCGGTGGTAGTGCGCCGAGATGCCCATCTGGTCGCCCGAGTACCAGCGGTACGAGTTGTAGACGAGCGGCAGCTCGATCACCTTGCGCACTAGAGCAGTCAGGCGGTCGCTCGCGGAGACCGAGAGGATCGTGTGATGGAAGAAGAGGTTCTCGCGGACGACCCCGCGCAGGTCCTCGTCCGGGCTGAGCTCGTCGAAGCGGCCGCAGCTCTCGCGCAGCAGCTCGACCTCGTCCTTCGTGATCCGCTCGGCGGCGCGGCGCGTGGCGAGGCCCTCGAGCAGCGCCCGCAGCTCGTACTGCTCCTGGAGGTCCTTCGCGTCGTGGATCCGCACGGTCGCACCACGGTTCGGCGTCGCGACGACGAGGTCCTCGGCCTGGAGCACGAGCAGCGCCTCGCGAACCGGCGTGCGGCTGATCCCGAGCTCACGCGCCAGCTCCTCCTCCTTCAGCCGCCGGCCGGGCTCGAGGCGGCCCTCGATGATCGCGTCGCGGATCAATTCGGTTGCGGCCACGCTGGCGTTACGGACAAGGGTGTCGTTCGGCGGCAGCACCCGCGTCACGCGGGCAACCATACTTGTATGCAATCCGCTGATCAACCTGCTCCGCGCGGCGGTCTGGCGGAGTCGGCACCGGGTTGCGGACGGCGATCGACCTCAATCGGACGCGCGGGCGGAGCCCGCACGTCCTCCAGGCGGCGCCGCAAGCGGTGCCGCGGTTCGAGGAAGGCGCGCGGCGACGAGGGCGCCGGCGCCGGCCAGCACGGCCGTCACCACCCAGAACACGTTCCAGCCGGCGCGGTCGGCGAGCGCCCCGAGCGGCGGCGTGCAGATTCCCGAGACGACGAAGACGACGGTCGCCGC
>Ga0136846_1229612_pt1 | contig 10852 bp, 8 predicted proteins | sample HopSoiMetagenom2_FD_96841 | JGI IMG/M metagenome (GOLD analysis project Ga0136846, IMG submission 96841) | Grasslands soil microbial communities from Hopland, California, USA - 2 Assembly 2016 (version 4) | ecosystem: Environmental > Terrestrial > Soil > Grasslands | place: USA: Hopland... | reverse complement strand
GCCTCAAGCGCCTGGTGCGCGACATCCGCATCGTCGAGGCGGCCCTCGGCGACGGCGTGAAGCGCGTCTACGACAGCGAGCTGCCGATCCTGAAGAAGCTGCGCCGCGCGGGCGTCGAGACTGTCCCCCGATGAGCGACGCTTGCGGAGCGAACAATATGAATCGTCCTTTGGCGGCCGCAGCGAGCGAAGCGAGCGTAGGGCGATGAGACGATCGACCGTGGCGGTCGTGGAGAGCGCGACGCAGCTGCTCAACGTCGCCGAGTGGGCGCACGCGACCGGCGAGGGCTTCGACATGAAGGTGCTCGTCCTGCCCCCGCGGGATTCGCACACCGTGCGCCAGCTGAGCCGGGTGGCCGACTTCATCGACGGCCTCGGGCTCGAGCTGCACCTGTACGGCGTTCGGAACCGCACCCCGGGCGCGCTGGTCGGCGCCGCACAGGTGGCCTTCGCGCTGTCGGGGGCGGAACGGCTCATCGTCGGCGATCCGTTCTCCCGGCTGTTGCAGTCGCTGCTGCCCTTGGCCGACGCGAGCGACGTGGTCGTCGTCGACGACGGGACCGCCACCTGGGAGTTCGCCCGGTGCGTGAACGCCGGCAAGCCGCTGGTGCGCTGGGGCGTGCCGCTGCGCGGCGCCGAGCGGCGGGCGAGCGGGGCGACCCGGTTCTTCTCACCCAGCCCGCGTCGGCACCTGACGGTCTTCAGCTGCCTCAACGACGCCGCGCCGCTGGGGGCGGTGCCGCTGGCGAACCGCTACGAGTGGACGCGCTCGTGGAGCCGTCCCGACGTGGTCGACGACGAGGTGGACGTCCTCGGCGTGTCGCTGGTCGACAACGGCGTCGTCCGGCGCCGCCCCTACGTCGCCGCCGTGGCCGAGCTGGCCCGCACCGCACCGGTGCGCTACGTCGCCCATCGCCGGGAGTCGGCCAGCCTGGTGGGGGAGATCGCGAGCCTGTCCGGGGTCCGGGTCGTCCGCAACGACCTACCGGCCGAGCTGGCGCTCCGGCGCGGGCCCGTCGCCCGTCGGGTCGTGGCGTTCCCGTCGACGGCGGCACACACGCTGCCGGTCGTCCTCGGCGACGTCGGCGTCACCGTGGAGGTTCACCCGGTCGCGCCCGAGTGGTTCACGCCGGCCACCACCCGGCACGCGCGCGAGTTCGTGGCCCGGATCGCCGACGCCGCCCCGCGACCCCGGCCGCACCTCGAGATCGCCTGAGGTAGGTAGCCTCGGGAGCATGGAACCGGCGCTGCCCGCGGGCGAGAACGACCGCTGGCAGTCGGCCGACGGCGAGGTCGGCGAGTTCCGCCAGGGTTCGCCCCTGTCGCAGTGGGCGCTCGCGCGCTACCTCGTCGGGCGGGCCATCGGCGAGTCGGTCAGCCGGACGCTGCTCGTCGTGGCCGGCGTGCTGCTCGTGGCGGCCGCAGCGGTCCAGTGGGGCCTGCACCTCACGTTCGTGACCGTCCTGATCGGCATCGTGCTGGTCGTCGTGCTGGCCCTGCGCGGGCTGCTGCGGGCCATCCTGCGCCGGCTCACCGCTGCCGACCGGTACGGCCCGATCGAGGACCGGCTGCGCGAACTCGTCTCCGACACGCACGGCGACGTCCTGCGCGAGCTGCGCCGGCTCGGGCTGCCGTCGCACCTGCTCACCCTGCCGCTGCTCGCGGTCCGCTTCGCCGGCCGACGCCGGGCCGAGACGTTCGAGCGGCTGCGGGCCTTCGACGTCGACCGGGCCGTGCCGAAGGCGCGGCTGGACGAACTGCATCTGCTGCTGCGCGACGCGACGGGCCGCGCCTCGTGAGCGACGACCGCCCGGCCGTCGCCGCCTGCGCCGCCAGTGCCGCCAGGACCGACCTCCGGGTAGCCGGCGCGCTCGTGCTGAGCCTGGCCGGGTTCGGCGCCGTGCTGGGCTTGATCTGGGCGTGGTGGAGCGGCCCCCAGCAACGGGCGTACGTCATCGCGCCCGGCCAGCTGTACCCGTTCGACGAGGTCGAGACGATGGCCGGGGCCGACGGCCGGTACTTCGTGCTGGTGGGGGTGACCGGGTTGCTGGCCGGCGCGGTCGCCTACTGGGGCCGGCGGCGCGACCGCGGCCCCCTGATGGCGGTGGCCCTCGGCGTCGGCGGCCTGGCCGGCGCGGCGCTCACCTGGTGGGTCGGCTACTTGAGCGGTGGCGGCACCTACGACGGCGCCGCCAAGACCATCATCAAGCAGCTGCCGCTGTCGCTGCACATGCATGGGCTGCTGCTGGTCGAGCCGGCCTTCGCGCTGCTCGTGTACGGGTTGTCGACGGCGTTCGCCGTCTCCGACGACCTCGGGCGACCCGACCCGCAGCGGGAGCGGCGGCTAGTTGGCCGCGTGCGCTATCCGGAGTACGGCGGGGGAGACGGCGATGCTGCGGGTGCCCCGCAGCAGGGCAATTTCGCGCCGCAGTAACGCGGCCAGCTGCTGCAGCCGTTCGGCCGTCGTCTCGAGCACGAGCAACTGCTGACGCTCGCCGGGCGGCAGGGGCAGGCGGGCGGCGATCTGGTAGGCCAGCGCCCCGGCGTCGTCGGGCAGCTCGGAGCCGGTGGCCCGGCCGGCCAGCCGCACGAGGATGGCGTCGTAGAGCTCGAGCAGGTCGCGGGCCAGTGCCGTCTGGCCGTCGGTCAGCGAGCCGTCCCGCTCGTCCAGGAACTCGACCGACGCCCGCAGGTACGGCTTGCCCTCGGGGAGCAGTTCGCCGATGCGGAAGCGCTGGCTGCCCACCGAAAGCAGGTCCGACGTCCCGTCGTCGCGCGGTTCGACCTCGAGGATCTCCGCGAGCGTGCCGATCGGTTCGACGTCGGGGCCGTCGTCGCGGGTCCACCCCGTGCGCGCCTCGCTGCCCGATCGCAACGCCACGACGCCGAAGCGGGCGCCGCCGGGCGCTTCGGCGATGTCGGTGAGCAACTGCCGGTACCGCTCCTCGAAGACGTGCAGCGGCAACGGCATACCGGGCAGCAGGACGTGGCTGAGGGGAAACAGCGGGATGACCTCGGCCACGAACCCCACCGTAGTTGTCCGGGGCCCGGAACGGGGGCTCTGTAACATCGGGCGAAAGTCTCCACCAACCAGGACAGGACCACTGGCCGGATGCCGCGCGCGCTTTCCGATACGTCGTCTCCGCTGTTCACGATCGTCTCGGCGGTCTACAACGTATCGCCGTACCTGGATGACTTCATCGATTCGCTCGAGAAGCAGACGTTCGGTTTGGACCGCGTGCAGATCATCATGGTCAACGACGGATCGACCGACGATTCGCGCGAGATTCTCGAGCGCTGGCGGGCGCGGCGGCCGGGAATCGTGACCGTCCTCGACAAACCCAACGGTGGGCAGGCGTCGGCGCGCAATCTCGGTCTGGAGCACGCGCGGGGTGAGTGGATCACCTTCACCGATCCCGACGACATGCTGGAGCCGAACGCCTTCGCCGAGATCGAGAAGTTCCTCCGCCAATTCCCGGGGACCGAGCTCGTCGCGCTGAGCCGGAAGATCTTCTTCGAGAAGACGGGGAAGTACGGCAAGCATCCGCTGCACCGGCACTTCGCGGTCCGCAACCTCGTCCGCGACCTCGATCTGCATCCTGAGTACTTCTTCGGGTCGGCGCCGTGCGCCTTCTTCCGGCGCGACGTGATCGAGCGGGAGAAGTTGCGCTTCAGCGAACTCATCAAGCCGAACTTCGAGGACGGCTACTTCTGCAACGAGTACCTGCTGCGGGCGCCGCGACCGCTGGTCGGGTTCGTCAGCAGCACGCAGTACGTGTATCGCAAGCGGGCCGACGAGTCGTCGACGTTGAACCGGAGCCGGCTGCACCCGGGCCGCTTCACCGCCGTTCTCGAACACGGTTACCTGGGCCTGATGAGGGACGCCCTCAAGGAACGCGGGCACGTCCCGGAATGGATCCACAACCACGTCCTGTACGACCTCTCGTACTACTACAAGGACGAGGAAGCGGAGTTCAGCCGCCAGACGGTCGCCGTCGGCGAGGTCGCGGCGGAGTTCCACCGCCACATGGCGGAGATCACGGCGCTGCTGGATCCGGCCATCGTCCGCGGGTTCGCCCTGCGCCCGTACCGGCCGATCGCCCGCGAGATCCTGCTGCACGGCTACCGCGACGAACCGTGGCACACCGACTTCGTGGTCATGGACAAGTTCGACTCCGCGCAGCAGACCGTCCGGCTGACCTACCGGTTCACGCACGAGCTGCCCAAGGAGGAGTTCTACTTCTACGGGCAGCCGATCCAGCCATTGCACGCCAAGGTGCGCGCACCCATGTACTTCGACCGCGCGCTGGTGCGCGAGCGCATCGTCTGGCTGCCGGTCGGCACGATCCGGGTCAAGCTGGACGGCCAGGACGTCGAGGTCCGCACGAGCGAGCCCGATCCGCCGACGTGGTCGCTCGGCACGAAGCGCATTCGCCGCGGCCTCGACCCGGCCCAGATCGCGTCGGACGCGCGGTCGCGATGGCTTTCCGAGAAGCGCAAGCTTCGCGACCGGGCGATCACCCGGCTCTCCCGCACGCGGATGGTCCGCCGGCTGTTCCGGCGGGCCTGGGTGCTGATGGATCGCATTCACGACGCCGACGACAGTGGCGAGCACCTGTTCCGCTACCTGCGCGCCCACGAACGTTCGATCAACGCGTGGTTCGTGATCGAGGGCGGCACCCCGGGCTACCGGCGGCTGCGCAAGGACGGTTACCGGCGGGTGATCCCGCACGGCACCCTGCGCTGGAAACTGCTGATGCTCAACTGCGCGCAGCTGATCTCGTCGCACGCCGACCTCGCCGTCAGCCGGCCGTCCGCCATCACCCGCCTGGCCAAGCCGCGGTGGCGATTCACGTTCCTCCAGCACGGGGTGATCAAAGACGACCTCTCGAGCTGGCTGAACCCCAAGGACGTCGACATCTTCGTCACCAGCACGCACGGTGAGTACCACTCGATCGTCGACGACGACACCTCCTACCGCTACACGACGCGCGAGGTGGTGCTGACCGGGCTGCCCCGGTTCGACCGCGTCCTCGAGGCGGGACGGAAGTACCCGCCGGAGCGCCGGGACCTGATCCTCGTCGCCCCGACGTGGCGCACCTGGCTGGTCAACCGGGTCTCCAAGAACACGCACGAGTGGGGGATCAACGTCCAGCAGTTCCGGAGCTCGGAGTTCGCCGAGAACTGGCTCGGCGTGTTGCTTTCCGACCAGCTCCGGACGTTGGCCGAGCGCAGCGGACTGACGATCGGCGTGCTGATGCACCCGAACCTGCAGTCCATCGCGCCGGCCCTCGAGCTGCCGCCGTACATCAAGACGTTCGACTTCGAGACCGACGTGCGCGAGCTCTTCGCCCGGGCCCGGGTCGTCGCGACCGACTACTCCTCGATGGCGTTCAACGCCGCCTACATCGAGCGTCCGGTCGTGTACTTCCAGTTCGACCAGGAGCGGATGTTCAGCGGCGGGCACGTCGGGCGCGGCGGCTACTTCGAGTACGAGCGGGACGGCTACGGCCCGATCACGCTCACACCGGAGGACGCGCTGGCCGCGATCGAGGAGGCGGTCGAGCGCGGGCCGGAGCCGGCCCCCGAGTACCGCCGGCGCATCGAGGAGGCGTTCCCCGCCCGCGACGGCCGGTGCTGCGAGCGGGTGGTCGCGGAGATCAAGCGGTCGTCGAAGAAGGTGCCGCGCCCGGCTGCGTTCGGCGACAAGATCGCCGGCTCACTGCAGTCGATCGACGCGATCGAGTCGACGGAGAACGAGACCCTGGCCGGCGAGCGCGCCGCCGACGACCTGATTGCCGGCGTCGACGAGGACGTCGAGGAGGACACGGAGGACGGCGCCGGGCCCGAACTCGACCCGACCGCCGAGGGCCGACCCGTCCGCCCGGTGAACGAGGAGTCGCGGGACTGACCCGCGGCGCCCATCCCGAACCTAGGACCAAATCGTCGATGGCCGACACCCTCACCGATACGTCGCAGCCCGACGTCGGCCGGCACCGCGCCGGCCGGCCCGCGCTGATCCGTACCGACATCCAGGGGCTGCGGGCGGTCGCGGTCACGTCCGTGTTGCTGTACCACCTGTGGCCGAACCGGCTCGGCGGCGGTTTCGCCGGCGTTGACGTCTTCTTCGTCATCTCCGGGTTCCTCATCACCGAGCACCTTCTCGCGCACCCGCCGACCGGCCCCCGCGGGTTGCTCGAGTTCTGGTCGCGACGCATTCGCCGGCTGTTGCCGGCCTCGCTGCTGGTGTTGTTGGCGACCGTCATCGCATCGCGGATCGTCGCGCCGGAGACGCAGTGGGGCGCAACGGCGCATCAGGTCCGGGCCGCCGCGCTCTACGTAGTGAACTGGCGCCTTGCCGACGACGCCGTGGACTACCTGGCCGCCCACAATGCGGCATCGCCCGTGCAGCACTTCTGGTCGCTGTCGGTCGAGGAGCAGTTCTACCTGTTCTGGCCGGTGCTGATCCTGCTGGTCGTCGTCCTCGCGCGGGTGTTTCGCGTGCGACTCGCCCGCGCGGTACCGGTCGTCATGCTCGCCGTCGTCGCCGGCTCGCTGGCCTATTCCGTCCACCTCACGCACACGGATCCGGCGCGGGCCTATTTCGTGACGGGCACTCGAATCTGGGAGCTGGGCATCGGTGGCCTGCTCGCCGCGTTGGTGTCCAGGCGGGCCTTCGGGCGAGAAGGCGAGCCACGGCGACGGCAATTGCCGCCAGCACCGCGGGCGGTGGGCGCGTGGATCGGGTTGGCGGCGATCGCCGTGACCGTGTTCACCTACACCGGCCGCACGCCGTTCCCCGGATGGCAGGCGCTGTTGCCGACCCTCGGCGCCGCCGCCGTGATCGGCGCGGACGCCGGTCGGGAGGCGTACTCCCCGGGGGCGTTGCTGGCGTTGCGGCCCGTTCAGTGGCTCGGCGACATCTCGTACTCGGTCTACCTGTGGCACTGGCCGTTGATCGTGCTGGTGCCGAACGTCAGCGGCGACAAGCTGGGACGCCTCGACAAGGCGGTGATCATCGCGGCCTCGATCGTGCTGGCCGCCCTCAGCAAGCGGTACGTGGAAGATACCTTCCGGCGCGGGGGGTGGGGACGTCCCCTCGGGAAGCCGTTCGCCCTCGCCGCGGTTGCCATGGCGATCGTCGTCGGGGCATCGCAGCTGCAGACCGTAGAAGTTCAGCACCGCCAGCATCAGGCCGAGGTAGCCGTGAAGCGCGCCTTGGCCGGGCACGGAACCTGCTTCGGCGCGGCGGCGCTCGCGGCGCCGGCCGGGCGGTGCAAGGTCACCACCAGCGGACCGATCCTGCCCGACCCCGTCCAGGCCGCGGAGGACAAGAGCCCGGCCTACGCCGCCGTGTCGCACAAGAAGGACTGTTTCGCCTACCTTCCGCGCTTCCCGACCGTCACCTGCGAGTTCGGACGCCCCGCCGCGCCGATCCGCATCGCGCTGGTCGGTAACTCGCACGCCGGCCAGTGGGTGGGTGCGCTCGACGCGATCGCCCGGGCCGAGGGCTGGCGCCTGACGACCTATCTCGCCTCGCAGTGTGCGTTCGCCGACCTGCCGCAGACCTTCCCCACGGGGGCCCAAACCCAGTCGTGCACGGACTGGGTCCATCGCACTTCAGCGAAGGTGCGGGCCGGTCACTACGACCTGGTGATCATGACCAACCGGGTCTCGGTGCCGGCCGTGGGCGAGACCAAGGCGAGCAGCCAACCGCTCTACGCGGCGGCCTACCAGGGCCAGCTCGCCGCGCTGCGGGCCGCCCACGAGCGGGTGCTCGTCCTCCGGGACACCCCGGCGCCCGGCCAATCGGTCCCGGACTGCTTGGCGGCCCACAGCGACGACTACGGCGCCTGCGACGGCAGCCGCAAGACATGGGTGCCGCCCGAGCCGGTGACGACGGCCGTCGCCGCGCTGAAGGATCCGTCCATCGTCGAGGCCGACCTGACCCGCTACATCTGTGAGCCGACCCGCTGCCGGGCGGTGGTCGGCGGCGTCGTCGTGTACTTCGACGCGACCCACCTGACCGCCACCTACGCCAAGACGCTGGCGCCGTATCTCCGGCCCTACATCGAGCGGGCTCTACGGACGAAGCCGTGAGCGAGCCGAAGATGGCTCGGGTCACACCCGTAAACTCGCGCGTGTGCTTCGCCGCCTCGACCTGACCGCCGCCGGCTCCGCCGACCTGCGCCGGGTGCTGCCCCGCGCCCGGATCGACGTGCATGCCGCGACGGAGGCCATCGGGCCGCTCGTCGCCGACATCGCCGGCCGCGGTTACGCCGCCGCTCGCGAGGCGACGCTGCGTTTCGACGGGGTGGACGTCCCGGAGCCGCGAGTGCCGGCGGCCGCGCTGTCGGACGCGCTGAGCGCCCTCGACCCGGCGGTCCGCGATGCGCTGGTCGAGTCGATCCGCCGCGCCCGGATCGTCCACGAGGAGCAGCGCCGGCAGACCGTCGAGGTGCAAGTGGTTCCCGGCGGCACGGTCACCGAGCGGTGGATCCCCGTGCACCGGGTGGGGCTCTACGTGCCGGGTGGGCTCACCGCCTACCCGTCCAGCGTCGTCATGAACGTCGTGCCGGCCCAGGTGGCCGGGGTCAGCTCGATCGCGGTGTTCACGCCCCCGCAGAAGGAGTTCGGCGGGCGGCCGCACCCGGCGATCCTCGCCGCCTGCGCGCTGCTCGGCGTGGACGAGGTGTACGCGGTTGGTGGGGCGCAGGCCGTCGCGCTCGCCGCCTACGGCGCGACGGACGCCGGCATCGACCCGGTGGACGTCATCACCGGCCCGGGCAACGTGTACGTGGTCGCGGCGAAGCGTCTCGTGCGAGGAGTCGTCGGGATCGACGCCGAGGCCGGCCCGACCGAGATCGCCGTGCTGGCCGACGCAAGCGCCGACCCGGTGCACGTGGCCGCCGACCTCATCAGCCAGGCCGAGCACGACACGCTGGCCGCGTCGGTGCTGGTGACCGACTCCGCCGAGCTCGCCGATGCGGTCGACGCCGAGGTCGAGCGGCAGGTCGCGCTGACCAAGCACACCGAACGCGTGCGGACGGCGCTATCGGGCGAGCAGTCGGCGACCGTCGTGGTCCGCGACCTGGAGCAGGGGCTCGCCGTGGTCGACGCCTACGCGGCCGAGCACCTCGAGGTGATCACCGCCGACGCGCGGCAGTGGGCGGAACGCGTCCGCAACGCCGGCTGCATCTTCGTCGGCCCGCACGCCCCCGTCTCGCTGGGCGACTACTGCGCCGGGTCGAACCACGTACTGCCGACCGGGTGCACGGCGCGGCACGCGTCGGGGCTGTCGGTGCAGTCGTTCCTCAAGGGCGTCCACCTCGTCGAATACACCGCCGAGGCGCTGGCGGACGTGGCACCGCACGTCCTTGCCCTGGCCGAGGCCGAGGACCTGCCCGCGCACGGCGCCGCCGTCGCGGCCCGGCTGCGACCGACGGACGGCGCATGAACAGCGTCCTGCCGCTGCGCGAGGAGCTGCGCGGCGAGGTGCCCTACGGCGCGCCGCAGTTGGACGTCCCGGTGCAGCTGAACGTCAACGAGAACCCGTATGCACCGAGCGAGAGGGTGGTGGCCGAGATCGCGGCCGCCGTCGCCGACGCCGCGCGGCGCCTCAACCGCTACCCGGATCGGGACGCGGTCGCGCTGCGAGCCGACCTGGCCGCGTACTTGACCGGTGACGGCGGAGTCGGGTTGTCGGTCGACCAGCTGTGGGCTGCCAACGGCTCGAACGAGGTCATGTTGCAGCTGCTGCAGGCGTTCGGCGGTCCTGGACGGACCGCTGTCTCGTTCGCGCCGACGTACTCGATGTATCCGGAGTACGCCCGGGACACGCACACGAACTGGGTCGTCGGGCGGCGCGCGGAGGACTTCGCCATCGACCTCCCGCACGCCGTGTCCCTGCTCGAGGCCGAACGTCCGTCGGTCGTCCTGCTCGCCTCGCCCAACAACCCGACCGGCACCGCGCTGCCGTTGGCCGACGTGCGCGCGCTCCACGACGCCACCGACGCCGTGGTGGTGATCGACGAGGCGTACGGCGAGTTCCGGCGGGCCGGCGTGCCCAGTGCGCTGACCCTGCTGCCGGAGTGCCCCCGGCTGGTGGTCACCCGCACCATGTCGAAGGCGTTTGCGCTGGCAGGGGGCCGGCTCGGCTACCTCGCGGCGTCGACCGCGGTCGTCGACGCCGTCCGGATCGTCCGGCTGCCCTACCACCTGTCGGCGGTGACGCAGGCGGTGGCTCGGGTCGCGCTGGCGCACGCCGACGAGCTGCTCGGCCGGGTCGAGGAGCTGCGCGGCGAGCGCGACCGCACCGTGGAGTGGTTGCGGGCCCAGGGGTTCCGCGCCGCCGACTCCGACGCCAACTTCGTCCTGTTCGGCACCTTCCCCGACCGCCACGCGGTGTGGCAGGGCTTGCTCGACCGGGGAGTGTTGATCCGGGAGACTGGCCCGGACGGCTGGCTGCGGGTCTCCATCGGGACGCCCGAGGAGATGACGGCCTTCCGCGGCGCACTGGAAGAGGTGACGGCATGAGCAGAGCCGGCCGCATCGAGCGGACGACGCAGGAGACGAAGGTGCTCGTCGAGATCGACCTGGACGGCACCGGTCGCACCGACGTCTCGACCGGCGTCGGGTTCTACGACCACATGCTGACGTCGTTCGGCAAGCACGGGCTGTTCGACCTCACCGTGTCGGTGGAGGGCGACCTGCACATCGACGCGCACCACACCGTCGAGGACACCGCGATCGCGCTCGGGCAGGCGTTCGCGCAGGCGGCTGGCGACAAGGCCGGCACCCGCCGCTTCGGCGACGCGCTGATCCCGATGGACGAGTGCCTGGTGCAGGCGGCG